>ENA-OQAA01000014-OQAA01000014.1-human-gut-metagenome-genome-assembly--contig:-NODE-14-length-106054-cov-5.045239_pt1 | contig 106054 bp, 107 predicted proteins | sample MGYA00242489_ERZ504515 | MGnify/ENA primary metagenome ERZ504515 (study PRJEB26092, sample SAMD00036237) | human gut metagenome | host: Homo sapiens | study: EMG produced TPA metagenomics assembly of... | reverse complement strand
GTGTAAAACCGGTCAATTGTCCGTTTTATTCCGAACTGCTGATAGTACACATATGCTTTGAATCCACTTTTTTTCAATTTCTGGATTCCTTTTTTTATTTTAGACGGTTTTAAAATCAATTCTGATCTGGCAGTCTGCTTTCCTGATTTCATTACAATTTTAATCTTTTTAGGAACTGAGCCACTGCACTCTGCTGTAAAACCGTGTACTTCTTTCTCTGTACATTCTGGATAGTGACGCATTACATCATTTCTTCTTTTATACTTTATCACGTTATCCAACTTACGGTCTTCACTGTCATATAACGTAATTTTCACTTCCTCTGTACTTACAAACCAGCCTGTTACACGGAATACTTGATTCCCTACCGTACCACCATCAATACAGTGTTCTATTTTATTCTCCAACTTTTCCAGATGTGAAATTTTTATCCTCAGACTTTCTCTCATCTGATTCTGACACTGATTAACCAACGTCAGATATTTTTTATTTCGCCAGTCTTTTGGCAATTTTACCCAGAGATACATTCTATTCTTAATTTCTGCTTTTCCATCCGCACATTGATGAGCATCTACTACATCTGTATGCTGCTCTGTTTTATAAACCAGCTTTTCATCATCAATACTTGCTACGAGTTGATTCTCCCCCATCTCATTCTCCGCGAACCAGCCCTGTATCAGCAGAGTATTTCTATCTTTTACATGAAATCTATATGCTGTCACATAAAATTCGTTTTTCATCCTGTTCTCCTACTTGAATAACTTGTATAATAATTTCATAAAGATCACAATAAAAGCAACAAAACCAAGAAGTACCACAAACGTCTCCACATCAAATCGATGGCTGATATATCTGGCCGCAAGCGCTCCCTGCGTCTCAATTGTTTTTAATGCTCAGAACTTGTGCTCCCTCTTCTTTTTGAGGCACTACATAAAAGCTTACGCCATTTGCAGCATCTGCCCCTGTCTCTGTAATCTCAAACAGATATTCTTTTCCTTTTGCAGACTCAACCGTTTCTATATCGAACCGATTGAATTTATTATTTTTAATTTCGCTTGCTTTCGTACTTCCTGATGCGACTTTCTTATTTGTCTTAGCATCCCGAAGAATATACTGTACTTCTACATCTTCTACATTCCCAGTTACAGAGCACTTAATATTTAGCCCATCCAGAATATCTTCTTCACTTACAAACTCCTGACTTATCGTTTCTCCTTCCAGAAGCACCCCTGTACTGATAAATGCTGACGTATCTGCATTTCTGTCATATAAATATGAGTTTTTATCAATATGCGCATACAGAAAAGCCAAAACTACAATAATCAGAATTCCTATGCCTGTTTTTATATATTTTTTCATTTCAACAATTCCTCTTTACGCTTTTTCATATATGCTGCATATTTCCTGAGCATCTCCAAACATCTTCAACACCCCATGATCCAGCCATACTACCTTATTACAAATTTTTTTCACCTGTTCGATACTATGAGACACAAATAAAATTGTTGTTCCCTGATCTTTCATATTCTGGATTCTGGCTTCACACTTTTCCTGAAATCGAAAATCTCCAACAGACAGCACTTCATCCACGATCAGAATATCCGGAATCCCGATTGTTGCGATCGCAAATGCCAGGCGGGATACCATTCCGGAAGAAAAATTCTTGACGGGAACATCCATAAACTCACTTAATTCCGAAAACTCTACGATATCTTCATACTGTGCTTCCATCTGTGCACGATTATAGCCAAGCAGGGCTCCATTTAAAAACACATTTTCTCTGGCTGTCAGATCCATGTCAAATCCGGCTCCCAGTTCAATCAATGGTGCAATGTTTCCTCCGACTGTCACTTGTCCTTTTGTCGGCTTTAGCACTCCTGCAATAGTTTTCAGCATCGTACTTTTTCCACTTCCATTTAGACCAATAAGTCTAAAGAGTCTCCTTGCTTAACCTCAAAAGAAACATCCTTTAGCGCCCAGAATTCGTCATAAGAAACCTGCTTTTTCAAACTCTTTATCACATATTCCTTAAAACTGTCAAACTTCTCGGAAGACAAACTGAATCTCATCGAGACATGTTCGACACTGATAATTGTTTCATGTTCCATACACTTCTCCTAAATATTCAGTATAAACTCATCCTGATTTTTATAAAATACATACGTTCCCAATATAAGCGCAACTGCCACTTCCACAACTCCCAGTACAACTGCTGAAAATGTTGGTAAAGTATTATAAAACATCACATCCCGGAACATCTGTACCATATTCGTCAGAGGATTGATATTTACAACTGTGCGGACTGACTCGGGCAGAATTGACATTGGATAAATAACCGGTGTCAAATACAATAGACCTGTTGTAAATACGGAATATAAATGCATAATATCCCTAAATTTAACAGTCAAAGCTGCGAGCAGCATCCCCACACCCAATGAAAACAAAATAATCATCGCCAACGGGATCACACTGAAGATACTGTCCAATGCAATTCTGCACGCATTGCCACCATGACCAAAATCAATGCTACCAAAGATGCCATCAGATTGATAAAACTAGAGAACACTCTGGCAATCACAAACAAATATTTAGGTACATATACCTTTTTGATCAGTGCTGCGCTTCCTATGATCGAAGTCATGGAACTTGTCGTCGCATCATTAAAAAAGTTAAAAATTAACTGACCGCTCAAAATGTACAGCGGGAAATTTTCAATATCAAATTTAAAAATACTGGAAAACACCACTGACAGAATAATCATCATAAACAGCGGATTCAACAGTGTCCACAGCACGCCCAATACAGACCGCCGATACTTAATCTTGATATCTCTCGCCACAAGTTCTGCTAAAAGCGGCTGAAATTTTTTAAAATTCTGAATATAACTTGACACAATCTTCCTCCGGCTTCTATTTATTCAATTCTTTGATTCCGCCCCATTTCTGATCTTTTTCAGAAATTGTCAGCTCCATATCTTCCGGAATCGGCCATTCAATCCCGATATCCGGGTCATTCCATGCCAGACCGCCCTCATCATTTGGATGATAGAAATCTGTACATTTATAAGCAAACTCTGCTGAGTCTGACAGTACAACAAATCCGTGTGCAAAATCCTTCGGAATAAAGAACTGCTTTTTATTCTCTGCTGAAAGCACAACTCCATACCACTGTCCATAGGTCTTAGAGCCTTTTCTCAAATCTACAGCAACATCGAATACTTCTCCGCTTACCACGCGAACAAGCTTGTCCTGCGGATAATTGATCTGGAAATGGAGGCCACGGAGTACTCCCTTTTTCGAGCTGGATTGATTGTCCTGAACAAATTCCATATCAATTCCGGCTTCTTTATAGTCATTGTAATTATAAGTCTCCATAAAGTATCCTCTCTCGTCCCCAAACACAGCTGGAGTAATTACTTTTAACCCTTCAATTTCGCAAGTTTCTACTTTAATTTTTCCCATGATTAAAATTCTCCTCTATTTCTGATCAATATATTTTCCGTCCAGAACATCTTTCAAATATCGTCCATACTGGTTTTTCTGATAAAGTTCACATGCTTTTCCAAGTTTTTCTTTATCGATCCAGCCATTATTGTATGCAATCTCTTCCAGACATGCAATTTTACGATTCTGATGTGTCTCAACTGTTTTTACGAAATTTGTCGCATCAACCAGTGATTCATGTGTTCCTGTATCCAGCCATGTAAATCCCTGCCCAAGCAGTGCCACATCCAGATTCCCTTTTTCCAGATAAATTCTGTTCAGATCCGTGATCTCCAGCTCTCCTCTGGCACTTGGTTCGATCTGTTTGGCATATTCTACCACATGATTGTCATAAAAATACAATCCAGTCACTGCATAATTAGATTTTGGATGCTCTGGTTTTTCTTCCAGTGAAACTGCCTTTCCATCCTGATCGAATTCAACCACACCAAAACGCTCCGGATCGTCCACATAATATCCGAATACTGTCGCTCCATCTTCTTTTGCCGCAGCGACTTTGAGCCGTTTGCTCAGTCCATGCCCGTGGAAAATATTATCTCCCAGGATCATCGCACAGCTTTCCCCGTTAATAAACTCTTCCCCGAGTAAGAATGCCTGCGCCAATCCGTCCGGTGATGGCTGCACCTTATAACTGAGCTGGATTCCAAACTGGCTTCCATCTCCTAAAAGTTCTTCAAATCTCGGTGTGTCATCCGGAGTTGAAATAATCAGGATCTCACGGATTCCTGCTTCCATTAGAATACTGAGAGGATAATAAATCATCGGCTTGTCATAAATTGGAAGTAACTGTTTACTTGTTACCTGTGTCAACGGGTAAAGTCTTGTTCCTGATCCCCCTGCTAAAATAATACCTTTCATCTTTCAATCTTCCTCCTGTTCGTAGATTCAACCTCATAACGCAAACCAGCAGTATCCTAGGATACTGCCTGTTTGAACGCATTATTTATACATTTCTTCGTAATATTTCTGATAGTCACCGCTTGTAACATTCTTCATCCATTCCTCATTCTCAAAGAACCATTTGATCGTCAAGCGAATACCGTCTTCAAACATTGTTTCCGGATACCAGCCCACTTCTTCTTTGATCTTATCCGGCGCAATAGCATAACGTCTGTCATGTCCTTTTCTATCTTCCACATATGTGATCAGCTTTTCACTGACAAGTTCTTTTCTTGGATCTCCCTCTGGCAACATCTCCTGTAATGTATCCAGAATAATGTGGATAATCTGAATATTCTGTTTTTCATTATGACCGCCAATATTATACGTCTCAAAAAGTCTTCCTTTTTCCTGAACCATGTCAATTCCTTTTGCATGGTCTTCTACATACAGCCAGTCTCTGACATTCTTTCCGTCTCCGTATACCGGAAGATTCTTGCCCTGCAGAGCATTGTTAATGATCAGCGGAATCAACTTCTCCGGAAACTGATACGGGCCATAGTTATTGCTACAGTTTGTGATATTTGCCGGAAATTTATACGTATCCATATAAGATTTTACCAGCATATCCGATGATGCTTTACTTGCAGAGTATGGGCTGTGCGGATCGTACGGAGTTGTCTCATAGAAATATTCTCCCTCTTCTTCCAGTGATCCATACACCTCATCTGTAGAAACATGAAGGAATTTCTTGCCCTCCTTAAATGTTCCGTCAGGAAGCTCCCATGCTGCTTTTGCCGCATTGAGCATCACAAGTGTCCCGAGTACATTTGTCTTTACAAATACATCCGGATTTTTAATGCTTCGATCAACATGACTCTCTGCAGCAAAATGTACTACTCTGTCAATCTCGTTCTCTTCAAAAATCTTGTTAATCGCATCTGCATCACAGATATCTGCCTTTACAAATGTGTAATTTTCTCTGTCTTCTATATCTTTCAGGTTCTCAAGATTTCCTGCATATGTCAGCTTATCTACATTGATGATGCGGATTTCGTTGTCATACTTTTTAAACATGTAATGAATATAGTTTGATCCAATAAACCCGGCTCCACCGGTTACTAAATATGTTCTCATAATTTTAACCTCCAATATATTCTTTAGAATTATAACATTTCTTTAACATCTATGCAACAATTTTAATTGCATCACTCCGAATAACTCTTAATACGATTTTAAAATAAAAAAGACCCCTTACATTCCATTCATCGAAACATAAGGGGTTCTTTCCTCAAATTCTGTTTATTTGTTTTTTAATACATCCATCATATTTACAATCTGGTATCCATAATTTTTGCTGCTTGCCCATCCTGTTCCACTTGGATTTTCTTTAATTCCCAGCCATTCCACATAAGGTGCTGAATTGCGGGTAACATATTTAAATCTTGGATCTACACATGCATTTTTTAAAGCTTCAGAAGAAGCATAGGCCTTCAGATGCTGGATCTGTGCCCGAATTCCGGTTCTAACGTCCGGAAAACTTGCTGCCTGCCCCTGTGAATTGCCATCCAATGCTCCCAGTCCCGCAAAATTGAATTGTTCAATCTTTACTATACCACCAAATTTCAACCATGCACTTTCTTTCATGGCCTGCGCAAACGCAACTTCAGCTTTTACTCCTTCTGCTGTCGCCTCGTCATAATATATCTGGCAAAAATCTCTCAACGTAGGAGCTCCACCTTTTCCAAGTGCTTCCGCAGGATACTGATTTCCAGTACTTTCATAATAACGCATCATCTGTTCCACTGTAGTAGTACTCTCCCCCATAATCGGAGTTAAATTTTCAGTATTCTGTTCTGATGAATTACCAGAAACCTCATATGTTGTTCCAGCTACAAATGCATAGATACTTGTTTCTGTTAAGATATATACATGGATATTATATGTACCTTTATTATTCTGGTGTCTGGACAGTTCCACTTCTGCTTTATATGTTCCATCACCTTGTTTTTCAGCGGAATACCAGACAATATCACTTTGATCTTCTTTGCTCCAAACCGGAATCTGCACTTCCTGCACTCCGGATTTAGAAGATACATTCTTTACAACAACATCAAAGGTTCCTTTTGCAGCATTATAGTTTTTTACTTCTATTGTTCCTTTCGGTTTTGAAACTTCAAATGTGTCTGCAACAAGAAACTTCTGTACTCCATCAATCATTCCATATACATGAACATTATAGCTGCCAGCAGTTTTATGATTACTAATCTCAATTTCTGTACTCCATGCATCTGCATTTTTCTGTGTTCCCTGATACCAGATCAAATCATCCTGTCCGTTTGTATCACTCCACACTGCAAACTGCACACTACTGACTTTCCCAAGCGCATTTGCATTTTCTATCGTGGCAGTGTATTTCTTTTCTTTCCCATCTGCATTCGATATACTTACTTTGGGCTCCATTTTGCTTACATCTTTGCTTGTACCGTCCACAAACTGCATGATACCGTTTTTGGCAGTTACATATGCATGGATATTATATATTGTATTCTGATTGTGATTCTTTGTCTTCACAATCACTTTATAGCTGCCATCACTCTGTTTATCTGCCTGATACCACACAATATCACTCTGATTTGACTCGCTCCAAACTGGAATATATACTGCATTGACGCCTGATTTTGAAGTTACATTTTTCAAGATTACTTCAAAACTTCCTTTTGACTCGCTGTAATTTTTCACTTCCAGAGTTCCTGTCGGAGAACTCACTTTAAAAGTAGTATTTCCAATTAACGTCTGCTTTTTCCCAACTGTGCTGTATACATGGACATTATAAACACCTGCTGTCTTATGATTTACAATCGAAATTTCTGTACTCCATGTAGATGATTTCTTCTTTGCATCATACCAAATCAAATCGTCCTGTCCATTTACGTCACTCCACACCGCAAACCTTACCTGATCTGCGTTTCTGACATTCTTTGCTGTCAATTCATACTGGCTTTCTTTTCCGGTCTCATCTTTTGCTGTAATCTCAACTGCAGAAGCTTCTACCTTCTGCGTAGTAGAAGCAACCATCGTCTGACTTCCGTCATTGCCCAGAATATATATGTGAATATTATATGTACCAGTATTATTTTTGTGGTTTGCAATGTCTACTCCTACTTTATATGTTCCATCAGACTGTTTCTCTGCTCTGTACCAAACAATATCACTCTGACCCCTAAGACTCCAAACCGGAACCTGTACTTCTTTGACCCCTGCCGGTGCCACTATATTTTCGACAACTACATCAAAAGTTCCATTTTCAGCACTATAATTCTTAATTGTAACATCTGCGCTTGGTCCCACCACTTTAAATGTAGAATTTCCAATAAATACCTGTTTGCCATTCGTGAGACTTGCATAGGCATGCACCTGATAGATATCTCCTATCTGATATCCTGATATACTTACATCCGCTTCCCATACTCCACTTGACGTTTTCTGAGCTGTAATCCATCTGATATCACTTTGATCACCTTTACTCCAAACCGGAAACTGTACACCGCTTACTTCATCTGGCATATCTGCAAAACTCAGTTTCACACGGTATAAGTCTTGTCTTCCATCAACTGCAGAAACCTTCAGTTTTGCAGATGTATCTTTTGAAACACGAAATGTCGTATTACACAAGATTTTCGTAGATGATGAATTGTATACATGCACATTATATGTCCCTGCTTGATTTTTGTTGGTTTTGATATCAAATTTACTGTCCCACTGTTTCCGGATACAGAATACCACTTCAAATCATCCTGTCCATTGTCATCACTCCATACTGCAATTTGTGCTCCGGCACCAACTCCACTCACCTCAATCTGTGCAGTTCCATTAAAATCATTTTTATTTTTAATCTGCACAGTTGCCTGCTCGTTTCCGTTATCACCTTTGCTGAACCCGTAAGTTGCTGCAATTCCTGCTGCATCCGCTTCTCCCAGTTTTTTCAGAAAATTCTCATCTTTCAATTTCGCGGCATCAGATGCACTGTCTAAGAATGCGTGTTCTACGATCACCCCTGTCATTCCATATTGTTTAGAAAGATAGTTTGTCGTAAAATAGTCATCTTTATTTCCATTCGAATCTGTCTCACCCGTGGTACCGTCTTTAATTTTTGCACCACGATTTGTTAATCCAAGTGCTGACAACTCACTCAGAATCTTGTTTGCCAGATTCTGTCCTTCCTGATGGATTCCTTCATTGTAGCTTTTGTTTGGATAGTAAACCTCGGCTCCCGTTCCCCCTCCTGTATTGAAATGAATATCTACAAATACGGTCGCTCCGAGTGCTGCTGCATCTTTGATTCTCTGATTCAGGCAATAGCTTGTACTCTGTCCCGGATATTTACAGGAAATAGAATCTCTGTCCATATACACTGTAACTCCCTGATACTGCTCCAATGCCTGTTTGCAATACTGTGCAACTTTAAAAGTAAGCTCTTCTTCTTTTAGTCCATTGCCGCTGGCTCCTGTATGTGTCGCATCATGTCCGGCGCAGATCACCACCGTTTTATTGGCTCTCGCTTCTCTTGCAAGCGGTGATACAGGATCTGCCTCTTCCAGCACTCCTGCCACAGTTTCCTCAATGTTCTCTGTATCTGAAGAAGCCTCGATCACATTTCCGTCTTCACTAAGTGAATATACTGCCACATCCGGCACTGCTTCCTCTGAAGAATTCTCCTCTTCCGGTTGTACTGTAACTGTATAACCCGCATCAATTTCTTCATCCAGCAGATTTACCGTAGAACTTACTCCCGAGCTCTGATATGTGAGGCTATCCAGCTGATACACATCTTCTGCTGATCCTTCCGGATAATCCTGTGTGAACAAAACTGTATTGTTCACAATTGCTGACGCCGGCATTTCAAACTGTTCACCTGTAACAACAGAACTATAATGTAGAACTGCAGATTCCAGCACCAGGTTCTCATCCGAAAATCCAACTGCTATATTCTGTGTCTGTGGCATATTAACCACTGATTCATCCACATACACATACTCCAGAATTCCTTCCGAAGTCTGCTGTGTTGCCTCCTGCTGTGTGTCTGTTTCATCTAAAGTCTGCGGTTGCTCCTGTGATTGTATATCTGCTTCTCCTGCAACAGAATCCATCTCCCCAGCTGCCGCCACATTCATTCCAGCTGTAGTAAACACCATCATAAACACCAGTAACAGCGCAAGTACTTTCTGTACTTTTTTCATTCTTTTGTTTTAACCCCTTTCTCTTTTGCGTAATATCTATATATAAAAGCCTATGGCTGAATATTTGTCTCTTTGCAAATAAAAATTGGTCTTTTTTTCAATTCCATATATGCTTTTGCAAAATACTCCCCTAAAATACCGATACAAAACAGTTGAATTCCACCTATGAATAGCATAATACATACCATAGACGGCCATCCAGAGGTCGGATCTCCAAAAATCAGTGTTTTTGCAACAATTACGATAATCAATATAAACGCAAGTACACAGAGTACAATTCCCATGATTGCTGAAATCAGCAACGGTACTGTAGAAAAAGCAACAATCCCTTCGATTGCATACACAAACAATTTCCAGAAAGACCACTTTGTCTCACCTGCAACTCTCTCGACGTTTTCATATTCCATCCATTTTGTTTTATATCCAACCCAACCATACAGACCTTTTGAAAATCTATTGTATTCTTCCAACTCCAGAAGACTGTTTACAAACTGACGCGTCATCAATCGATAATCTCTGGCTCCATCTACAATTTCCGTATCTGAAATTTTCTTGATCAAATGATAAAATCTCCTTGCAAAAAATGACCGGATCTTTGGCTCACCTTTTCTTGTCACTCGTCTTGTCGCCACCGAATCATATCCTTCTTCTTTGATATAATGCATCATCTCCGGCAATAACCTCGGTGGATCCTGCAGATCAGCATCCATAATCGTGACATAGTCCCCAGAAGCATAACTTAATCCTGCATACATTGCTGCTTCTTTCCCAAAATTTCTGGAAAATGATACATACTTTATACATTCGTCTTTTTTTGCCAGTTCTTTTGCAACTTCAAGAGTTCTGTCCTTTGACCCATCATCTACAAAAAGAACTTCAAACTGGAATTCTTTCATAATCTCCATTACTTTTTTTATTTCATTATAAAACAAAGGAATACTTTCTTCTTCGTTATAGCATGAAACAACTACACTTATTTTTTCCATCGCTTTTCCTCTTCATATTTTCTTAACTTCACTATAGCACATTTATTAAGATGCTTCAATTTTTCATTTTTACTTCATATCCATGACTGAATCATCAATATTTTCTTTTCCTGCTATCTGTTCATAAAAAATAGAACGTTTTCTAATTTCCTTATTCAGGGTATCCATTCCCACTTTTTCTGCAAGAGTCGGCTCTGCTGAAAACAAATTTGTTCCGAGTCCCAGGCGATCCCCTTCAATCTGTGCTCCCAATGCCGCAATTGTCGTTGGAAACATATCCATTGTTGTCGCCATTCTGTTTTTCTGATTGACCGGAACAATTGGAGCATTGATGATCGTATTATATACACCTCGCGTATAATCTTCCGGCACATCCTGACAAAAATCACTGTCCATCGTCAAATGATCTCCTACAATCACAATCGTGGTATTCTCATAAAATGGCTGTGCTTTCAACCAGTTCACAAAATCCACGACCTGTCTGCTAGCGCAGGACATCACGTTTGCATACTGATTGCCCGGATGTTCATCCTGGCACAGATCACAAACATATCCATCTTCAAAATGGGTGTCAACAGTCAGCATCGTAAAGTTAAATGGTTGTCCGCTGTTAGCCAGATTTGTTACTTCCCGCCTTGCAAAATCGTACAATTTATGATCCTCATATCCCCACCACACTCGATAATCCGGAGGTATGAGACCGTTTTGCTGAGCGTAGAGCAAATCTTTCACTTCATAATTTCCATGTCCCTCAAAATACTGTTTTCTTCCGGCAAACTCCCCTTCTGAGCCAAACATAACAACCTGTTTGTAGCCTTGTACCGCTAACATATCACCCAGAACAGTTGCTCCCGGAAGCACTTGCACATCTTCCTGTATATTCTCCGCGCGTAGCTTTACCTTCAGCGGCAACCCGGATGTCTGCGCCACCATAGCTCCCATTGTCCACGTGGCACCATCAGAAGGAATCAGACCGCCCAGCATATCGCCCGTCGAAAAATTAACGTTTTCCATTGCCAGCTGCGTCATCTCCGGAATATCATTTTCTGCAAAAGCGCCGCCTACATCTGTTGAAGCGTACGTGGATTCCATGGACTCCATAAAAATGTACACCAGATTTCTCTTCTGCTCGGGAAATGTAACCGGAACCAACGCCGGATCCATATAATTCTCCTGCAAAAACATCGAGATCGTATCCTGATTTTCCAGATATTCTCCAACATCCAGTTCATTCCACACCATCTGTCCGGATGATACAATCAGTGCCATCGAACCTGCAACCGCTCCAATCTGTACCACCCATTTTGTAATCTTTGTTTTTCGCACCATTACGATTACCAATACCACAAAAAACACTGCCATCACTGCGGCCGGTATACAAGTCTCTACAAAATCCCAGAGTACCTCATGACTAGTGCCCTGGATTGGTGTCTTTAACTGAGCGACAAGCTCCTCCATAGACAGATTTGTCCATGTCGCCAGCATCCAGTTTGCCGCTTCATGAAGCAAGATTGCCAGAAATGAGAACAACACTGCTAACATACACAGCAGCACTTTCATCACAATCTGAATCACCTTTATCATGTTTCCCAGACGAACGATCCCGATATTCACTTTCAACTGTTCTTCCGTTATATCCGTCAGATTCTTCTGCTCTTTTTGCGCCCCTCTGTCTAACTCATTTTTCGGCCTCTTTCTGCGCTTTTTCTTTAACTCCTGCAATCTTATGTCCTCTCCTTAATTCCAACTTTTATACTGACCACTTTTACGCGGCAAAAGGGAACGCAACCTGATTTGCTGCGCCCCCTCTCTTATTTTTTATTTCAGAATAACTTTTTCGGATAAACTCCCGCATGAATCAAAGCCTGCAATTCCGAAACAACGGAATCCTTATCTTCTTTATAAGTCACACCAAACCATTTATCTTTTGATGTCAACACTTTTACTGCAAGCTTTTTCTCCGCCAAAAGATCACCAATGATCGTCGGCAGTAAATATTCTGCTTTCAAGTTATCTGCCGGGGTATTTGCTACAAATGCCTCAAATCCACTTTCCAGAATCTGGAAGAACTCTGGCGTAAGTCCCCACATATTCATGGAAACGCTGGATTCAATATCGATTGGAATGTACTCTTCTCCCTTGTGAACGGCTGCTCCGCTCTCATATTTCTCAATATTGGACGTCTCCACAATATCTGCAAGATATCCGTTTTCATTTACTTTACAGACTCCGCGTGTTACCCCGCCGTTATCACTCAGTGTATTTTTCAAAACAAAGCTGACCATACAGATCTCATCCTTTGATGTTGTCTCTCTTGTAAGGTACTCGTACGCTTCCACATATGCCTGCTTTCCATAGTAATCATCTGCATTAATGACCAGAAACGGACTGTCTACAACATCCTTACAGCAGAGAATTGCCTGTCCGGTTCCCCATGGCTTTGTGCGACCTGAAAAACGTTCCCGATACGCCTGCGGAATATCATCTACCTCCTGATATGCGTAAGCAACCTCTACAACCTTTTCAATCCGGTTTCCGATCACTTCTTTAAAATCTTTTTCCAGATCCTTTCTGATTACAAATACAACCTTATCAAATCCGGCTTCCATTGCATCATAAATGGAGTAATCCATAATAATCTCTCCGTTTGGTCCCACCGGTTCCAGCTGTTTGATTCCGCCGCCAAATCTGCTTCCAATCCCTGCCGCCATTACGACTAATGTTGCTTTGTTCATGTTTTTCTCCTTTGCTCTGTAACCTTTATTCTCCCAGTCCATCCTCAATGATCCTGATCATCTCTGCAAGAGCTGCTGTCTCATCCGAGCCTTCACAGATCACTTCGATCTCATCTCCGCTTTTGATACATGCCCCAAGTACACTCAGTACACTTTTTGCATTGGCAGTGATCTCCTCATTTCGAGCCTGCTTTCTGACCGTGATCTTACTTGCAAACTGCATTGCTGTTTTACAGAATAATCCTGCTGGACGTAAATGCAGTCCTGTAGGATTCTTGATTTTTGTCTTTCCACTGACCATTTTATGTCTCCTCCCTTATTTTTCCGATTTCTCCTGTGTACTGTCAGATTTCTTATCGGCTTTCTGATCTGTTTCATCTTCCTTTTCTGTCAGCTTTACTTTTATTGTAGGCTGTTTTTCCAATTCTACTCCGTCAGGCACTTCAATCGATACCGGAACCTCATACTCTCCTGTAGATTTACAGTCCTGCAGATCAATCGAAACTGCATTTGTAATATCCAGCTGATCAAGTGTTGTCTGTTCTCCGATAAACTTCAATTCGATCACTTCATCTGATTCAAACGTAAGCTCATATTTGTCTTTCAGATTATTAACCTGAATTCCTTCTACCGGGAATTCTATAATCCTAGAACCCTCCTTCTCAATCATAACAGTGATCAAAATCGTATTGGCATTCTCATCCACCAGTTTGATTCCCTCCGGAAGATACTGCGTGATATCCACTGTCTTTTCTACTTTTTTAGTAACATCACTGACATCAATTTCCGATGTCGGAATTTCTATCTCCGATATCGTATCCAGCATCTCTTTTGTACCGCTGACTTGTATTGTCTGCGGCTCACAGGTCCATCCTGTGCAAATATAATTCTCTTTCAGATTTTCCGGCTGCTGATATGTAATCGGTACGTCTTTTGTATTCAGCATCTGGATCTCTACCTGAATTCCCTTCTCCGTGTTCAGGTTATTGCTCAACTTGCTCTGATCCACAATATTGCCCTGACTGTCATAAAGTACCAGATTTCCCTGAACAGTTCCCGAATCTGCGCGTCCCGTCACATCCACTTTAACCACTGCTTTTTCAATGCTTTCTACAAGCGGTTCTGAGCCTTTGATCGTAATCTTTTCAGGATTTACAGTCATGTTGCCAATGATACATCCATTCTGCGGCGTTCCTGACACACTGACTGTCAGAGGAAATACCTTCTGTTTGACATCATTGATCTCCACTACCAGGTTATTCGGCGAAGCTCAGCTTTACACTCACTGCTATATCGCTTTACAGAAACTTTGATCGGGATCAGACTGTTGATCTGCATTTCCTGCATGTCAGCAACCGCGCTGAAATCTGAAGATGTCAGTTTCTCCAGTATTTCACGCTTTGCCGTCACTTTTACACTTACATTCTCTGTCCCATCCAAAATCTGATACATTTTTCCTTTACTTTTTACAACCTGCTCATTTTTTACTTCCACCGGAATATTATCAAACGTCTGTGTGTCAACAGGATCATCAATGTTTATCACGATCAGCCACAGAAATACAGCGAAGAACAGGGCAATCACTTTCAAGCTCAGATTTTCCATGTATTTATGCTTTTTCATTCCTGCGCCATCCTTTCCATTTTTTTGCTTTCTTCTCTGCTGATCTGTACTGAATCCGATTCAGTCGTTCTGTAAGCCTCTCCTTTGACACTCCTCTCTCTAATTGTCCGCCCATTGCAACAGATACCTGACCTGTCTCTTCCGAAACTGCGATCACCAGCGCATCACAGACCTCACTCATTCCGAGCGCCGCTCTGTGTCTTGTTCCCAGTTCTTTGCTGATCTGCATATTATCTGAAAGAGGAAGGTAACACGTTGCTGAGGTAATCCGATTTCCCCGTATGATCACTGCTCCGTCATGAAGCGGTGTGTTATGCTCAAATATATTGACCAATACCTGTGAAGAGATCTTGCAATCCAGTTCAATTCCCGTCACCTCATACTCTGTCAGATGAATCGCCTGCTCTACAACGATCAACGCTCCTGTGCAGACACTGCCCATCTCAAAGCATGCGCGCACGATCCGTCTCGGGTTTCATCGGAAAAGCGCTGATTTTCTTTGCTTTTATCAAAAAGAGTAACATTCGTAAGAAAATTCTTTTCGCCCAGCTTTTCAAGAGCTCTTCTAAGTTCCGGCTGGAACACGACAACTGCCGCTATTGCAAGTACGCTGATCGACTCCTTTGCCACAAATAAAATCGTATGCATCTTAAAGATCGCGGCAAGCAAAAAGAATGCCCCCAGCATGATCATCCCTTTTAAGAGCATCCACGCTTTTGTATTCTTGATCCACAGCATGATCTCATACACGATCACTGTAATGATCAATATCTCTATCACATCTGTCAGGTGTACCGTTGGAAAGTATAAACCATTTATGTAATTGTTTAAAAAAATTCTGATCCGGTCTTCCATCCAGTCACCTCCTCATCCTATTCTCCAGAACCAGGCTTCTTGGTCCACAAATCTCCAAGACTTTTCGTAAGACTCAAGTCATCCTCCGGCTCGTTCTGATTCTGTCTCAATTCTTCATTTAAACTCTGCGTCAGCAGAAGTTCATCTACATTTTTCTCCAGATCTGCTTCCTGGATCTGGCTCGTATCAATCGCCACCGTTTCCTGAACCATCGGCTCCGGCTTCAGATTTACTGCTGCTTTTGCTTCCTTTGGCTGTTCTTCATGAGGCTCTGTAATATGCTTCACCTGTTTTTCAGGTAATGTAACCCCTACTTTCGGCACCGCTTTTACATAGTAGTAATACTCATCGTCCTCAAACTGTAATGTCTCTGTTCTTGAATAATCCACAGAAAGGAAGAAAAATTCTGCTATCAGACCTGCTGCTACTGTCACCACAAGATCCAGTAAAATAAAACTTGCCTGGAAGGAAACATCCAATGTCATACAGCCTGACACCTGAAGCACTGCCGCCACGATTGCTCCCGCAACGGAAGCTGTCTTCCACGCATGACTGATGCCTCTTGTTCTCACCCCATATACTACCATCATCGCCAGGAGCAGAACAACTACCATCATCCACATCTCTTTGTTGGCCAGTATCTGTTTTGTAAATACCATGATTCCATCCAGAAGTTCTTTTACCCCTCCACTCTGAAATGCCGATGCCGTCAGCTTTACTGTGTGGAGCATATAATAAACAATCGTCCCCAGCATCATCGAAACTGCAAATGAAGGCGCTCCGAGCAACCCAAATACAACCGGGATCACATATGGGACCTTCAGAGCAACTGCTACTGCCGCCACTACCATCAGCCATGATTTTTTAGGTGTAAATCTTACATAAAAAATATACATCACCAGAAAAATTGCCAGACATAATCCCGCTACCGGCAAAGACAGTGCATACAGATGTACCAGAACAAGCAGGGCTGCTACAAGTGCCAGCATCCCGACCGGAAGAAAGGCCGTAACAGCAGCAAGACCAACTGTACAAACTGTAGAGGATAATGCTTTCATAAATCCTATATTGGAATTGATCAGTCCGAATACACATAATCCCAACACGAACTGCAGTATCTTTACAATATAAAAAGAATATCTGGCATAAATTTTTTCTATCTGATCCTTCCATACAAGTAATGTGCTCATATTATTTTTTCTCCTTCATGTTTATCTTTTCAAGACGGGACAGATCCCGATAATATTTTTTCACATGCTGCTTGGCAAGATTGTGTTTTCTCTTGTAGAACATCCTTGCACCGGTACAATAAAGAATCAAAAGAATCAGATAACCGCCTACTGCCGTTCCCATCAAGAGAAGAAGCTTTAGTATCGTAAGCTTTTCCAGAATCTGCTCCAACGTGCAGAATGCGATCAGTGCCGCTACGATTGCATAACCGATGGTAAACCAGATTGCCGTAGCCCACACATTCATACTCACATAATCCTTTTTATAATAACTGCTGATTTTCAGATCCTCTTCTGCTCCCTGCTTTTCATAAGAAGCCATCTTGATCATCAATCGTATTTTTCTTTTATCCAACATGTTTCCACCTCGATCCATTGCCTTTTAAACATCATTTTTAGTATATCATACTGTCAGAGTCCTTGTCCAATGCTTATGGTCAAAAAATATACTTTTTGTGCTCCTGCATTTTTCAACACCTTTGCCACTCTGTGTATGGTATTTCCGGTTGTATAAATATCATCGATGACCAGCACACATTTTTTCGGAATCCAGGATTTTGTGACACCAAATGCTCCTTTTAGATTTCGAATCCTGTCTCTGCTCCCAAGCACTTTCTGAGGTCGCGTTTTCTGAATTCTTTTTACTGCATCTTTGTTCACGGGAAGATCCAGCCTTTTCCCAAGTTCTTCCGCCAGAATTTGTGCCTGATTGTAACCTCTTATCCTCTGTCTGGATCTGTGAAGCGGAACTGGTATAATTTCTTCTATTTTCCATTGTTTCACAGCATCTCCTAATTCTGCAGCCATTTCCGCAGCAAAAATTTCTCCATAACATCTTCTGTTTTTGTATTTAAATCTGTAAATTCCCTGCGAAACCGGTGCTTTATGCACCCAGATACTCTTCCCGGCTTCAAACGCATACTTCTTTTTCTGGCAATCACGGCAGTACTCCTGCTCTTCCTTTCTCAATGGCTTTCCGCATTTCATGCATCTTGGCTGACGGATATACACGATCTTTTCTTTACAGGAAGGACAGATTCCATACTTGTATACATTTTCGCAAAATGGACAAACTGAAGGGTACAACAGCTCTAAAACTCTTGTATACGCTCGTCCAAACTTGTGTATCGTTCCTGTTCGTTTTTGTTTTTTATCATTTCCTGAAATGTATCTTCACTCCCAACTATCGTTAAACATTTTTTTGCCCTTGTCACTGCTGTATACAATAAATTCCGATTATATAACAGCTTTGGTCCCGGAAGCAGCGGAATTACCACCGCCGGATATTCGCTTCCCTGGGATTTGTGAACCGTGATCGCATACGCCAGTTCCAGTTCATCCAACAGCTCAAACGGATATTCTACCTGTCGCTTCTCATCATACTCAACAGTCAGAGTTTCTTTATAGGAGCTGATCTCCCGGATGATTCCCATATCCCCATTGAAAATCCCCATTCCTTTATCTACCGTCACCCCATACTTTGTACAAACTTCCCACTCCAGCTGATAATTATTCTTGATCTGCATCACTTTATCACCGGTACGGAAAATCCTTCCGTTTGCTTCCTTTTCTTCCTTCTTCGGATCCGGAGGATTTAAATATCTCTGCAAAATCACATTCAGACGCTCTACTCCAAGCAGACCTTTTCTTGTCGGTGTCATCACCTGAATATCAAACGGAGATGCATCCACATATTTCGGAAGTTTCTTCTGGATCAGTGTGATCACAACTCCTATGATCACATCCGCCTCCTGTCGCTTCAGGAAAAAGAAATCACGACTTTTGTTATTTATGATCACGCGCTCACCCGCATTAATCTTATGCGCATTCAGTACGATATCACTTTCTCCCGCCTGACGGAAAATCTTTGTCAGTGTAACCACATGAAATTTATTCGATGCAATCGTATCTTTTAATACACTTCCCGGTCCTACCGACGGCAGCTGATTGACATCCCCCACCAAAATCAATCTTGTTCCGGGCACAACTGCTGTAAGGAGTGCATGCATCAAGGTCAGATCTACCATGGACATTTCATCAATGATCAGCACATCTGTTTCCAGTGGATTGTCGCGATTTCTTAAAAATCCATTGACATTTCCTTCTTCTTCTGGATTTCCGCTGACTTCAAGCAGACGATGAATCGTCTGCGCTTCATAACCTGTCGCTTCTGTCATGCGCTTTGCTGCACGCCCTGTCGCGCTGCCAGAAGAATACTCATCCCCTCGCTCTCAAAAAACTGAATCATGGTGTTGATTGTTGTTGTCTTTCCGGTTCCGGGTCCTCCTGTCAGGATCAAAAGTCCATGCTTGATCGATTCGATCACCGCCTGATGTTGCATTGGATCCAGTGAAATCTGTTCCAGCTCCTCCACTTTTCGCAGTCGTTTTTCCATCATATCTTCCGGCATCGCGCAGTCAATATCCAGATCATTCAGCATACGGGCAACATTCAGTTCCATATAATAAAAGCGGGACGGGTAGATACGGATCTCTCCTTCTATTTCTTTCATAACTGTCTTTCGTTCCATGCAAAGATCCATGATATATTTTTCAATTCCTTCAATCTCAACACCAAGAAGCCTGGAGGTCCTTACCTCTAAAACATTCTTCGGCAAATATACATGTCCTTCTGTCATGGACTGCTGAAGCACATAAAAAATCCCGCTTTGGATCCGGAAATCAGAGTCTGTATGTATTCCAATCTTTGCCGCAATCTCATCCGCAGTTTTAAACCCAACACCTTCGATATCATCCGCAAGTTTGTAAGGATTGGTTTCCAGGATCTCATACACTTTACTGCCATACTTCTGATAGATTTTTGCTGCCAGTGCTGTACTGATTCCAAAGTTCTGTAAATAAATCATCACTTTGCGCATTCCTTTTTTCTCATCCACCTGCAGCGCGATCTCCCTTGCTTTGCGTTCGCTGATTCCATTCACTTCTGCAAGCCGTTCCGGCTCTTCTTCTATAATACGAAAGGTGTCTGTTTTAAACTTCCTTACAATTCTTCCTGCCAGAGTTGCACCGACTCCTTTGATCGCACCGGAACCAAGATACCGCTCTATGGAGATCAGATCTTCCGGTTCCTTCATCTCGTAAGACTGATTTTCAACTGGCTTCCGTAAATATTGTGATTCACATAATCTCCCTTAATTTCCAGGCGCTCTCCTTCGCTGATAAAATTCAGGTTCCTACACAGGTTACTTCGCCCGCTTCACTTTCCAGCTGAAATACTGTATATCCATTTTCTTCATTGCGAAACACAATATGTTCCACGTATCCTGTTACAATCTCCACTTCTTCCTCCCATTTTATGCAGCCTCAACATTGTATACATGTATTCTTGCATATTTTTTCTGTTTAACAGTCCTACAATAGAAGACAGACTCCCCCGACATACAGAATCTTCATTCTGTTGCCGAAGCAGCCTGTCCCATCCTGATTTCTTCTCAGAAATCCTTCCTGCCACTCATAAATTCCACAAACTGTCCGGTTCCGATCGCTACTACTTTCATCGGATCTTCTGCCGTCATTGTATTGATACCTGTCTTTTCCTCTATCAGCTCTTCCAGACCTCGCAGCATTGCCCCACCGCCAGTCAGAACAATCCCCCGATCCAGAATGTCGGCAGACAGCTCCGGCGGAGTCTGTTCCAATACCGAAACAACCGCTTCCACAATCTTCCCTGATGTCTCGCGAAGTGCTTCTTCTGTCTCCGAGGAAGTCACTGTTACCGTCTTTGGAAGCCCTGTCACCAGATTCCTCCCTCTGACCTCCATACTCTCTTCCTCAATCAGAGGATATGTCGTGCCGACTTTGATCTTAATATCTTCAGCAGTCCGCTCCCCGATCAGAAGGTTATGCTTTTTCCGCATATACCGTACAATTGCTTCATCAAAATCATCCCCGGCAATTTTAATCGAGGTATGCACGACCGCGCCACCCAGCGAAATTACAGCAATATCTGCAGTTCCGCCTCCAATATCCACGATCATATTACCACATGGCTTTCCGATATCTATTCCTGCTCCGATTGCTGCTGCCACCGGCTCTTCAATGAGATGTACTTCTCTTGCTCCTGCCGCAAACGCAGCTTCTTCTACAGCTCTTTTTTCTACTTCTGTCACACCGCTCGGTACACAAATGCTGATTCTTGGCTTCTTAAACGTTCTTTTTCCGATTGCTTTTCTTACAAAGTACTGAATCATCTTTTCAGTTACTGTATAATCTGAGATCACACCCTGCCTGAGAGGACGTACTGCTACAATATTGCCCGGTGTTCTGCCTAACATCAGCCGTGCTTCCTCTCCGATCGCTCTTATTACATTCGTATCTCTGTCAAACGCTACTACAGATGGTTCTTTTAAAACAACCCCTTTTCCTTTCACGTATACAAGAACACTTGCGGTTCCCAAATCTATTCCGATATCTACAGCCATCTTTTCTCCTCCAGCCTTACAAATTCTTTTTCCCCTCTTTTGTATTTCTCAGTTCATTTATAATCTGTCTTCTCTTCGGCTTCAGATACTCGCATAGTTAAGTATAATAAAATTTATTTCACTTGGAAACCCCTTTTGCACATTTTTATTTTTTATTCAGAATTGCGGCAATATATTTGCCTGTATACGATTTCTCATTTGCTGCAATTTCTTCCGGTGTCCCGCTCGCTACGACTGTACACCTTTATCTCCGCCTTCCGGACCAATATCGATAATATAATCTGCTGTTTTGATCACATCCAGATTATGTTCAATCACGATCACCGTATTGCCGTCACCTGATAAACGTCGCAAAATCTCTGTCAGCTTATGCACATCTGCAAAATGTAGTCCTGTTGTAGGCTCATCCAGAATATATACCGTCTTTCCTGTACTTCTGCGGCTTAACTCTGTTGCCAGTTTGATTCTCTGGGCTTCTCCTCCGGATAATGTCGTAGATGGCTGTCCCAGTCGGATATAAGACAGACCAACATCATTGAGTGTTTCCATTTTTCTCCGGATACTCGGAACATGTTCAAAAAATTCCAACGCCTCTTCCACCGTCATGTTCAATACATCATAAATTGTCTTTCCTTTATATTTCACTTCCAGAGTTTCTCTGTTATAGCGTTTTCCTCCACACACTTCACACGGTACATATACATCCGGCAGGAAATGCATCTCAATCTTAATGATTCCATCTCCGCTGCAGGCCTCACAGCGTCCGCCCTTCACATTGAAGCTAAATCTTCCTTTTTATAGCCTCTCGCTTTTGCATCCGGTGTTGCTGCGAACAAATCACGAATCAAATCAAATACACCCGTATATGTTGCCGGATTGGAACGCGGTGTTCTTCCAATCGGAGACTGATCAATGTCGATCACTTTATCTACCTGCTCCAGCCCTTCAATTCTCGTATGCCTTCCCGGAATTGTTCTTGCATGGTTCAGTTTTTTGGCAAGTGTTTTGTATAAAATCTCATTGACAAGAGAACTTTTTCCGGAACCGGACACTCCTGTCACACATGTCATGATTCCCAACGGAAACTTGACATCGATATTTTTCAGGTTATTTTCTTTTGCGCCTACTACTTTCAAATATCCGGTCGGTTTCTCTCTTTTTTCCGGAACCGGGATCTTGAGGCGTCCGCTCAGATACGCTCCGGTCACTGATTTTTCGTTTGCCATCAACTCTTGAGCCGTTCCCACTGCAACAACCTGTCCACCATGCTCTCCAGCTCCCGGACCGATATCCACAATGCAGTCAGCCGCCAGCATCGTATCTTCGTCATGCTCCACTACAATCAGAGAATTTCCCAAATCGCGGAGATGCTTCAATGTGGCAAGTAACTTGTCGTTGTCCCGCTGATGCAATCCGATACTCGGTTCATCCAGAATATAGGCCACACCAACAAGTCCGGAACCAATCTGAGTTGCCAGCCGGATTCTCTGCGCTTCCCCGCCGGACAGTGTCCCTGTCGCTCTGGCAAGCGTCAGATAGTCCAGTCCTACATCCAGCAAAAACTGAATCCGCGCTTTGATTTCTTTTAAGATCTGTTCTCCGATCAGCAGCTGCGTCTCTGTCAGTTCCAGCCCCTGTAAAAATTTCTGCAGCTTATCGATTGAAAATGCTGTGAGTTCTGCAATATTTTTCTCTCCCACAGTTACCGCAAGAGAACCTTTTTTCAATCTCTGACCTTTACATTCGGAACATGGAGTAATCCGCATAAAAGTCTCATACTCTGCCTTCATTGTCTCAGACCCCGTTTCGCGATAGCGGCGCTCCACATTTTTAATCAGTCCTTCAAAGACCACATCATAAACACCTTCTCCACGCTGTCCTTTGTAATGTACTTTCACAGATTTCCCGTTTGTTCCGTAAATCAAAACATCGTGAATCTCTTTCGGATAGTCCTGAAACGGCGTCTCCAGATCAAAATGGTATTCTTCACACAACGCATCTAAAATTGCACGTGTAAAGCTTGATTTTTCTGTACAGGACTGCCAGCCCATCACTGCGATTGCTCCCTGCTGAATGCTGAGTGTCGGATCCGGTATCATCAAATCCTCATCAAATTCCATCTTGTATCCCAGCCCAAAACAAGTCGGGCAGGCACCAAACGGATTGTTGAACGAGAAACTTCTCGGCTCAATTTCTTCAATACTAATTCCACAGTCCGGGCAGGAAAAACTCTGACTGAAATTCATCGGTTCTCCGCCGATGATATCTACGATCAGAAGCCCTTCCGCAAGTGAAAGTACACTTTCCACGGAATCTGTCATTCGTTTTTCAATTCCCGGTTTCACAACAAGACGGTCTACAATAATCTCAATATTATGTTTGATATTTTTATCCAGTGCGATATCCTCTGACAATTCATACAGATTCCCGTCTACACGAACACGCACATATCCTGACTTCTTTGCCCGTTCAAACAGCTTTGCATGGGTTCCTTTCCTGCCTCTTACGACAGGAGCAAGCAACTGGATCTTTGTACCTTCCGGAAGTGCCATCACCTGATCTACCATCTGATCCACCGTCTGCTTTTTAATCTCTTTTCCGCATTTCGGACAATGTGGAATCCCGATTCTCGCATAGAGCAGTCGGAAATAATCATAGATCTCTGTCACTGTACCCACGGTAGAGCGAGGATTGTGATTGGTCGATTTCTGATCAATAGAAATCGCCGGAGAAAGCCCTTCTATACTTTCCACATCCGGTTTCTCCATCTGACCAAGAAACTGCCTTGCATAGGAAGAAAGCGATTCCATATATCTTCTCTGCCCCTCGCATAAATTGTATCAAAAGCCAGGGATGATTTTCCCGAACCACTCAGTCCTGTCAGCACTACCAGTTCATTTCTGGGGATGTCAACATCTATATTTTTCAAATTATTCTCATTCGCGCCGCGTATTCTGATATACTGTCTGGCGTCCATCTTTTTTCCCATGTAAAATTCCTTTCCCATTTATATCATAATTATTCGATCTCATTCAATATCTGTTTCAGCTCAATCAATTTATCTCTTAATTCTGCCGCTGATTCGAAATCCAGCTCTGCTGCTGCTTTCTTCATTCGCTTCGTAACTTCTCCGATCAACTTCTCCAGTTCTTTCCTGCTCATAGACTCTGGATCTTTCTCCAGCTTCAGTTCTTCTGCTGCTACTTTTTTGGAAATACTGATCTGATCGCGGACCGCCTTCTGAATGGTCTTTGGCGTAATGCCATGTTCTTCATTGTATGCCATCTGAATCTTGCGTCGTCTTTCCGTCTCATCAATTGCCAGACGCATCGAGTCTGTCAGTTTGTCTGCGTACATGATCACGTGACCTTCCGAATTTCGTGCCGCACGCCCGATCGTCTGAATCAGAGAAGTCTCGGAACGTAAAAATCCTTCTTTATCTGCGTCCAGAATTGCCACCAGCGTAATCTCCGGAATATCCAGACCTTCTCTCAAAAGATTAATTCCCACGAGTACATCAAATACATCCAGACGCATATCACGGATGATCTCCGTCCGTTCTAATGTATCCACATCGGAATGCAAATATTTTACGCGAATCCCGATTTCCCGCATATAATCTGTCAGATCCTCTGCCATCCGTTTTGTCAGAGTTGTAACCAGCACTTTATTTTTCCTGGAAATTTCCTGATTGATCTCACCGATCAGATCATCAATCTGACCTTCTACCGGACGCACTTCTACTTCCGGATCTAAAAGCCCTGTCGGACGAATCACCTGCTCTGCCCGCAGAAGTTCATGCTCCTCTTCATAAACTCCCGGGGTTGCTGACACAAACAATACCTGATTGATCTTACTTTCAAACTCTTCAAAATTCAACGGGCGGTTGTCTTTCGCAGAAGGAAGACGGAATCCATAATCCACCAACGTCGACTTTCTCGACTGATCCCCGGAATACATTCCTCCAATCTGCGGAATCGTCTTATGAGACTCATCGATCATAATTACAAAATCATCCGGGAAATAATCAATCAGTGTATATGGAGCCTGTCCGGGCGCCAATCCTGCCAGATGACGGGAATAGTTTTCAATCCCAGAGCAAAATCCTGTCTCTTTCATCATCTCAATATCAAAATTTGTCCGCTCAGCAATCCGCTGCGCTTCTAACAGCTTATCCTGTCTTTTAAATTCTTTGACGCGCTCTTCCAGCTCTTCTTCAATCGCCTTGACGGCGCGGTTGATATTCTCTTTATCCACCACATAATGAGATGCCGGGAAAATCGCTACATGCTTTAACTCGTCTTTGATCTCTCCTGTAAGAATGTCCACCTCTGTGATTCTATCCACTTCATCACCAAAAAATTCAATTCGGATCGCAACGTCTGACTCATATGCCGGAATCACTTCCAAAACATCTCCCCGAACCCGGAATGTTCCACGATGAAAGTCCATGTCGTTTCTATCATACTGAATCTCAATCAGCTTTGCTACAACTTCATCTCTGTCCTTGATCATCCCCGGACGCAGAGAAATCACCATGTTCTGATAGTCTACCGGACTTCCCAGTCCATAGATACAGGAAACACTCGCCACAATGATCACATCTCTGCGCTCTGCCAGTGCCATCGTAGCAGATAACCGCAGCTTATCAATCTCATCATTGATTGCTGAATCCTTGGCGATGTAGGTATCCGAGGATGGGACGTAGGCTTCGGGCTGATAGTAGTCGTAGTAGGATACAAAATATTCCACTGCGTTCTCGGGGAACATCTCCTTGAATTCTCCGTAGAGCTGCGCAGCAAGTGTTTTATTATGAGCGATGACCAGTGTCGGCTTCTGTAATTGCTGGATCACGTTTGCCATCGTAAAAGTCTTTCCAGAACCCGTAACCCCCAGTAAAGTCTGGCATTGGTTGCCTTCCTTGAACCTTTCACAAGCTCTGCAATCGCCTGTGGCTGGTCTCCGGTTGGCTTATATGGGGCTTTCAAAATGAATCTATCCATAGCAAAATCCTCCATGTGTGACTTTTCGTATGCTTACTGTCAGCCACATTTTCAAATATATTCGTAACGGAATGCAAAATACTCCGTCGAGTATTCATCATTTATTTATTCAAAATTTTTGTCTTCCAACACTGTTTGTAATTCTTCTTTACTAGGAAGTACCGTTTCGTATTTACTCGCAAATATCTGATTACTATCCTTAGGCAATGTCATTTCTACAATAGCATCCTTCTTATCTTTACAAATTATAATACCTATTGTTGCATTTTCATCGTCCAATTTAACTTTTCGGTCATAATAATTGACATACATCTGCATCTGTCCTATATCTTGATGCTTTAACTGGCCAATTTTCAAATCAAACAATACAAAACAACGCAATAAACGATTATAAAACACCAAATCAACTCTAAAATGCTCTTCTTCAAATGTAAATCTAACCTGTCTGCCTACAAATGTAAATCCTCTCCCTAATTCTAATAGGAACTTCTGCAAATTATCTATAATTCGATTTTCCAATTCCGTTTCAGAATAAGTAACCATTTCCGGAAGTCCTGTAAACTCTAAAATATACGGATCTTTGAATATATCTTCTGGCTTTTCAAGCATTTGTCCTTCTGTTGCAAGACGCATTACTTCTTCCTTATTTCTGCTCAATGACAAACGTTCATATAGCGAACTACCATACTGACGTGCCAATTCATCTTTACTCCAGCCATTTCTATATGCTTCTATTTCGTAAAAATGACGTTCTTCAATCTTACTTATTCTCATTAAAATAAGATAATGAGACCAACTCAAATAAAATTTTCTTCCTTCTTTTGTAGTCGGCAAGTTTTCAGATTGGGGAAACACCGTTTCCCCAATTGAATCTTTAGAATATACCAGATAAAATTTTCTCATCAATTTTAAATTATCATACGAGTAACCTCGCCCAAATTTTTGCGTTAACCTCTTTGATAATTCTTTTAATATGTACTTTCCATATGCTGCACGTTCTTTTCCATCCTGTTCCTCTTCAATAATCATTCGCCCTGCTTCATAATATGAGTATACCATCGTCATATTTACTGCAACTGATAATTTTTTTTTTGCATTTTGGAATAACTCTATTACTTTATTATAAAAATTTTCCTTTTGAATGTTATCCATCTATTCACATCCTTTCATTTTTCTTACTCTAATCTTCGCAAAACTCTATAATCTCTTCCTCTGACATCGGACAATAATCATTCCATCCGAAAAATCCATACTATTCGGTACTAAAGCACCAAATAGCACTCGTTTTCCCCCTGACATTCCAGCTCACGAATTATTCCACCGCGATCTCCGGGAAGGACTCCTTAAACTCACCGTAAAGCTGCACGGCAAGGTTTTTATTGTTCACTATGATAAGCAGGCGTATTCTGATACTAATTCAAAGTGATCCACATTTTCTCCTTATCAGTATAGGCATATTTTGCTCACACTTATTCCCTGCCGTTATTATATCAAAATATAAAATAAAAGTACAGAGCAAAATCGAATGTTTGTTCTGTACTGTGCTATACTTTTTCACTATAACTTCTATTACATATTTACAACTCCTTTTTCAAATTCTGCCTCTGAACCAACAAAATGATCTGGTTCATACTCTCCATACGTTGTTTTCCATGCAACACAGCCGACCTAATCAATCTGTTTCGCTATCAAGTAACACATGTTCTAACGTCTCCTTAAAATCTTTTCTGATAAGATCTTAGCTCCCCAATATTTCTATATACATTTTCTCTTTTTCGTTGTTATAACAACATACTTTCCTTGTTCCATGCGCTATAATCCTCCCATAACTTGAAACACTATTCGAAATTTTTATCTTCGAACCTTATTGAAACCACAGGAGGATTATCAAAATGGAACAAAATATGTTTTGCTATCAATGTCAGGAAACAGCCGGGTGTACCGGATGCACAAAAATGGGCGTATGTGGAAAAACACCACACGTAGCCGCTCTGCAGGATCTGCTTGTCTGGGTGACGAAAGGATTATCTGCAGTGACAACGCAGATGCGCCGGGAAGATTTAAACGTGACCGGTGAAATCAATCAGCTGATTACCAAAAATCTCTTCACAACGATTACAAATGCCAATTTTGATCCCGAAATGATCACTTCCCAGATTGAAAAGACACTTCAGATCAAAAAAGTGCTTCTTTTACAACTGAAAAATCCGGAAAAATTGCCGGAGGCTGCCCGATGGTCTGCAGCCCCTTCTGAATTTGCAGCCAAAGCTGCCACTGTAGGAGTTTTATCAGCAAAGGATGAAGATATCCGTTCATTGCGTGAACTGATCACTTACGGACTGAAAGGATTATCTGCATACTCCAGACATGCCAATGTTCTTTTAAAAGAAGATAAAGAACTGGATACCTTCCTCCAACGCGCTCTCGCAGCAACGCTGGATGATACCCTGACCGTGGAAGATCTGGTGAATCTGACACTTGAAACCGGTAAATACGGTGTTTCCGGAATGGCACTTTTAGATCAGGCAAATACAGAAGCCTATGGAAATCCGGAAATAACAAAAGTCAATATTGGAGTCGGTAAAAATCCGGGGATTCTGATTTCCGGTCATGATCTGAAAGATCTGGAAATGCTTCTTGAGCAAACCGAAGGAACCGGAATTGATGTCTATACACATTCTGAGATGCTTCCGGCACACTACTATCCTGCATTCAAAAAATATTCTCACTTCAGAGGAAACTATGGAAATGCATGGTGGAAACAAAAAGAAGAGTTCGAGTCTTTCCACGGACCGATCCTGATGACAACCAACTGTATCGTTCCTCCAAAGGACACTTACAAAGACCGCCTGTACACTACCGGTGCGGCTGGATTTCCCGGCTGTCAGCATATTGACGACATACCTGAAAAAACAAAGATTTCTCCAAGCTGATCGAACAGGCAAAACACTGCGCACCGCCTTTGGAAATTGAACGTGGTGAAATTATCGGTGGATTTGCCCATGCACAGGTTTTCGCTCTTGCAGATCAGGTTGTTTCTGCTGTCAAATCCGGGGCGATCCGGAAATTTGTTGTGATGGCAGGCTGTGACGGGCGTGCAAAAAGCCGCAGCTACTACACGGATTTTGCGAAAGCGCTCCCAAAAGACACTGTCATTTTAACGGCAGCTGTGCCAAATATAAGTATAACAAACTGAATCTGGGTGATATTAACGGAATTCCACGTGTTCTGGATGCAGGACAGTGCAATGACTCCTACTCCCTCGCAGTAATCGCTCTGAAACTGAAAGAAATTTTTGAATTAAATGACATCAATGAGCTGCCGATTATTTACAATATCGCGTGGTATGAACAAAAAGCTGTGATCGTCCTGCTTGCCTTACTTTCCCTCGGAGTGAAAAATATTCATCTGGGACCTACACTTCCGGCATTTTTAAGTCCTAATGTAACGAAGCTTTTGATCGAAAATTTCCAGATTTCAGGAATTGATACAGTTGAACACGATATGCGCCTTTTCTTCGGTGAATAATCTGTCTCTCTGACCGTCAGAGAATGCACAAAAAGTGCAGAGCTCTTTTTCGCTCTGCACTTTTTCTTATCTTTTTATTCTGTTTCTTACAATTTTAACTCCTGGTACTGTACATGCTCTTCCAGTGCCTGTGTCATCTCCGCCATACGGCTCACATCCCCGATCAGGATCACGCCACAAAGACGGTTGTTCAGGAAATAGTATTTCTGATACTGTTTTTTGCCCATATCCTTCAATTCAATCGTCTTGTATACCAGATTTGGATTTTTTCCGTTGTCTCCTGCTGCAAACAATGCGGTTCTCATTCCGTGGAAGCTCAGTGCCGCCGGAACTGTCTCATATTCCATCTCTTCTCCTGCCGCATTCGCTCCTGCCACTTTTCCCTGTTCAGATGCTTCCGGCCAGATTGCATAGTTGAGACCGTCATACTGTGCACAGTCACCACATGCATAAATATCCGGCACATTCGTCTCCATTTTAGAATTGACGATCACCGCACGGTCCACTTCGATTCCGGCCGTCTTAGCCAGCACCGTATTTGCACGGACTCCTGCAGATACAATCACCAGCTCTGCCGGGAAAGTTCTTCCATCTGCCAAAGTCACTCCTGTCACATTGTCTTCACCGTCAATAGAAGCAATGCTGACACCTGTGTAAATCTGCACGCCCTGCTGTTCGCTGATGTGCTTGAGCATCTCACCTGCCGCGTCGTCAAGCTGACGTCCCATCAACTGACAAGCCGCTTCCAGAACCGTCACCTGACAGCCGGCCTTCTTCAATTCCCAGGCAGCCTCCAGTCCCAGAACTCCGCCTCCGATTACAACAACATGCTCCACATCCGGCAGCATTGCCGCTACCTTTTTCGTATCATCCAAACGGCGGATTGCGATCACACCTTTTTTTTCCGCTCCTGCGATTGGTGGAATGAAACACTCAGATCCCAATGCGTAGATCAGCTTTGTATAAACAAACTTTAAACCGCCTTCCAGTTCGATTTCTTTTGTTTCCGGATGGATCGCAACCACCTCCATATCCAGAACCTGCTGGATATTCTGCTCCTCATACCAGCCTGCATTCTGCACCGCGATCTGCTCCTCATCCAAATCTGCCATGATCGACTTTGTCAGCATCGGTCGGTTATACGTGCGGTAAGGCTCATTGGAGATCATCAGAATGGAAGCTGTTTTATTTCTCTTTCTGATCTCAGCCGCAGCATTCCAGCCTGCAGTTCCGTTTCCAAGGATCACATAGAAATCCTTTGTATCATTGGAAAACTCACTTTCCTGTGCGTCCACCGGAACAAAATTCTCTTTTCCGACGCCGCAGACCGGACACACTTCCAGTGAAGAATCAAAGATTTCTCCACAGACCAAACATTTTACAAGCTGACGTGCACCGCTTTTTTCTGCTCTTTTATTTTCTTTATTCTGAAGGATACATCCGAAATTATATCCATAGTCAAATGCGTCGATCAGATTGTCCTCGCCCGGTTTAAACCGCACACGAAATCCGTCTGCTACTCTCATCCGCAGCTGTTTCAATCGTTCGATTATATGAGGAACACCTTCCCCGCTCCATCCATAACTGCCGAATGCACTGGCCAGTTTTCCGCCATGTGTCCCTGCAAAGATAGAAGTCGTCAGATCCCAGATTGGCTTAAGTGCCTCTCCCACAATGGTAGGTGTTCCAAACAGGATTCCGTCTGCAAAACCGAGTTCTTCCAGCACTTTTGCCTGATCTGCCTCTACCATATCATAGCAGCGCACATCTATATCTCCGCTAGCCTTTATTCCTTCTGCGATCTTCTGCGCAAGCTGGGCAGTATATCCATAAGCACTTACATACGGAATGATCACTGTTTTCTTCGGATTTGGATTCACGACAGTACACCACTCTTCATAAGTATCCAACATCCACGAAATCTTGTCATCGATCACCGGTCCATGTCCGGTACAGATCATACTCAGATCCAACTCCCGCACTCTTGCCAGTGCTTTAGACATAAACGGCTTAAACGGTCCGATAATATTGTCAAAATAATATTTTGTGGCACGCACATAATCGTCCCACTGTGTCACCTTGCTTAACAAAATATCATGGAATCCATAATGAGAACCAAAAGAATCGCAGGTCACTAAAATCTGCTCTTCTTCTATATAAGTGTACATCGTATCCGGCCAGTGCAGATTCGGCACGCTCAAAAACCGCAGCGTCTTATTGCCTATCTTCATGGTCTCATTGTCTTTCACCGGAATCGCCGTAAATTCTCCGTTTACAATCTCCTTTAAAAATCCGATGGCACATCCTGTAGCAATAATCTTAAGTCCCGGGTTCAGTTCCAAAAGTCGCTCTACACTTCCTGCATGATCCGGTTCAGTGTGGTTGACTACCAGATAATCGATCTTTCTGATATCTGTAATCTCACTTAATTTTTCCAGATATTCGTCAAAAAACTTTGCTTTTGCCGTCTCAAACAGAACCGTCTTATCCCCTGCTTTTAAAATATAAGAATTATAAGTTGTTCCAAACTCTGTATACATAATAATGTCAAATACACGAAGCTGGTCATCTACAATTCCAGTCCAGTAAAATTCCTCTCTTAACTGTAATGTCTCCATTGTCATTTCCTCCTTCTTCGAAATTCTTTACATACACATTCTATAAATATTCACAACATCTTCTGCTTTCAGCGGAACATATGCCTCTGACAGTCCGCCAAAGATCACTGCATGTTCTGCCATTTCTGTAAAATGTTCTTCTGTAATCCCTACCTCAGACAAGGTCATCGGGATTTCCAGGCTTTTTAAGAATTCCTCTGTCGCATCAATTCCTGCGTTTGCAGTTTCAAAAAGATCCGCTTTTTCTGCGATTCCCCATACATTTTTGTCATATTCTGCAAACTTTTCTACCGTATGTTCATTCAGAATATATCGCATCCAGCGCGGAGTCAGGATCGCGAGCCCCACTCCATGTGTGATATCATAATAAGCACTCAGCTCATGTTCCATCGGATGACAGCTCCATGCACAGTCTTTTCCTGTGGAACAGATTCCGTTGATCGCCAGCGAAGACGTCCACATCAACTCTGCACGTGCTTCATAATTTTCCGGCTCACGCACTGCGATCGGCGCATACTGGATCACAGTTTTTAAAAGCCCTTCACTGATTCGATCCGGAACCGCTGCCTTCTGGTATCAAAATACACCTCCAGAATATGTGACATAATATCTGCACTGCCTGCTGCCGTCTGGCTTGCAGGTACCGTAAATGTATTCTCCGGATTCAGAACAGATGCCTTCGGCAGCAACAGCGGATTTCCAAAGCCCAGTTTTTCTTTCGTCTTCAGATTGGTGATCACTCCGCCATTATCCATCTCACTTCCTGTTGCAGAAAGCGTCAGCACTGTACAGATTGGAAGTGCTTTTTCAATCCAATCCGGATGTAAGATCAGATCCCACGCATCTCCCTCATAATATGCAGCAGCCGCAATGGCTTTGGAACAGTCGATCGTACTGCCGCCTCCTACTGCAAGAATCACATCGATATCCTCTTCCTTGCAGATTTCCGCACCCGCATAGACACTCTCAATCCTCGGATTCGGCTCGATCCCGCCAAGTTCAAATATCTCAAACTCATGAAGCAGGTTTTTAATCCTGTCATAAAGTCCTGTCCGTTTGATACTTCCGCCGCCATATGTCAACAGTACCTTATTTCCATATGGGCGTAAAAGCTCCGGCAGCTTTTCTTCCTGTCCTTTTCCAAATAAAATTCTGGTACCAACACAAAAATTAAAATTTTCCATACTGCTCCGCCTTTCCTACGCTATACGTCTATTTTCCATCAGATAGTTACATTTTACCATTGAATTTTAAAAATGTCTTTCTTTTTATGTTTTTTTCATATATTTGATGCTCTTGTTTGACGCATTAGCTGTCTGCAACCGGGAACAAAATCGTAATCCGAAACCCATTCTTCTCCTTCATAACCGCACATTTTCCCGTCATTTTTTCCATCATATTTTTTATGCTCTGTAATCCGATTCCATTACTCTGCGTTTTTTCTCCCGAAAGCCGAATCTGATTTTCAAAACAAAAACCTGCCATCTCTCCCTGATCAACCGATAATATTTTCACCGGTACAGACGGATCTGCATATTTTATAATATTTGATGTAATATTATCCATGATCCGCATCATATAATCTGTAGAAATCCTGATTTTTTTATCCGGCCACCGGACTTGAAAAATCGTCTGAAATCCCCTCTGTTCCAGATAACTGCACGTTTCTGAAAAAAGATCATATAGTAATGTCTCAAAATTATCTGGTTCTTCCAATTTTACCTCATCTTCTCCGGAAAGCAGAGAATATTCGAACAAATGCTCCGAAAGCTGCTTCATACGACGTGCTTTCTGATCGATCTTTTTCAGATATTCCAACAACTGTGCTTCATTTTCATACTTTCCTTTTTTCAGAATTTCTGTATACAGCATGATCGAAGTAATCGGCGTTCTGAGATCATGCGACATCTCCGTCACAATTTTCTGGTTTTCTCTTACAATCTCTGTCTCCTTATGAATCATCCTCTGAAACGATTTTCGCATATTCTCAATTCCTTCGGCGAGCTTGGACAACTCATCCTTCCCTTTTACAGTAATCGCATATTCCACTCGCCCTCTATATTTGAATCTCCTTACTAAGCTGTAAAATGTAATCCATCTTTCTGCGTATTCCGATAAGAACAAGCAGTAAAAACAGAAAGAAATGAAAAAAGTACCTCAACGATCATCGCATAGTGATAAAATTGATAATCATAGATTCCCCATATGTTCACCTGAGCCGAACCATCTGCAAATTCGATCGGGTAATAATCCATCCACTCATATTCATTTGCCGGAATCTCCTCTTCCCATAATTTTTGTTCCGGATATTCCGATTCAAATACTACAATATCACCCTTATATACCCGGACATGCAACACCTTTTGTTGTTCAACCCACCTGTTTAACTGGTCTGCATCCTTAGAACTGATATTTTTCTCATGGATATATTTCTGCAGCTCTTGTATGTAATACTCATTCTTTTTTTCTTCCTGCTCTGAGCTGTCATAATACTTGTTAATGAGCATTTCTCCTGCATAATTGATGGCACAATATACAAAAAATGTTATCGCCGCAGATAAGGTTCTGCTTCTTCACGGACTTCATTATTTCTGCCTCTGTATATATTGTACCGACGCAAAAGTGCTTTGACTCTTCCCAATAATTCTGCATAAGAAAAAGGCTTGGCCAGATAATCATCTCCACCCGCCATCAGACCGATCAGTTTGTCTGATTCCTGAGCTTTTGCCGTCAAAAAAAAGAACCGGCACATTGGATACTTTGCGGATTTCTTCACACGTACGAAGTCCTGACATCCCGGGCATCATAATATCTAAGATCACCAGGTCTGTTTCATCACTCAACAGTTCTAATCCACTTTTTCCATTTTCCGCTTCTTCCACACAATAATTTTCACTTTCTAAAAGATCCGTACGCCTTCTCTTATATCTGCATCATCTTCAATAAGCAATACCTGTTCTTTCTTCATATCCAGCTCCTCTCCGGAAAAGATTTCCTGCAAAAATTAAGAGCGTACGTCTGTTAAAACATACACTCTTACGATCATCTTTAATCCACTTTACTTTCTGATGTTGTTCCTGATGTAGTCCCTGAACTTGAAGAACTGCCAGTCTTGTCATTTGAAGAAGTTTCTGATTTCTTACTTGTAGAATTGTCTGTGCTGCTGCCTGAAGTACTTTCTGTGCTCTTACCCGCTTCTGTACTACTGCTGGCTGAACTTTCTGTACTCTTTTCAGAAGAGCTTGCAGATTTACTGCTGTTCGATCCACATGCTACTGTTCCAAAAGATAACATTGCTGCCATGCATAATATAGTTCCTCTTTTTAAAATATCTTTCGTTTTGTAACATCCTTTCATCTTGTGATATCCTTCTTCCTCTTGATTTTATTTCAAAGGCTTATCTGTTTTTGATGGGTCTTATTATCCATGAAAAATCTTAAACATTTCTGATTCAATTCTTAACAAATCTAAACTTTCACTCACGATCGCCCTTTGCTTTATTGAAGTAATCATCCAGAAATGCTCTCATATCCCCTTAAATCCTTCTCCATTTTTATCTTCTCGTTTCTTTTTCCACTTTTTATATCTCTTATTCCGCAAGGGAATTCCCACACCCAAAAACAGGACAACGATCAAAATTGTCAGCTCCATACCGTACCTCCCTTGATTCTGGCTAAAACTCCTTTTTCTCCATGATACGCACACTGATTTTATAAGAAATTACGATAAGAATCACGGATACAATACAACCGATCACACTGACTGTACCTGCCCCCATCTTTTCGACCCTTTGCAAAGCCGCTGTCATCTCAATATCAAAAACTTTTCCAAGCTGAATTCCACCGACAATCACTGCAAATCCTCCAACTCCAATTGCAACAACTGCCAGCCTTCCTTTTTCATTTCCGTACTTTAACTGTACCGGAATGGAAGTCCCCATAAATACAAGAACGAGTATGATTGATACTGCATAATTCACCATAAGTGCATCATCGATCGGAATCTCTTTTGTAATCCAAACATAGATAAGACTGATCAGAACAGACAGGATCCATATTCCTCCACAGAAAAGTAAGCCAAACACATACTTTTCTTTCACATATCCCCGCCTCGATACAGGAAGTGTAAACAAAAATGAATATCCTCTGTCAAATTCATCATATGTAAGTGTTCCCAATACAAGAAGAAAGCCATACATCGGAAACAGATTGACAATATAAGTAGGACTTTCATGAAACTGTGAATACCACACACATTGCCAGAAGTACCAGCACTGCATTCTTCTGCAGCTTCAGAATACAAAAATCTTTTATCAACATCCCTTTCATACGCTTTCCCCCTTGATCATCATCAAAATTGCTTCATCAATCGTTCCGTTTTCCACCACGACCTTCGGATAATTTTCCAGATAAAACTGCTTCTGATTCGTCAGAAGCTGATATCCGAAAGCTTCCTTCTTTCTGCTGAGAATATACTGTTTATCCAGAGTCTGATACTGCTCTTCATCCACTTTTAATACCGCGTATTCGCCAAGCAATACATCCGTCTCCTCATGCAGCACGATCTTTCCATTATGGATCATATACAGATCATCACACAGCCCTTCCAAATCGCTGGAAATATGGGAACTGATCAAAATCGCACGCTCTTCTTTTTCCTCCATATATTCTCGCAAAAGATCCAGGACATCTTCTCTTGCTGCCACATCCAGTCCGGCTGTCGGTTCATCCATGATCAGGAACTTCGCATCATGAGATAATGCAAGAAGTACCTTAAGTTTTGCCTTCATTCCGGTGGAAAACTCTTTGATCTTCTTATCCAGAGGAATTTGAAACTGCTCACATCTGGAAATAAAACAGTCCTTTTCAAAATTCGGATACATGGACTTCATTACAGCGATCACATCTTTTACCTGCAGATACTCACTGAAACCTGCATCAGAAAGTACGACTCCCAATTGCTGTCTGTCACTTTCTTTCAGCTCTCTCTCCGGCTTTCCCAGCATCTCAATGTTCCCTCCATCTGTATGGATCAGTCCCAGAGCCGCTTTAAATGTCGTGGACTTCCCGGCTCCATTCTGTCCGATCAGTCCGGTAATACATCCCGGTCTGACTTCCAGTGAGCAGTCCAGTGTAAAATTTTTATACTGCTTCTTTACCTGTTCTAACTTCAGCATATGCTATCCCTCCAATATCAGCTCCAGCATCTCCCGGATATCCTCTTCCGACAGGCCGTATCTTTTTGCTTTGCGTATCACCTCGGTCAGCTCTTCTTCCACCTCCCGGCGATACTCTTCCATCATCATCTCTTTGTTGGCGGCAGCCACATAGGTGCCCTTTCCGTGTATGGTAACCGTAAATCCTTCCTGTTCCAGAGAATCATATGCTTTTTTTACAGTCAGTGCGCTGATCCTCAATTCTTTTGACAAGGTCCGGACAGACGGCAGATTGTCATCTTCTTTCAGCTCGCCGCTTATAATCTGTGCCTTGACCTGGTCTACGATCTGTTCATAGATCGGTACCATCGATGAACTGTTGATTATAATTTTCATATGTGCCTCCTTTATTTATAAACAGTATATAACAGTTTGCATCTATTGTCAACTGTTATATACTGTTTATTTTTTCATTTAAAAAGAGAAGGCATTTCGCCTTCTGCTTCTGTCCAAAACTTATCTTTCTAATTTTACAAGATATTCCGTTGTATTTTCTTCCAGTCTTTTCCTACCTGTCACTTGAAATCCATGATTTTGATAAAACGAAATTGCTCTTTTATTCTTTTCCAATGCCCATAAATTGTCTGCACCAAATTCTTCTGTCGCATATCGGATCAGTGCATCACCAACTCCCTGACTCTGAAAAAATGAATACATATATATTTTCCATAACTTTCTCTTGTTTCATGGGATATTGCTTACATTCAGATATTTGCTTTTAAAAGTACGGTTCCCTCCGGAAATGCGGTTCGAAATACTTTTCTTACCAACGGACCGGCGATTAACAGCTGAAATGGAAGTGCCATAATAAAATTCTTTGGAATATTGGTCAGCCAGATCAGAAGTAAGCTTCCCCATTCTCCGCTTTTTATGCAGGCTTCCACACCTCCGTAAAATGACATAATGATCACCATCGGAATTACCATACAGCCGGAAACAGCGATCGCCTTTTGAAGCACACTGCTGTCCGGTTTAACCAGAAACCGGAATGCGAATGCTTTCGCCGGACCTGATACGACAAACCAGTCAAACACCATCGCAAAAATATAAGCCACTGGAAAGCCGAGCCATGCTTCCTTTAAAGTCTCCACACCGAATTGCCCCATATGCAGCGTCACGTTGTAAACACTCATCCAGAGTACCATCACGAAACACATCATTACCGTATAAATCAAACTTTCTCTCTTATGCTTTGGCATATTTTTCTCCTTTTCTTACCTTCTTTTTCATTGTTGCTACATTCGCTTATTATAAAGATATTTTTTTCTCTTCGTAAGTTTCTTTTTTCATTTTGTCGTTTTGACTGTATCGTAAGAAAAGGACTGTCATTTTTTAGGAAATTTTACCACTGTTTCAAACACGATTTATCCAACCTGATGCTCAGATATTTTTCTTCAAGCTCCTGCCTGTAAAATACCGGTTTCCAGGTTGTTTCTTTCACCGGATGAAAATGAGGGGATGAATACGCCACCTGATCACTGGGCTCTATCGTCCCCGCCAGAAAAATAGATGTGGGACCAGACTGACCGCCGATCACAGATACCGATCTTTTACCATATGCAGTCGTCCAAACGGTGTCCCCTTCTTCACAATCCTGCAGATAAAAATCATCCTTTGGCTGTGGTGCAATTTCATACGTAATCTTCAAAACATGCTCCGGAAATTTCAGCCCTTCCATATCCGGAACCTCGATCCTCTCATCAACGGATTCTTTTATATTCAGTTCATAGTGTTCTTTTGTCACCGGATGCATGACTTCCACTTTCTGATCGACGGCCCCCGCTTTGACTGCAAAAGACGTTCCTTCGTACCGCGTTTTTTCCGGCTTCACACTTAACTCTAACCTCTTCGGAATTTCTCCTGTCCATTCATAGAAATATCTTTGAAACTTCCAGAATCGTTCCTGATCACACTGATAATATTCCATCCACTTTTCAGCCCGCACATCCTTTGCTTCCCCCGCTTCCACCGGCACCCAATACGTTCCGTCTGCACAAAAGGGGATGACCTGTGTATCTTTTTCTCTCAACGTGATGTTTAAATATTGCATCGCCTGTTCACCCAGATGATCAAGCTCCTCGCAAGTATCGATCACAATTCCATGCTCACAAAAAAAGAGTCCTCTGACTGCTGCTTTTCGTGTTTCCCACTCGCACATCTGATCAACACGAAACTCCTTCCTGATTCTCCCCAGATTCTGATGTACAAATTCTCCTTCAAAGACATGTGTCATGTGTTTTCCTCCTGTCTACTCCCGTATCACATCTACCACCTGTTCTTTCAGCACAGACTGTCCGGAAATCACCACTGCCGCTGCACAGATTGCCAGGTTCACCAGGATCATGATCAGAATCGGCACAATCTGAATACCTGATTTTGGATGCAGATACAAAAATACATGTGTCATAAAATAGTATAACACTTTTTGTACCGCCAGATAAAGTGCGATCATCACAATACTGGAATATACTCCATACCGCAGCCCTTCTTTGAGCAGCATGATCCGAAAACCGGAATCCGTGATCCCCATCGCCCTTAAAATCCCGAATTCATGCTTTCTGGCTGCCACCAGATACTGCATACTGTTCATAATATGCAGAAGGCTGATCACCAGAAGGACAAAAGCAATGCCATAGAAGAACAGCATTTTCTGATTCAGATAAAAGTTCTGCACCTTGATCTGTTCCGTATAATCCTTGACGACACAGTCGGATACTCCGGAAACAACCTTACGGATCTCATCTGTCACTGCGACCGCATCCGCATGTTCTTTCAATGCAATGCTGATGGTCCGGTATCCTTCGATGCCAAAATATTTCTTCATCTGTTCATTTGTCATAATAATGCTGGCTGCTCCATCCCCGTAAAACTGATCCACTCTTGCCAGTGTTCTGCTGACAACTGCCTGGACTTGAAGATCCGAATTCTGATACAGCGAGTCTTCCCCCTGAAATTTCAGTAATTCTGTCTGGGCAGTCTTCGGTATCCTGACTGAAAGCGCATCTCCGGGAGACACACTGATTCCATCATAGTTTCCCTGTCCGTCCATCAGCGTCGCCAGTATCACTGTATCCTCTTCCCGCATTTTCTCCGGATCGATTTCTCCCTCCAGAAGATAATCATTCAACTCATTTAACATCCTGTCATCATATCCGTAGATATTGACCTTTAATCATATTCTCCGTTTGCTTTTCTCACCAGTCTTCCATTGAATTTTTCCACCATATCCGAATCTGCATCCAGAATGTTTTCCTCCGGATTCTCACTGCCCATATAATACTCCGGCCAGTGAAAAACATCATCTGACATCGTAAGCTCTCCCGCCATATACCGCACCGGTCTGACAGACTCCAATCCGCTTATCTTTTCCATCTGCTCTGCACATACCTTTGGAATCAGACTGGACAGTGAATCTGAATCTTCATACACCTGAATATCCGAACCAAGTCCGTCATCTGCCTTGAATGTCAGTTCATTGTTGACCTTTGCATTTTCTGTCAGATAGGCAGTCCCTAAAAAAAGAACACTTCCCACAGACAGAGACAATATAATTCCGATAAAAGTTTTCTTTCTCGAAAACATAAACTTCTTTGTCAGGACACCCGTCAGATCCTTTCGTTTCAGACTGTAGATCTTACGTCTCTTTGTCTGTGCTTCGCCTTCTTTTGTTATCATTTCCCGCAGTGTCAGCGTTTCCATCAGCCTCACTAAAATCAAACTTACAAGTGTAAGCAGGCACAGCAGAAAGATTGCTCCAAATAAAATCGCCTCTCCTGAAACCTGAAACGCGCCCGCCTGTGCACGTCCTGCCTGTGCAGCCTCTCTGGCCGCCTCTGCTGCGACGTACTTATTCGTATGCTGAATTCCCTTTGTCCGTACAAAAATACTGCCGATTTTCTGATAAATCCCCCATGCTGCTGCGTTTCCGAGAACACATCCAACCGGATAAGCCACTGCAAAGATCATCCACAGCTCGCTTGTCAGCACCCCAAACGTACGCTTTGACTCCATCCCCAGTGTCTGCATCACACTGTACTGTGACATCCTTTTCCGTACCGATACCTGAAACAGACTGTAGATCACAAATGTTCCGAATACTCCTATCGCTGCCAGTACCGCTTTATCCTTCAGATTCCACTTGTCGTCCAGATTCCCCCAGATATAAGGCAATCCCGCTTCCTTCCAGTGGAGGATCCCGGTCTTCACTGCTTCTGCCGCATTGATGCGGTTTCCGTTTTTCAGCCATTCCAGCAGCTCCCAGTTTGCCGCAATTTCCTTTTCGGAAATTCCAAATGTATCTGCAAATGCGCTCATCTGTCCGTAACTATCTTTGGACTCATCAAATTTCACATACAGGAATGTTCCGTTTGTTCCATAGTCCAGTGTCGGGTTCACAAATACCTGCATCCGCTGCGTAAGAGCGGAAGGCTGCTCTGACACAATTCCGCACAACGTAAATGTTTCTCCATCCAATGTAAATGTCGTGCCGATCTTACGCGGAATATCCAGATTCCGAAGTGTAAATTCATCCAGCGCCGCTTCTCCTTCCTCTTCCGGATACCTGCCCTCTTTCACTGTTCTTCCCATCATGGAAAGATAGCCTTCTTCTGCGTAATCCAGCTCGATCTCATAAGGCTCCTCTGTCACTTTGCGCATCGTCAGCACACCGGTTTTTTCCACGCAGTAACCCTGCTCTTTTTCTCCCGGCTGATACGTTTTCTCAAACTCCTCAAACCAGTCTGTGTCACAGCGCATCGTATAGTGCCAGTCTCCGGATTTTGTGCGGGCATTTTCTCTTGCTGCATGATTTCCGCTCTTTTGAAGTGAACCGATTCCGGTAAACAGAGCACAGGACAAAACAATCCCCAGAAACAGAGCCATCGTCTGTTTTCTATAATATTTCAGATAGGACCATGCAAGACGTATGATCTGCTTCATTACAGCTCACCGCCTTCCCCGTAGAATGCGTCTTCTCTCTGATACAGCCTGCCGTCCTCAATCCGGATAATCCGGTCACAGGTCTGTGCCAACGCTTCATTGTGTGTCACCATCAGCACCGTCTGATGGTATTTCTGACTGCTGGCTTTTAACAGGCCGATTACCTCCACGGCAGTTTTGGAATCCAGATTCCCGGTCGGTTCGTCTGCGAGCAGAAGGGCAGGTTTGTTTGCAAGCGCTCTTGCAATTGCAACTCTCTGCTGCTGACCGCCGGATAGCTCACTCGGATACCGTTTCCGTTTCTCCCACAATCCCAGCTCATTTAATAATTCCCTGATATGCTCACGATCTACATGACTTCCTTTGTCAAAGGTGACCGGAAGCGCCACATTGTCATACACATTGAGCACCGGCATCAGACTGTAATTCTGAAACACAAATCCAATATTGCGTCTCCTAAAAATCGTCTGTTCCTTTCTGGTCAGACTTCCGATATCATGCCCCCTGATGCTGATCTTTCCTTCTGTCGGAACATCCAGACCTCCAAGCAGATTCAACAATGTACTTTTTCCGGAACCGCTCGTTCCTACGATTGCAATAAATTCTCCCTGTTCTGCAGCAAAGCTGACATCGGAAAGTGCCGTTACCTGATTTTGATGGGAACCATATGTTTTCACCACATGCTGTACTTCTAAAATCTTCATTCTCTTCCAGTTCTCCTTTTCTCTTTGATACCATCAGTGTAACAGCCCCATCTTACAAAAATCCTACAGCAGAAAAGAAAGTTCTTACAAAATTGTCATTTTTCCATCCGCAGAAATACCGAAAAGCAGCTTCCCTTTCCATAGACAGATTCCACCTGAATGTATCCCTTTTCCTTCTCCGCGATCAGCCTGGACAAATAAAGACCAATCCCGCTTCCTTCCAGATTTTCTACATCTTTACTCCGATAGAATCTCTGAAAAATCCGCGGCATCTCTTCTTTTCGGATTCCGATTCCTGTATCTGTGATCCGGATTTCTGCGTACATTTCATACTGCTTAAGATCAATCTGAATTGCTCCGCCCTCACTGGTATATTTCACTGCGTTTTCCAACAGATTTGCAAACACTTCTGACGTCCACTTTGCATTGTGATAAAGAAACAGATCCGGGATATACCCTGTTTTGATCGGAATCTGTTTCCTGGCAGCCTTTTCATACACCAGATTCACCGCATCCAGAATGGTCTTTCGAATCGGGCACATCGAAACCTCAAAGACCATGACATTCTGTTCCAGCTTCACCATTTTAAACAGAGAATTTAAGATCCATTCCAGTTTTTCACTCTGCGTCTGCATTTTTGCCAGAAACTTTTCTCTTGTCTCCGCGTCCTGGTTTTCTTCCCTCAAGATTTCTTCGTACATCCGGATATTGGCAAGCGGTGTTTTCAGCTGATGAGACATATTGGAGATCAGACTTTTCACCTGCTCTTTTTCCTCTTCTGCCTGAGATACAGACATCTCCTGCATTTCCTGGATTTTGCGGATTTTCCCGGAAAGAGCTGACACTTCGCCTTCCTTCAGATCCGAAACAAGGATCGGATCTCCCTCCAGAATAGATTCCAGCATCCGATCTGTCTCCCGGTATAGTTTTTTCCGCCTGCGATACTCATACATCCCAAACAAAACACCGGACACACATCCTGCTGATAGAATTCCTGTTATGATCGATTCCATACCTTTATCGTTTCTCCTCTTCTCTCCAGATATATCCAAGTCCGTGAACCGTCTGGATCCACTGCGGATTCTGCGGATCTGCCTCGATCTTTCTGCGAAGTCTCCGAATATTGACGGAAACGGTATTCTCATCCACAAACTTTCCGTCTTTGTCCCAGATCCGCTCTAAAATCTGTTCCTTTGACAATATCTGTCCCGGATTTTCCAGAAAATACAAAAGCAGTTTGTACTCGATCTTACTCAGCTCCAGCACTTCTTCCTTGCAGATCACCTGACAGCTGCTTTTGTCTAGACGGATTCCATTGGAGCTGATCCACTGTTTTTCACTCTTTCTGGAGAGCAGCTTTTTGATCCGCGCTTTCAGCACCGCGATAGAAAATGGTTTTGACATATAATCATCCACTCCCATTTCCAGTGCTTTCACCTCATCCAGTTCCGTATCCCTCGCCGTCAGCATCAGAATGAACACATCACTGCTTTTCCGAATCTCACTGCACAGCGAAAAGCCATTTCCATCCGGAAGATTACAGTCTAACAGAATCAGATCGCAGGAAGATGTCTTCCATAGCTTTCGTCCTCTTTCTGCATTTTCCGCTGTCAGGATCTGATAGCCTTCCCCACTCAATGTATACTCCAGCCCTTCCCTGAGATCTGCGTCATCCTCTATGATCAAAATTGTATCCATGTCTATTTCCCCTGTTTTCGTTTTGTCTTTATTATAACAACAGGGAGTGTGGAAATCTATCTTTATTCTCGTTACTGTTCCATATTTAAATATCCGTAAAGAAAATCAAGACCAATCTCCAAATTCCCCTTGTACTCTCTTTCCCCGTTTATTATACTTAGTACAGAGTTTCTAAACCCATCAAAAAGAAAGGAGCATTTACCATGCTTTCAAAAGATTTATTACAGCAATTTGAAGATAATATCACAAGATTTGATGAAAACATACATGCTTTCGAAAATGGAGAGATTGACCGCCAGACCTTCAAAGGCATCTCCGGAGGCTTTGGAAGCTATGCACAGAAGGAACAAGGATATATGCTGCGTCTTCGTCTTCCGGGCGGTCATATTACAAAAGAGAAATTAAAATTCCTTGCATACAAAATTTCTGAACATCAGATTCCTCTGCTCAAACTGACTACCTGCCAGACCATCCAGTTTCACGATTTGTCTGCAGACTCTGTTCCGCAGCTTGTTCGTGATGCCTTAAAAGTCGGCATCATCACACACGGCGGCGGAGGCGACAACCCGCGTAATGTCATGGCAAGTCCTCTGACTGGTACCGCTGTGGATGAGACATTTGATGTGTTTCCTTATGCAAAGGCTGCCGGAGAATATCTCCTGACCAAGATGCCGGGACTTCACATGCCCAGAAAACTGAAAGTCGGTTTTTCCAATACCCCGGCGAATGAAGTTCATGCCACATTCCGTGACCTTGGATTTGTAGCCAAAGAAAACGGGACATTTTCCGTTTACTGTGCCGGCGGACTTGGACCAAATCCAAAGCTTGGTGTTCATATTACAGACAATGCAGATCCAAACGAGGTTTCCCTTTACGTCCATGCCATGATCCGTCTCTTTACCACATACGGCAATTATGAGTCCCGCGCAAAATCCAGAACCCGCTATCTGCAGGATACCCTTGGCGAAGAAAAAATCCGGAACTATTTCCTCCAGTTTGTGGAAGACGCGCAAAAAGAAATGACTCCATGGCCTGTAGAACCAGTCCATCCGATTTCCAAATCTGCTGACGGCACTCTGTCCGAAGCACTTCTGACAGAAAAACGGGTACTCCCACAGAAACAGAACGGCCTGTACACGGTTTCTTATCATCCGCTGGGCGGACGGCTTGCACCTCAAAAACCGTCTGAACTGTATGCCGTGATCAAAGAGATGCCGGAAACCGAGCTTCGGATCTCACCGGACGGCACCTTGTATATCATCAATCTGACTGCAAAAGAAGTACCTGCTGTGTTAGAAGCCACAAAAGACGGAGCTGCTTCTTTATTTGAAAGCAGTGTCAGCTGCATTGGCGTTCCAATCTGCCAACACGGACTGCGCAATTCCTATGCACTGTTAGAGTCCTGCATTCAGCGGGTCCGCAAGGAACAGTTCGCCGACAGAGTCCTTCCATGTATCCATATTTCCGGATGTCCTTCCAGCTGCGGAAGCCATCAGGCGGGAAGTATCGGTCTTGTCGGACACTCCAAACGGGTGGATGGAAAAATGGAACCTGCATTCAAATTATTTGTAAACGGAGACAGCGAAGAACCTGGAGCACATCTGGGCATCGAAAAAGGTGTTCTTCTGGAGACTGTAATCCCGGAATTTTTCGCAGCTCTCGGAAAACGAATTGCCGCAGCAGACAGTACCTTTGACGTCTGGTATCCGACTCACGCAGAAGAATTTGATACACTTGCTGCTGAATACGCAGAGAAGACACAATAGCTTCAAAATAAAAACCAGGCAGGATGCCTTCCTTTTTACGGGAACATATCCTGCCTGGTTTTTCTGATTATTCTGTTTCTATAAAATATCAATATGTTCGCCTGCAAGTGCCTTGTTCATACTTCGCACCGCACAGAATTTTCCGCACATGGAACAAGTATCCTCATGTTCAGGCTTTCTCTCATTCCAGATCCGTTTTGCCGTCTCCGGATCCATGGCACACTCCCACTGTGCTTCCCAGTCCAGATTTCTTCTGGCTTGTGCCATCCTGTCATCTGCCTGTCTTGCTCCCCGCACTCCTTTTGCAATATCTGCCGCATGTGCCGCAATCTTAGACGCCATGATTCCCTGTTTTACATCTTCCAGATTCGGAAGAGCCAGATGCTCTGCCGGTGTCACATAGCACAAAAATGCCGCTCCTGCCGATGCTGCCACGGCTCCGCCAATCGCAGAAGTAATATGGTCATATCCCGGAGCAATATCTGTCACAAGTGGTCCCAATACATAAAACGGCGCTCCCTGACAAATGGACTGCTGCACTTTCATATTTGCCTCGATCTGATCCAGAGGCATATGTCCCGGACCTTCCACCATCACCTGAACATCCTTCTCCCATGCCCGCCTGGTCAGTTCGCCCAGACGCACCAGCTCCTCGATCTGGCAGACGTCCGTTGCATCTGCAAGACATCCTGGTCTGCATGCGTCACCGAGTGAAACCGTCACATCATATTCCCGACAAATATCCAGAATCTCATCATAATATTCATAAAATGGATTTTCTTCCCCTGTCATACACATCCACGCAAATACAAGAGAACCACCTCTGGATACGATGTTCATTTTTCGCTTATGCTGCCGAATCTGCTCGATTGTTTTACGCGTAATGCCACAGTGCAGTGTCACAAAATCCACTCCATCCTGTGCGTGAAGACGGACCACATCGATAAAATCTCTGGCAGTCAGCGTATCCAGATCCCTTTGATAGTGGATCACGGAATCATAGATTGGAACAGTACCGATCAGCGCCGGACACTCACTGGTCAGCTTTCTTCGAAATGGAATTGTATTTCCATGAGAAGACAGATCCATGATGGCATGTGCGCCCATCTCAACTGCCTGCATCACCTTCTGCATCTCCACATCGTAATCTTTACAGTCTCTTGAAACTCCCAGATTTACATTGATCTTTGTACGCAGCATCGAACCGATTCCTTCCGGATCAATACAGGTGTGATTTTTGTTGGCACAGATGACAACCTTTCCTTCTGCCACCAGCGGCATCAGCTCTTCGGTCGTCATATGTTCTTTTTGTGCCACGATCTCCAGTTCTTTTGTCACAATCTGTTTTCTCGCTGCTTCCATCTGTGTTGTATAGTTTCTCATATGCATTCCTTTCCATGCCCGCCGCGGAGTATGCAAAAAGCTGCTGCAACGCAAACGCATTACAGCAGCAATTTTTCTTCTCAGATCCTATCACTTTCTCTGTATATCCCTACGTTGGCATTATCCAAATCAGGTTACGGGTTTTAAGCGATCCAGCTTTCTCTCAGCCTGCTTTCTGCAAGCACCCCTTTTTTGTTTCTGTTGATATTATAAACACTCTCATTCTTGGAATCAAGTGTTATCTGAATTTTCTTTTTGCCCTTGAGGAAGCTCTTCGCGAAGTCCCAGTATCCCTTCAACCAGAATCTTCACGTCATCCAGAATATAATCAAATGCACCGGCCTGACACATATTGATCAATACCAGTCCCAACGGAACTGCCAGAATCATACCAAAGACTCCCTTGATCTTATATCCCACATATAAAAGCAGCAGTGTCACCAGCGGATTCATTCCCATGCTGTCACCTACCAGCTTTGGCTGCAAAAGCTGACGCACTACCTGGGAAACTGCATAGATGATCACCAGACCGGCTGTAATTTTATATTCACCGATAAATACGGAGTAAATTGCCCATGGGATCAACGCAGTTCCCGTTCCAAAAAATGGCAGAAAATCCAAAAATGAAATCAAAAATGCAACCAAAACCGCATAATGAATTCCAAGCACAAGAAATCCGGCAAACAGGATCAAAAAAACAACACCCATGATCTTAAACTGCGCCTTGAAATATCCGCCTACTGCATATTTCAGATTATCCATCACCAGGATCATCCTCTTTTCCACAGACGGCGGTGCGATTTTATGAAACCATGCGATCACTTCTTCTCTCTGGATTGTAAAAAAGTAAGCTGCCAGTATCGCAACAATGAAAGAAATCAGATAGGACGGAAGTCTTTTTGCAAAATTTCCCGCAGCCGTCACCGTCGGCTCGCTGATTTTCGAAACAAGATTCCCCATATAAGTATCCAGATTCTCCACTATCGTTGTCCACCCATTCTGCACTCCCCGGGGAAGCCTGCTGAACGCACCGGATAAGGTATTTCCAATCTCACGCATCCCCTCTTCCAGCTGTGCATAAATATCCGGAAAGTTCTGAATCAGATCTGTCACTTCCGCTGCAATCCTGCTGACTGCAAAATATCCCACTAAAACGATCAGCCAATGACCATGATAACAATCATTGCTGTTCCCAGCTTCTTTACGATCTTCAATCGCTTTTCCAGCCAGTTCACCAGAGGTGTCGCAATGGCAGAAATGATCCAGCCCACAACGAACGGCATGAGAAATCCGATTGCTTTTACGCCCAGGATAATAAACGCAGCCGTTGCCAGTATACTGAACATAAGACTTACCGCCACTTGCCAGTAAGGTCTCTTTCGCTCCATAAAAATCTCCTTCCCGCATCGTGCTTTTCCTGTTTACTCTATCATTCTCCGAAATTATTCTTTCGTTTTATCCTCCAAAAATCTTTCCGGAAACAGATATTCCCGCTCAGCCAGATCCCAGATTTCGTCTCTTCCCTGCTTTGTAACCGAAGAAAACGGGATTACTTTTGTTCCCGGAAGCAGATTCAGACCTGTTTTTAACATCTTCACATGCTTCTGCACCTGACTGCGTTTTAATTTATCCAGCTTTGTAGCAATGATGATCGGCTGAAATCCCTGATCGACGATCCACTGATACATCATCTTGTCATTTGCCGAAGGGTCATGCCGGATGTCGATCAGAAGAAAGACTGCTTTCAACTGTTTTGATGTATGCAGATACCGCTCGATCAGATTTCCCCACTGGATCTTTTCTTTTTCGGAAACCTTCGCATATCCGTATCCCGGCAGATCCACCAGATAAAGTTCCTCGTTGATATTATAAAAATTAATCGTCTGTGTCTTTCCCGGTGTGGCAGAGATCCGGGCATACGATTTTCGGTTCATCAGCGCATTGATCAGGGATGACTTACCCACATTGGATTTCCCCGCAAACGCAATCTCCGGTTTTTCATTTTCCGGCAATTTACTTGTAATTCCACAAACAGTTTCCAGATTGATATTCTTTATTACCATAGTTTACTCCCCTCCGGATATTTTATCCTGATCTTCTGACACAAATGCTGCCTTCAGCACTTCCTCCATATGCTCTACAGGCAGGATCTCGAGTCCTTTTGTGATTTCCTGAGAAAGCTCTTCTACATCTGCCAGATTCTTTTTGGGAACAAGAACTGTTTTTATCCCGGCATTTTTCGCAGCCAGAAGCTTTTCCTTTAATCCTCCAATCGGCAGTACACGTCCGCGCAGAGTCACTTCTCCTGTCATGGCAATATCTGCACGCACCTTTTGTTCTGTGATCGCAGAAAGCATTGCAGTTGCCATGGTGATTCCGGCTGACGGACCGTCTTTGGGCACTGCACCTCCGGAATATGTACATGGATATCATGTTTTTCAAAAAAGTCATCCGCAATCTGATAATCTCTGCTGACAGAACGGATATAGCTGATCCCGGTCCGTGCCGATTCTTTCATCACATCTCCAAGCTGACCTGTGAGCATGATCTCTCCTTTTCCAGGCATCACATTCACTTCGATCTGGAGGGTATCCCCACCCACACTTGTCCATGCCAGTCCACGCACAATCCCGATCTCATCCGCTGCATTTGCCATCTGATACGTAAACTTCTCTTTTCCCAGATATTTGAACAGATTCTTCTCTGTAATTGTAACACTCTTTTTCCCGGTTGTAAGTATTTCTTTTGCTGCTTTTCTGCAAATATTGCCGATTTCTCTCTCCAGCTGACGTACTCCCGCTTCTTTTGTATAGTTGGATGCAATCTTCCAGACTGCATTTTTGCTTATTTTCAGCTGTTCTTTCTTCAGACCATTTTTCTCCAGCTGTTTTGGGATCAAATGCTCTGTCGCAATATGCAGCTTCTCATTCTCTGTGTAGCTGGTCACCTCGATCACTTCCATACGATCCAGAAGCGGACGCGGAATCGTCTGCAGTGAATTTGCAGTGGCAATAAACAGCACTTCCGACAAATCCAGCGGAACTTCCAGATAATGATCACGGAATTTGTAATTCTGTTCACTGTCCAGTACTTCCAGAAGCGCAGAGAACGTATCTCCCTTATAGTCTGTGCTGACTTTATCAATTTCATCCAGAAGCATCAACGGATTCTTGACACCTGCCTGACGAATTCCATTTGCGATGCGTCCGGGCATTGCTCCTACATATGTTTTTCTGTGTCCCCGGATTTCTGCCTCATCCCGCACTCCGCCAAGTGAAATCCTTACATACGGCTTCTTCAGTGCCTTTGCAAGAGATCTGGCGATCGATGTTTTTCCTGTTCCCGGCGGTCCCACCAGACACAGGATCGGGCTCTCCCCTTTTTTCGTCAGAGAACGTACTGCCAGAAATTCCAGAATTCGTTCTTTGACCTGTTCCAGACCATAATGATCTGCTTCCAGCACTTCCTCTGCATATTTGATATCCTGATTGTCCTTCCCGGCTTTATCCCACGCATCTCAAGCAATGTTTCAATATAGGTCCGTATCACACCGCTTTCTGCCGGACTGTTCAGTGAGCTTTTAAATCTGCTGATTTCTTTTTTCAGCTTTTCGTTCACTTCTTTTGGCGCTTTCAGATTCTTTGCTGCTTTTTCAAATTCTTCCGCATCGGACAATGTAGAATCATCCCCCAACTCCTCCCGGATCAGCTTCAGCTGCTCCCGAAGAATGTATTCTTTCTGATGCTTATCCACACGTTCCTTCACCTTTTGCTGCAGTTCATCTTTGATATCCATGATCTGCACTTCGTTGACCAGCTTAAACGCCAATGTCTCATATCTCTCCCAAAAATCCACTTTTCCGAGGATTTCCTGTTGATCAACATAATAAAAAGGCGTGTTTGCAGCAATCTCATCCACCAGCTTTTTCAGGCTTTTGATCTCCAAAATCTCTGCCACTGCTTCTTTTGACATTTTTCCGTTGCGAGCGGCATAGTCCAGAAAAGTATCTTTAAGACTCCTTGCCATTGCCTCTCCATTTAGATCATCCTGAATGACAAGATCGGACTCATCGATCACCTCGACCTCTGCCTGCAGATACTGCGTATCCTGCTGAAGCTGTTTTAAGATTCCTCTTGTTTCTCCTGAAACAAGTACCCGGACGATATGCTTTGGAAGCTTCATGATCTGTTTGATCGTTCCAACAGTTCCCACCTCGTAAACATCTTCCTGTGTAGGGTCGTCTGTTTCTATTGATCTTTGTGCCACAAGAAAAATCTTCTGGTCTCCCGCCATGGCTTCCTGAATTGCTGCGATTGATTTTTCTCTGCTCACATCAAAATGTACTACCATTTCCGGCATGATAGTCATTCCACGCAGAGCTACCATCGGAAGGCTTTTTATTTCTCTGTTCACCTGTATTTTCCTCCTGCTTTTTGTTTTATCCAAAATCAAAACAAGCGGTACATGGTCCTCCCTATGCACCCGCCTGTGTTATCTATGCACTTTCAGATGTCAGAAAAGATTTTCGCTCTTCTCCATCGCACTCATACAATGGCTGCCCCTTTCCTTCCACAACATCTTTTGTAATCATACATCCTTTGATGGTATCATCAGATGGTACACGGAACATTGTATCCATCATAATATCTTCCATAATGGCTCTTAATCCTCTGGCTCCCGTTTTCCTTGCAAGAGAGGTCTCTGCGATTGCATCCAGAGCTGCTTTATCAAACTCCAGCTTTACGCCGTCCAGTTCCATCAGTTTCTGATACTGCTTCACAAGAGAGCTCTTCGGTTCTGTCAGAATCCGGATCAAAGCCTCTTTATCCAGAAGATCCAGAGATACTGTAACAGGAACTCGTCCTACCAGCTCCGGAATCAGACCAAACTTCACCAGATCCTGCGGAAGCACCTGATGCAGCAGTACATCTACATCCTCCTCATGCTTCTTAGCTATCTCTGCATTAAAGCCGATCGACTTCTTATCCAGTCTGGTCTCAATGATCTTATCAATCCCTTCAAATGCACCGCCGCAGATAAACAAAATATTGGTCGTGTCTATCTGGATCAGTTCCTGATGCGGATGCTTTCTTCCGCCCTGCGGCGGAACAGATGCAACGGTTCCCTCAATGATCTTCAAAAGCGCCTGTTGAACTCCCTCTCCGGATACATCTCTGGTAATGGAAGGATTCTCAGACTTTCTTGTGATCTTGTCAATCTCATCAATATAAATAATACCATGCTCTGCACGTTCAATATCGCCATCTGCTGCCTGAATCACTTTAAGGAGGATGCTTTCTACATCTTCCCCCACATATCCGGCCTCTGTCAGAGCTGTCGCATCTGCGATGGCAAACGGAACATTCAGTATCTTTGCGAGGGTCTGGGCAAGCAGAGTCTTTCCGCATCCGGTCGGTCCAAGCATCAGAATATTACTCTTCTGCAGATCCACGCCCAGATCAGAACCTGCCATGATCCGCTTGTAATGATTGTATACAGCAACAGAAAGAACCTTCTTTGCCTCGTCCTGTCCGATTACATATTCATCAAGGAATGCCTTGATCTCCTCTGGTGTCAAAAGATTGATATCATCAAATTCTCTTCTGTCATCATCGTATTCAAACTCTTCTTCTATAATCTCCGAGCAGACCTCGATACACTCATCACAGATATAAGCGCCGTTCGGCCCTGCGATCAGCTTTCTCACCTGAGACTGCGGCTTATTACAGAAGGAGCATCTTACTATATCATCACTTGCTTTTCCTGCCATATCACTCTCACCTCATATTGCCGACACAACATTAATGTTTGGCAATTACCTCATCTATTAATCCATAAGCTTTTGCTTCTTCTGCAGACATGAAGTTATCACGTTCTGTATCAGCCTTGATCGTCTCCAATGGCTGCCCTGTGTTTGCTGCCATAATCTCGTTCAATTTCTGACGGGTTCTCAGGATGTGCTCTGCTGCGATCGAAATCTCAGTTGCCTGTCCCTGTGCTCCGCCGGATGGCTGATGAATCATGATCTCTGCGTTTGGAAGCGCAAAACGTTTTCCCTTCGCTCCACCGGAAAGAAGGAATGCCCCCATGCTTGCTGCCATACCGATGCAGACTGTAGAAACATCACATTTGATGTACTGCATGGTATCGTAGATTGCCAGTCCCGCTGTCACGGAACCTCCCGGGCTGTTGATATATAACTGGATATCCTTATTCGGATCATCCGCTTCCAGGAAAAGAAGCTGTGCTACGATCACACTCGCAGATACATCATTGACCTCTTCTCCCAGAAAAATGATTCTTTCTTTTAACAGTCTTGAATAAATGTCGTAAGAGCGCTCTCCACGGCTTGTCTGTTCAATAACATAAGGTACTAAACTCATTTGCTTTTCCTCCTTATTATGCTGACTTAATCTGCCGCTGCCTGCGGCCCCCTCTCACTGCGGATTCACGGTACTGTTATGTACCAGAACAGATTATCCCTCTACAGATTCGTTTACAAGCAGAGTGATTGCTTCCTGAACTGCAAGATCCTCTTTGATCTGTTTCTTCTCGTTCTCTCCCATAAACTCTTTGAGTTTTTCAACTTCCATCTGGTATGCTTCCGCCATTTTTGTGAGTTCTTCTTCTACACGCTCATCAGAAACTTCAATGTTCTCAGCTTTTACGATCGCTTCCAGAACCAGTCTTGTCTTGATGCTCTTTTCAGCCTGTGGTCTCATCTCTTCCATCATCTTCTCTGCTGTCATTCCTGTAAACTGGAAGTACTGTTCTACGGTCAGACCCTGCTGCTGAATACGGCGTGCAAAATCATCTGCCATTTGTCTTACCTGGAACTCGATCATTGCTTCCGGAATATCCATCTGTGCGTTCTCGATTGCCTGATCTACTGCCTGGTTTTCTTTCTTTTCTTTTCCGGTTCTCTCTTTGCGCTCTTTGATGTTTTTCTTTACTTCCGCTCTGTATGCGTCCATTGTCTCACATTCAGAAACTTCAGAAGCAAATTCATCATCCAGCTCCGGAAGTTCTTTTGCTTTGATTGTGTGTACTGTACACTTAAATGTAGCATCTTTTCCTGCAAGCTCTTCAGAGTGATACTCTTTCGGGAATGTCACATTCACTTCTACTTCTTTGTCGATCTCAGCTCCGATCAGCTGCTCTTCAAATCCAGGAATGAATGATCCGGAACCGATTGTCAGCGGATAATCTTCTCCTTTTCCACCTTCAAATGCAACACCGTCTACAAATCCTTCGAAATCTAATGTTACTTCATCTTTATCCTGAACTGCGCGGTCTGTCACTTCGATTGTTCTTGCATTGCGCTCGCGCTCTTTTTCAATCTCTTCATCAACTTCCTTCTGTGTCACTCTTGTAGATACTTTATCTACTTTCAGTCCTTTGTAATCTCCGAGTGTCACTTCCGGTTTTGTAGCTACTTCTGCTGTGAAAATGAACGGTTTTCCTTTTTCCATCTGTACAACCTCGATCTTCGGCTGAGACACGATGTCCAGTTCACTTTCATCATAAGCTTTTGCATATGCGTCCGGAATCATGTTGTTTGCTGCTTCATCATAGAATACTTCCGGTCCGTACATTTTTTCGATCATCTGACGCGGAACTTTCCCTTTACGGAATCCCGGAATGTTGATCTGTTTGCGCTGTTTTAAGTAAGCTGCCTGCAGTGCTTTCTCTACATCTTCTGCAGCTACTTCTACTGTAAGCTTCGCCATATTATGCTCTAACTTTTCTACCTGTAACTCATCTTTCTATTTCCTCCTTGATTCGTACCATTCAAACGCAAATTGTATATTCGCAGTCATTGAATTAGTATAGCATAGTCACTTCAATATTTCCAGTACTTTTTAATAATAAACTACTCCATGCCCGATTTCTTCTGCCTTTTCCTTTCCGCACAGGAGCTCGATCAGCTTCAATGCGAATGGAATCGCGGTTCCCAGTCCCCGGCTTGTGATCATATGCCCGTCTACATTTACCGGCTCTTCATTTGTCTCTGCGTGAGAAAGTCCTGACTCCATGCCCGGATAACAGCATGCTTTTCTTCCTTCCAGAAATCCCAGTTCTCCAAATACAGTAGGCGCTGCACAGATTGCTGCCAGATAACGCTCTTTTGCATAAAATTCTTTGAGCAGCGCACACAAATCTCTGTGTTCTTTCAAATGCTTTGTCCCCGGCATCCCACCCGGCAGTACGAGCATATCCATTCCCTCAAACTCCATCTCCTCAAACAGGGCGTCTGCCTCGACACCGATTCCGTGTGAGCCATGTACTGTCTTTTCTCCTGTGACCGATACGTTCGTCACAGTAACACCTGCCCTGCGCAGCAGATCCGTAACCGTAAGTCCTTCGATTTCTTCAAATCCTTCTGCGAGAAATACCGCAATCTGTTTCATGATCATTTCCTCCTGACTTAAAATCTGAACCTGATTTTCATTTCTTTCATATGGTAAAAAGTGTAGCAAATCCCTGTTAAAAATGCAATGCCTCCCCGTTTACATTTTCCGTTTTTCATATTATGATGATACCGGATATCAAACAACAAACGATGTTTTCAAAGAAAGGAGTTTTTCATGGAAATCGAGCGCAAATATCTGATTTCATCTGTCCCCTTTGCTCTTTCATCATATCCATGCCGCAAGATCGAACAGGGATATCTCTCCACTGCACCTGTGGTACGTATCCGCCGGGACAACAATGACTACATTCTGACTTACAAATCCAAAGGAATGATGATCCGGGAAGAATACAATCTTCCGCTGACAAAAGAATCCTATGAACATTTAAAAGAAAAAATCGACGGACGGCTCATCACGAAAAAAAGATATGTGATCCCTCTTAAGGATTCCCTCTTTATTGAGCTTGATATTTTTTCCGGAGACCTTGCGCCTCTGATGCTTGCGGAAGTAGAATTTCCTGATGAAGAGACTGCCAATCACTTTACTCCACCCAAATGGTTCGGCGAAGACGTTACCTTTTCTTCTTCCTATCATAACAGTACACTCAGCAAACTCTGATATCAACTTTTTGTGGCTTTTTGTTCTTTCGCTACGTTTTGTCGCATAGATATCTATTTATAGGGAAAATTGTTATAATTTACTAAGCTTTTAACAATTCCCTGTAAATGGAGGTACAGCAATGTCTAATATTCAGCTTGTTGAAAATTTATACCGTCTTCGTAAAGCACATCACTACACTCAGCAAGAGATCAGTGACTTGCTCAATATTTCCAGACAGGCTTATTCCAACTACGAAACCAGTAAACGGACACCGGATCTGGATTCTCTGATGCGTCTGGCTGATATCTATGGAGTATCTCTCGACCAGCTGGTCAATCATCCCTGTACAAAAGACGGACTGATCCTCGAACAGAAAGGTCCCTTTACGTATGCCATGGAGATCGACACTGCCGATACACTCTATCTTACGCGGGAAGAAGTCGAACTGATCAAGGGATACCGGGCCATGAATCCGGAAGATAAATTACTATTGAAAAAACTGTTGTAATAAAGAAAAAGGAAATCCGCCAGCTCCAGTCGGATTTCCTTTTTTTATTATTCTCCCAGTCCAAATCTCTCGTGAACTGCATTGATCGCACGTTCTACATCGCTTTCATTGATCAGAACCGTGATTCTTACTTCTGATGTTGAAATCATATGGATGTTGACTCTGGCATTTGTCAGTGCCTCGAACATCTTGGCAGCAACACCCGGATTACTCATCATTCCTGCTCCGACAATCGAGATCTTCGCTACACTCTCCTGAGAATTGATTTCCTGGATCGTCAGCGCTTCTTTATTTTCTTCCAGGATCGCCAGTGTATCCTGAAGATCATCCTCTGCCACTGTAAAGGAAATATCTTTTGTACCGTCTCTTCCTACAGACTGAAGAATGATGTCCACATTGATATTCTTCTTTGCAAGTGTATTGAAGATCTTGAACGCTGTTCCCGGTTTGTCTTCGATTCCGATGACAGAAATTCTCGCTGTATTTTTATCAGATGCAACTCCGCTGATTAACAATTTTTCCACTTTTACTACCTCCTTGACCACCGTACCTTCTTCTCTGTTCATGCTGGAACGTACAACCAGCTGTACTCCATATTTTTTCGCCATTTCCACAGAACGGTTATGCAGGACATTCGCCCCCATGGATGCCAGCTCCTGCATCTCATCATAACTGATTTCTTTTAATTTTCTCGCAGAAGGAACAATTCGTGGATCTGCGGTATACACACCGTCTACATCCGTATAAATCTCGCACGCATCTGCGCCCAGAGCCGCTGCGATTGCAACTGCCGTGGTATCTGAACCGCCCCGTCCCATTGTCGCATAATCCTCATATTTGTTCACTCCCTGGAATCCAGTGACGATCACGATCTTCCGGTATCCCAGTTCGTGGAGGATTCTCTCAGATTCTACCTTCTTGAATCTTGCATTTCCATAGGTGGATGTGCTGTGCATCTTTACCTGGAATGCATTCAGCGATACTGCTGGGATTCCCAGCTTATGAAATGCCATCGCCATCAGTGACACAGAAATCTGTTCCCCTGTTGTCAACAACATATCCATCTCTCTCTTGGATGGATTCAGATTAATCTCTTTTGCTTTTGCGATCAGATCATCTGTTGTGTCTCCCATCGCTGAAAGGACCACAATCACATCGTGTCCGTTTTTATAATCTTCCGCGCAGCGCTCTGCCACACGAAAAATACACTCTTTATCTGCGACCGAACTGCCGCCAAACTTCTTTACTATCAGCATTTTTTCTTCCTCTCTGTTTACCGTTCATTGTCCATCTCAAAAAGACGGGAAAGCAGCCTGTGTCCTTCTTTCTCGAACAATGGGCTCTTATTGCCCAGTCTTTCTGAATACTCCGGCATTCCTTCTGCTTTCTTTCTGGAATCATATAAAAGATACGGAACCGGATTACCGGTATGTGTGCGGACACAGATCGCGTCGGATGATCCGGAAGACTAACGTCCTGAAATCCATGCAAAGATCTTCCAGTTCCCCAACGATCGGTCCGATGATCTTCTGATCGATATTTTCAATCGCCTTAATCTTATCCGGAATACTTCCCTGATGTCCCATCTCATCCGGTGCTTCAATGTGTACATATACAAAATCATAATCCTGCGCCGCCAGCGCGTCCACTGCTGCCTCCGCTTTTCCTGTATAGTTCGTATGAAGTCCTCCGTTTGCACCTTCTACGATAATATTGTCAAGCCCTGCTCCTACAGCAATCCCCTTCAACAGATCCACTGCTGAGATCATGGCTCCTTTTTTATGATATTTTTCCTCGAAAGAGGTCAGCATCGGCCTGGTACCTGCCCCCCAGAACCATACGGAATTGGCAGGGTTGAGTCCTTTTGCCTTTCGCTCCAGATTCAGCGGATGATTGCTTAAGATCCGGTAGCTGGTCTCCATCATTTCCCGAAGTACCGCATCCTGAGGGAGATACTCCCCAATCCGCTTTGTCAGGATATCATGAGGCGCTGTCAATTCGACTACACTTCCGAATTTATGGATCAGCAAATGCCTGTAACTCGTGCCTGTATAAAACTCATACCCACCTCTTCGCATTTCCTGCATCAGGGTCTCCATCAGAACAGCCGCATCCTCAGTGCTGATCTCGCTGGAACTGTGATCCAGAATCCGTTTATCCTCATACCGCTCTTCTTCCTCGGACAAGGTCACCAGATTACAGCGAAAAGATACATCGGTTGGCGCCATATCCACCCCGATACTCAACGCCTCCAAAGGGGAGCGTCCGGTATAATATTCCTTTGGATCATATCCGATCACAGAAAGATTCGCCGTATCACTTCCCGGAGCCATCCCGTCGGGAACAGTCTGCACCATGCCAATCTCTGAAATCTGCGCCATGCGGTCCAGATTTGGAGTATGCGCCTTCTCCAGAGGTGTCATACCGCCCAGTTCTTCCAACGGTTCATCTGCCATCCCGTCACATAAAACAACAACATATTTCATACGCATCCTCACCCTTCTACTCTAATCCGGTGGAGAATGGACGGAAATTCTTTCTGGCACTGTTCAAAATGTCCTTCTGTCATAATTTCTGTCAGAAATCCGAATTCTCCCTCCAACGGTTCCACCTGTACAATCTCAATCGGTCCGAATTTACTTTCCAGATGTGCTTTCATTGCCTGTGGTTCTCCCTTGATCCGCACAAAGAAACGCTTGCTCGTATCCGAGATCGGAAGCAGTTCCACTTTATCCTGATCCCACATCGTCATAATATTCCGGTTCAAATGCTTTACTTCATCTACAATATCAGAAACAACCGCACTCGCTGTCGGAAGCTTTCCTGCACCGCTTCCGTAAAACATTGCATCTCCGAGTACATTGCCATGTACAAAAATCGCATTAAAGACATCATTTACGCTATACAATGGATGCGAAGAGCTCAGCAGATACGGAGCAACGATGGCATGGATATGATCTTCATCCCTTCTGCTGCATGCAAGAAGCTTGATCGTCATTCCCATTGCCTTTGCATACATCATATCTTCTTTTGTAATCTGCGTGATCCCCTCTGTATAAATATCTTCAAAATCCACCTGCTGTCCGGAAATCAAAGATGAAAGAATCGCAATCTTCCGGCATGCATCATATCCTTCCACGTCCGCTTCCGGATTTCGTTCCGCATACCCTTTTTCCTGCGCCTCTTTTAAAACTTCCTCATAATCTGCTCCTTCATAAAACATCTTACTGAGCATATAATTGGTCGTTCCGTTTAAAATCCCTGTGATTTCTTCAATCTCATCTGCTGTCATTGAAGAATTTAACGGACGGATGATCGGAATTCCGCCTCCGACACTGGCCTCAAACAGAAAATTGATATTTTTCTCCCTTGCAATGGAAAGCAGCTCTGCACCGTGCTTTGCCACCAGCGCTTTGTTTGAGGTCACCACGCTTTTTCCGGCCATCAGGCACTTCTTCACAAAAGTATATGCGGGTTCAATCCCGCCCATTACCTCTACTACGATCTGAATGGAAGGATCTTCTGCGATCACCTGAAAATCATGTACGATTTTTTCCTGAATCGGATCTCCCGGGAAATCTCTCAGATCCAGAATGTATTTTACATGGATCTCATCCCCGGCTCTCTGGTCGATTCGTTCCTTATTGGTCTGTAATACTTCAATGACTCCGGATCCCACCGTGCCATATCCCATAACTGCTATATTTACCATATTCGCCTTCCTTCCTGTTCTTTTTTCTGCATCTGTCCTACTCTTCCGGGTTTTTCGGAGCACTTAAATATGCGTTGATAAACGGATCCAGGTTGCCGTCCAGCACACCGTTCACATTGCTGATCTCCATATTCGTACGGTGATCCTTCACCAGTGTATACGGCTGCATGACATAGGAACGGATCTGGCTTCCGAATCCGATCTCCTTGATCTCACCGCGAATACCGGACACTTTGTCTGCTTGCTCCTGCTGCTTCATCAGATACAGCTTGGCTTTGAGCATTTGCATGGCTTTGTCTTTATTCATGTGCTGAGAACGCTCATTCTGACACTGAACAACAATTCCTGTCGGGAAATGCGTGATACGGATTGCCGAAGAAGTCTTATTGATATGCTGTCCACCTGCTCCGCTGGAACGATATGTGTCGATCCTGATATCGTCATCATTGATCTCAATATCAATATCTTCCTCAATATCCGGAATCACATCACAGGATGCAAAAGAAGTCTGCCGCTTTCCGGCCGCATTAAACGGAGAAATTCTGACCAGTCTGTGCACCCCTTTTTCAGAGCGCAGATATCCGTAAGCATTCTCTCCTCGTACTTCAAATGTCACGCCTTTGATTCCCGCAACATCTCCTTCCAGATAATCCAGAACTTCTACGGAAAATCCCTTTTTCTCTGCCCATCTGGTGTACATTCTGTAAAGCATGTTTGCCCAGTCACAGGATTCTGTTCCGCCTGCTCCGGCGTGAAGCGTAACGATCGCATGATCTCTGTCATACTCTCCGGTCAGAAGTGTCTGGATCCTCAGCTCTTCAAACTCTCCTTCAAAACGGAGCAGTTCTTCCTCGATCTCCTGCACCGTCTCTTCGTCCTGTTCCTCCTGACTCATCTCAATCAGCAGTCCCAGATCCTCATAATCTGCGTACATCTGCTCAATCTGCTTTACCGAATCCTGAAGACTTTTCAATACCTGCATCGTCTGTCTGGACTGATCCGGATTATCCCAGAATCCCGGCTCCTCGATCGTTCTTTCTAATTCCTCAATTCGTTCTTTCTTTGACGCTAAGTCAAAGTGAATCCCTCAAATCTTTCAGCGGCTCTTCGTATGCACTCAGTCTTACTTTCAGTTCATCTAATAAAACCACCTTGATCACCTCTTTCTTTTTTCAAAAATCTGTTTTAAATCAACATTGACTGTGTATATATTGCAGCACAATGTCTGATGCAGTATACACACAGTCAACAAAATATTCAGGCACTTACCTGGTTACTATTTTCTTCCGCAGCACTGTTTGTACTTCTTGCCACTTCCGCACGGGCATGGATCATTTGGATAAACCTTTTTCTCTTCCCGTTTTTTCGGAGTGTGTGATGCGCTGTCATCTTTGTTTGTTCCGGTCGCTGTGCACCTGCTCTCTTTCTACCTTCTGCTCGATCCGGATATGGAATAAGGTACGGATCGTCGTCTCTGCGATGGAATTGGTCATCTCGCCGAACATATCGTATCCCATCATCTTATATTCTACCAGTGGATCTCTCTGTCCGTATGCCTGCAGACCGATTCCCTGACGGAGCTGATCCATATCATCGATGTGATCCATCCAGCGTGTATCGATTGCCTTTAACAGTACCACTCGCTCCATCTCACGCAGCTGCTCTGCTTCCGGGAATTCTGCTTCTTTCTCCTCGTATGCTTTTACAGCACGCTCTTTCAATGTATGCTTGAGCTCTTTCTGTCTCATGTCCTTGACTTCCTCTGCATCCGGCATCTTCAGCATCGGAATCTCCCGTGAAGTGTCAGCTCCAGTCCTGCCAGATCCCATTCTTCCGAATCTGCATCCGGTGCGGCAAAGCGGTCTGTCATATTTTCTACATATTCTGTCATCATATTGTAGATGGTATCTCGCATGCTCTCTCCGTCCAGAACACGACGTCTTTCCTCATAAATGATCTCTCTCTGCTCATTCATAACCTGATCGTATTCCAGCAGATTCTTACGGATTCCAAAGTTATTGCCCTCGATCTTCTTCTGTGCTTTCTCAATCGCACTGGAGAGCATCTTATGCTCGATCTGTTCTCCGTCCTCTACACCAAGTGTGTTGAATACACTCATCAGACGTTCAGAACCAAACAGACGCATCAGATCATCCTCCAGAGAAATATAGAAACGGGATTCTCCCGGATCTCCCTGTCGTCCGGAACGTCCGCGCAGCTGGTTGTCAATACGTCTGGATTCATGACGCTCTGTACCGATGATCTTAAGACCTCCGGCCTCTCTTGCAGCATCATCCAGCTTGATATCCGTACCACGTCCGGCCATGTTGGTCGCAATCGTGACTGCTCCGTGCTGTCCCGCATCTGCCACGATTTCTGCTTCCAGTTCATGATACTTGGCATTCAATACCTTATGCTGAATTCCTTCTTTTTTCAGCATTTTGCTGAGCAGCTCTGAAACCTCGATCGTGATTGTACCAACCAGGACCGGCTGTCCCGTTGCATGCGCTTCTTTCACGGCTTCAACGACTGCGTGGTATTTTTCCGGTTTTGTCTTATATACTGCGTCTTCGAGATCTTTTCTCTGAACCGGACGGTTGGTCGGGATCTCTACAACGTCCATTCCGTAAATATCACGGAACTCTTTTTCCTCAGTCAAGGCAGTACCTGTCATACCGCTCTTCTTCTCATACTTGTTGAACAGGTTCTGGAATGTAATAGTTGCCAGTGTCTTGCTCTCTCTTCTGACCTTCACATGCTCTTTTGCTTCGATCGCCTGATGCAGTCCGTCCGAATACCGTCTTCCCGGCATGATACGTCCGGTGAACTCATCCACGATCATAACCTCTCCCTCCTGAGTCACCACGTAATCCTGATCGCGGAACATCAGGTTATGCGCACGCAGCGCCAGAATGATGTTGTGCTGAATCTCCAGATTCTCCGGATCTGCCAGGTTCTCGATATGGAAGAAGTTTTCTACCTTCTTCACACCGTCTTCTGTCAGATTGACAACCTTTTCTTTCTCGTTGACAATAAAATCTCCGGACTCTTCAATATCTTCTCCCATGATCGCATTGATCTTGGAAAACTCACCGCTTGCTTCTCCTCTTTCCAGCTGGCGTGCCAGAATATCGCATGCCTCATACAATTTTGTAGATTTATTACTCTGTCCGGAAATGATCAGCGGAGTTCTGGCTTCATCGATCAATACAGAGTCAACCTCATCGATAACCGCAAAGTTCAGCCCTCTTTGTACAAGCTGTTCCTTGTAGATCACCATGTTGTCTCTCAGATAATCAAATCCCAGTTCGTTGTTCGTTACATATGTAATATCACAATTATATGCCGCACGGCGCTCATCATTGTCCATATCATTGAGAACCACACCGACTGTCAGTCCCAGAAATTCGTGTACTTTTCCCATCCACTCGGCATCACGCTTTGCCAGATAATCATTGACTGTGACAATGTGAACTCCTTTTTCTTCCAGCGCATTCAGATATGCCGGAAGTGTGGATACCAGTGTCTTACCTTCACCTGTACGCATCTCTGCAATACGTCCCTGATGCAGGATGATACCGCCGATCAGCTGTACCCGGTAATGGCGCATCCCCATACTTCTATATGCACCTTCTCTTACAACTGCATATGCCTCCGGGAGAATATCATCCAGTGTCTCTCCCTCTTTGAGACGTTCTTTAAACTCTCTTGTCTTATCCTTTAATTCCGCATCCGAAAGTGCTTTCATCTCTGGCTCCAGCGCCTCAATGCGATCCACGATCGGATAGATTCTCTTCAGCTCGTGCTGGCTGTGAGTCCCGAAAATTTTATCCATTAAACCCATAATCTGCAATCTGCTCCTTGTCTAAATTTACTCTGCCTACCATTCTATCACTAACTTTCCATGAATTCAACCAATTCATGTTTTTGTTCCGCTTTGTTTACATTTCATTTACAAACAGAGCAGATTTTTATAAGGAATTGTCCCTCCAAACAGATCCAGTGCACTTCCGATCGTAAAATCCAGCTTTCCATGTCCAAGATTTTTGAATTTTTCCAGTTCTTCCATACTTCCGATCCCGCCCGCATAAGTAACAGGAATCCCTTCCCATCTGCCAAGCAGTTCTACAAGTTCTCCTTCCACTCCGGAAGATTTTCCTTCCACATCCACACCGTGTACCAGAAATTCATCACAGTACTGCGCCATTTCATCAAGCAATTCTTCTGACAGTTTTTCTCTGGTAAACGTCTGCCACCGGTTTGTCACGATGTAATATTCATCCCCCTTTTTCCGGCAGCTCAGATCCAGCACTATCCTCTCTTTTCCGACCATCTCTTTCAGTCGTCTCAAACGGCTGCGATCCACCTCTCCTTCACGAAATATATAAGAGGTTACGATCACATGGCTGGCGCCTGCATCCAGATATTCTTCCGCATTTTCCGCCGTGATACCGCCGCCGATCTGCATCCCTCCCGGATATACCGAAAGCGCCAGAAGCGCCTGCGCTTTCGTTGCCTCAAAATATTCGGAATCTCTGGAATTGAGCAGAATGATATGCCCTCCTTTGAGTCCATCCTGTTTATATTTTTCTGCATACCAGGCTGCATCCTGTTCTGAAGTAAAATTGGTCTGTGCCATATCTCCTTCATCTTTTAAGCTGCCGCCGACGATCTGTTTTACTTTTCCGTTATGTATATCAATACAAGGTCTGAACTTCATCACAATTCTCCTTTTATAGAAAAGTGCTGCAAAAACTTCTTCTGCAGCACTTGTTTATCCGGTATTCAAAACCTACTTGTTATTCTCCCGGTTCTGTGTGTTATGATCTTTGGTCATTCCATCCGCAGCATCATCTACCGCATCCGTAGCTCCCCTTGTCAGATCATCCACTCCATTGGTCACACCATCCACTACATCATTCACACCGTCTGTGACATCATCTACCACGTTGTCTGCTTTTCCGTTACTGTTGTCATCTGTACGGTTTTCATTTCTGTCTGTCTTGTCATTGTTGTCCTTTGTTTTGTCAGTTGCATCATTCATTGTTGTATCGTTCTGTGTATCTCTTCTGTTTCCACATGCAGTCGTGCCCAGAAGCATACAGGTACACATCAGCAATACAAGCAGTTTTTTTCTGTTTTTCATAATCTTCTTCCTTTCATAAAATATAGTCTTACACTGTTAAGTTTTCCTTTTTTTAATATTTTATGAATGGAATTTTTTTCTTTTTTATGCTCTTGGTCCTGCTGATTTCCTCAGTTTTTCCAATGCTCTTGACTCCAGCTGACGGATCCGTTCTCTGGTCACGCCGAGTATCTGTCCGGTTTCTTCGAGCGTATGTACATTACCGTCCTCCAGACCGTAGCGGAGTCTTAAGATTTTCTGCTCTTTTTCTGTCAGCGTGGAAAGCATCTCCTGCACTTCTTCTTTCTGTACCAGTGCCGCAACAGCCTCCTCCGGAGTCGGCTCCTGTGTATCTTCAATAAAGTCTTCCAGATTGCTGTCCTCTTCATCTCCCACCGGAGTCTCCAGAGAAACCGGATTCTTGATATAGCTCTGCATGCGCTCTACTTCTTCTGTTGTCATATGCAGCTCTTTTGCAATCTCCTCTGCAGCAACTTCACGCCCGAGTGTCTGTTCCATCTTCCGCTCTGTTTTGCTGATCTTATTCATATTCTGAGCCACACGGACCGGCACACGAATCTCTCTGGACTGAGAATCCAGCGCCCGCAGAATGGCTTCTTTGATCCACCATACCGCATAGGTGGAAAATTTACTGCCCTTTGTGTAGTCAAATTTTTCCACTGCACGCATCAGACCGATATTGCCTTCCTGGATCAGATCCATAAACTGCATTCCTTTTCCGGCATAATGCTTTGCCACCGCAACCACCAGACGCAGATTCGCTTCCTCCATCTTTCGTCGTGCTTCTGTATCCCCTGCTGCGATCTGTCTGCCAAGCTCCAGTTCTTCCTCTGCTGTAAGCAGCGGTATCCTGCCGATCTCTTTTAAATAAATCTTTAACGGTTCCGTCATATCCACCGAATCCGGCACCAGATCCTCTGTTTCTGCTCCCAGATTCAGTTCTTCCCCCAACAGTTCCTTTTCTATCTCTTTACTCATATATTTTCATGCCTTTCTTTTCACGTAAGTCTCTGCTTATAGTTTTTCAATCACCTGACCGCTTCTGTAGGCTGCAAGCAGCGACTCCAGATCTGCTACCTGCTCTTTTAACTCGGTGCCGATATCTGTATTTCCAACGAGACGGCGTTCTGTCACCCGTTTCACTACCATGTAATCCGAATGAATATCGCTTCCCTTTTCCACCGCAGCCTCTTTCGACTCAAAAGGCTCATGGGCAACCAGAACAAGACCATAGGAGTTGTAGACAAGGGTATACCCTGCAATTCCCGTCTCTTTCTGATACGCCCTGGAAAAACCTCCATCGATGACCAGAACTTTCCCATTACACTTGATCGGACTTTCTCCGTTTTTACATTTTACAGGAACGTGCCCGTTGACAATGTGGGCTCCCTCCGGGTGCAGTCCGAACTCTTCCAGAATCTCGTCTACCACCGCTTCTTTTTCCAGAAGTTCGTAATACGGATTCTTTTTCTCCAGATGCGTCTCTTTTGCCTCGATAAAATACCGCTCAAAGGTCGCCATCTTGTCTTTTCCGAACAGCGGAGAATCCGGATGCTGCCAGATGCACCACATGATATTCTTTCCTTGCTCTTTTTCCTGTTCATCCAGCGCGAAAAAGCCTTTTCTTACATAGCCTTCCAGCGCATCATACAGACTTTTCCCACGGTAGCTTTTTCCACAGAGCTGTACTTCCTTTAAAGATCCGTCCTCTCTAAGCGGTACGCATCCGTGATACAAAAGATTGTTGTTATACACCTTGTATAATCCACCTTTGCAAGCAAAAACCGCATATGATCCTGCAGCTTTTCACATCCTGCAAATGCTTTTTCCAGGCGTTCCATAATCTCCTCTTCCTCTTCGGTCAGTTCATACGGAGCTGCCGGATCAATGGTCGGAAAACTATCATCTTTTAACGGATATTCTTTTCCATCCAGCAGGATCGTGCCTTTTTTATAATCAATCCTGTGCAGCAGTGCACGTTCTTCCATCTGAAATTCCGGATGCTGAAGAATCAGTTTTCCTTCTACCTTAAACTGTATCACGGAAATCGCCTTGTGCATTCGAAGATTCATCTCCATCTCCGCCTTTTGCAGGCGTTCGCTTCCTTTGCGCCTGAAACAGGTACAGGGGTCGTCCCCATAAATGCGAAGTGCAAAATTCGCCAGAGGCAGAAGATTGATCCCGTATCCTTCCTCCAGAATATCCAGATTCCCATAACGGGCACAGATCCGGATCACATTGGCAATGCAACCTCTTTGCCCTGCTGCCGCACCCATCCAGAGCACATCATGATTGCCCCACTGAATGTCCACTGAATGATAGGTCATCAGCTTATCCATGATAATATGCGGGCCCGTCCCCTGTCATAAATATCACCGACAATATGTAAATGATCGATCACAAGCCTCTGGATCAGATCTGCGATCGCACAGATAAATTCTTCTGCCCTGCCGATCCGGATGATTGTCTGAATGATCTCATTATAGTAGGATTCCTTGTCATGAAGCTCCGCCTTTTCCGTGATCAGTTCTTCTATGACATAAGCAAAATCTTTCGGAAGTGCCTTGCGTACTTTAGAACGGGTGTACTTACTGGCTGCCCGTTTGCTCACCTCGATCAGACGGTACAGCTGAATTTTATACCAGTCTTCCATATGCTTCTCGGTCCGCTTTACCTGCTCTGTCTTCTCTTTTGGATAATAGATCAAAGTAGCCAGCTCCTGCTTTTCCCGCTTCCCAAGCTATATCCAAATACATCCTCGATTTTGCTTCGCACCGCACCGGATCCATTCTTCAGCACATGGGAAAACGCCTCCCATTCCCCATGAATATCCGTCAGAAAATGCTCGGTTCCTTTCGGAAGATTCAAGATTGCCTGCAGATTGATGATCTCTGTAGAAGCCGCCGCGATCGTCGGATACAGATCCGACAGCCGCTCCAGATATCTTGTCTCTAATTCTTTCATGACACTCCCCGCTCTTTACTCAAACTCTGATTAAAACTGAATCACATCACTCATATCATACATGCCGGCTGTTTTTCCCGCCAGGAACTTGGCTGCTTCCACCGCGCCTTTTCCAAACACGCTTCTGGAATATGCTGTATGCTTAAATTCGATCACTTCATCCATTCCTGCAAAGATCACCTCATGCTCTCCCACGATTGTTCCGCCGCGAACCGCTGAAATTCCGATTTCTTTCTCTTCTCTTTTTTTGCGGTACTGGCTTCTGTCATATACATACGTATATTCATGATCCAGCGCTTCATTGACAGAATCCGCAAGCGCCAGTGCAGTACCGCTTGGAGCATCCACTTTCTGGTTGTGATGACGCTCTACCAGCTCAATATCATATCCCGCAGGCGCCAGTACTTTTGCGGCATCTTTCAAGAGTTTCATCAGCAGATTGATCCCCATGGACATATTCGCTGATTTTAAAACAGCTGTCTGCTCTGCTGCTTTTTCTACTTTTTCAAGCTGGGCTTCAGAAAGTCCCGTGGTACAAAGTACGACCGGAAGCTGTCTGTTCACACAATAGTCCAAAAGTCCGTCCACTGCTGCCGCATTGGAAAAATCGATCACTACGTCTGCCTCTGCATCACACGCTTCCATCGATGAAAACACCGGATACGGATTCTGCACTCCCTGAAACTGATCCACTCCTGCTACAATCTCCACTTTACTGTCTGCTTCCGCAATTTTTGTGATCACCTGTCCCATTTTTCCATTGCAGCCATGCATGATTATCTTTATCATCCTGATTTCCTCCTCGTTCTGTATCTTTCATTTTCCACACCGGAAAACGTTATTCTTTCACGCTATACCGATCCGGACTTTGCAATACACGCCTGCAAAAGACAGACTTTACCCGGATGGGTATACAAAAAAGGATATCACATTCTGGCTATTTGCTCAATCTATGATATCCTTTTAACAATTTTTTATGCTAACTGAATTCCGAACTCCTGCATTGCTTTTTTCAGCTGCACGGTATGTGCTTCACTCAGCTCTGTCAGCGGCATTCTCAATCCGCCGACTTCCATTCCCATCAGATTCACTGCTTTTTTCACCGGGATCGGATTCACTTCGCAGAACAGTGCCTCGATCAGAGGAAGTGCCTTCAACTGTAATGCCCGGCTTCCCGCAATATCTCCCGCAAAGAAGCTTGCACAGATATCATGTGTCTCTCTCGGAGCTACATTGGACAATACAGAAATCACACCTTTTCCGCCCAGTGACAGGATCGGAACGATCTGATCGTCATTTCCTGAATATACATCCACTTTCCCGTCTGTCAGCTGCAAGATCTTCGCTACCTGTGAGATATTTCCGGATGCTTCCTTGACTGCCACAATGTTGTCAGTCTCTTTCGCCAGTGTCGCTACAGTGGATGGCTCAATATTCACTCCGGTCCTGCTCGCTACGCTGTACAAGATGATCGGCGCTTTTGTCTCGGCCGCGATCGCCTTATAATGCGCAATCAGTCCCGTCTGTGTCGCTTTATTATAATATGGGGTTACAAGAAGTACGCCATCTGCACCGCTCTCGGCTGCTTCTCTTGACATCTCACTGCAGTCCGTGTACAGTTGGAACCTGTTCCTGCAATGACCGGAATCCGTCCTTTCGTCTGTCTGATCGTAAACTTGATGCAGTCCATATGCTCCTCTTCCGTCAATGTAGACGATTCCCCTGTTGTACCGCAGATCACAATACTGTCGGTACCGTTATCACAATGGAACTGAATCAATTCGTCCAGCTTTTCATAATTCACACTTCCATCTGCATGAAATGGTGTAATAATCGCAACTCCTGCTCCTGTAAAAATTGACATATTTATCCTCCTGACCTTGTCGATTCTCTACTCAGTAATGTTTATGAAATTTTATCATTATTCAGAAGTGATGTCAACGATGGGAATGTGAAAAACGTCCTATTCCATGCACTCCAGCTTGCTCACAGATACTTCATAGGCTGTTCGTGTCTGTGTTTCGGTCTCGGAAATTTTCTTCACATAATCTCTGCTCTGGATTCTTCCCAGTATCTGTACATGCTCTCCCACTTCAAATCCGGACGCATACCGTGCATTTCTTCCCCAGCAGATACACGGAATGTAGTCCGATTTTCCGTACGGACGGTTCACCGCCAGAAGCAGGTCCGCAATTTCCCGTCCAAGCGGTGTTTTCCTGTACACCGGCTTTTTACAGATATACCCCTCCAGCAGAATGTGATTTGTTTTCGCTCCATCCAGTTCCTCGTCAATAAATTCTACCTCTCTTACAAACACAGACAGCACCAGGCGGTTTTTCTGTTCTTCATGCCGGTTATAAGAACGGAACTGCCCGGATACCTTGATCGCCTCTCCCGTATAATCCTGCGTCACATCGATCAGACGTTCTGAGATCATGAGAGGAATCCGGTCATTTGAATTACTCAGACGCTTCACAAGCACATCCGCCATATAGAATCCCTCTCCGAACACCTCGTGGCTGTATGTAAACCCGGATGCCACAACTCCCATGATGGTTACCTGATTGTTTTCAATAATCTTATCTGACATAATTTGTAGTACTCCCTTCCTCGTATGTGGTATTTTATATTTTTGAGTCAACTTAAGTCTATGACATCATACCGCAGTTTAGACCCGATTGTCCGAAAAACCGTTCGACAAAATCTATCGACAATTTTTTTATTTGCCTGTCACAAGAGTACTTGTAAAATCTGAAATTTATGATAGAATGAAAAAGTTGTAACAAGAGAACACACATTAACATAAGTAGGAAAGAGTGTAAAATTATGAAAACAAAACGTGAAGATGTTAGAAATATTGCCATTATCGCTCATGTTGACCACGGAAAAACAACACTCGTGGATGAGCTCTTAAAACAAAGCGGTGTATTCCGCGAAAATCAGGATGTTGCGGAACGTGTCATGGACTCCAACGATATTGAAAGAGAACGTGGAATCACGATTCTCTCCAAAAATACTGCAGTCTATTACAAAGGAACCAAGATCAACATCATCGATACGCCCGGACATGCGGACTTCGGCGGTGAAGTAGAACGTGTCCTGAAAATGGTAAACGGTGTCGTACTTGTAGTCGATGCCTTTGAAGGCGCCATGCCGCAGACCAAATTCGTACTGAGAAAAGCACTGGAATTAGACCTTCCGGTTATCGTCTGCATCAATAAGATCGACCGCCCGGAAGCCCGCCCGGATGAAGTGATCGATGAGATCCTGGAGCTTTTCATGGAACTGGATGCTTCTGACGAGCAGCTGGACTGCCCGTTTGTCTATGCTTCCGCAAAATCAGGAATTGCGGTCCTTGACCTTTCTGACGAAGAAAAAGATATGCAGCCATTGTTTGAGACGATCCTCGAATACATCCCGGCTCCGGAGGGCGATCCCGAGGCACCGACACAGATGCTGATCAGTACCATTGATTACAATGAATACGTCGGACGGATCGGAGTCGGAAAAGTAGACAACGGAACGATTCGTGTCAATCAGGATATGCTCCTTTTAAACCATCACGATCCGGACAAGCAGCAGAAAGTCAAGATCAGCAAACTGTATGAATTTGACGGTCTGAACAAAGTAGAAGTAAAAGAAGCCACGATCGGTTCTATTGTAGCGATTTCCGGTATTTCCGATATTTCCATCGGAGACACCCTCTGCTCTCCTGAGAATCCGGAAGCCATTCCATTCCAGAAGATTTCCGAACCGACGATCTCCATGCAGTTCATCGTCAATGACAGCCCGTTTGCAGGAAGAGAAGGAAAATTCGTTACTTCCCGTCACCTGCGCGACCGTCTTCTGCGCGAACTGAACACCGATGTCAGCCTGCGTGTGGAAGAGACGGAGAACGCCGACAGCTTTAAAGTATCCGGACGAGGCGAGCTTCACCTTTCTGTCCTGATCGAAAATATGCGCCGTGAAGGATACGAATTTGCGGTAAGCAAAGCAGAAGTTTTATATCACACAGATGAAAACGGCAAAAAATTAGAACCAATGGAGCTTGCCTACGTGGATGTACCGGAAGAATTTACCGGAACTGTCATCGACAAACTGAGTCAGAGAAAGGGAGAGCTTCAGAACATGGGCGTTTCCAGCGGCGGTTATACAAGACTGGAATTTCTGATTCCTGCCCGCGGACTCATCGGATACCGTGGAGAATTTATGACCGATACCAAAGGAAACGGAATCCTCAACACAAGCTTTAACGGATATGCGCCGTATAAAGGAGATATCCAGTATCGCAAACAGGGATCTCTGATTGCATTTGAGACCGGTGAGTCTGTCACTTACGGACTCTACAGCGCACAGGAACGCGGTACTTTGTTTATCGGACCTGGTGAAAAAGTCTATGCCGGAATGGTCATCGGACAGAACGGAAAAGCAGAAGACATCGAATTAAACGTCTGCAAGACAAAGCATCTGACCAACACCCGTTCCTCCAATGCAGACGAAGCGCTCCGCCTGACACCGCCTCGTATTTTGAGCCTGGAAGAAGCACTGGACTTTATCGATACCGATGAGCTTCTGGAGGTAACACCGGAAACACTGCGTATCCGCAAAAAATCCTGGATTCCAGAATGCGTAAACGCAGCAATTTGAAATAATCAGGAGACAACCATGAAAAAATATGCCAATGCCTTTTTGAAATGGATCACTTCAATCCTGGAAGTTGTCATCGCTTTGATCCTTGCAGTTACAATTATCATCATGACCTTTCAGCTGATCCTCTCATTTCAGCATTTGTCAGACCTGAATCAGTATCCAAATTATGACGATATGCTGACTACCTGTTTTAACCTGATCATCGGTGTGGAAATGATACGTATGCTGTATCTCCACACCCCGATCACAGTATTTGAGGTTCTGCTCTTTGCCATCGCAAGACAGATCATCATCGAGCATGGATCACCGCTCAACAGTCTGATCGGCGTGATCGCCATTGCAATTTTATTTGCCACAAGAAAATTTTTGTTTATGACTTTTGATGAGTCTGAAAAGATTATTTTCCGTTCCTCTCAGAAAGTCAAATATATCAATCGTCTGATCCATGTCCACATTCCTTATGAGAATGATGAGACACTGCTGGATGTGCTGTTAAAGAAGATGAAGGAAGATGAAATTGAGATCGGAGTCGGTGCCTGCACTTACTTTTCTGATTTCGGTCTGCGCATCGTTAAGATCACCGATGGAAAAATTACCCGAATTGAAGTAATTCGTTCTATACAATAGAGGAATTCCGTGCTATAATGTTTACATAGTACAAAGAACACTTTATAAGGACAAGTTCTTTGTACAATATAAACAAAAGGAGTTGACCAGTATGAACTTTATTATTAGTGGAAAAAACATCGATGTGACACCAGGTTTAAAGGACGCTATTGAACAGAAATTAGGAAAACTTGAAAGGTATTTCACTCCTGAAACAGAAATTATCGTAACACTCAGTGTGGAAAAAGAACGTCAGAAGATTGAAGTGACCATTCCTGTAAAAGGAAACATTATCCGCTCTGAGCAGACCAGCGATGATATGTATGTATCCGTTGATCTTGTAGAAGAGGTTATTGAAAGACAGCTTCGCAAATATAAAAACAAACTGGTTGCCAGAAGCCAGGGACATCCTACCGCTTCCGGTTCCGGCAATAACTTTAAAAAAGAATTTTTCGAATCAGAAGATGACACTTCTGTAGATGATGAGATCCGCATTGTCCGTACAAAACGCTTTGGCATCAAACCAATGTATCCGGAGGATGCCTGCATCCAGATGGATCTTCTTGGACATGCTTTCTTCGTATTCTGCAACGCAGAGACAGACGAAGTCAATGTTGTCTACAAAAGAAAAGATGGTCCTTCGGACTGATCGAGCCAGAATTTTCATAAGATAAAAAGCTGCCTCAACCGGCAGCTTTTTTATTGTCACTTATTCAAATACGACCATCTCACCATCTACGTTGCAAACCAGCACTCTCCTGTTCTGGCTATTCCGGTCTGACCATTTGTCGCTTCTGTGATCTCAGCGATCAGCTTTGACTCCTCCTCTTTCGGAATCAGGACAGTCAGATCTACTTTCTCTGTATACACACTGTCCAGGATTGTCAGCCCTCTTTGTCCCAGCAGATACTGAATTTTCCCCAATCCGGTATAATCTGTTGTAAGATTCAGTTTAAATCCATAGATTTTGGTAATAATCTGACTGTGGGAAATCCCTTCTCTTGCTGATTCGGTATACGCTCTCACCAAGCCTCCCGTTCCGAGAAGTGTCCCGCCAAAATACCGTGTCACAACTACAAAAATATTGTGAAGGCCCGCTCCCCGGATGACCTCCAGAATCGGTTTGCCCGCTGTACCGCTCGGTTCCCCATCATCACTGCAGCGCTCTGTCACGCGTTCTTCTCCGATTACATAGGCCCAGCAGTGATGCCTTGCATCCCAGTACTTTTTCCGTATCTGTTCCAGATACTGCATGGCTTCCTCCTCCGAGTGCACCAAAAATACTTCCGCGATAAACCGGGACTTTTTTTCCACAATCTCGCCCTTGCCGCCCTGATATACTGTCCTGTATTCCATCTGTCTCCCACCTTGCTTTTTCCATGCCTTTTGTTTGTTTCAGGTTTTTTCTGCCTGTTCTTTCTCAATTATATATACTATGCCTTTGGAACAAACACAAGAAAAACTGTGCAATTCTTAAAATTTTTTTATAAGAATATGAACTTTTTCTTTTTCCTTTGCTTTAAAAGAGCAAATTTGATATAATAAATAGAATGAATAAAGGAGGATATTATTCATGAATTACGGAAAAGAAAGCCTTTCGAAGAAGAAAAAAAATGTATCTTCAAAGAAAAATATGAAAAAGAAACGGGTCGGCGTCCGTGTCTTTAAGGCCGTTGTCATCTGTTTCCTTCTCATCTGCATCATCGGTGCCGTAGGCGGCGTCTTTTCGTCAAGAAGATCATTGACGATGCGCCAGAGATCACTCCTGCCAAAGTCAAACCAAGCGGATATAAATCCCAGGTGGTTGCGGCATCTAACGGTCAGAATCTGGGGCAGTTCCGGGAAGCCGGATCCAACCGTGTCTACAAGACCATTGACACAATTCCAAAATATCTTGCCAATGCATTTGTAGCGATTGAAGACGAGCGTTTCTACGAGCACAACGGAATCGACCTGCAGGGTATCCTGCGCGCCGGTCTTGTAGGTATCACAAGCGGAGACTTTTCAGAAGGAGCCAGTACGCTCACCCAGCAGCTGATCAAAAATAACGTGTTCCCGAATTTCACGAATGAAAAAACGTTTTTCGACAGTCTGGAGCGAAAACTGCAGGAGCAGTATCTTGCCCTGGAAATTGAAAAGCAGATGACCAAAGAAGAGATTCTGGAAGCCTACATGAACACCATCAACCTGGGACAGAACTGTCTCGGTGTTCAGTCTGCCGCAAAGCGCTACTTTAACAAAGATGTCTCAGAGCTTACACTTTCGGAGTGTGCAGTCATCGCCGGGATCACCCAGAACCCGACAAGATACGATCCTGTGACTCATCCGGAGGAGAACGCCAAACGACGGGACATTGTACTGAACAACATGCTGGAACAGGGCTACATCACCCAGCAGGAATTTGATGAGGCCAAGGCAGACCCTGTCTATGACAGGATTCAGCCTACTGCAGTCGGCTCTGATGCGGAAAAACCGAACACATATTTTATCGATGAGCTTGCAGAACAGATATTAAACGATTTGCAGGAGCGTAAATCTTACACTGCAACACAGGCACATAATCTGCTGTACAGCGGCGGTCTGACGATTTATGCGACACAGGATCCGACGATCCAGCAGATCTGCGATGAAGAGGTTGCCGATCCGAGCAACTATCCATCTACCATCGAATACGGACTGCAATATGCACTGACTGTTACACGTGCTGACGGTTCTGTTGAAAACTACAGCCAGAACAATGTAGGAGATTATATTCAGGCAGCATGGGGACGTGAATATCCACTTGTCTTCTCTTCCCCGGATGAAGCCAATCAGGCAGTTGCTGAATATAAGACAACACTTAATATCCAGGAAGGGGATACTGTAGACGAAAGTATTACAATCCCTCCACAGCCTCAGACTTCTGTTGTTTTGATGGATCAGTATACGGGAGAAGTCAAAGCCATTGTCGGTGGCCGAGGGGAAAAAACAGCCAGCTTTTCTCTGAACCGTGCGACCGATTCTTACCGGCAGCCAGGTTCCTGTTTCAAACCGCTGGGTGTTTATGCTCCGGCGATCGATACCGGAAAATATACTCTGGCTTCTCTGATCGAAGACTCTCCGTACACATACAGCGACGGAACTCCGGTCAACAACTGGGATGGCAAATATATTGGACAGGCTACTGTCCGCTATGCAATCCTCCACTCCATGAACGTTTGTGCGGTACGTACTCTGACTGATATCGGTATCGATACAGGTATGAAATATCTTGAGAACTTTGGATTTACTACACTGGTAAGCAAAGAAGATGATCCGGCACACAACGATTACAACCAGTCCACTGCACTCGGCGGTATCACAAACGGTGTTTATAACATTGAACTGACTGCTGCCTATGCTGCACTGGCCAACAATGGAGTGTACACAAAACCGATCTTATATACAAAGGTTTTGGATCATGACGGCAATGTCATTCTGGACAACAGTACTCCTGAGACTCATCAGGTTGTAAAGGATTCCACAGCAGCACTTCTGACGAATGCTATGCAGGATGTGATCAAACGTGGTACCGGTACAGCTGCACAGCTTGCAAATGGAATGCCTGCATCCGGAAAAACCGGTACTTCCGAATACAGTACTGACCTCTGGCTTGCTGCTTACACACCGTACTATACATGCTCTGTCTGGGGTGGATATGATTCCAATAAACCAATGGAGAATATCTATAATCAGACCTGGCACGAAGTCATGTGGAAAAATATCATGGACCGTGTCAACACTACACTCGGTCTTCAGGTAAAGAACTTTACCATGCCTGCATCTGTAGAGCAGAAAACAGTATGTTCTGTCACTGGTCTTCTGGCGGTCAGCAGTTGTCCGTCCTACACGGAATATTTCGCAAAAGGAACCGGTCCGACGCAGAGCTGCTCCGGCCACTATGAGGAAGAAGAGGATGACGAGGATGATGACGATAAGAACAAAGAGGATTCCGATTCTCAGAACAGCCAGGATTCCGAAGATAATGAGGATTCCGGAAATTCCGATCAGTCCGGTGATAACAACAACAATTCCGGAAACAATGGAAACAACAACGGAAATAATAACGGAAACAGCAATGGAGATTCCGGTACCGTAACACCTCCGGAAGAATAAACAAAAAAGAAGAGAAGCGATCAGGATCATACCTGAACTGCTTCTCTTCTTTTATATTATCAGTTCCAGCACCTGTTGGTACTGCAGCTGCTGTATCAGATTGTAAATCTGTTCTTTCTCTTCTATCGGTGCTGAAAAGCTCAGTCCGCATCCAGATGTGATCTCCCTTGGAACTGGGATCAGTCTTCCCCCGATCTGCCGCTTTTTTGCCTCGCTTTCAAATGCCATCGCAGCTGTTGTCGTTTCAAATGTCACTATGATACGTAATTCTTTTGGTCTCATATCTCTTCTCCTGCTGTCATTTCTTTGATTGCCTGTACCGCTTCCTCCACCTGTTCTTCACTGAGAAAATGAGAAAAACTAAATCGTACGATTCCCTGTTCCTCTGTATGAAGTGCCCTGTGCATCAGGGGTGCGCAGTGTGCCCCAGGACGCGTCTGAATCCCGTACACCTCGGAAAGCTCATCGCTGACTGCAGAAGAGTCATAATTTCCGATATTCAAAGCGACGATCGGCGCCCGTTCCATATTTGAAAAGTCTCCATAGATTTTTACAACATCCAGATGTTTGATTCCCTCATAAAACTGCCGCATTCTCTGACATTCAATCCTTTTGATCTGTTCTGTTCCGACATTCAAAATGTAGTTTAATGCTGCATGTAATCCGGCAATCCCATGCCCGTTTAACGTCCCCGCTTCCAGTACAGTCGGCATCTCCTTGGGCTGTGTTTTCAGAAAGCTCTGCACTCCGCTTCCCCCGGTTTTAAACGCAGGCAGGTGTACAGATTTTTGTACGATCATCCCCCTGTTCCCTGTGGTCCCATCAGGCCCTTATGTCCGGTAAAGCAGAGGATATCAATAAAATCTCGTTCCATATCGATTGGAAATACTCCTGCTGTCTGAGACGCATCCAATAGAAACAACACGCCGTATTTTTTGCACAGTTTTCCGATTTCTGTCAGTGGATTTAAGTTTCCTGTCACATTGGATGCATGGGTACAGGCAAAGATATCGACACCATTTTGAAACAATTCTTCCAGCTTTTCCAGGGAAAGCCGCCCCTTCTCATCCACATCCAGGATCTGCAGGCTGCACCCTCTCTCTTTTGCCAGATACACGGGGCGTAAGACACTGTTGTGATCCATTGCTGTCGCTGCCATCCGCACCCCGGGAGCTGTCAGCCCCTGAATTGCAATATTAAGAGCTTCCGTAGCATTACTGGTAAACACCACCTGCTCCGGTCCCGGTCCGTGAAATAATTCATTCAGCAGACACCTTGTCTCATAGATCATGCGGGCACTGTTCAGACTGGATGTATGGCTTCCTCTGCCTGCATTTCCCATGGTCAGGATCGCATCATACACTGCCTGCGCCACTTCTCTCGGACGATAGTAGCTGGTTGCCGCGCTGTCCAGATAAATCATGGCTTCACAACCTTTTCTGCCTGCAGCATTTTTTCACAGATCACATACATATTTGTAACACTTCCCACAGAAAGCTTCTCCGTCAGTCCGTAGTGATTCAGACATGTTCCACAAGTCAAAATCTCCACTCCCTGCGATTCCAAAAGCTTCAGATCTTCGAGGGATTCGGAGCCTTCTACCGGAAGTCTGGCGCCTCTATTATACATGATGACTGTATCCGGAAGCTCTTCCTGACTCGTGAGCGCATAAATAAAGCCTTTCATCAGTGCCCTTCCAAGAACTTCATCCCCCTCTCCCATGCAGTCAGAAGATAACACAACGATTGTATTTCCTGTTTTTTCGGAGACCGGCTGACACGGGATACATTCTGCAGTCTCTTCCCCCGCTTCATCCACAGCGCCTTCTGCCTTTATAAAAACCCGATATGTATGTTCATCCTGTTGTTCCCAGGAACATTCCAGCTGTTTTTGTTTTGCCATTTTCTCCAGATTCTGCACGGCAATGGCATTGTCCACCAGTGTCTCTACGATATCTGATTCTGCCATCTGTGCCAGCATTTTTTTCGTCTCCACTACCGGAATCGGACACTGTTTTCCTCTTGCATCTACCATATATTTTTTCATGTTCTCTGCACCTCTATCTCACTTCTATTTTTTTCTCTCTTTTTTCTGTGACTTCTCCCACAATCGCACAGGGCAGTCCCAGAGCCTTCAACTCTTCCAGACACTGCTCCGCATCACTTTTTTCTATGCTGACAAGCAGCCCTCCGGATGTCTGCGGATCAAATAAAATCTCTTCCATTTCAAACGGAACCTCAAAAAACTGCACGTCTTCTCCCACATGGTTTCTGTTTCTCTGGGCTGCTGCAGTCAGGTAAAATTCCCCTGCATAATCAAACGCCTCCGGAATATATGGAACCTGACTGCTTTCGACGCGGGCAGAATATGCATCTCCCAGCATCTCCAGGAGATGTCCCAGAAAACCAAATCCAGTCACATCGGTACAGCCGTGCACCTGATACTTTCTCACTACTTCTGAGGCATACTTGTTCAGGGTGGTCATGGAACGGATTGCCTGCGCCATTGCTTCTTCGGATGCTTCCTGGATCCGGTTTGCAGTACACACGATTCCAACTCCAAGTGGTTTTGTCAGGATCAGAACATCCCCCGCCCGGCATCCATTGTTTGCAAACACCTTGTCCGGGTGTATGGTTCCCATTACAGAAAGTCCGTATTTGACGTCTGTATCCGCGATCGAATGTCCGCCTGCCAGAACACCGCCCGCCTCTTTGACTTTTTCTCCGCCACCCAGCATAATCTGCCCCAGTATGTTCAAATCCCAGTTTTCCGGAAAGCAGACAATATTCAATGCGGTTTTGACATCTCCGCCCATGGCATAAATGTCACTTAATGCATTTGCTGCCGCGATCTGTCCGAATGTGTAGGGATCATCCACCATGGGAGGAAAAAAGTCCAGCGTCTGCACCACTGCCAGATCATCTGTCAGTTTGTACACTGCTGCATCGTCTGAACTGTCATATCCGATCATCAGGTTTTCGTCCCTCGTCTTTGGTATCTTTTCCAGAACTCTTGCCAGGATTCCCGGGCCCAGTTTTGCCGTGCAGCCCCCGCCTTTACAAAACACAATCTCTTCTTTGTCACTCATCTTTTCTTCTGCCTCCCTTTCATTTTCTGCCATCCGATCACTGCCGCACCGAGCGCACCAGTGCGCAAAACGCCTCCAACTGTTTTAAATTGATATTCACATCATCCCCCCTTTTGCTCTGTTTTTATTATACTGCATTCCCGGAAAAGAGACCAGCTTATGATCGATTTCTCCAATAACAAATTCTTATCTTTCTACATCTCGCACATTACGATCACTTTCTGGGGCGTTGTCATCGGCGGTATGCTGAATGTCGTATTGGTATAATAGACTAACAACTCCATGTTTCTCGGACTGCAGGTAAATCTCTGCCCGTTCTGTGTCATGATATTTGTCACAGGACTGAGATTTAACCGAAGTGAATTATCTTCTGCCACCAGATTTTCATCAAAGAAATTCAGCATCACATTCTGTTCTCCCGAAGCACTGTCACAATCTCTGCCCGGTATTGAGGAGGATAAATTGCCGGAACCGGAAGGCTGGTATCATAAAACGCGGCAACCCGCATTCCTCTTCGCAGCCTTACATTTTCGATCACCATTGTATCCGCCATCACGGTAAAGCGTACTTCTCCGTTTTCTGTATCCAGACGCAGAATCTGGCTGCAGCAGGAATCCCCTCTTTGAATCTCCCTTATCACACCGTTTATTTGTCCATATGTCTCATATGCCATTTTACGCACATCCTTTTTTCCTTATATTATGTCTTTTTCTCCGTATTGTTCACACTTTCTTCTTGTACTTTTCCCTGAAATTATGCTATACTGTTTTTCGGAAATCAAAAAAGGAAGCGAACGCAAATGAAAAGATCTGACAGAACATCTTTTTCAATTTCATATAATCAACAGACAGGCTGATGTGCAGCCTGTTTTTTTTCGCTTTACCATAGTAACTTAACGCATAATTATTTCAAAGGAGAGTGTCAAAACCATGAAAACCAATATTTTTAGGCCAAAAAATCTTTTCATGATTTTCCTTGGCAACACCACCATGGCACTGGGAATCGTCATGTTTGTTCTTCCCAACGAGCTGATGACCGGAGGAACCACCGGACTTTCTCTGATCATAAATCATTATCTGCATCTGCCGATTTCTGTCTTTGTGTTTATCTTCAACTGCATCATGTTTTTACTCGGTGCGCTGATACTGGGATTTGATTTTGCCCTGACCACACTGATCAGTACCTTTTACTATCCGATTGCACTTGGATTTTTCCAAAATATCCCTTCGCTTTCCACAATCACGGATGACCGGATGTTATCCAGCATCTTCGGAGGACTCTTTATCGGATTTTCACTGGGAATCGTCATACGGTGCGGAGCTTCTACCGGAGGCATGGATATCCCTCCGTTGATCCTGAACAAAAAATTCGGACTGCCTGTTTCTGTAATGCTCTATGTATTTGACTTTTTGATCCTGATCGGTCAGGCATTATTCTGTGACAAAGAGGCCATTCTGTACGGAATTCTTCTTGTCATGACCTACACCATTGTACTGGATAAAATTCTTGTCATCGGCCAGGCTCAGACGCAGGTCAAGATCATCAGCCAGAAATCCGATGAAATCAATGAAGCCATTACGAGGAAGATGGATCGGGGATCTACGCTGCTTCATACAGAAACCGGATATCTTCATTCCAGACAAAATATGATCCTGACCGTCATTTCCAACCGGGAGCTTTCAAAACTCAATCAGCTCGTTATGGAAATCGACCCTACTGCATTTATGATCATCGGAAAGGTAAATGAAGTGCATGGAAATGGATTCACGCTGCCGAAAAAACATGCCGTAAAAACAGAGAAATAACGCATGACCACACAAAAAAGGACAACTGATTTTGAGGGCTGTACTCAAAGTCAGTTGTCCTTTTTCATGAAACAATCTTATAAATTTTTCAGCAATTTATCGATGCTGACCAGTTTTACACTGAGTACAAAAATCTCAGCTGCAACTGCCAGCTCTTCCGGTGTCGGATAAGACGGAGCAATACGAATGTTGCTGTCTTTTGGATCTTTTCCATATGGGAATGTTGCTCCGGCGCCTGTCATCACAAGCCCTGCTTCTTTCGCTTTTGCAACGATTGCTTTGGCACATCCTTCCATGGCATCAAAGGAGATAAAGTATCCGCCACGCGGAGCGATCCACGAACCAATCTCGAGTCCTCCCAGTTCACGCTCTAATGTGTTGATAACCGTCTCAAATTTTGGTCTCATGATATCTGCATGTTTTTTCATGTGCTCGACGATTCCATGAATATCTTTGAAGAATCTGACATGGCGAAGCTGATTTACTTTGTCATGGCCGATCGTCTGCACTTTCATCATATTGCGGATGTCTGCAAGGTTCGCATCAGAAGCCGCGATTGCTGCGATACCGGAACCCGGGAAACTGATCTTGGAGGTAGAAGAAAACTTGTATACCATATCCTGGTTTCCTGCTTTTTTACATTCCATCAGAATCTCGAGCAGGTAATCCTGTTTGTCTTCGTACAGATGATGTACACAATATGCATTATCCCAGAAGATACGGAAATCCTCTGCTGCCGGCTTTAAGTTTGCAAAACGATACACTGTCTCGTCAGAATATGTGATTCCCTGTGGATTGGAATACTTCGGTACACACCAGATACCTTTGATCGCCGGATCTTCACTGACCAGTTTTTCCACCAGATCCATATCCGGACCTGTTGCTGTCATCGGAACATTGATCATCTCAATTCCAAAATGTTCTGTGATTGCAAAATGTCTGTCATATCCCGGAACCGGACATAAAAATTTCACTTTATCCAGCTTGCACCATGGAGTACTTCCCATGATTCCGTGTGTCATCGCACGGGCTACTGTATCATACATCACATTCAGACTGGAATTTCCGAATACGATCACGTTGTCTTTTGGTACTTCCATCATATCTGCCAGAAGCTGTTTTGCCTCTGCGATTCCATCCAGGCCACCATAATTTCTGCAGTCCACACCGTCTTCACAGACAAGATCTGTTCCACTGTTTAAAATGTTCATCATCTCCATAGACAGATTCAGCTGTGCTGCTGCCGGTTTTCCTCTGGACATATCCAGTTTCAGCCCTCTGGCTTTTACCTCTTCAAACTGAGCCTGAAGCCCGCTTTTTAATTCCAATAATTCTTCCTTCGTCAAATCCTTATACGCCGCCATTGCAAGATTCCTCCAATTCTTTTATCACTGGTTGTTATTCTATCGACTTTTTGATGTTTCGTCAATCCTTTCTTGCAATTTTCTGCATTTTCCCGCATATTTTCATTGGAACGCGCCTATTTTTGAAGCAATTTATATGTATTCATTCATTTTTCTCCCTGATATTGTCTGATCAGTCCGCTGGACCACACGATCAGCTTTTCAGAAAGCTCATCAAAACTGCCTTTCACTTTTCCGCTTTTCTGCTTCATCTCGATCGCAATATACAAAATCTCCCGATCCAGTCCGTTCAGCTTCGGAAACAGCTCGGCTTTTCTTCTCAGATAATTCCCGGTCTTTAAAAAATATTCCGCCTGGATTGTAAATACCGATGTCTTATATAATTCCATCAGAACTTCCCGACTCTGCTCATGGAGCATATTGTGACAGGCGGCATGATACAGATTGCAGGCTCCCGTATGAACCGCCCGTCTCACGTCTGCCATATCCAGCTTTGCCACGATCTCATCCAGACTTCCTTTCAGCGGCATCGTGTCCTGACAAAACTGAAAAAGATCTGCTTTAGACCAGTTCTCCAGCTCTTCTCGGCCGGAAATAAATCCGCAGATCTTTTCCCGGTACGGAAGACGATTGAGCATCCCTCTGTAGATCCTCAGATCTGCCGGAAGAAGCGTATCCAGAATCAGAACCACATCAATATCACTCTCTTCTGTGGCTTCCCCTCTGGCATAACTGCCCTGTACCCCGATAAACCAGATGCGGTATCCAAATGTACTTACCACTTCATGCACATATTTTTCCAGCCAATTGTAAATTTGAAAACTCATATCTGATTCCTCCATGTCTCTTTTTCTGCCATCGAACGCCTCTTTTTATCAATTACTTCTATTATATGTAATTTTTATTCCCGCCGCAAGAAGGTTTTGGTTTATCTTTATGCCCCGGTACTCTGATACGCTTTCATCCCTTTCTTCCACACCAGAACGTCAATGACCCCCAATATGACACAGGCACCTGCTATATACAGCAAAATCCCGCTGCTGCCCTCTCCCAGCATGCAGACTGTCGGATAATAATTCGCCAGAGCGATCGGAATCAGCGCACTGACGGCTACCCGGATCACGGCATGGTAAATGTCGATCGTTTAACAGTTCCCCAATCTGCAAAAACTGTTCCAGTTCTTCTATAATTTCCTCATACCGTTCGTCCGATACCCGGTATATTTTCTTGTTTAACTCCAGAGAGTAAATAAAGGGAAGATCCCATACAAGAGAACTTTTCTGTCCAAAATTTGCCCCGATATATTCTGCATTTTTCTTGCGGAACTGAAAACTGTCCCTTCCGAACATTTTCGCTTCCCCGCTGTCCGGAGAAAGAATTCCCAGCATGGATTTGATCAATGTGGATTTTCCTGCACCGTTTAGTCCTACAATTCCGACCATCTCTCCTTCTTTGATCTGAAACGAAATATCTTTGATTGCTTCTTTTGTCTCGAATTTACTGCTTTTGAAGATTCCTTTCCCGCTTTTGATTTTTCTGCTGTATGTTTTGGTCACATGGTCCATTTCTACGATTGTGTTCATATTTTCCCTCATTCCTTCTTGATTTCAAACCGTAATCTGCAATTTCTCCTATTATATTATACCCCTCCCCGCAAAAACTGCGCAATAAAAAATCTCTGCTCTTTGGCTTTCATCTCTATTATCATTCGTGCTTTTCATTGATTCAATGGTATATAAGTTGTCAGAGATATCGAAACATGATAAAATATCACAGACATTCACACGAAAGGAGTCCCCTATGTCCTCTTATTCACAATCCGATATTTATCACAGTATCTTCTCAGACATTTACACTGTCTTTTGCGGAATGCAGGACTGCCCCCCTTCCTATTCCTTCGGGCCGGCAGTCCGGAACTGCTACCTGCTTCATCTCTGTCTGGAGGGAGAAGGTGTATTTTACTCCGGTGAAGAACGCTATCCGATCAAACAGGGACAGGGATTTCTCATTCATCCCGGTAAGCTGACTTTTTATCAGGCGGATTCAGTGAATCCCTGGAGCTATCTCTGGGTCGGTATCGGCGGTCATGATGCAGAAAAATATCTGCGGCTTGCCGGTCTTTCTGCCAGAAATCCGATTTTTTCCTGTACCCAGATCGATACCGCAAAATCCTATATCCTGGACATGATGAAGCATCACGCCTTAAGTGCCGCAAATGAGATTTACATCCAGGGAATTCTGATGCAGTTTCTCGCCCTTCTGGTGGAGGACGCCGGATGTACGGTTTCTCCTCAGCAGAATACATCCAGCGTATATATTAATCAGCGATCTCCTACATCCATAAAAATTATCAGAATCCACTCACTGTACAGGAAATCGCGGACTATTTGTCTTTGAACCGGAGTTATCTGACGGAACTGTTTCTAAAAACCGTACAACTTTCCCCGCAGCAGTTTCTCACCCGGTACCGGATCACAAAATCCGAAGAGCTGCTCCAGTCAAGCAGCCTGTCCATCCAGAATATTGCCTATTCCTGCGGATATTCCAGCAGCTTTTCTTTTTCCAAGGCATTCCGTAAAGTGAACGGTCTAAGTCCTTCTGAGTATCGGAAGCAAAAAAGAGGGGGATGAAAAAATCAATTCTTTTGCATCCCCACCCCTTCATTTTTTATTCTTCCTTTGCTTTCAGCAGATAAAGACGAGACTGGAAATCTCCGTTCTCTCCATTATACTGCTCCGGATTTTGTCCGGACGCCACGTCTGATACGATCAGTCCGGCCTGCATCAGCTCATCTCCGTACAATGCCATTTCCATATCCGAAATCTGATACGGAAGCTTCGGATCCAGTCCCTGCAGTCTGACGCTCCGATATCCGATATTGATCGGCTCCAGGAAGCGATACCAGCCCACAATCGCTTCTTTTTTGTCCTCAGACACAACCATCCATGCCATTTCATTTCCTGCAAACGGGCTCTGAAGTCGATAGAATGTTCCATACTGGATCAGGCTTCTGTGTTCTTTCATAAATGCCGTCTGCTTTTTGATTGCCTCCCGCTCTGCCTCTGTCAGACTGTTCGGGTTCAGCTCATATCCGAATGTTCCGAAATACGCTACATCCGCACGCATTTTCAAAGATGTGTTGCGAAGCACCTGATGATTCGGCACTGCTGATACGTGAGATCCCATACTGCTCACTGGATAGACAAGGGACGTTCCATACTGGATCTTACAACGTTCCACTGCATCCGTATCATCCGATGTCCATGCCTGCGGCGCATAATACAGCAATCCCGGATCAAAACGGGAACCGCCGCTTGCACAGGATTCAAATAAAATTTCAGGAAATCTGCCCGTCAGCTTCTCATATAACCGATAAACACCTAGAATATACTGATGCATGACCTTACCCTGATCTGCGGCACTGGCTGTATGAGAGTATACTTCTGACATACAGCGGTTCATATCCCATTTGATATAAGAAATCGGCGCATCCTCCAGGATTTTTTCCATTTGTCCATAAATGGCATCCACCACTTCGGCTCTGGAAAAATCCAGAATATACTGATTTCTTCCATGGGAAATATGACGTCCCGGAGTAGACAAAATCCAGTCCGGATGCTCTCTATAGAGATTGCTGTCCTTGTTGACCATTTCCGGCTCAAACCAGAGACCGAATTTCATGCCTTCCGCCGCTACCTTCTTCGCGATTCCTGCAATGCCATCCGGCAGCTTTTCCAGATTCGGATACCAGTCTCCCAGAGAAGAATGATCATCCTCCCGTTTTCCGAACCATCCGTCATCCAGTACAAACAATTCGATTCCAAGCTGTTTTGCCGTGCGCACGATCTCCAGAATCTTTTCCTCATTGAAATCAAAATAAGTCGCTTCCCAGTTATTGATGAGAATCGGTCTCGGTCGGTCTCTCCAGTATCCTCTTGCCAGGCGTGCACGATACAGACTGTGGAATGCCTGACTCATCCCGTTCAGTCCGCGATTGGAATAGACCATCACCGCCTCCGGTGTCTGAAACTCATCTCCGTTTTTCATTTCCCAGGAAAACCGGTCCGGATGAATTCCCAGCGTCACTCTTGTGACATCGTATGTATCCACCTCTGCCTGCGCCAGAAAATTCCCGCTGTAAACAAGACTGAAGCCATACACTTCCCCGCACGCTTCCGTGGTATTCTCCCGACGCAGTGCCAGAAACGGATTAAAGTTACTGCTGCTGCATCCGCGCATACTATAAATTCCCTGAATTCCATACTGCAGCTTTCGCTCAGTCACCGCACGCTCTCTTCCCCAGGCTCCCGTCAGCTCGATCATTTGATAGTCGTGATCCGGCAGATCCACACTGCAGCTCATTGCACGTTCCAGCACGATCTTCTCTGTTCCGTGGTAAATCACCTTTGCACTTCTTGTAATCGCCGGAAGCTCTTCAAAAATCGTATAGTACAAGATCAGTGTGGTGTGAATCAGCTCATCTTTCAGTTCGATTTCCAGTGTCTGTGCCTCTTTGGAATCTTCGGTATAGGTAGCCGGCAGTCCTGCAAGCGCGGGCTTCCCGTCATAAATCCGATGTGTCTGATACACAAAATCCGTGATCCGGCTTCCGTTTTCCTGCAGAATCTCCACCGCCGGATACCGCATATCCCCTGCTCCATAGGACGGATATTCCTGCTTGATATGTTCCATCGAGAATGTGGAATCTCCTTCGTAAGTACATACAGCCATTGGGCGGTGACGCAGCTCCAGCAGATGGGCAAAACTCTCCCTGTCATGCAGTTTTTTCCCAAAATACAGCTGTCCTAACTGTCCGTTTTTTAAGACTGTGATAATATAACTGATATCCCTGTTGGAAAGATGAAATTCCCGGGATCCTTCGTGATAACAAATGCTCATATTTCTGGTTCTCCTCTCCTGTTTCTATTTCTTATTATAAAGATTTCGAGGGAGACTGCCAGACTGTAATGTTGGAAAAACATATCCAATTGTTGGGTCAGGATCCTACTTTTCGAAGCAATATCCGGAAGGTCTGATAGCTCCGCTTTTGATCGGAAGTAAAATTCCGGTTTCCATCAATGCCGCTCCATAATACAGTTCTCCACTTTCTGCATCCTGATAACAGGCTTCTTCCTCAAGTCCCTTCCATTTCACTGCATTTCCTGTCATATTTCCATGAATCTGTGTCATCACTGCCTGCATCATCGCCTGTGTTCCATCCTCGGATACAAACTCCCATGCTGCAACTTCATCCGTCACAGGATTGCTCAGCCGGTAATACAATCCGGTCTGGATCAACGGTGCCAGCTGCTTATATTCCTTGATCTGTTGTCTGATCTCTTCTTTTTCTTCTTCGGTCACGTTTCCCAAGTCCAGTTCATATCCAAATGTACCTGCCATTGCCACTGCGCCTCTCGTTGAGAGTGGTGTTTTTCTTCCTGTCTGGTGGTTTGGCACCGCAGACACATGAGATCCGACTGCACTGATCGGAAATCCAAAAGACGTCCCGTACTGAATCTGCAGCCGGTCCAATGCATCGGTGTTGTCACTGCACCAGATCTGAGGTGTGTAATACAACATTCCTGCGTCAAACCTTCCGCCCCCTCCGCTGCATCCTTCAATCAAAAGATTCGGATACCGCTTCAGTAGACGGTCCAGGAAATCATAAACACCCAGTACGTAATCATACAGTACTTTCCCCTGATATCCAGCTGCTGCGGAATAAACGTCGCACAGACTGCGATTCATATCCCACTTCAGATATTCAACCTCTGCATAATCCAACACTTCTGTAATCGAATCAAAAATAAAGTCCACCGCATCTTTTCTGGAAAAGTCCAAAACCAGCTGATTCCTGCTTCGCACCGGATTTTTCCCCGGAATCTGAAGCGCCCAGTCCGGATGTGCTCTGTACAGATCACTGTCTTCTGAAACCATTTCGGGTTCCACCCAGAGTCCGAATTTTAATCCCATAGCGTGTATCTTCGCGGAAAGTTCTCCCAGACTGCATTTTAATTTTTCTTCATTGACCTGCCAGTCTCCCAGTGCCCGGTTGTCATCCCTCCGTTTACCAAACCAGCCGTCATCTAACACCAACATCTCGATTCCCAGCTCTTTTGCCTCTTCTGCCAGTTTTAAAATACTCTCCCCATCAAAGTCAAAATAGGATGCCTCCCAGCTGTTGATCAGAATCGGACGAACCTTTTCTTTATGAGGGCCCCTGCACAGATTGTTCCGAAAACACCGGTGCAGATTCTGGGAAAGCTCTGCCAGCCCGTTTCTGCTGTAGGTCATCACGGTTTCCGGTATGACAAAGACTTCTCCGGTATTCAGAGGATACGAAAACTGCTCCGGCTGCAACCCCATCAGCATTCTGTCTGCCCGAACTGGTCTTTTTCCACTTCCGCCTGAAATCCTCCGCTGTATACAAAGGACATGGCATAACATGCCCCTGCATCTTCTGTTGTTCCCTCTTCTGTCAGAATCAGAAATGGACTGTATTGATGACTGGAGGTCCCTCTTCTGCTTCCGATCACATAATTTCCATGAGATACCGGAATTCTCTGATAATTCCGCTCCATCGCATGACGTCCGTAAAAACTGATCACATCATATTTTCCTGTCACAAAATCAAGACACGCAGAAGCCGCTTTTTCAAGATAAATGATGTTCTCTTTTGTATTGATGATCTGCGCACTTCGGGTGATCACATCGTATTTTGGCAGTACCCCATAGAGAAGTGTCACCTGAATTCCGGTCCGCCCATCTTCCAGCACCACTTCCAGTGTCTGTGCTTCTTTCTCAGCTCCATACACTGCCGGAAGTCCCGATAGTCCGTATTTTCCCGACAAGATCCGATATCCCCGGTAACGCAGGTCACAGGCAGTAGTCCCATCCTGACCCCTTACGATCAGCGCTGTGCTTCTGTAATCTCCTGTTCCCCATGTTGGAAATTCCTGCGGGAGCACATCCAGAGAATAGGTTCTGTCATTTCCCGCATCATACAGGTTTCCGGAAAATCCTCTGTCCTGTTTTTGCAGAAGATAGTCCATGCAGCCTTTGGTCTTTCTTCCATAGTATAAATGTAAGAGAACACCATAAGGATCGATCTGCATCTGATAAGTGGAGTGCTCAGTATGTATTGTAAATGTCTTGTTCTGCTCATCAAAAATAATTGCCATATTACTCGTTCCTTTTCTTTTTATTTTACTGCTCCATTCACAACTCCGTTTAAAATCTGTTTCTGACAGATCAGATAAAAGATCAAGATCGGAAGTAATGCCAGCAGATAGGAGGCGAATGCCAGATTGTAATTTGTTCCAAACTGGGTCTGGAATGTCAGCTGTGCCAACGGAAGCGTATTCTGTTCTCCTCCTGACATGATCACAAGAGGTGTCATCACATCATTCCATGTTCCAAGCGCTGTCAGAACTGCTACTGTCGCATGCATCGGACGCATGATCGGAAATACGATCTTCCAGTAAGTTGTCCACGTACTTGCTCCATCCACGCAGGCAGCCTCCTCCAGTGCAATTGGAATATTCTTCAGATATCCGGTATACAAAAGTACATTCATCGGCATATAAAACACAACATAGAGAAGAATGACTCCAAAACGGTTATTCAGTCCCATTTGTGCTGTCTGTTTCACCAGAGGCATCATAAGAATCGCAAACGGAACAAACATCCCGCTGACAATGTATAAGTACACCAGATTATACCCTTTACTGTGCGCTTTATTTCTTCCAATGGCATATCCGATCATGGAATGGATCACAATACTGAGAGCAACTGTGACCAATGTGATGAAAAGACTGTTGCCAAGAGAATTCCAGAAATCCGTCACCCGCATAGCTTCCCGGAAATTTTCCAGACTCCAGGAGCTTGGCAGTGACAAGATTCCGGAAATACTGTTGGTCATCTCTGACGGCTGTTTAAATGCAATGACTACCGTCAGATACAACGGAAATGCAATGGTGATCAGCCTAATACTAAGAAAATCATGGCCGGTTTGTTTGTTTTTGTATTTGCCCCTATCATAACTGCTCCTCCTTTTTCCCTAATACTGTCATCTGCGTCACTGAAATTGCAACGATCACAAGGAAGAAAATAACCGCATTGGCACTCTGAAATCCGAACTGTCCTCCTGCCATACCATTCTGATAGATCAGATAGGAAATGGATTCTGTGCTCTGTGCAGGTCCGCCTTTTGTCAGTGCCATGATCTGATCAAAGACCATCAGAAAGTTTTTCACACAAAGCACCATATTGATCGTAAAAAACGGAAGAATCAGAGGAAATGTCAGGTTTTTGAACTTATTCCATCCGGTAGCTCCATCTATTGCGCCTGCTTCATACACATCCTCCGGTACGGTCTGCAGGCCGGAAATATAGATGATTGTATTCATCGCGATCGCCTGCCATGCACAAACGATCACAATAGCGATCCATGCCAGGTTCTTACTGGAAAGCAGACTCGAAGAAAGCGTTTCCCATCCGATCATCTCTCCCACTGCCGGAAGGATGTATGTAAAGAAATAGTTGAAAATATAACCGACTACCAGCGCTCCCAGAATATTCGGCAGGAAATAAGCTCCCCTGAAAAAGCTCTTGGCACGGATCTTACTGTTCAGAGCCATTGCCAGCAGCAGACTGATCACATTGACTACAATTGTCGTTACGATTGCCAGCTTAAAGGTGAACCAGTAAGAATTTCCCACTCTTACATCCTGAAACAGATCCATATAGTTCCGAACTCCCACCCAGTCATAAGAACCAAATCCTTTGAAATTCGTAAAACTGTACATCACGCCTTTGAGTAACGGCAATGTATTAAAACAGAAAAACAGTGCCACGACCGGTATTGTCATCAACAAAAATGTCCGTTTTCTCTCATTCATCTTTTTCATGCTCATTTCACCTCTCCCTATTTACTGTGTGTCTGTTCTGCTTCATATTTCTGCACCTTCTGTATGATATCCCGATTATATCTCTGCCAGTCTTTGTCAAATTTCTTCAGAAATGCATCTACATCTTTGTCGATCAGAAATGTCTGTATCTGCGCATCGACTGCCATTTCTGACGGATAATAGTGATCCTGATAATCTGCCATATTTTCTTCTTCGATATATTGTCTGACACCGTCCAGCATCGGTGAGAGTTCAAACTCTCCCTCTTTGCACGGTACACTGTTCTGCTCATTCAGATAGTCCTGCACATTTTCATCTTCCAAAAGAAAATCTAACACTTCATATGCTGCTTCTTTATTCTTACATTCTTTTGTCACACAGAATTGAAGATCGATTCCCGAATTTAATGTATTCTCTTCTTTTTTGTCACTTCCCGGAAATACAAAGGAGTCAATTTCCATGTCAGGATTCACTGACTGAATCTGAGGTACCGCATAGCTTCCGATCGGATACATGACTGCCTCTCCTCTTGCAAACGCTGTACAGGCATCGTTGTAGTTATAAGCAAACGGATCCTTCGGTCCGTATGAAAGCAGCTGCAGCATTTTTTCCGCCACTTCGCATAATTCTCCGTAAAAGTTGTCTTGCCCTGGTTTACCTGGCGGCATACATCCGACGGTGCCAGATCTACTGCCAGGCCATTCCATGGTGCAAGACAGGTCCATGTGTCCTTAAATCCCATAGTGAAGGGCTGCAGTCCTGCGGCCTGGATTTCGTCACACAGGTTCATAAGTTCACTCCATGTCTGTGGTATCTTCCATCCGTGTTCTTCAAAAATCTTTTTATTATAAAGAATTCCTGCGGCATTTCCGGCATACGGTACTGCATAAACACCGTCTGTCGGCACAAATTCCAGATTTTTGTCAATTTCTTTATAAGACTCTTTAATCTCATCGAGTCCTTTGTAATCTGAAATATTCATCAGGATCTCGGCATCCAAAAAGTAGGAATAATTGATATCGCCGCCGATCCCGATAATATCCGGATAATCTTCCCGGATAAAACGAGTTCTCATGATCGTGGAAGCATCATTCGGTGATTCAATCTTCAGGCGGATATTTTTGTGCGTAGCATTAAACTTTTCTTCCACTTTTTCAAAATAAGCCGCAGCCTCTTGTTTATACTGCAGGATTTCAATTTCTGTGACTTTCTCCTCTTTCCCGCTTTTTCCACTGCAGCCTGTCAACATACATACAAACATTCCAAAAATCAGTAAAACGCTTATTGATATATTTCTTCTTTTTTTCATCAATATTTCCGCTCCTTTTTCTTTTTTCATGTACATGTTTTTCTTTATTAGTATTATAACATTCCATTTTGCGACTATGAATACCATAATTTTTGCACTTTTATATCTTAATGCTTGTTTTATATTCTATATTTGAAATAATCTAGCATTTTGGTATATAATGAAAATACACCTCACTTTTACAACAAGTCAGGAAAGGAGACTTTTATGAGTAATATACTCTTTTCTGTTTTTCCAAACGAAAATTTTATTGATATGAGCCTGTACCAGTTCGGCTGGGAACAGTGTCAGCCTTCCCACTCCTACGGTCCGGCTGCCAGAAATCATTATCTGTTCCATTATGTGATCTCCGGAACCGGTACACTGATGGCCGATGATACTTCCGGAATAACACAGACCTATTCTGTCAAAAGCGGACAGGGATTTATGATCTTCCCGCAGCAGATCACCACCTACATCGCCGACCAGAAGCTTCCCTGGGAATATGTGTGGATCGAATTTGACGGACTTCGCGTAAAAGAAATTCTGGAACTGGCAGGACTGACTAAATCTGCACCAATCTATCATGCACATTCCAAAGAAATGCGGGAAGTTCTGAAAGAAGAAATGCTCTATATTGCACGTAATCCCGAACAGCCGCCTTTTCATCTGATCGGCCATCTCTACCTTTTTATGGATGCGCTCACCCGCTCCTGCACACGTGAACAGACAAACTCTGCCGGCAGACTGCGGGATTTCTATATCCATGAGGCAATTGCATTTATTGAACAGAATTTTCAAAATGATATATCCGTAGAAGATATTGCTGAGGTATGCGGTCTGAACCGCAGCTACTTTGGAAAGATTTTCAAAGAGACTCTGGGGCGTTCACCTCAGGAATTTTTAATGAATTACCGTATGGTAAAAGCTACGGAACTTTTAAAACTTACTCAACTCTCCATCAGTGAGATTTCAAACGCTGTTGGGTATGCCAATCCACTGCATTTTTCGCGTGCTTTCAAAAATGTATATGGGGAATCGCCAAGAATCTGGCGTCAGAATCACAGGACATAACATCAAAAACCCGGGAGATCATTCTCCCGGGCTTCCTTATTTACTGCACTGTCGCAATATCGATCAGTGTCAGTTTTTTAATATCTGTATTTTCAAGACTGGTGATCAGCGCCTCAGCGGTATCGATCGCTGTCAGTACATTGACACCTGTCTCAATAGCGTTTCTTCGGATGACAAATCCGTCTCTGGAGTGCTCTGCCCCCTGTGCCGGAATATCGATGACCAGATCGATCTCGTGTCCTAAAATGAGATCCAGAAGGTTTGGCGACTCCTGCTCGATCTTGCGGACCGGAATTGCTTTCACGCCTGCTGCGTTCAGCGCTTCTGCCGTGCTCTTTGTAGCAAAGATACGGTATCCGATCTTTTCAAATCTGCGTCCGATCTCCACTGCCTCCGGTTTGTCCTCATCACGGACAGTCATGATCATGTTTTTGAACTTCGGCAGCTTGATTCCTGCACCCAGGAATGCTTTATAAAGTGCCTCGTCAAATGTCTTGGCAATTCCCAGACATTCTCCTGTAGATTTCATCTCAGGTCCAAGGCTGATATCTGCACCACGGATCTTCTCAAAGGAGAATACCGGCATCTTCACTGCCACGTAATCTGCTTCCGGCTGCAGTCCCGGTGTGTATCCCAGTTCTTTGATCTTGTTTCCGATGATCACTTTGGATGCAAGCGGTACGATCGGAATTCCGGTTACTTTACTGATATAAGGAACCGTACGGCTGGAACGTGGGTTTACTTCGATCACATACACATCATCTTCTCCACATACGATGAACTGAATATTGATCAGACCGATGACATGGAGAGATTTTGCAAGTCTTCTTGTATACTCTGCAATCTTGTCTTTTGCTTTCTGTGTCAGGCTCTGTGCCGGATATACAGAGATACTGTCTCCGGAATGGATTCCTGCACGCTCAATGTGTTCCATGATTCCAGGAATCAGAATGTCTTCGCCGTCACAAACTGCATCGACCTCGATTTCTTTCCCCTGTAAATATTTATCCACCAGAATCGGATGATCCTGTGCGATCCGGTTGATGATTCCGATAAATTCATCGATATCATTATCATTGATCGCGATCTGCATTCCCTGTCCACCCAATACGTAAGAAGGTCTTACCAGAACCGGATATCCAAGTCTGTTTGCAACTTCTTTGGCTTCTTCTGCAGTAAACACCGTTCCTCCTGTTGGACGTGGAATCTCGCACTCTTCAAGGATCTCATCGAATAATTCACGGTCTTCTGCTTTGTCTACATTCTCTGCAGAAGTTCCAAGGATCGGAACACCCATTTTCATCAGAGCTTCTGTCAGCTTGATCGCTGTCTGTCCACCAAACTGTACAACTGCACCGTCTGGCTTTTCGATATCTACAATACTCTCTACATCTTCCGGAGTCAGTGGTTCAAAATACAGCTTGTCTGCAATATCAAAGTCTGTACTAACTGTTTCCGGGTTGTTGTTCACGATGATCGTCTCGTACCCTTCTTTTGCAAATGCCCATGTACAGTGTACGGAACAGAAATCGAACTCGATTCCCTGACCGATACGGATCGGACCGGATCCAAGTACCAGAACTTTTTTCTTGTCACGAGTCTCTTCTACTTCATTCTCACTTCCAAATACAGAATAGTAGTACGGTGTCTCTGCCGCAAATTCTGCTGCACACGTATCTACGATCTTGTATGCTGCAACAATGCCGTTTGCATGACGCATATCGTGGATCTCACGCTCTGTCTTTCCTGTCAGCTGTGCGATCACGTTATCCGGGAACTCCATCCGTTTTGCTTCTTTTAACAGTTCCGGTGTCAGCTCTTCGGACTTCAGTGCGTTTTCCATCTCTACGATAATTGCAAATTTATCGATAAACCACTCATCGATCTGTGTGATCTCGTGAATTTTTTCGTAGCTTACACCTCGGCGGATTGCTTCTGCGATTCTCCACATACGCATATCATCCACGATCTCCAGCTGCTCTGTCAGTTCTTCCACAGACAGATCTGTGAAATCATAAGACATGAGGCTGTCTACATGCTGCTCCAGAGAGCGGATGGCTTTCATCAGCGCACCTTCAAAGTTGTCGCAGATACTCATCACCTCTCCGGTTGCCTTCATCTGTGTAGTCAGTGTTCTCTTTGCACTGATAAACTTATCAAACGGAAGTCTCGGAAGTTTTACGACACAGTAGTCCAGCATTGGTTCAAAGCTTGCATATGTCTTCTGTGTGATCGCATTTTTGATCTCATCCAGTGTATAACCAAGAGCGATCTTTGCTGCAACCTTCGCGATCGGATATCCTGTCGCTTTGGAAGCCAGCGCAGAAGAACGGCTGACACGCGGGTTTACCTCGATTACACAGTATTCAAATGTCTCCGGATGCAGAGCATACTGTACGTTACATCCACCCGTGATATTCAGCTCACTGATAATATTTAAAGCGGAAGTACGCAGCATCTGGTATTCTTTGTCCCCCAGCGTCTGTGACGGTGCCACAACGATACTGTCTCCTGTATGCACACCAACCGGGTCAATATTTTCCATATTACATACCGTAATGCAGTTTCCGTTTCCGTCACGCATTACTTCGTACTCAATCTCTTTCCATCCTGCAATACAGCGCTCTACCAGAACCTGTCCTACACGGGAAAGACGAAGTCCGTTCTCCAGGATCTCCACCAGCTGTTCAGAATCATGTGCGATACCGCCGCCGCTTCCTCCCAGTGTGTATGCCGGACGAAGTACAACCGGATATCCGATCTTATTTGCAAATGCAAGACCGTCTTCTACGTTTTCTACGACCAGAGAAGCTGCGACCGGTTCTCCGATCTTTTCCATCGTTGCTTTAAATTCCAGACGATCCTCTGCCTTTTTGATTGTCTCAGAAGTTGTACCGATCAGGCGGACATTGTGTTCTCTTAAAAATCCTGCCTCTTCCAGTTCCATTGCCAGGTTCAGACCAGCCTGTCCTCCCAGTGTCGGAAGTACGCTGTCCGGCTGCTCTTTTAAAATCAGCTGTTCCACAACTTCTACTGTCAATGGCTCAATATATACTTTATCTGCGATATCTTTATCTGTCATGATCGTCGCCGGGTTGGAGTTCAACAGAACAACTTCGATTCCTTCTTCCTTCAAAGAACGGCATGCCTGTGTTCCTGCATAGTCAAACTCCGCTGCCTGTCCGATAATGATAGGACCGGACCCAATTACTAATACTTTTTTAATACGACTGTCTCTTGGCATTATTTCGCTCCTCCCATCATCTCAATGAATCTGTCAAACAGGTAACCGGAATCCTGTGGTCCCGGGCATGCTTCCGGATGGAACTGTACGGTAAAGATGTTCTTTCCGACATAGGCAAGTCCCTCGTTTGTTCCATCGTTGACATTCGTAAATGCAGCACTGCCACATTTGGATCTACATTTTCTGCATCTACCACATAACCGTGATTCTGAGAAGAAATATATACACGATTTGTCTGAAGGTCTTTGACCGGATGATTTCCACCGCGATGTCCGTATTTTAACTTGTGTGTAGTCGCACCTGTAGCAAGAGCCATGAGCTGATGTCCAAGGCAAATTGCAAAGATCGGAATATCTGTATTGTACAATTTTTTGATTTCTTCAATAATAGAGGTGCAGTCTGCCGGGTCTCCAGGGCCGTTTGACAACATGATTCCGTCAGGATTCGATGAAATGATCTCTTCTGCAGTTGTGTGGGCCGGGTATACAGTCACTTCGCAACCACGCTGATTTAAAGATTTGGCAATATTATTTTTTGCTCCTAAATCCAGCAGTGCTACTTTCTTTCCTGTTCCTTCCAGAACATATTTCTCGCTGCATGTTACTTTAGAAACAACATCACCTACTGTGTAGGCCTTCAGCTTTGGAAGAATCTCTTCCAGATTGTAATTTTCATTTGTAGTAATCATACCATTCATGGTACCTTTTTCCCGTAAAATCTTTGTCAGAGCACGTGTGTCCACGCCTGCGATTCCAGGAATATCCTGCTCTTTCAAAAAGTCCTGAATCGTACCTTCACATCTGAAATTGCTTGGCATACGAGACAGCTCTCTTACAATATAACCATCCGGCCATGCTTTTCTTGATTCCATGTCCGGTGTGATTCCATAATTCCCAATCAACGGATACGTCATTACGACTGCCTGTCCCGCATAAGAAGGGTCTGTCAACACCTCTAAATATCCTGTCATGGAGGTATTAAACACGATTTCACTAATCATATCTCTTGTCGAACCAATGCTTGTTCCTGTAAACACGGTTCCATCTTCTAAAATCAGAAATGCCTTCATCTGTTCACCTTATCCCTTCGTAAATTTTCTCAAATTGTAAAGATTATACTACATACCCGGGAATATTTCAACCTGTTTTTAGAAAATTAAAGTGTCATCAATTTTATCGTAATGCCTGCGAATCCATTTCAGCCCTTTTTCCATATTTCCTTCTTCCAGGGCATTTACGATTTCTTCATGGATCTGACACCAGTCTCATTTTTTGCTTCCTTTTGTACATGTGCGATTTCTTCTTCACAAAGACCGGACAAAGATTCCATCACTGCGACAAGCAATTGATTCTCTCCTGCACGGATCAGCTCCTGATGGAATCTTCGGTCATGCTCTGCCGTCTTTTCCGGTATCTGCATCTCTTTTATTTCTGCTTTCAGCCTCTTTAAAACTTCCGGATTTTTCAACCGCACTGCCTGTACAAATGCCTCCTGCTCCAGGATTCGCCGGATTCGGCTGACTTCCCTGTAGTTGCTCTGTCCGGTGAGCAGCATCATGGAAAACACATTTCCCAGACTTTTCTGCGGCATATTCACCAGAAAATTTCCTTTGCCCTGTCTGCTCTCCAGCATTCCGGTATGTTCCATTGTGCGAAGAGCCTCCCGGACAGAATTTCGTCCCAGATTCAGACTTGCCGCCAGCTCCCGCTCAGATGGGATCTTGCTTCCGCAGGAAAGTTTTCCTTCTTGTATCTGCTGTTTCAGATATTCGATCACTCTCTCATATGTTTTCTCATTCATTCCCTAAAAAACCTCTGAATCTTAAATATTCTGTCAATACCTCAACTGTACCTTCGATCCCCAAAACGCCGCTGTCCAGACACAGTTCGTAATCCTGTGCCAGTCCCCACTCCTGCTTTGTATAATATTTATGGAAAGAAGCTCGTCTGCTGTCTGTATCCTCCAGAAATTTCTTTGCCTTTGTCTCGGAAAGTCCTTCCCGCTCCATGATTCTCTGCACACGGATCTTGGGATCTGCATGGATAAAGACACGGACTGCTTCCGGATCTTCTCTGAAAATATGGCCTGCGCATCTTCCTATTATAATGCAGGACTCTTTCGACGCCAGCTCCCGGATTCTTTGAAACGGAATCCGTCCGACCTCCTGTTCAAACTGGCTCATAGCAATGGCATATAATAAACTGTTTACCGGCTCTTCCTCATAAAATGCCTGCACCTCTTCATAATCATCCGTACCTTCTGCAATCTTTTGAAGTTCTGCCTTTCCATAAAGAGGAAGAGAAAGTCTCTCTGCCAGTAATTCCCCGACTTTTCTTCCGCTGCTTCCGGACTGTCTTCCAATTGTAATGATCATACGCTTCATTTGTTCTTCCTCCCTTATAAACATCCTGCAAAAACAGATGCGAAAATTACGGTCAAAAGTCCGGCTACCGCAATCGCCAGACTGCTCATGGCGCCTTCTACCGGTCCCATCTCCATTGCTTTTGCTGTTCCGATCGCATGGGATGCTGTTCCCAGGGCCAGCCCCTTCGCTACTGGTTCTTTGATCCGAAATACCCGGTACACCACGTCTGCGATCATATTTCCCAGTACTCCGGTAATGATGATCACTGCAACGGTAATCGTAACAATTCCCCCTAGTTCTTCCGACACTCCCATTCCGATTGCTGTTGTAATTGATTTCGGAAGCAGTGTCACATACATATCATGAGAAAGTCCGAATAAATAAGACAGGCCAAGAACACTGAGTATACTTGTCAAAACTCCGGATAAGATTCCCGCCGCTACTGCTTTTAAATTCTTTTTCAGCAGATTTAACTGCTGATATAACGGAACTGCCAGACAAACGGTTGCCGGCGTGAGCAGGTAACTCAAATACTGTGCACCCTGATTGTAATCATCATAGGAAATATCCCCTACTGTCAGAATCGCCATAACACACAAAATGGCGATCAAAAGCGGATTAAAAATTGCCATCTTGAACTTTCGTTTTAAAAGCAGCCCTGCCTCGTAACCGATCAGACTGACTGCTGCACCGAAAAATACGGAATGTACTAAAAACTCTTTCATCTTACTGTCTCCTGTTCTGCTTTCTCTTTCTTCTTTTTACTATTGTGTATGACAGTCTGTGTCACTTTTGCAGTCACTGCCATTACCAGAACCGTAGTCACGACCGTGATCACACTGATCGGGATCCACACGGGCTTCAGCACTCCCCATGCATTCAAAAGACCGACTCCTGCAGGAATAAACATGACCGGCATGATCTCAATCAAAAAGACTGCCGCATCAGAAACCTGACTCAGCTTGAGCACCCCTGTTTTCAATGCCGCCAGCATAAGGATAAGCCCCCACACGCTTGCCGGAACAGGCAATGGCAGCGCAGCTTTTAACAGTTCTCCTAAAAAAGAAATCAGCAGGATGATTACAAATTGTCTCAATATTTTCATTTTCTCATTCTCCCTTATAACCAACTGGTAGTACCAGTTGATTATAAAAAAGACTTTTTCCTCTGTCAAGAATTTTTCACATTGTATCCACTTTAATTCAATTCTGCAATTCTGGAAACTCCCACATAAATTTGTGAAATCTTATACCAGGTCCGGTAATCCACGGTTCCTGTCTGCGGCAGACCAAAAATTTCCTGAAACTTTCTGACCGCCTCCGCAGTTGCCGGTCCATACACTCCGTCTGTCTGAATCTTTGGCAGCGCCGGATACGCCCCCGCGATCACATTGAGCTGTTCCTGAAGCTGACGTACCTTTGCTCCGCTGGATCCATTTTCCAGTGTATATCCCGGCCAGGAAGACGGGATTCCGGAAATTTCTTCCGCTGTATTGATATACATATCACTTCCGTAAAAATAACGCAGAATCTCAATCGGAGTATATCCCTGATCTCCCAGCTCCTTTGACCCCCATTGTGTCAACCTTTTCTCAAGAGCGTACAATTATTTTTCTACCTATTATAAAGAAGTAAAAATGGTACAATATTCACCCCTCAGAGAACGCTCTCCGAGGGATTTTTATTAAATAGATGTGGTCTCTTTACTGTAAATTACCGACATGAGCCTTGCATACCATGGCGCTTTAGGACTCCACTTGTAACACGGCATGTCCTTACCATTGTTGTCCTTGTAAATCTGCTGGATGATTTTTAATTCGTCTGGATGACCCAATGTTATTACTTTTTGACCGTCAAAATAATACACTGCACCTTTTCCCTCTACTGTAAATAAACATTTCATCTCTTCTTCTCCTTCCTGTTCGATTCCTGTATTCTGGTTATTTTTTTGTTCGCTGCATGCAGACGCTCTACTGTCGATTGCCTTTGCAATCGGCTCCGCAATTCCTTTTGTGCCTAAACTACGATACCGTGCTACATCATCTGTGCCGGTGCAAAATAATGTCTCTACGATCATGCCAGGCATATTAGATGCATTCAGATCATGGTATCCCGAACTGTACTTTACACCACGGTTAGTAAATCCTTTTCCTGCAAAATTATTACAGATGTTGCTTGCGATCGTGTTCATGGTCTGGTTAGATGCATCATATAACCACACCTCTGTGCCCCCTGCTGATGCCGCTCCTGCGGCGTTCATGTGCAGAGTGACATAGATATCGCATCCTGCTCCATTCGCCTTATTTGTGCCGTCAGACAACTCACCAGACACATTCGATGCGTTGGAATTACAATCAATCACAGTATGTCCGACTGCCTGTAGCATCGGTACAAGTTCGTTGTAGATCTTCCGCACTTCCGCCTGTTCATCGATCAGACCTATTGCACCTTTACAATTTGGGGAACGCCCTCCCCTTAAGCCAATTTTCATTCTTTCTCTTCCTCCTGTTCTTCCGTTTCAAATGCTTTTTCCAGTTCTTCCGCTGTTATTCTTCCGAATTCGTTCTGTTCTCTCATGTTCTCACCTCCTGTTGTGCAATAAAAGAGAGCCTGTTTCCAAGCCCTCTTGATAATATTTTTTCATTTTTCATTGATCCACTTTTTATACTCTTCCCAATCTTTCTTATTGAGTATAATTTCAGAATAATAAAAATCCTTATTCCGTATGATAGCCCAAATTTTCTTTAACTTTTTAATAAATCCCGCCTGCTCCTTATACCAGTTTCCGCTTAAATAAGTCATAAAACAATAATCTTCTTCATCTTTTTCTATTTTGATCATAAGCCCATCATCACATCCACATTTACAAGAAATAATCATTTCGGAATTATCTGACGCTTTTAATACTGCCATGCAAACCACCCACTTTCACTTTTTTCTTGAATAACCTTGTTAAAAATGGTATATTATATTCAAAGGAACAACCGCCCACAAGGGGTTGACCTCATAGCATTAGTGACAAATCATAGAATTGCCACCCTCGGCACTCGGTCAAAGTTTAGAGGGTGGTTTTTCTATGCTCAAAACATTATCTGATAAACGTAAATACGAATGTCAGCAATGCCAGAATGAACATTCCAAATGCCATAAGATCTTTAAAATCAAACGGTTTCTTGTCCATCAGCACCACCCCATTCTATGTAGAATAGAGGTCAGCCACCCTGTAACACGGTTGTTCTGTTTTTTATCATACCATGCTTTTCTTCATGGTTCAATCTATTTTATTCTTCCTTATGCATCTGCTTAATTGCCTGATTCACATATGTACTCAGACCAGCCACTAAAATCCCCTGTACGATTGCTGTAAATACCGCCATTGCAATCTCCTGTCCGGTACTGATCGGGCAAGATGCAATCACCCACACTGCACACAATACAATGCCAATACCGCCTAAAATAAGTGGGATGTACTTATCCTTTACTGTCTGAGACTGTTTTAATCCCATTCCAATAAAATACAGTACTACTGCTACAACAATCAGTTCCGGTTTTACATAATTCATGGTCTGTTCCATCATTACTCACCTTTCCTTTCCAAATCTTCAGAGAAATGGAATAGAGGGCTTTAATTTTCCTCTTGCATGAAAGATACAGCAAACAAAAAGCCCAATCAAGAGTGCAAAGCACCACCAATGGTGGTAAGGCTCTTTACAGGTTCTTTCTTTTCTGTGGTGGGTAATCAAGCGAAAAATGAAGAAGTGTTTTGTCATGCTTTATATTTTTATCCCGACTTTGATAATTCAGATTGTGAAAATGATTAAATACAGAAAAGCTAAATAA
>ENA-OQAA01000013-OQAA01000013.1-human-gut-metagenome-genome-assembly--contig:-NODE-13-length-106085-cov-3.563110_pt1 | contig 106085 bp, 137 predicted proteins | sample MGYA00242489_ERZ504515 | MGnify/ENA primary metagenome ERZ504515 (study PRJEB26092, sample SAMD00036237) | human gut metagenome | host: Homo sapiens | study: EMG produced TPA metagenomics assembly of... | reverse complement strand
GTTGGATTTTGTTACATTCAACAATAGGGTTCTGTTCTAATTTTTTTTCTGGCTCGTTCCTGTTCTCTGCTCATTTTTTTCTTCCTTTGCGATAAAGTTTTTTCTTTTATTGTACCTTATCGCAAAGGAATCTGCCTTAAAACAAGCAAAATCATTGCGAATTATTTTTACCTTTCAAAGCTGTATGAAGAAACTACAAAAACAAAATATGTATTTTCCCTTTCCTGTCACGGGCAATCTCTGCCTCTACTTCATAAACTTCCTGAATAAACTCCCTGGTCAGCACTTCTTCCGGTTTCCCATATCCCACAATTTCTCCATCCTTTAAAGCATATAATTTATCGCAAAAAGCAGCCGCTATATTCAAGTCATGAATCGCAGAAATAATCGTGGCATCTAACTGTTTCACCAGTTTCATAAGCTGAAGCTGATGGGTAATATCCAGGTGGTTGGTAGCTCGTCCAAAATCAGACAGGGGGTCTGCTGCGCCAGTGCTCTTGCCAGGATAACTCTCTGCTGCTCCCCTCCTGACAGCGTTGAAAAGCTCCTCTGTCGAAACTCCCACATGCCTACTGTTTTCAGGGCTTCTTCCACAATTTCATAGTCTCTGGCATTATCCCTTTCCAACGATTTCTTATGAGGCGCCCTTCCCATAAGCACCACCTCACTTACAGAAAACTCAAAATTATAATAATTATGCTGAGCAACCACTGCCATTTTTCTGGCAGATTCCCGCACGCTCATACTTTGCATTTCTCTTCCATCCAGATAAATACAGCCCTTTTCCGGTTTTAATATCCTGTACATACATTTCAGTAACGTAGACTTACCACTTCCATTAGGCCGATAATACCTACAAATTCTCTTTCTCCGGCATTTATAGAAACTTCTTTTAAGATTTTTCTTGCCCCATAACTGACTTCTACCTGTTCTGCTTCTACCTTCATCCTTTGTCCCCTCCGAATCCATATGATTTCCTTGCCATTAGATAAATAAAGCAAGGCGCACCAATCATTGAAACAAAAATTCCAATGGGCATTTCTGCATTTTTCAAAATAATCCTGCAGATAACATCTGCCCAAATAAGAAAAATAGCTCCTAAAAGTCCACTAAAAGGAATCATTCTTCTGTGATCTGTGCCAAACACCATTCGGATGACATGAGGAATAATCAGTCCCACAAATCCAATCATTCCCGCACAGTATACTGCAAATCCCACCATCAGAGACGATAAAATCATATAAATCATGCGAGCTTTATGCAAATCCGTTCCAAGGGTAATGGAAACCTCATCTCCCAGAAGCATGAGATTCAGATTTCGGAACTGACTCCAGAAAATCAGGGTTCCAATGAGAATCACCGGAAGAATCACCTGGACATTTTCCCACTTTGCTCCTCCCAGACTTCCCATGGTCCAGTAGGTTACCTCTGCCGCTCCGTTTTTATCATTGGCAATGTAAAGCAAAAAACTGGAAAAAGCTGAACACACAGCGCTGACTGCCATTCCTGCCAAAATCAGCTTTCCCGCATTGGCTCTGCTCCCCATATTGGCAATAAAAAGCACTGCAAAAGAGGTGACCATAGCTCCCAGAAACGCCATAATCCCAACCGAATTAGAGCCAAACAAGGTACCAAATCCAAAGAGAATTGCTGCTGTTGCGCCTAAAGATGCTCCTGAAGAAATTCCCAGCACATACGGGTCTGCCAGAGGATTTTTCACTACTGCCTGCATTACCACACCACAGACAGACAAGCCCATTCCAACAGAAGCTCCCAAAAGCACCCTTGGAAACCGTATAAGCCATACAACATCATGAACCGCTCCTTCTCCATATGCCGAAAACTCGTCTATGTGGAATAATTCATAGCAAACTACCCTATAAACCTCCTGAATGGAAATATCTGCATTTCCAAAAGTAATTGCTGCCAGAATCGAAAAACCTAACAGAACCAGCAGCCCTATAAAAACCACAATAGAGAAAGAGGCCTTCCATACAGAAGCCCCTTTCCCTTCACCTTGTATCTTTTTCAACATTCTTCCCTCTTATTCCAGTGTTAAATCAGGATATAATCCCTTGGCAAAAGTTACAATCCCATCCTTGGTACGTGTAGCGCTTGCATACATCTCGCTTAGCATAATGGGAACTACCCTTCCATTTTTCACAGCATCCAGACTTGCATAGGCTTCATCTTCTAAAATCACATTTAACTTTTCCTGTTTTAACTGTTCCGGATCGTCTCCTGAATACGGCATATAAACTACAAAAATCACATCCGGATTTGCTGCAATAACATCCTCTTTTCCCAGTCTTCCTCCATCTGGATTTGCCAGCACACCCCCAAGCTGAGTTACCATATCTCCTCCAAGAGAGGTGGCATTGTAATTGGTAAATCCATCTTTTCCAGATTCCAGAACCAGAACACTTGGCTTTTCTTCTATGTTCTCTGTTTTTTCTTTTACAGAAGCAATGGTATCTTTCATATCATTCACAATAGCCTCTGCCTGATCCTGCACATCAAAAATCTTACCAATGTTCAAAATATCCGTATATTCATTTTCCAATGTCTTTTGATAAGAAGCCTCTCCATTTTTCGGGTGGGTATTGCTGTTCATATAAATATTGGTTCCCTTCTCTACCCAGCCTGCAGCGTCTCCCAGTGTTTTCTCACCAAACAGAGAGCCCCAGGAAAAAATCATATCCGGCTCCAGCATGGTAACGGTTTCCAGAGACGGTGTAAATTCATCTAAATAATTCAGTTTTGAAAAAGCTGCTTTTTGTTCTTCCGGCACCTCATTATCCAGACCGGCAGCAGCTACAATATGGTCCTCCAATCCCAGCGCCAGCAAGGTTTCAATAGACCCCTGATAAACTGCCAGAACTTTCTCCGGCGCTTTTTCATAGGTTGTAGTAAGTTCTGCACCGTCAGAGCCATAGGTCGTAATGGTAAGAGGATATTCTGTACTCTTGGTTTTTTCTGTTTCCTTTTCCGGCTTTTCTTCTTTTTCTGCTGCATCTGCTTTGTTATCCTCTACAATAGCGGAAGCATCTTTTCTTTCCGTATCACCGCTGTTATTCCCTTTAGTCTGTCCACAGGCTCCCATGGATAATGTCATTCCTACTGCAAGCGCTCCTGCCATCCATTTTGTCACAAGTTTTTTCTTCATGCTTTTATTCCTTTCCTATCTCATCTTCTAACTGATATAGGCATTTGCCCAGGAACCGCAACTTTGCTGCAATCTTTTGCGAAGTTCTGGCTCTATCTGTTTTTTCTGAGGCAGTGTTCCTGTTTCCTTCCAAATTTCATACAAGACAGATAAATCTTCTTTTGTCTGAGCATCACAATTTACCACCCGGTAATAGCAATGTCTTGGATCTCTTTGATGTGGTTTCCCTTCTTCTTTTCCCAGGGATGTTGAATGAAAAGGATGTCTTTTCTTCACAGGCTTCAGTCCAATCTGATACAAGGTATTGCGGTAGCTTCCACATCTTTCTATCAGTCTTCCCTGAACTCTTCCGGAAATTCCTGCATAAACGGCGCCTGTGAAGTTTCTCTGCCATAGCTTTCACAATTTCTAAGTCCTGTTCGTACTCTGGCTCCAGATTCTCAACTTTATAAACTGCATAGTTCTGAAAAAACTCCTCATCAATTCCTGCATCCTGAATCACCTGCCCCCAGCTCCTGGCATATTTTGCAAGTTCCCGGCTTACTTCCGGCAAATCCTTGGGATGAGGAATTCTACATAAATCCTTTGCCTTCTCTCTCACCTTTTGCACCAGATTTTTATATTCTTCCTGCTCTTCCCTGACCTTGACCAGTGTTTTTCCACCTTTTCCCGCCGACTTTCCAAGTCCTGCTGCCTTCAACGCATAGGGCCACTTTTGAAAACGCTCTTTAATATAATCTCTCCAAACCCAAAAGATTTCCTTTTGAGATGGAGAACGCCCAAACTCTTCTGCCCTGTCCTTTAAGACCTGCAAAAGTACCGCGTCCTCTATAGTGTTATAAAATGCCCTTCCTTTTTCTGTTTCCAGTGAATATTTCTGGTAAATCTCTCCATCAATGTCCTCTTCTCCATAATCTGTATCTGTATATTTTTTTGCAATCTGCATCAACTCTTCCACAGTGATTCTCCCTCCTATCTTTCTCTCTGCAACACTTCGTGCCAGCTTAAAGCACAAAAAAAATGCTTATTCTCTACAGAACAAACATTTTACAATCTAATCTAAACAGACTGCGTTTCTATACAGAACACCTTTATGGATACGATTCCTGCTGACTTATGCCCTGCACTTACAGCAATCTGTGCCGGACTTTCACCGGACTTTTGAATTAAGAGTTCCTGTATCAAACATTCCTCATCGCATCTGTTTTTTGTATGAAATTTTTCGTGGATTTCCCTGTTTCCCAGTCACGGGTCTTGTTTTCTGCGGAGGATGCATTGCCCTGTACGTTGCGGAGTTTACAGGGTCAATTTTTGTTTGTAACAGAAATAACAAAATCAGGAAACAGGGGATTTCCACCTGCCATTTAATCATGCATAATTCTATAAGTTCAGGTTCTTCCCCTTTCACATTCCATAAAAAATCCGCCTCTTGCAAGAAATTGTACAAAAGCGGACACCTCTGCTGCCCCTAAACAGCAGGTGGGAGTAAACTTTGCACGGAAGTTTTTGCCTTACTACTATTAAGCAGGTTTCCTGACTCATGGTTCTTCGCTCTACTGCTCCTTCTCATATTACTACGTCGTAATACAATGGATTCTCTGCAGTATTGCTCCCCAAATACAGTGACCGGATCGCTCAGGACTCACACCTGATTCCCTTTTCACCAGTATTCTTCTGAATACGGATGCACTTAATAGGCTTATGGAATTATACAGCCGTATAATAACACTATGCACAAATATTGTCAAGGTTTTTCTCATTTTTTATACTTTTCTCCAGAATTTCTGTCAAAGCATTTTTACTGCTTGTGTGACACCGGATTACATTTGTGTGGCCGTTATCCACTTCATCCAACGCTGTTTTCACCATTTTGTGAGACACAGTATTTGTAAACAATACCAGTAAATCAGGAGAGCCTATCTGTTTGTTAAAATCTGCTCTCATTTGTGTAAAAACTTTTACTTTACATTGATAGCTCTTGCAGACTTTTTTATATTGCGAAACCATTCTATCGTGTCCTCCAACGATTACAACACTCATATCCATACCTCCTGGTTTTTCTATCCATGCAGACTATACTCTGCGCCAAAGGCCTTCTCTTTTCTCTGAATCAGCACAGCCAGGATTACCGCCAATACAGCTACTGCCAGCAGTCCCGGAACAAAACCTGTTCCAAAAGCGCCGGTTGTTGCCAGCGTGCCAATCTGATATACCAGAAACGCCACCGTATAACCTGTGCCTAACTGCAATGCAATCCCTCCCCACAGCCATTTTTTATCCTGCATTTCAGAATTCATAGCGCCAAGAGCGGCAAAACAGGGCGGGGTAAAAAGATTAAACATCAGATAAGCAAGAGCCGCCACTTTCGTAAGTCCCATAACAGCAGCTACTTCGTTGGCTCCTCCGACCAGCGCCAGCTCATCTGTATCAATAAAATTCGTAAGTCCATAAACAACTGCCAGGGTACCAACTACATTTTCTTTTGCAATAAAACCGGTAATTGCCGCTGCCGCAAGCTGCCATACGCCAAATCCAAGAGGAATCAAAAGTATTGCAAAGGGAGAAGCAATGGATGCCAGGATAGACGTACTCTCCATTCCCTCTTCCACTACCTGGAACTGCCAGTTAAAGCTCTGCATAATCTGTACCACTGTGTTACATACTAAAATGATGGTTCCCGCCTTTACAATGTATGCCTTGCCGCGGGAAAGCATAGAAAGTGTTGCACGTTTCAGGCTGGGAATTTTATATTCCGGAAGCTCCATGATAAAGAAAGACTTGCGGAATTTATATCCGGTAATCTTATTTACCAGTAATGCGCCTAAGAAAATCAATACAATCCCAACCAGATACATGGTTGGTCCAACCCATGATGCATCTGCAAAGAACGCCCCTGCAAATAATGCGATAACCGGAAGCTTCGCTCCACATGGCATAAACGGTGTCAGCATAGCTGTTGCTCTTCTTTCTCTTTCATTACGAATGGTGCGGCAAGCATGATTCCGGGAATCGCACACCCGGTACCAATGACCATAGGAATCACGGACTTTCCAGAAAGCCCAACTCTCTTAAAAATTGGATCCAGGACCACAGTCGCGCGCGCCATATATCCACAATCCTCCAAAAGAGCAATCAGGAAATACATCACCATTACCAGCGGCAGAAATCCTACTACTGCACCTACACCACCGATAATTCCGTCAACCAGAAGCGCCTGAAGAAATGGATTTGCACCTTCCACCAAACCGGCAACCCAGCTTTGGAAGGTTTCAATCCATCCAACCAGCCAATTTGCAATCCAGGTTCCAACCGTAGACTGGGAGATGTAAAACACGCCAAACATAATCACTGCAAAGACAGGGATTCCAACAAATTTATTGGTAAGCACAGAATCAATACTGTCCTGCTGATTTTTATCCTTTGTTAGGACCTTTCTCTTTTCTACTGCCTTTACAATTCCATTTACAAAGGCAAAGCGTTTTCTGTCTGCCGCCTCAACTTCCATTTTGTTCTGCAAATTAATATCTTCCTGTACATAGGGAGCCTTCTGTCCACACCCTTTTAATGCTGCTGCCTGATTTACAACTTCCTTTAGCCCTGCATGACCGGAAGCTGTCGATACCGTTTGAATCACCGGACAGCCTAATTTTTGTGCCAGACTTTTTACATCAATTTCTGTTTTTTTCTTTTCTGTAATATCGCTTTTATTCAGAGCAACCACAACAGGAATCCCCAGCTCCAGAAGTTGTGTTGTAAAAAACAAGCTTCTGCTTAAATTAGTCGCATCCACAATATTAATAATCACATCTGGATTTTCATTTTTTACATAACTGCTGGTAATACTTTCCTCAGAAGTAAAAGGCGACATGGAATAGGCCCCCGGCAAATCTACTGCAGTCAATTCTTCCGTCCCGTCAAAATAGCACTTCCTGATTGGACTCTCCTTTTTCTCTACCGTAACACCGGCCCAGTTTCCAACACGTTCATTTCTTCCTGTGAGCGCATTATACATGGTTGTTTTTCCACTATTGGGATTTCCTGTCAACGCAATTCTCATACCTTCTTGTCTCCTCTTTCACCTTAATAAATTAGTCTTAACTAACTACTTTTTCTAAAAAAACAGTGACCGAAATCACTATTTTCTTTATATTGAAATAGCCTGCGCTAAATCAGTATCAATGTTGTATCTTGCATCTTTAATTGATACCACACATCCTCCTTTTCGATGGGCAATTACAGTAATAGGCTCTCCACTATAACACCCCAATGAAAACAAAAATGCATTTAATTCCTCATCCTCTGTAAAAACGTCTTTCACAATATACTCTTCGCCTTCTCTGGCTTCTGATAAATTCATAAACATCTGACACCCTCTATTCCTTTTTTTCCTGTAATTCTGCTGTATGGCATGTACAGTTTCCTTTTTTACTGCAGCAAGTACCTCCCGAAGGGCAGCCAATACATTTTGTTCCATTCTTTTTTGCCCTTATTATATATGCCACTGCCATCCATACTGCTAAAATCAATATGCCCGTCACAATGAAATTTGCCATATAGAAATCCTCCTTCGGTTAATCATTCCTTATATTTATTAGTTTAATCTAACTTCGTATTTTTGTCAATAGAATTTTTGTTTTTTTTAACATATATTGCATTTATCCTCTTAAGATGATAACATATCAATAAATGAGGAGGAACAGAGTATGGGATATGTAAGTCATAAATCAGAAGAATCCATGGAAGACTACCTGGAGACTATTTATGTATTGCGGAAGCGTTTGCCGGTAGTCCGCTCCATTGATATAGCTACAGAACTGGGATATTCAAAACCCAGTGTCAGCGTTGCCATGAAAAATTTAAAAACCAGGGGATTTGTTACTGTTTCCCAGGAAGGTTATATTCCTTTACGGAACAGGGTGAAGCGCTTGCAGCAGAAACCTTTGAGCGGCACACCGTTATCCGGGACTGGCTCATAAATCTTGGTGTAAATGAGGAAACTGCTTCCGAAGATGCCTGCAAAATGGAACATGACATGAGCAGCGAAACCTTTCAGGCCCTGAAAAAGCATATTTTAGGATAAAAGAACACTCTTACATAAAGCGTGTATCAAGAATAGCGCTGCCCTTCCAGTTCAGCTGCGTTCACTCTGAGCCTGTAGTCTCAGAGCGTACTCGGCAGATTCACTGGAAGGGCAGCGCTATTCTTTATGATATCTTTAGAATTCTTTGGAAAAATTCTTCCTCCGGCTGATTTTCGCTTTCCCGGAACACCTCAATAGAATCAATGTCTGCGCTTCGGTCTGTAAAAGCCGGAAATAAAAATCCCCACACAGGCTTTTCCGGTTCATATTCTCCTTTTAAGGGGCAGATTCCGCAAATGATGTATTCAAACACTTCTTCTGATTCCCCTTGTCGCTCTTTGTCTGTACCTTTTACCGGCACATCGTAGCGGTCATGAAAAACAAAAATTCCGTAAGGCTCCTGGGAAACATAGTTTTCCATAATGACATCATAAAAAGTTTCCATCAAAGCATCATTTTCAATCCGCAGGATTTCATTGCCATGAGAAGCTGCCACATGCTTCCAGTTCCCTGACAATCCTTGCGGAAGCTGTATTTTTTCAACTGCATATTGGTATCAGAAAAAGGAATTACTTTCGCCAATTCCAGATTTTTCTTCCGCTCTGCCTGGGGCAGTTTCAGAAAATTCGTATTAAAGCTTCCGTCATATTCCCCATCTTCATCCACATAGCAGCCTGCAATTCTGGTAAAGGAGGTTCTTGCCACTGTCATTCTTCTGGTAAGCTCCAGCATATCTTCCCGGTTGATTCTGTTTTCCATGTTCTAACCTCTTATCTTATATTTTATCTTACATTCTTCAAAAGATATCCATGATCCATGGGACCGCTTCCCCCTCCCAGGTCAAGCATGGCTGACAGCGCACCTGATATATATTCTTTCGCCTTTTCCACAGCCTCACATAAATAATAACCCTTTGCCAGATTTGATGCAATAGCGCTGGATAAGGTACAGCCGGTTCCATGGGTATTTGGATTCTGGATACGCTTTCCATAAAACCAATGATATTCTCCATTGAAGTATAAAAGGTCATTTGCATCATTGACATTATGACCGCCTTTGCATAATACAGCGCAATGATATGTTTCTCCAATCTTTTTTGCCGCCTGCAGCATATCCTCTTCCCCTTCAATTTTCATTCCTGTAAGAATTTCTGCCTCCGGAATATTGGGTGTGATGACCGTTGCTAAAGGAAGCAGCGTTTCTTTTAATACGCTTAATGCATCTTCCGCTATAAGTTTTGAACCACTGGTAGCAACCATTACCGGGTCTATTACAATATTTTTAGCTTTGTAATGTTCCAACCCTTCTGCAATGGCACAAATCAGATGACTGGAGGATACCATTCCAATCTTGACAGCATCCGGTCTGATATCTTCAAAGATTGCATCCATCTGTTCTCTTAAAAATGTTGGAGTTACCTCCATAATACTTCTGACTCCGGTGGTATTCTGTGCAGTCAGCGCTGTGATTACACTCATGCATACACGCCATTCATGGTCATGGTCTTTAAATCTGCTGAATCCCGGCGCCTCCGCTGCAGTCACTTCCTGCAATGGTCAATGCTGTTTTCTTTTTCAACATCGTCTGGGACTGGCTTTCCCAGTCCTCAATAAATTCCCTGGTCTGCATTTTCAATTTCTCCCATTTGTCCTTATTGCTGTCATCATAGACTGCAATGGTATAAAATCCAGCCTCCAGTGCAGTATGAATTGCATAATCAGCATCTTCAAACACTGCTACTGACTCCGGAGATATCTTTTCCTGGTTCTCCATCCGTCTCACTGCCTCAAAATAGACATCCGGTTTTCTTTTCCCTGCTCCCACTTCTTCACAGGAAAGTATAAATTCAAAATACCCTTTTATCCCCAGCCGTTCCAGGCAAGTCTCCATCAATGCTTTGTCTGTTGCAGAGGCAACACACATCTTCACACCAGATGCATGGAGTTTTGCAAGATAATCTTTCACTCCGTTTTTTAAGGGAATGTCCTTGCGATAATGTTCCTCTATCATCCAGTTCATGCTTGCGGCTATACTTTCCTTAGTCCCGGATAAAGAAAACCGGGTTCGGAACAATTCTGCTGACTCTGTCATGGTCAAAGGCTTAATCTCTTCCATAACAGCATCCAGGTTTTCCTGAACTCCCTGCATGGAAAGATACTCCCTGCCAAGGTTTTTCCAATAAGTCATGGAATCAATCAGGGTTCCGTCCATATCAAATATTGCGTATTTTTTATTCATGGCTCTCTATCACCGCTTTTGCTTTTAAAAGCAATTCTTTTGTAGCTTCCCCTGGATGCTCAGCTGCAAAAATAGCTGATACAACTGCAACGCCATCTACCTTGCTTCCGGCAAGCTCACTGATATTCGTGGCATTGATTCCGCCAATAGCAACTACAGGAATCTCCACTGCTTCTACAATCTCGTTTAATCTGTCCATGGTTATATTTCGGGCATTTTTCTTGGTACTGGTTCCGAAGATAGCTCCTACCCCGATATAATCAGCTCCCGCCTGCTCTGCTGCAACTGCTTCTTCTACGGTTCCTGCTGAAATACCAAGGATTTTGTCCGAACCAATCATTGCCCGGATATCCCGCCCCTTTATATCCGACTGTCTACATGCACACCGTCTGCATGAATCTTCATGGCAATCTCTACATTGTCATTTACCACATAAGGCACCTGATGTTCCCTGCAAATATCCTGCAAAGTTTTAGCCTCTGCCTCAAAGTCTGCTCCGTTTAAATCCTTTTCACGAATCTGCAAAAAGGTTGCTCCATTTTTAACAACTTCTTTTACAACATCCAGTAATGTTTCGTTTTCCTTTAACCAACTCCGGTCTGTTACTGCATACAAAAGCATTGCCTTACGAATCTGTTCTTTTGAATATCTCATAATTTATTTTCTCCTTTATCTGTTCTGCTGTTATATTAAAAATGGCATCTATGAGGGCATTGCGGAAAGTCGCATTCCCGGTTTTATTTTGTATTCTTTTTTCTTCTGCCAGTTCTCCGGCAATTCCCATGACCGCCACAGCCAGGCTGCCGCCTCAAAAATCTGCTCTTCATTTGCCCCGCAAAATGCGCCCATCAGAGTGGTCAGCATGCAGCCACTGCCAGTAATACGCGCCATGGTGGGGCATCCATTGCGAATGAGCATGGTCTGTTCCCCATTAGTTATCACATCAATGGGTCCCGATACTGCAACAACCGTATGAATACGTTTTGCCAGTTCTTCAAAGATTTCAATATCTTTTTGCAGGGAATTTTCTGAAATTATATCCTCTTTTGCCGCATCTACGCCTCTTCCCCTGGAATGGATACCTGCAATTGCTTTTATTTCAGAAGCATTTCCACGGATTGCTGCAAATTGAACCTCCTGAATCAACAGGCTTGTAGCCTCTTGTCTCAAAGTTGTACCCCCTGCCCCCACAGGATCCAGCACCACCGGAATGTGAAGCCGGTTGGCTTCTTTTCCTGCCAAAAGCATGGATTCCAGATGCTCAATTGCCCCACTATTACAAACCAGGGCAGATACCTTGCTACCGCTTCCTCTACTTCTCTGCAATCCATTGCCATGGTAGGCGTGGCTCCTATGGAAAGAAGGATATTGGCACAGTCATTTACTGTGACAAAATTCGTGATACACTGTACCAAAGGTTCTTTTTCTTTTACCTGTTGCATTAATTTTTCTATCTTCATCCTTTTACCTCACTTCCAGAAAGCTGTGTACCTTACTTTTCTTTAATACCAGAAGCACCAGACGCCCATAGCCGCTCCTACCACTGCAGATGGCGTGTAAAATGGCACATAATAATACCACTCCACGGCTTCCAGGTTATAAAATAGTCTCATAAAGGGATATACCGCCAGGCTCCCACAATTCCTGTACCAAATATTTCGCCTACTGCCAGAAGATAGATATTCCTGGTCTTCTTATACAGCAATCCTCCTATGATTGGACCAAATATTGCACCAATAATTGCCTGTATGGTCTTCCCGCTCATCATACGCAGTACACCGCACAGAAAAGCTGCCAAGCACCCATACCATGGACCTAAAAAAGCAACTGCCACTACATTTACACAATGCTGAAAAGGCGCCATGGCCGGAAAATATACAAAGGTATTGAGTACAAATGCGATGGTTGCCATCAGTGAAGTCAAAATCATTTTCTTTGTTTTATTGTTCATACATTTTTTTGCGCATCCTTTCTGAAAATAAAATAGGAGATACCTGATACGATATCTCCACTAAAAAACGTTATACTTCCTACGCCGGCATTATCCGTATCAGGTTCTCAGGTCAAAGGTTTGGATTACCTTCCTCTCAGCCTGTCTCACAAGCTCCCTGTTTTATGAAAATTATAGCACACTTTTCTGAAAATTCAAGTTTTTTATGTCAAAAGCAACATTTTTAAAAAGAGGCTCACCAGGTAATCTGATGAACCTCTCTACACACTTAAAATTTTATGGTTTTAAGTTATTTTTATTTATTGTTGATAGCAGCCTGTGCTGCAGCCAGTCTTGCGATTGGTACGCGGAATGGTGAGCAGGATACATAGTCAAGACCCAGTTTGTTGCAGAATTCAACAGAGCTTGGATCTCCACCGTGTTCTCCACAGATTCCTACATGCAGGTTTGGATTTACTGGTTTTCCTAATTTAATAGCCATATCCATTAATTTACCTACACCAGTCTGATCCAGTTTTGCAAATGGATCGTTCTCAAAGATTTTTGCATCATAGTATCCATCCAGGAACTTACCAGCATCATCACGAGAGAAACCGAATGCCATCTGTGTTAAGTCATTTGTACCGAAGCAGAAGAAGTCAGCTTCTTTTGCGATTTCGTCTGCTGTCAGAGCAGCTCTTGGAATCTCAATCATAGTACCAACTTCGTATTTCAGGTTGCTTCCTGCAGCAGCGATTTCTGCATCTGCTGTTTCTACAACGAATTTCTTAACGAATTTCAGCTCTTTTACATCTCCAACAAGTGGAATCATAATTTCTGGTTTTACTGTCCAGTCTGGATGAGCTTTCTGTACGTTGATTGCTGCGCGGATAACAGCTTTTGTCTGCATCTTAGCAATTTCCGGATAAGTAACTGCAAGACGGCATCCACGATGTCCCATCATTGGTTGAACTCATGCAGGCTGTCAATGATTGTCTTGATCTGCTCAACAGTTTTGCCCTGAGCTTCAGCCAGTTTCTTGATATCTTCTTCTTCTGTTGGAACGAACTCATGAAGCGGTGGATCCAGGAAACGGATGGTAACCGGGTTACCTTCCAGTGCTTCATACAGAGCTTCAAAGTCTCCCTGCTGTTCTGGAAGAATCTTCTCAAGTGCTGCTTCTCTTTCTTCTACTGTTTCAGAACAAATCATTTCACGGAATGCATCGATTCTGTCGCCTTCAAAGAACATATGCTCTGTACGGCAAAGTCCGATACCTTCTGCACCTAACTCACGAGCTTTTTTAGCGTCAGCAGGTGTATCAGCATTTGTACGAACTTTCATAGTTCTGTATTTGTCAGCCCATCCCATGATTCTTCCGAATTCACCAGCGATAGTAGCGTCTACAGTTGGGATAATTCCATCATAGATAGCTCCTGTAGAACCGTCTAAGGAGATACTGTCTCCTTCATGGAATTCTTTTCCAGCTAATGTAAATTTCTTGTTTGCTTCGTCCATTGCGATATCACCACAACCGGATACACAGCATGTTCCCATACCACGAGCAACTACTGCTGCGTGAGATGTCATACCACCACGAACTGTCAGGATACCCTGAGCGCTCTTCATACCGGTGATGTCTTCTGGTGATGTTTCCAGACGAACAAGGATAACTTTTTCTCCTCTTGCAGCCCATTCAACAGCATCATCTGCTGTGAATACGATTTTACCGCAAGCAGCTCCCGGAGATGCTCCAAGTGCTTTAGACATTGGTGTTGCAGCTTTTAATGCAGCAGCATCAAACTGTGGGTGAAGCAGTGTATCCAGGTTACGTGGATCAATCATAGCAACTGCTTCTTCTTCTGTTCTCATGCCTTCATCAACAAGGTCACAAGCGATTTTCAGAGCAGCCTGAGCTGTCTCTTACCATTACGTGTCTGCAGCATGTACAGTTTACCATGTTCTACAGTAAACTCCATGTCCTGCATATCTCTATAGTGTGTTTCCAGAGTTTTGCAAACTTCTTTGAACTGTGCAAATGCTTCTGGGAATTTCTGTTCCATTTCGGAAATGTGCATTGGTGTACGAACACCTGCAACAACGTCTTCACCCTGAGCGTTTGTCAGGAATTCTCCGAACAGACCATTTTCACCTGTAGCAGGGTCACGGGTAAATGCAACACCTGTACCACAGTCATCACCCATGTTACCAAATGCCATCATCTGTACGTTAACTGCTGTACCCCAGGAATATGGAATATCATTGTCACGACGATATACGTTAGCACGTGGGTTGTCCCAGGAACGGAATACAGCTTTAACAGCTCCCATTAACTGCTCTTTTGCATCTGAAGGGAAGTCTTCGCCGATTTTTTCTTTATATTCAGCTTTGAACTGTCCAGCCAGAGTCTTCAGATCTTCTGCAGTCAGTTCAACGTCAAGAGTAACACCCTTTTCTTCTTTCATTTTGTCGATAAGTTCTTCAAAGTATTTCTTACCAACTTCCATAACTACGTCTGAATACATCTGAATAAATCTTCTGTAGCAGTCCCATGCCCAACGAGCATTTCCTGATGCTGTTGCCAGAGTTTCAACAACTTCTTCATTTAAACCAAGGTTCAGGATAGTATCCATCATACCTGGCATAGAAGCTCTTGCTCCAGAACGAACAGAAACAAGAAGCGGATTCTCTTTGTCTCCAAATTTCTTTCCTGTGATTTCTTCTAATTTTACGATAGCTTCCATAATCTGAGACATGATTTCGTCATTGATTTTTCTGCCATCTTCATAATACTGTGTACATGCCTCTGTTGTTACAGTGAATCCCTGAGGTACCGGGAGTCCCAGGCTTGTCATTTCTGCAAGGTTAGCACCCTTACCACCAAGCAGGTTTCTCATGGTTGCGTTCCTTCGGTAAACATATAAACCCATTTTGCCATTTTGAACATTCCTCCTAAATGTACTTACTAGAAAAATAAACCTTTGTTTATGTTTCTTGGTGCAGGCAAATTGCCCGCACACATCTATTTTAACATAAGAAGGTGGATAGTCAAGCAAGATTTTTTAATTTTCTCCCAAAATAAGGGTATTTTTTTAAATTGAAATATCAAAAGCAGTCCGGACCCCATTTTCCGGACTGCTCTTCTCTATAAAAACCTTCTCCTGTTCTATCTGTGTCTGGTATGTTTCCAGACTTATTCGCCTCTTTTTCCCTGTTTTTTTGTTTTCAATACCAGGTGTCTTGGAAGACCATTTACCATAATCGGCTGATAATCTCCCTGAATCAGAGGTTTAATATAATCAATAAAATCTTTTGTCACATAGTTTGCCTCCCGGTTCATCCATTCCCTGGGAACCAGTTTCTCTTCATTGGCAATTCTGTGTACATCATAAATTCCCGTTGCACTCATATACGGATCATCTGATACACGGTCAATCACAACCATCTTGCCAGTGTCGCCTTCATCTGCTGCTTTCACTGCAGCGCCTCCTACCATAAAGGCTTCGTCAATATCCACACGGGACGCCATATGGGACGCGCTTCTTTGTAAAGTGGAAAGCTCCACCGCTCTTGTTTTGCAGCTGCACTCTGCTGCCAGGAAGTTTGCAAGATAGGTTGCAGTTCCCTGAAGCTGCTTATGTCCGAAGGCATCCACATAATCTCCTACGCTTCCAAGTTCACAGACATAACGCCCGTCTGCCAGCTTAATCCCCTCAGACACTGCAATAACAATGGAAGATTTCTTCTTCAGCAGTTCTTTTACCTTATGCAGGAACTTATCAATATCAAAGGGAACTTCCGGCAGATAAATCAAATCCGGTCCATCACAGTCTTCTGTCTTGGCAAGAGCTGTGGCTCCGGTAAGCCATCCTGCATTTCGTCCCATGATTTCCAGCACTGTAATCATGCTCTTCTTGTAAGTCAGTCCCTGGGCGTCGCGAATCACCTCTTTTGTAGAAGCGCCAATATATTTTGCAGCACTGCCAAAACCAGGCGTATGGTCTGTAAGAGCCAAATCATTGTCAATGGTTTTTGGAACCCCTAAAAACTTCTGGCTCTGCCCGGTAATAATTGCGTAATCTGACAATTTCTTAATGGTATCCATGGAGTCATTTCCACCAATATAAATAAATGCCTCAATTTCCAGTTTGTTTAAAATCTGAAAGATTTTTCGTAAATGCTTCTGTCTTCATGAATTTCCGGAAGTTTAAAACGACAGGAACCTAAAAAAGCAGACGGTGTTCTTTTCAAAAGTTCAATGTCCAGTTCCGAATGAATCTGCGTAGATAAATCTACATACTGCTCATCCAACAGACCCTGAACCCCGTGAAGCATTCCATATACCTTATCAAAGCCACGTTCAATCGCATTTTTATAGACACCGGCAAGACTTGAATTGATAACAGCCGTCGGTCCGCCAGACTGCCCCACAATAATATTTCTTTTTTTCGCCATTTTCACACATCCTCCTTGCTTGCAAATAAATCTGTCATTTATTATAACAAAAAAAATCCACGCCTTCAAGTAAGATATGGATTTTTTACCTATTTATTTTTGCTTTTTATTTATATTTTTATATATTTTATACAACACCTTAAATTTCTTCATCGTTCCCTTTGCTTTTTATTTCTTCAAAGAGATTTTCATAGTATTCTTTTGAAAACTCTGTGGGATTTGCTTTATAAACAGAGTGCTTCTTAATCAGCTCTTCCGGATAATCTTCCAGTTTGTAAATTGCCGCCGCAGGGTTTTCTCTGTCATAATACATGAGCAATGGAATAAATTCATGTTCCGGTATCTCAATTTCTCCTGTTTCAATATTTTTCCGAATGGTAATCTTTGCCATAGAGCCTAAAAGACTGGGCAGGTCATTCTGGGTAGAAGTAAAGTTTCCAAGAGAATAATATACCAGCATCTTATGTCCGTCTTCTCCTGTGAGCGTTTCCATGGTGCGGACTACATGGGGATGTGAACCAATCACAATATCTACGCCTTCTTCCAGGAAAAGGTCTACCCATTGTTTTGTCTCATCATCTACATCCTGTTGATATTCTACGCCTACATGCATCACTACCATGACTACATCTGCCATTTCTTTTGCACGCTGAATATCACTTCTGGCTTTTTCCGCATCAAAAACATCTGTAAGGTATTTTTTATCAGACGGAAGCTCCAGTCCGTTTAATCCATAAGTATAGTCCAGCATGGCAATTTTCAGTTTCTTACATTTTATTACAGTAATTTCATCTGCTGCTTCCTGACTCTCATGGATTCCCAAAATCTTTGTATCCGGATGGTTAGTTTTCCACCAGTCCAGAGTATACTCAATGGATTTTGTCCCCTTGTCTAAAATGTGATTTGTCGCATGGGCCACTACATCAAAACCTGTATTTACCAGCGCATCCCCGAACTCCGGTGGTGTTCCAAAAGTGGGATAGCCTGACACATTGTTTCTGTCTTCCACAAACACTGTTTCCTGTGTTACCAGGGATAAGTCTGCTGCCTCCACATCTTTCTTCACATACTGATACACATGGTCATAATTCCACACATCGTTTTCCTGCATTCCTGATTCCCGTATGGCCTGATGTGCAATATTATCACCTACAGCCAGAAATTCTACGGTGTTCTCTTCTTGTTCCTTTTCTTTTGCCAGCTTCTCCTGTCTTGCTTTTTCCCTGGCTTTATCTGCCTTAATATTTTTAGATATCTGCACACCTGCAAAAATCCCTGCAATCAAAAGCACTAATGCCAGAATACTTACACCTGCCGCAATTTTCTTTTGCTTTTTCACCTGTTCTTCTCTTTTTTGCCGGAGTTCTTCTCTCTTTCGCTGTCGTTCTCTGTCCCTTTTCAGGCTTCGTCTCTTTCGTCCATATTCCTTTCCCCTTTTTCCAAAAAATTCCTTATATACATTTATTTTAGCAGTGTTTTGTCGAATTTACAAGATTCCCATCAAATTCTTCCAGCGCTTTTGCCGCAAAAAAGGATTGCTGCAGTATCCTTTTTACTGTAGCAATCCTGTATCTTACATAAATCCTTTGCTGCGATTATAAGCCATACAAATGCTGTTTGTATTTTTAATAATGATGTTCATGCAATAATGGCCGATACCGCAAAGGAATATACCAAACAAATCCCATAACAACACAGTGGTTCCATTTTCCTGGAAATTCATACCATATCGCGGCGCATTTGCAGCCAGACGGTTGCCAAGAGAGTATTGCCATATCCAGCTATAAATTCCACAGGTAATAACAGAAAGAAGAATAAACTGCAATAACCCTCCTGTTGATTTTCCATCTCCTTCGCACGCTGTGTTTACATCTCTGGCAACTGTATAAATAAAATAATAGCTGTAAATTCCACAGGTAATCAGGGTAAGAAGAATGTACCCTAACAGTCCTCTGTCTGTTTTCAACGGTGAGCCATTTGAATAATTCATATTGCCTCCTGTATAGTTCGTATTATAATTGGTATAAGCTGTTTCCTGTCCCTGATAACCAGTATTCTGGTTATCAGAAGTTTTTGAACTGCGGTATGCATCTGCTTTTGCATTTACATCAGACGCCACATCCCTGGCAGCTCCCTGCACTGCATCCGCGCAGTCTTTGAACATATTTGACATGGAATCCATATTTTGATAATCCTGTACGGTTGGAGCTTCTTTTGTCAGATACAATAATCCATAAGTAATAGCAAGGGCTGCCGCAGTTCCAAACAATGGATTCAATAACATTTTAATGGCAAACAGAATATCTACTCCTAAAACCAGAAACAGAAGCATCCGAAGAAAGGCAATTCCAATAATCGCAATCCCAAGAATCCCAAGAACTGTAAACAAGGATTTTGCCTTTTCCCGCTGTTTTGAAAATCCGATAAACACCAGAAGCGCTGCCATGCCGCCATAGCAGGCGCCGCTTATCAAAGTTAAAACCGCTCCCGGAATAGAGGTTGCATATCCCCAGGAAAATACAGACAACAAAGTACGGACTCCGTTAAACACATAGCGCAGTGCAAAGATTACATAAATAAGACCCAGAATTGCGGTTCCTATTTTTAAAATCAGGCTACTGTCCAAATTTACTGTATTTGCCTGTCTGGGGGCTTCCTCTCCTGGCTGCTGGTATTGATATTGCCCATTAGTTTGTCCATTTTGGGTTGTTTCCTGCTGCGGTTCATTTTGTGTACCGCAATAAGGGCAAAATCTTGCCTTATCGGGTATGTCATTACCACAATTTACACATTTCATTTCAACTCTTCTCCTCTTTTTTATTTTTGAATCAGGCGAAAAAACACTTTGGCCAGTATTCCGTTTTCAGGCTGAAATACCACAATGGTATCTGTCACATCCAGCATACGCCAAATATACACGCCTAAAAACAAGATACAGGCAATTACAAGCAACACCCTTTTCAGGTTTTTGGGAATTCTGTTCCAGAAAGGAAACAAAGCTGCTCCCACACCTGGAATCCAAAATAAAGGATGGTAATAAAATGCCCCGGCAAAGTCCAAATGCAGCAAACACATCCACGCCCTGGACATGCCACATCCTGCACAGGAAATACCTGTAAAATATAGAATCGGACATGTAACCCCTAAGACCAACTCTAAAAACAGATAAAACCCTGCGATTGTGCAAATTGCCTTTACCATTCCCCACTTTTCCATAGTTGCTTTCTCCCTTAATTCCCCTTTATTTTACAAAATGTGTAAATTGCTGTCAATTTTTTTCCTGTTCTGTCATAAGAAGGGACAAGATTTTTCTTTTTTATTCAAAATCCGTAGACACACTTCCCACATATTTATGTATGGTTGCCTTTACTGCCCCTGTCCCATCAATCATTTCCCGGAACATCTTTTCAATTTTATCTCCAAGGCCTGCATCATAGAGATTGATAGCAAACAAACGGTTATTGGAAAGAATGGGTCTTAACTGATTTTTGCAGGTTTCCGGCTGCCCTACTGCAATCTCCTTTAGCTGTTCCTGAAGTTCTTCCTTCATTGGGTCCGGCGCAAGTTCATACGCCTTTCCCTCATCATCCACAGCCAACAAATACCGGAGCCATCCTGCAATGCCAAGAGGAATTGCAGTAAGTCTGGACGCATCCCCATATTTTTCCACATATGCCTTCACGGTCTCTCCAAAACGGATTCCCACCATTTGAGACACATCCACAGCCAGACGAAGATTGGTATCTCCCAGATATTCATTGGGAAAACGCTCCTCAAACAGCTCATCTACAAATGCCTGAGGGGAAAGGATTCCCGGATTCGGCACTACCAAAAGCCCCTCATCATAAGCTACCATGCGGGCCATTTTCATCATATCCTCATTGGTATTTAGCATATGTGCAAACAAATCATATCCCAGTACCACTCCAAGAGGCCCAACAGCAGAATGTACCGGATTTAAACATACGGTTACTTTCATGCGTTCACTGAGATTGACTGTAGTTCTGTCTGTCATGTAGACCCCAAACCCTTTTTCCAGATTCGGGCGTCCATTTGGAAAACTGTCTTCTATAACAAGATACTGCGGTTTTTCCGCATTGACAAAAGGGGCAATATAGGTTTTCTTCTCTGTAATCACAGGCTGCATATGCTCTACTCCCATTTTTTCTAAATCAGCGGCAATCTGTTCACTTGGACGAGGGGTAATCTTATCAATCATAGTCCATGGAAAAGCAACCACCTTCTCATCACTTACATAACCCACAAAACCATCCTCCACAAAACCTGCTTTTCTCCATTCTTCTGCCATAGTAAGCACAGACTGACGAAGTCTGGAACCATTCTGAGCGCAGTTATCCATAGACACCAGCGCCAAAGGATATTTTCCGGCTTTGTATCTCTCATAAAGCATAGCTGTCACCACTGCCATAGCTCCAGTTGCACTATCTGGTCCTTTTTCTATATCCGACTGAACATAGGGCAGCCATGTGCCATCTGTCCCATGCAGTGCATAGCCTTTTTCTGTAATGGTAAAAGAAACCATTTGCAGGGATGAACTGGTAAAGATTTCTTTTAACCGGTTCCACTGCTCCAAATCTGCTGACCGGGCTTTTACTGCTTCTGCCAGAGCTCCTAAAACTTTGTATTCCCGCTTACCATCTCCATGAAGGATGACATTTAAGCCCAGGTTATCATATGGTTTATAAATTTTATCCACCACATCATAGTCAAAGGTCTCTACGCAGGTGATTCCCCTGTCCAGCGCCCCTTCTTCCAAAAGACCATCTGCAATACCACCAATAAATACACGGAAAATATTTCCGATACCACAATGAACCCATACAGGCTCCTTCTTTGCTCTTTCGGCTGCTTCCTCCACATCATATCCCGGAAGGGTAATACCCGCCTTTTCCCATAATCCACGTTCTTTTATTCCATTTCTTGTTAATTTCATGTAAAAGCCTCCCCGTTTCCAAAAATAGGGCTATTACATGCTTGTCCATGTAACGCCCTATTTCACTCTGGATTTTATTCTTTAAAATGTAAATTTCTCTTCAAAATATGCTTTTAAATCTTCAATCTTAATACGTTCCTGTTCCATGGTATCTCTGTCACGTACTGTTACAGCTCCATCTGTTTCAGAGTCAAAGTCATAGGTCACGCAGAATGGAGTACCGATTTCATCCTGGCGGCGGTAACGTTTTCCAATATTTCCTCTGTCATCAAACTCACAGTTGTATTTCTTGGAAAGTTCTGTAAAGACTTTCAGCGCACCCTCATTTAATTTCTTAGAAAGCGGAAGCACACCAATCTTCACCGGAGCCAGAGCCGGGTGGAAATGCAGGACAGTACGCACGTCATTCTTCTCTGCATCCAGAACTTCTTCATCATATGCGCTGCACAGGAAAGCCAGCACCATACGGTCTGCTCCAAGAGACGGCTCAATAACATATGGAATATATTTCTGGTTTGTTTCATCATCAAAGTAAGTCATATCCTGTCCGGAAACATTCTGGTGCTGTGTCAGGTCATAATCGGTTCTGTCGGCAATCCCCCACAGTTCGCCCCATCCAAATGGGAACAGGAATTCCACGTCTGTGGTTGCCTTGCTGTAGAAGCAAAGCTCTTCCGGTGAGTGGTCACGGTAACGGATTTCCTCATCCTTTAAACCAAGGCTGTGAAGCCAGTCTAAGCAGAACTGCTTCCAGTATGCAAACCACTCTAAGTCTGTATCCGGTTTACAGAAAAATTCCAATTCCATCTGTTCAAACTCACGAGTACGGAAAGTAAAGTTTCCTGGTGTAATTTCATTACGGAAAGATTTACCAATCTGTGCAATACCAAATGGCAGTTTCTTTCTGGAAGTTCTCTGTACGTTTTTAAAGTTTACAAAAATACCCTGAGCTGTCTCTGGTCTCAAATATACGGTGTTTTTCGCATCTTCTGTAACGCCCTGGAAGGTTTTAAACATCAGGTTAAACTGACGAATATCGGTAAAGTTATGTTTTCCACAGGTTGGACATGGAATCTGATGTTCTTCAATGAAATCCTTCATCTGTTCCTGTGACCACGCATCTACACTTCCTTCTAATTCAATGCCTTTTTCTGCACAGTAATCTTCAATAATCTTATCTGCACGGAAACGCTCATGGCATTCCTTACAATCCATCAATGGGTCTGCAAATCCGCCCAGATGTCCGGAAGCTACCCAGGTCTGAGGATTCATGAGGATGGCGCAATCTACCCCTACGTTGTATGGGCTTTCCATAACAAATTTCTGCCACCAGGCTTTTTTTACATTATTCTTCAATTCCACACCCAGGTTACCATAGTCCCATGTGTTGGCAAGACCTCCGTAGATTTCGGAACCAGGATATACAAAACCTCTTGATTTCGCTAATGCTACGATTTTTTCCATTGTCTTTTCCATGTCTGTAATCTCCTCTATGTTTTGTTTTTCACTTTTGCATCTTTGATTCATAGCCACTATTATAACGGTTCAAACCTATCTTTTCAACCCTAAACACAGAAAGTCTGGAAAATCTCTCTATCCGCCATAATGATAGACCTTTTTTGCCCTCTCAAATAAGCAATGGAGATAAATAAAGTCACCAGTTCTGCCAGTGGTACAGCCAGCCAGACTCCTGTGATTCCCATAATTCTTGGTAGCAATACAATACTTGCAGTAATAAACACAAAGGTTCTGCAAAAAGAAATAATAGCCGATATCTTTCCGTTGGAAAGAGCGGTAAACATGGCAGACGCAAAAATATTAATTCCTGCAAACAAATAGTTAAAGGAAAACAAAAAGAATCCCTCCACTGCCAGTTCATAGGTATGGTTTGCCTCTCCTGTAAAAATTCTCACAATAGGCTCTGAGAAGAACAGGGCAACAGCCAGAATCACCATAGAAGAAAGGACAATAAACCATTTGCAGATTCTGTATATCCGTTTCATCTGCTCATGATTTTCATTTCCATAGTTAAAGCTGAATACAGGCCCAACACCTATGGAAAAACCAAGATACAAGGACGTAAACAAAAACTGTCCATACAACACAATGGTAATGGCTGCAACTCCGTCTTCCCCTACCAGCTGCATCATGGTGATGTTAAACAAAAAAGTTACCACTGCGGTTGACAGGTTACTGACCATTTCTGAAGAACCATTTCCGCAGCTTTGTAAAAGCATCTTTCCGCGAAATACAGGTTTTACAAAGTACAGGCTTCCCTTCACCCAGAAGAAATAAAACACTCCTGCCACTGCCATAATGGCCTGGCCAAGACCAGTTGCAAGAGCAGCTCCTAAAACCCCCATTTCCATTGGTCCCATAAACACATAGTCCAAAACCATATTGGCAACACCGCCGGATATGGTAAATCCAAGTCCCAGCCCCGGTTTCCCGGCAGTTACAAAAAACACCTGAAAGAACATCTGAAGCATGGTCAGAGGACCAAATCCCAGCAGGACTCCCAGATAAATCTTACAATCTTTCATAATCAACGGCGTAGCTCCCAGAACCCCACACAAAGGCTCCAAAAACAAAAGCCCCAGAATCAAAATCAAAAAGCCAATGGCCACGCTGACTGCTGCCAGAAGAGAAAAGTTCTCCCTGGCCTCCTGCTCCCGTTTCTCTCCCATCTGCCTTGCCACAATGGCGCTTCCCCCTGTGGACAGCATAATCCCAAAGGCAAACAGCAGGTTCAAAACCGGATAAACAATATTCACTGCAGAAAGAGCATTACTTCCCACATATCTGGATACAAAAATCCCATCCACAATGGTATACAGGGACATAAAAACCATCATAACCATAGTAGGAAATGCAAATTTCAGCAGGGTAAATACATTAAATTTTTGTGCTATTGAATTCGTCATTCTTTTCTTCACCTCTTATTGCTTGATTTCTTATCCCATGTTAAACTATAGGGTAACACGATAGTCAAGACTTTTCTTTAGGAGACTTCATTATGAATCAGAATCAAAGCAGAACTTACTATCTCACCACCGGAGAATTTGCCAGACTGGCCGGTACTACCAAGCACACGTTATTTCATTATGATAAAATTGGCCTTCTCTCCCCTGAAAGGAAATCAACCAATCAATACCGGTATTACGCTGCATCACAGCTTGAAATTTTTGATGTTATTACTATTTTAAAAGAGATTGGAATGCCCCTGGAAGAAATCAAGTCCTACCTGGACAACAGAACACCAAAATTGTTTTTAGAATTGCTGGAAAAGGAAACCTTTGCCATAGAAAAAAGAATACAGGAATTAAAAAGAATGAAAGACCAGTTAAGCAAAGAAAAAGACTGTCTAAGGCACACTCTTGGCCAAAATTTCCATGAAATTTCCGTTGTCCATGAAAAAAAGCATTATCTTCTCACTGCCCCTGCCCCCGAAGATGCAGATTCAGAAGAAGAAAATGCCCATGTTATCAGTAAGCTCATTGCCTTAGAAAAGGAGCATCATTTATTCAGCCCTTATGGGATTGGGGGAATTCAACATTTGCATTCACCAGAACATTTAAATGAGCATTATTCTCATTACTACATTCTCCTGGATAAGCCTGTAAAAGGCCTCCCTCTCCAGATACGCCCACAGGGAGATTATCTCTGCGCCTTTCATCTGGGAGCTATGACACATTGCCTGAAACTTATGAAAAAATGCTTTACTATGCCCGGAAACATCATCTTTCTCTAAGCAACCGTTTTTACGAAGATATTCTCATTGACAGGCTAACCGTAAAAACCGAGGAGGACTATGTACTGCGTATTCTGGGAGAGCTTTTATGAAACTGCTATGTATCTGTATAGAGACTCCCCATGAGATGGAGAATATCCAGACTTTTGAAATTTTTATCAATATAATGTTTCGTATAGGCGCGCATGACTCTTCCAAGTTCCTCCAGCACCTCTTTTTTTACCGTAAAACTATAAAGACGCTCCAACTTGGCTGCAATGATAAACTGCAGGGTATAAAGGGTAGAAGGGCTTACATAAATCAGTCCATGCTCCTGCTCTCCACAGTCTTTGCAATATACCCCTGCCTCTTCTGTGGAAAACCACTGGAGATTTTCTGTAGTTCCGCATTTGCGGCAGGCAAACACAGCCGGATATTCTCCGTTAATAGTCATGGCCTTTAGTTCAAAAATATACTGAATCAACTGGTTTTCCATCTTTTGTTTTACCAAAGCCTTCATGGTCACATACAGCAGATTCAGCATTTGTTTTTCATCAGTATTCTCACTGGCATAATAATCCGCCAGTTCCAGAAAATAAAACCCGTAATACACTCCAGGCTGAATCCCTGCAAGCTCAGAAAAATACTCCATCACAGAAGCAGAACGAAGCTGATAAGAGGTCCGTCCCTCATAAAGAAAAAAAGAACCAAACACAAAAGGATTTGCCACTGCCATAAGAGCGCTGTTCTGCCTTCTGGCTCCTTTTGCAAAAGCAGTAATCTTCCCTCTTTCTCTTGTAAGTATCACCAGTCTTTTGTCATAATCCCCCACAGGCATGGCGGATAACACCATGCCTGTAACAGTAATGGAATCACTCATTCGATTTCCTTCTTATCATATCCAAAATTTTTCATGAGATAATCACTGTCTCTCCAGTCTTTCTTCACCTTCACCCACAGCTTCAGATTCACCTTTTGTTCCAGCATATTTTCAATCTCATAGCGGGCAGAGCTGCCGATTTTTTTCAGCATAACTCCCTGTTTCCCAATAATAATCCCCTTATGGCTGTCCCGCTCACAGATAATGGTAGCGTCAATATCCACCATACTGCCATCCGTGCGCTCTTTCATTCGTTCAATGGTCACTGCAATCCCATGAGGAATCTCCTCTTCCAGACAGCGCAGGGCTTTTTCCCGAATCATTTCAGCCACAATCTGTCTCTGAGGCTGATCCGTTACCGTATCTTCATCATAAAACTGAGGTCCATAAGGCAGATATTTGAAAATACAGTCTAACAAAGTATCCAGATTCAGACTTCTAAGGGCTGACACCGGAACAATCTCTGCAAAGTCATAAAGTTTTCTGTATGCCTGAATAAATCCAGGCACTTCCTCCTTTTTCACGGTATCTACTTTATTGATTACCAGAATCACCGGAAGACTGCAGCGCTTCAACTGTTCCGCAATATGCCGCTCCCCTGCCCCAATAAAAGTACTTGGCTCTACCAGCCATAAAATCACATCTGCATCCTTTAAGGTTCTCTGGGCTACATTAACCATATAATCACCCAGTTTATTTTTCGCCTTGTGAATACCAGGGGTATCTAAAAATACAATCTGCCCCTTCTCATCTGTATAAACGGTCTGAATCCGGTTCCTGGTGGTCTGCGGTTTCCTTGACGTAATGGCAATCTTCTGTCCGATTAAGTGGTTCATTAATGTGGATTTTCCCACATTGGGTCTGCCGATAATTGCTGTAAATCCTGATTTAAAATCTGCCTTCATACACTCTCCTCTTATGGTACTCTTATAGTAAATTTCTTAATTCTCCAAATATCTGTTTCTCTTGTTCCAGTTTTTCCTCACTGCCTACAACACAGATGCGGTTCTGCTCCATCATAGCGTCCACAATCCCTGCCAGCTTACGAATATCTTCCGGCTGCGCCTCCAAAATTTCCTGGCGCTCTTTTGCCATATCCTCTTCTGTCACCTTGGAAAACCAGGCGTTTAAAGACAGATTTCCCTTGCCGGAAGGTGTCATAGGAACATCCATCTCACTGATAGTTCCAATAATATACTTGGTCATTTCTCTTTCATCTGCATCAAAGGAACGGATAAACTCTCCTGTTTTCCTGAAAACTTCCAGCGTTTTTACAAGATTGGGATCTCTGTAAGAAACCAGGAATCCGTCCCCGTTTCTGCGAAATGAACTCATACAGCCATAGGCGCCGCCCTTTACCCGGATATTGGTCCACAAATATTCATAGCTTAACATCACCTTCAAAATCCGAAGGGCTCCTGTATAGGAATATCCTGCCTCCCGGAAATTTCCGGCTGCTGCCACATACTGCACCTGACCGGAAGTCTGGAAACCTTCATTTTTTACCTCCAGAACAGGAGCAAAGCTTCCAGGCATGATTTCCTTTGTACAAAGAACAGCTTTCAATTTCTGAACCTCTTCTTCCAGTCCCCTGCATCCCTTCTGGTCTGCAGTATAACTTACTGTAAGGTTTTCCGGACGGAACACATAAACCATTAATTCCTTTAATTTTTCTTTTAAATCCTCTTTCTTTTCCTGGAAATTGGTTTCCAGTTCATCCAGGAATTTATAGAAATCAATGCCTGTTGTTTTTTCCTGGAAATAAGCATTCTCTGAGAAATAAGACAAGGCTCTTGCCACTGCGGTACTGTGACCTGCAGAAGCCATGCTCATCTGCATTCTGGATTTCATCTTTGCCAGAATTTCATATAAACGCTTATCATCTTCAAACTTAGAAGTACAGAGGATTTCCCGAATCATCTCAAATACGAAAGGAATGTCCTCATATAAAGCCTTTGCTTTTACGCCTGCCATATGCTTGTTATCCTGAGGCTTCTCTGCATTTCCAAACACCTGAAGTCCGAATAAAATCCCGCCGCTTCTTGCATTGATTTCATTAAACAACTGGCTGTAGGTATAATGTTCTGTATCTACATAGCCTAATACAGATTTCAAAATTCCAAGATACGGAATCAAAGATTCCGGCACTGCTTTTGTATCAAAGAGCAAATCCAGATATCCAATGCCATTGGTATACAAATCATGATAAAGCACCAGGGTATCTCCCACCTGTTTGGGCGTATTATAGAGTTTTGCCCCCTCTTTGCTGATATCCTTTCTTGTAAGCAGCGGAATGGTGCGAAGTGCTTCCTCTGTCTCCGGCTCATCCTGGTATTCTTTTAAGTGCTTTGTCTCTGCTGCCAGACGTTCTTTTTCTTCCAAAGTCAGGCTGTCCTTGTACGCTGCCAGCTTGTCTTCCAGTTCCTTCTCCCTCTTGGCTGCCAGTCCCCTTTTGGGATTGACAACAACAATCGACGCATGGGTATTGGAAAGAAGATATTCTTCAATTAATTCCTCAAAATATCTGGTTTTTGCTTTTTCTTTCAGAGAAGCAAAAATATCCAGACGTTTTAAATAATCAAAAGGCTTCTTATCATCATAAAGCCAACTGTCAAATACATCAATTCCATACATCAAACCTTTTGGGAAGGAAGAAAAATCTGCCTCCCGGAAACGAAATTCCATGTAATTGATTCCTGCTGCAATGGCTTTTTTGTCGATTCCCTTTTCTGCAATTTCACCCAGGGTATCCTGAATCAACTGCACAAACTTCTCTTTATTGGCAGGGTCTGCATTCTTTGCCACAATGGAGAAAAACGGCTGGTAAATGCCATCCTCATAGGAGCCCATAATATCTTTTCCCATTCCCGCGTCTAAAAGAGCCTGCTTTACCGGAGCGCCCGGCGCGCTTAAAAGAGTGTAATCCAACACTTCAAAAGCAGTACATCTCTCCACATCCAGACTGTCACCGGTAACCACATTATAAGCAAGATAGCTGTTCTGTTCTTCCGGTTCCTTTTCTGTGATGGGATATTCCATTACCAGTTCCTTCATTTTATCAAAAGGTTCCTGGCGGGCAATAACAGAAGTTACCGGCATGGCATCATATTTGGAAAGGTATTCTTCGTCCATCCAGTTTAAACGCTCTGCTGCATCCATGTTTCCATATAAATAAATATAGCTGTTAGAAGGATGATAATAGCGGCTGTGGAAGGACAAAAATTCCGAATATTTTAAATCCGGGATGCATTTCGGGTCGCCTCCTGATTCCACGCCATAAGGAGTATCCGGAAACAGGGAATTAAATACTTCTCTGTCCAGCACATCCTCCGGGGAAGAAAAAGCGCCCTTCATTTCATTATAAACCACACCGTTTAAGGTAAGTGGGCTGTCCACATCTTCCAGTTCATAATGCCAGCCTTCCTGACAGAAAATCTCTTCCTTTTCATAAATGTTAGGGAAGAACACTGCATCCAGGTACACATGCATCAGATTTTTAAAATCCTGATCATTGCAGCTTGCCACCGGATACATGGTTTTGTCCGGATAAGTCATGGCATTTAAAAAGGTGTTAAGAGAACCTTTTACCAGTTCCACAAAAGGATCCTTTAAAGGAAATTTCTTAGAACCGCACAGCACACTGTGCTCCAGAATATGCGCAACACCTGTGCTGTCTGCCGGCGGGGTGCGGAAGGCAATATTAAAAACTTTATTTTCATCATCATTTTCCAGTACCATTACTCTGGCACCGCTTTTTTTATGCTTCAGGAGATAGCCCATTGAATGTATATCGGGTATGTCCTGCTTTGTCACCAATTCATAAGCTGGTATCTGCTCCATCTTCATGGCAATAACCTCCAAATTAATTTTTGTACGTACAACAAGCGAATGGCACATTGCCCGGACTTTGCAATGATTATACCACAAAAATATTGTTGTTAATAGGGGATTTTTTCTTGACGGAACTTTCTTCTTGTGATATCTTTATTCCTAATTAAGAAAGGATGTGACGAGCCAACATGGAAGATGGACCTGGTTGTTGTAAAACCTCAAAAAATCCATGTATGAGTATGAATAAATAAAGGAGTTGCTGCACGAAGTGTTTCTTAGATGTTCCTTCGTGCGGCTGCTCCTTTTTGTCTATTTTTCTCATATATAACATGGATATTTTATTTTTGGAGGATTTTATGATTGGATCTATGATACTTTTAATTGTACTTATTTTATTAAACGCAGTTTTTGCCAGCGCAGAAATTGCAGTGATTTCTATGAACGAAGCAAGCTTCAGGCACTTACCCAGGCAGGGAATAAAAAAGCATTGAAATTAACCAAACTGACTCAGCAGCCTGCCCGTTTTCTTGCCACCATTCAGGTAGCCATTACCCTGGCTGGATTTTTAAGCAGTGCCTTTGCTGCAGATTATTTTTCAGACCCTCTGGTTTCTGCATTGTTAAAGGCCGGTGTTCCAATACCTGAGGCTGTGCTAAATTCTGCTTCTGTCCTTGTGATTACCATTGTGCTTTCTTATTTCAGTCTGGTATTTGGAGAGCTGGTGCCCAAAAGAATTGCCATGAAGAAATCAGAGTCTCTTGCCCTGTCTCTGGCAGGTCTTTTGTACGCTGTGTCCAGGATTGCATCCCCTTTGGTCGCTCTGCTTACTGTTTCTACCAACGGAATCTTACGCCTTCTTGGTATTGACCCGGAAGAATCTGACGAAGAAGTAACAGAGGAAGAAATCCGCATGATGCTTTCCCAGGGCAGCCAGCAGGGAAACATTGAAAAAGAAGAAACCGAAATGATTCAAAATGTGTTTGATTTCAATGATATTTCTGCAGAACAAATCTGCACACACAGAATGGATGTCTTATCATTAGACGCTGATGACAGTCTGGATAACTGGAAGGATGTAATTTTCCAAAGCCGCCACAGCTTCTATCCTGTTTATCAGGACACCATTGACAACATCATTGGCATTTTAGACGCAAAGGATTACTTTCGCACAAAAGCCGCAACAAAAGAGGAACTTTTGCAGAAAGCTTCTGATACGCCCTGGTTTGTGCCTGAAAATATGAAGGCAAATGTTCTGTTCCAGAAAATGCGGGAAACCAGGCAGTATTTCGCTGTACTGGTGGACGAGTATGGCGGAATGTCCGGTATTGTTACCCTTCATGATTTAATGGAAACTCTGGTGGGTGATTTATATGAAGAAGATGAAGAAAATCCACAGCCGGAAATCCAGAAGCTTTCAGAAGACACCTGGAAAATCCTTGGAAGCACACCTTTGGAAGAAGTTTCTGAGGCAATGGGTATTCCCCTCCCTACAGAGAACTATGATACTTACAGCGGTTTTATCTGCGACATAATCGGACGAATTCCAAAGCATGGAGAAACCTTTTCCTGTCAGTCTCATGGTCTGGATATCCAGGTTCATTCTGTGCTGAATCATCGAATAGGAGAAACCACGGTTCGTAAATTACATGAGGCTTCCGATGCAGCAGAAGAAGAAAAATTACATTCTTTTGTATAAACTCCAAAAACCCGGGTATACTACAAATAGTCCACGAGGGGATGCTGCAAATCCGCAGCGCCCCTTGCAGACGACAAAAGAAAAAGTAGAAATACTTTATCCTCCCCTTTTTAATGAGGCTGTGACCGTAAGCAGCCTCTATTTTCTTTCTTATAAACCGGCAAGTGCTTCTTCCCATACACCTCTGTTTTCCATAAAAATCTCTCCAAAGCTGGAAGCCGGAAGAGGCGATTCCAGCCTTCCGATCTCTATGGTAAGACTTGGAATTCCCATTTTTAAAAGTGCCCAGTCTTTGTATCCACCAGAACTTTGTTCCCCGTTTTTCCCAAGCACCTCATATCCTGTAATTTCTCCCATTGCTTTGGCAAATTTCCATGTATTTAGACGCAGCTCTCCTTCCTGATAAAAATCCCAATAAATCACTGCACCGGAAGAATGATAGCTGATTGTACGCAAAAATCCTTCTTGTCTGGTTAATTCTGCCAGTGCCCTGGATTCTGTTTCCGACTCTGGATTTGCACCTTTATAGCATTCTCTGGAAGGCTGCTGCACTGCATCTTCACAGTTTTCCCACAAGGCATCAAAATTTCTGTTTAAATCCACACCTTTTGCATTGGCCTTCCACCTGCTAAAATAATTTCCCTGTGGATGCCTTCCTCCTTCCCGTAAGGCAATTTCCTCTACCATGCTTTTCAAATCTGGATTTTTTATTCCCATTGCTCCCATTTGGCTAATGGTAACTCCATCCGGATTTGCCATAGGAACGATATGAATTGCTTTTCCCTCCATGATTTTTTCATATTCTTTGCACCGGGTTCTGCACAATTTCATGAGAAATTCTGTGGTCTGCTCCATAAGCAGCTGGCTGGTCATATATTCCCGTCCGTGTATTCCACCAAAAATCAGAACTTTTTTTGGTGCATTGGCACTGCCAATTCGAAAGTGATACAGCTCTCTGTTATCTTCTGTCCGTCCCATGCTGTCAATTTGTATAGTTTCCGGAAAAATGCGGGCAAAAATCCCCAAATCATTTTGCATATTTTCGTATGTATAACCTAAAAACCTGTCTAAGGATACTTTATACATTGACGATTCCTTCCAAAATTATTATAATAATAGATATTCTAAACAAGGGAGATTATGATGTGAAAAACTTAAAACGACTCTTGGCAGTCCTTGGAATCCTCCTGTTGGCAGGCATGTATGTCCTGTCTCTTGTTTTTGCCCTCACGGATCATTCCCAGGCTGGCAATATGCTGATGGCTTCTCTCTTTGCCACGGTTATCATTCCGATTTTGCTCTATGCATTTCTGCTGGTATATAAGTGGACCCATCCAAAGGATGATATCATCGCGCGGATTGCTCCTGAGACAGACAAAATTGATACTTAATTTTTGATCTTGGGAAAGTATTAGTTCGCTATGATTTCCGGAAATTACTTGCAGATTTAAAATATGACGAAAAAACTGCCCAGGCAGTGGCAGAAGCCATGTTTTTAAGTCCCCAGTGGACAGAGGGTGACCGCGGTGTCAAAACAGAGGAAGAAATCCTTCAATCTTTTATTGAGAATAATCCTGACTATGAACAGGAAATCCGTCAGACGTTTCAGGAAATGGGAAAGACAATTTCTCTTTATTCCTATACCAAAGACTGGATAAAGTATTTTAAAAAGCGCGGCTACAAGCTCTACATACTTTCTAATTTTTCCAAACCACTATATGACCGGTGCCAAAAGGAGCTGAAATTTTTAGAGCTTATGGACGGAGGCTATATGTCCTGGCAGATTCACTGTCTGAAACCAGAACCGGAAATCTTTCAGAAACTGATTACTGATTTCCACATTGACCCCTCCAGGGCGGTTTTCCTGGATGACATGATTGATAATGTAGCAGAAGCCAGGGCACAGGGATTAAATGCTATTCATTTCACAGGAAAAAAACAGGCTTTAAAACAGCTTCTGGAGTTTGGGGTAAAATAGCAGAACTGAATGATTTATCTTTGGAAGAGGTTCAGGAATTGGCAGATAAACAAACTGTATCAAATAAAATTTTCCCCGAATTATGTGTAAAAGCATAATCCGGGGATTTTTTTGAAAAGAAAAAATCACTTCTCTCTCATATTTTTCCACTCTTTTAACAGTTCCAGGTCTTCGGTTCTAACTTTCATATTGGTCCGCAGCACCTCTCCGGCTGGCGTTGTCACAGAGATATCTATAATGCTTCCCTCCTGCATTGCCTTTTCTGAGGCTGCCTTTAGGAATGGAAATACTTTGGGATGATTTTTCTTAAATTCCTGCTGCATTCTGGCAAGTTCCATCATCTTTCGCGGGTTCATACAGCGCCTCCTGTTTTATCTTTTCTTTTTCTGCGTGGATTTGGAATTTTACTCAATGCATCAAGAATCCCGTTTTCCACTTCTTTTGGAAGCTTTGCATAACGCAGGATTTCCTTCAACATTCTGTCATCCGCTATGGCATAGAAGCATTCTTCTCCCTGTTCCTGAACCGTCTTAGCCGGTATCAGCCGGTATGCTCCATAATTTCTGCCAGGTGTTCCTGTATCCATCCAAGAATAGGTTTCATAACAGCCCCAGCCTCCGGACAGATTCTCAAATATCCAAATGTACAATCTCCTGAAAGCATGGGCTCAAAGTCTCCATTTACATGGCTTTTGCATTTCGGCTCTTCCATACAGGTTTCTCCAAACTCTCCGAATACATCCCGAAGCCATCCGATACTATCCTCTACCCAGCTTGGAATACGACTGCACATCTGTGTCTTTGCAGCTGAACAGAGGTGTCCCCTGTAGAAAATCCATGTGGCCATAAGCATAAATATGACTTTCAAAGGTCACACCATGTTGGGCCAGTGCCTGTAAAAATGCCAGAGAATTGGAAATTGGCACAATCTGGTCATTGCAGGCAGCAAATACAAAACATGGACAGGTATGTTCATCCACCGCTGCATTTACATCCGGTCCTTCTGGCTCACAAAGGGCCACATCACTTGCTTTTGTCACAGCATATCCTAAAAGCGCTGCATTTGGCTTCTCCTTTGCCATCGTGGCTGCGCATCCCGCCAGATGACCTCCCGCTGAAAAACCAAGGACTGCAATTTTATCTTCATAGACCTTCCACTCTTCTGCATTTTTACGAATCAGGGACATTGCCTGCTCATAGTCATTTAGTGGATTTGGCCATGCGCTGTGGCAATTTACAGAATAACGGAGAATAAACACCTGAAACCCGGCCTTTAAATAAGGCATTGCAACCGGGTCTGCTTCCCTGTCTGAACAATACTGATAGCCGCCTCCAGCAAGATTAAAATTGCCGGTCTTTTCAAAATATAAGGAAACGCGCCTCCTGTCTCCTGCAGATATGCCGTCAGCGTCACCTGGCGCTCTTCATTTAAGGTAATAAATTCTGTTTTCATGATGACCCTCCTATTTGTATGTGCCTCCGTATTGCACTTCGCAATCTATATATCCAGTATAGCACAAAAGGCTTTGGCATAAAAATGAAATTTTTTTAACTTATTTCATAAAACTTTCAATACTCTTATTTAACTTTTTTAAGTCCCTGCCCATCCTTTTCTTTTAGTTCTTCTTCCATACACTCATTCAGATATTGCTTCAGCATCTCCTTTCCGGCTCCATTTACCGCTGATTTCACTGCCGCAAGCTGAATCAGCACTTCACTGCAGTCCCGCCCTTCTTCTACCATATTCCGCACAGTTTTCAGGTGGCCTGTGGCGCGGGCAATCCGGTTCACCATGGCTTTATCGCAGGTTGGTTTCTTTTCTTTAACTGTAGACATCGGTATCTGCATCCTCACTCCATTCATAACCAACAGCTTGTGCCGCTTTCTCTGCTTCTGTAATATCCAAAATATCAGAAATGGCCCAAAGAGCTGTGTCAAATCCGTTCATGGTATTGTTACAGGAATACAGTTTCCCATCTATCACAGTTTTTACTCCTGTTATCCTGTCAATCCCTGCTGTAAACATTCTGTTCCAGTTTGCATCCATAGGAAAATCCGCAATGGTTCTGTGATACAACATGCCCGTCTGGGCCAGCAGTGCGGAACCATTTCCAATCATAAGGCAGTAGTCTGCATTTTCTGCTGCTTTTCGAATCAGGTTTAAACTTCTTTCATCCTTCCACAAAAGGCGTCTTGCCCCTTTTCCTCCCGGAATCAGCAAAATTCCGTCAATTTCATCCGGTACCAGGAAATCCGTCCAAATCTTCAGACCATGAACACTATTGATTAAATCACCGGAAACAGACAAATATCGGATATGAAAATGCTGTGGCAGTTTTCCGAAAAGTTCCACCGGTCCAAAAGCATCCAAAGTTTCAAAATCATCAAATAAAATCACATTTACATTCATAACGTTCTCATCCTTTCGGTTGTGTCCTGTCATGGAAATAATTATAGACAAAAAAATCCCAGGGCAAAAGCTCCCTGGGGGATATATTTGCAAATTTTAGGAAGAAACACCTAACAAAAAAGGAACTATGACCTGCCATCGCCATACTTCCTTCTTTGTTAGGATTCATAAACTTTTGTATACTGCATATTTGCGGAGGGTTGGCAGTATACATACTACATCATGTAGTGAATTCATTCTCGTTATTTAAAACCGTAACGATAATTGTATATTACACGATGCCGCATTGCCTTACAAGCCTGGCAGGGGGATAAAATTTCAAAAAATTTTTTTCCTTTATTTTCCTGGTATTCCAGGCTCTTTTCCTTTGCTTATAACCCCATGCCCAGGTTTTCCCCATGCAGAGAGCCTAAATACCGTATATGTCTCTGCCCCTTACCCAGTTCTATGATCTGTGCCCGTACAGAAAATAAATCACTTAGTAATTTCTCTGTTAAAACCTCCTGTGGAGTTCCTGTGGACACAATATGTCCTTTTTTCATAGCAATAATATAATCGCAGTATTGCATGGCAATATTCATATCATGAATGGAAGAAAATACCGTAATTCCCTGCTGTTCTTTCATTAAATCCATAATCTGGAACTGATATCCCACATCCAGATGATTGGTGGGTTCATCCAGCACCACTAACTCTGTATTTCTGGAAAATGCACTGGCAATAAACACTCTCTGCTTCTCCCCTCCGGAAAGAGTGAGAAAGCTCCGCTTTTCAAATTCCTGCATTCCCACCAGTTTCAGCGCTTCCCTGCAAATTTTTTCGTCATCCACATCCCTGTTCTGCAGCACTCCCCGGTGGGCATAGCGGCCAATCATCATCATTTCCATAACCGAAAAATCAAAATTAATATCATTCTCCTGGGTAACCACTGCCATTTGCTTTGCAACAGCTTTGTTTGACATCTCCTGCAGATTTTTTCCATTGATGTAAACAGCTCCAGCGGATTCCTTATTCACCCGGTAAATGGTTTTCAAAAGTGTGGATTTTCCACATCCGTTTGGTCCAATTAATCCTACAAAACTCCCTCTTGGGATGTCAAAGGATATCTGATGGATTAATTCACGGTCTTTTACTGAAAAGCTTAAATCTTCTACCTTTAATATATGTTCCATCTATTCTCTCCCTTATTTGCTAAAAGAGTAGCCGCTTTTTCTCAGCATTGCCAAGAAGAACGGAGCGCCTAAAAGCGCAGTTACAACACCAATAGGAAGCTCTGACGGCGCTACGACAACCCTTGCAAACATATCTGCCAGTACCATAAAAATACCTCCCAGAAGCATGGCAAAAGGAATCAGACGTCTGTGGGCAGTTCCAATAAGTGTCCGCGCCACATGTGGTACAATCAATCCTACAAAGCCAATGCATCCGCTCATAGAAACCATAATACCGGTCACTAAAGAGGAGGAAAGCACAATAATCAATTTCATAGCACACACATTAACACCTACAGTAATGGCAATGTCTTCCCCTAAAAGCAGGGTATCCAGACTTCTGTTAATCACCATAGAAATAGCAAAAATCACCAGAAGGGTTGCCAGTGCAGGCAGAACGTCTTCCCAGGCCGCGCTGGAAAAAGAACCTCCATCCAGAAAAGAGCAGAATTCACTTTTCTCTTATCCGGGCTTAAAAAAATCAGCAGATTCGTAATGGCATGAAAAATAGCAGACACCGCTGTTCCTGACAGCACCAGTTTTCCTGGACTAAACCGTCCTGAAGCGCCTCCAAGCACCATAACAATCACCGAAGATAGCATGGCTCCTATAAACGCTCCCATTCCCACTGAAACTCCCTGAAACAGAGGAAATGCCCCTGCAACCAGAAGTATAGCAGTTGCCCCTGTGGAAGCTCCTGAGGAAATTCCCAGAATATAAGGGTCAGCCAGGGAATTTCTGGTCATTGCCTGCATTAAAATTCCCGTAAGGCTCAGACCTGCGCCAACACAGGCACATACAATTACTTTGGGGAAACGCATTCCCCACACAATACTCTGAGCAGACTTGCTCCATTCTGCCGCGAAAATTTCTTTTCCTGTGATATTATTCAAAATAATCTCATAAATCCAATCTGGCGCAAATCCACTGCGCCCAGATTAATTCCTAAAACCATTGCGCCAAGAAGCACCAGAAACATGCCTACGCAAAGGATAAGAAAGGTACTTTTTTTAATGTGTTTCAGCATTGCCGGCCTCCTGCTTATTCTACGCCATGAAACTCAGACGCCAGCAACGCAACAGTTTCATCAATCCGCTCACTACAGGAGATATCCGTAAGCCCTACTAAAACAATCTGATCCTTTAAAACAGCCTGCATCTGGTTCAACTGCGGATCAGATTTTAACAGATTTAAAACTGCATCTGCTTCATCTGCACTTGCATAATAATCAATGACAATCCATTCCGGATCTGCTGCAATAATTTTTTCCCAGCTATATCCACGTTTCCAGTTTGCCTCTACATCTGTAACTACATTCTCTCCGCCGGCTTTTTCCAAAAGTTCCTGTGGGAGTCCGCCTCCTACTGTCATACAGGATTCTTCGTTAGAAGAAGCATCACATACAAAAACAGATACCTTTTCTTTGTCTTCTACCTTTTTTGCAGTTTCTTCAATATTGCTCTTCATTTCATTTACCAGAGCCTCTGCTTTATCCTCCACTCTGAAAATCTTTCCGATATTCAGGAAATCCGTGTAAACATCTTCCAGATGACCGCCTGACCACCGTTCTGAATGGAATCCATAAGCGTTGATACCATTTTTCGCTAAATTCTTGTAATTAAAATATTCTTCGTCAGACCAGGATGCCCAGGAAAGTACTAAATCCGGTTCAGCAGCCAAAACCTTTTCTTCTCCCGGATCCATAGCTGGTGGACACAAAGGCTCCAGCTTTTCAAAAGCCTCCTGATATTGTGGAAGTACCTCATTATCCTGCCATGCATAACCTACAATATGATCTTCCAGTCCAAGAGCCAGCAGCATTTCTGTAGCAAATCCAGCCATGCTTACAACTCTTTCGGGAACTTCTGGATATTCCAGTTCTACTTCATCTTCTCCGAAAACACTGGTAACTTTTACAGTTTCCGCATCTGTTTCGCTTTTTTCTTCCTTTGAAATCTCTGTTTTCTCTTCTTTCTCTTTTGGTGTTGTGCTTGCACATCCTGCCATTGTATTCATAGCAACTAATGCGGTAAGGAAAACTGTAATTGTTTTTTTCTTCATGTGTTTTCTTCCTTTTCTCTCTTTATATTTGTTCTACTCATTCAAACCTTATCTATCATATCATAAGAAAAACTTTTTCCAAGCCCCCCTGGGGGTTGATTTTTTCTTAAAACACTGATTCCACCAGCATTTTCGTATATTCATCCCTGGGATTCAGAATCACCTCATCCGGTGTTCCCTCTTCCACAATCCGGCCATCTTTCATAACCAGCACACGGTCACAAAACTGCTGTACCAACGCCAGATTATGACAGATAAACAAATAAGAAATCTGATGTTCCTTCCGAAAAGAGTCCAAAAGCTCCATAATCTGCTGCTGCACCGTCACATCCAGAGCGCTTGTAGCCTCATCGCAGATAACAATCTTTGGTTTCACAGCCAAGGCTCTTGCAATGGCTGCCCTCTGACACTGTCCGCCGCTTACTTCATGGGGATACCTATCATAAAACTCTTTTGGAAGTCCACACTGTCCCAACAGCTCCAGAACCCGCTTCTTTGCTTCTTCTTTTGGCACACCACTGTTTCTAAGGCTCTCTCCAATTCCATGCCCCAGGGATTTTCTGGGGTCAAAGGAAGAAACCGGATTCTGAAAAATCATCTGAATATTTTTATAGGCTTCCCTGAGCTTTTTCCCTTTTTCCCTGGTAATATCTTCTCCACACAGAGAAATCGTTCCTTCTGTGGCATCTGTAAGCCTGGTAATGGCTCTTGCAGGGTACTTTTTCCACTGCCTGATTCTCCTACAATTCCCAGGGTCTCTCCCGGATAAAGCCGGAAATTAATATGGTCAATGGCTGTAAAATCTGCTTTTCCCTCTGTCACAAAGGTTTTTGTTAAATCTTTCACTTCCAAAATGGTTTCCATGCTATAGCCTCCGTAATCTGGGTACTGCTGACAACAGTTTCCTGGTATAGTCATTTTGCGGTGTTTCCAGCACCTGTGTCGCTGCTCCGTATTCCATGACCTTTCCTTCTTTTAATACCAGTATGGAATCCGCCATAGCCGATACCACACCAATATCATGAGTCACCAGAATTATGGCTGTGCCAAACAACTCTCTAAGCGCCAGCATCTCCTGTACTACCTGCCGCTGCACTGCCACATCCAGGGCGCTGGTTGGTTCATCTGCCAGAAGCACCGGCGGTTCCATAAGCATGGCTATGGCAATCCCCACTCTCTGGTTCATGCCACCGGATAATTCAAAGGGATAACTATTCCAAATCCTTTCCCCATCCTGAAATTTCAGTTTTTCAAATAAACCCAACGCCTTTTCCTTTGCCTGCTCTCTGGACATTTTTTTATGGGCAGTAATACTCTCATAAATCTGCTCTCCTATGGTGCGGATAGGACACAGGGAGGCCCCTGCGTCCTGAAAAATCATACCTATCTTTTCTCCACAGATTTTCTGCATTTCTCCTCTGGACAAATCAGGAATATCCTTTTCCTGAAACCAGATATCTCCCCTGGTCACCATTCCGCTTTTTCCAAGAAGCCCCATGGCTGCCTTTAAAAGAGTGCTTTTTCCACTTCCTGATTCTCCTACAATTCCCAGGATCTCTCCCGGATGCAGAGAAAAACTCACATCATGAACCACAGTCTTCCCATCAAAAGAAATTTCCACAGAATCATAACTTAATATTTCCTTCATGTCCTTTTCCCTTTTCGCCAAAAACCTTTACTCTGCAGGCGCCAGATCCGCTGTGATTTCATAGAAATCACAGGGATGTGCTGTTAAACCTTTTACAGAGGACTTGCTGATCATGCTCATTTTCAGATGAGAACAGAATACGAAGGCATTATCGTCCAAAATAGTCTGCTGCATTTCTACTGCCAGCTCACTTCTTCTTTCTGTATCAAAGGTTTTTGCCATTTCCTTCTCTAATTCTTCCACTTTATCACTGTGGTATTTTCCGTTATTCACTACGGAACTGTCCAGACAATGAGTGGTAAAGAAGTATTCCGGATCTCCTGTAGGCGCTGTTACCATAGCGCTTGCATACACATCCCAGGCTGTGGAATCGGTTCGGATGCTGTTGTGGTCTGCTGTACTGTTAATCTGTACATCCATACCAATCTCTTTTAAAGTAGCCTGTGCGGATTCTGCCAGAAGCGGCAGTTCCTGGCGGCTTGGATATGTAAGCCAGCGGATGGTTAAATCCTTGCCGACTTTCTCTCTGATACCATCTCCATCTTCATCGACCCATCCTGCTTCTTCCAGTACTTTTTTTGCTCCTTCTGCATCGTAGGTCTCTGTGGTAACCGCATCTCCTCCAAATTCAAAACTGTCTGGATAGGTTCCCACTGCCGGATAACCATTACCATCTAACAGGGTATTTACAAAACCTTCCTTGTCAATTCCCATGGCAATAGCTTTTCGCACTGCCGGATCCTGAATCACCGGACTTTCAAAATTCATATGAGCGAAAAATGCCCTGCTGGTAGCGCATCTTGAAAAGGTGTAATCATCATTTTCAAACAAAGGGTAGCTGGCATAAGGCATACCGTAAGCCGCATCAATTTCCCCTGACTGCAGTGCCATAGTAAGCGTATCGCCATCTGAAATAGTACGCACTGTAATTTCGTCAAAACCAGGCTCTCCATCCCAGTATTCTTCATTCTTCACCAGATTTAACTGTTCTCCGGGAACCAGAGATTTTGCAATATACGGGCCAGTACCGGCTACAATACCATCCTCAGTAACCCCTGCTTCCATATCAATAATGCATCCATATGGATCGCTTAAATAGTTCAGGAGGGTTGGCTTTGGCTCTGTGGTTTTAATGGTCACAGTCTGGCCTTCTGCGGTAATGGTATCAATCATTAAGTCTCCTTTTGCACGCTCATGGACTTCTATCAGATGCTCCAGACATTCTTTGACTGCCTGTCCGTCCAGGGCTCTTCCACTGGAAAACTTCACCCCATCCTGCAAGGTAATTTTCCAGGTAAGCTCATCCACATTTTCGTAATCCTTTGCAAGCCATGGCTGGATTTCCATGGAATCTGAATACTTAAACAGCGTTTCTCCCACTCCGTAGCGGATACATGCCCATCCGGCATAAGCATTATGCGGGTTTACATCCGGTTCCTCATTTTCCGGATTAAAGGTGGTATCTCCAAATACAAAGGTTTTCTTCCCTGTACTTTCTGTTTTTGCAGTATCTTTTGTTTCTTTTTCTCCGGCGCCGCATCCGGCTAACAATCCTGTACCAAGGCATGCTGCCATAAAAGCGCTGTAAATCTCATTTTGTTTTTCATTGTTTTTCCCTTTCGTAATGTTTTATTTTCTGCGGCTGTTTTTGGGGTCCAGATAATCCCGGACCGTATCACCCAGCAGATTAAAAATAACCACAACAATAAAAATTGCAATTCCAGGGCCGATAATGACCCATGGATACGTCTGGAGCATACTTCTGCCCCCGCTCATCATATTTCCAAGCTCCGCGGTAGGCGGCTGGGCTCCTAATCCCAGGAAGGAAAGCCCAGTAAGCTCCATGAGCATGGTTCCAATATCCAGCATGGCAGTTACCAGAATGGGGCCTGCACAGTTTGGCAAAATATGCCTTACGATGATTTGCCAGGAGGTATTCCCCGCCAGTTTTGCCGCTGAAATATAACTGGTATTCTTCTGTGCCAGGGTCTGGCTTCTGGCAATTCTGGCATATTTAGGCCAGCTAATCACAGCCAGAGCCAGCACCGCATTTCGCAGTCCTCCATTTAACAGCGCTGCGATTGCCAGGGCAAAAACCAGACCAGGAAACGCCAGACAGATATCGGAAATCCGCATAACAACTGCATCCAGAATCCCTCCATAATATCCGCATAAAACTCCAACCATGGTTCCCACTACAGTGATAATCACCACCAAAGAAAGGGTTGCCAGTACACTGGTCTGAAGTCCCACTAAAATCCTGGAAAACATATCGCGCCCAAAACGGTCTGTTCCGGCAAGATGCTCCCCACCCGGCGGCTGCAAAGAAGCTGCCATATCCTGTGCATTGGGGTCATAGGGACAGAGCTGTTCTGCAAAAATTGCCACAAGAAACAATCCCACTGCCAGTGCAAGGAATACAAATAACCTTACTTTTATATAGCTTTTCTGAACCTTCTGTTCCGTACCGTTGGTGTATGTGTCTTTTCACTCATGCCTCTTCACCTCCCAAGCGGATTCTCGGATCCAGGAATCGGTAGGAAAGATCTGTAATCAGGTTGACACAGACATAAATAATTGCCATCCACATAACATAAGCCTGTATCATAGGATAATCCCTCATATTAATGGCATCTACCGCCAGTTTTCCCACCCCGTCCCATAAAAAGATAGATTCTACAATAGCAGTTCCACCAAGCAGACTTCCTATGGACAAGGTAAGCAAGGTAAGAATGGTCACCAGACATGCCCGAAGCACACTCTTCCAAAGAGTAACAGAAAAGCGGATTCCTCTTGCCTGGGCTCCAACTACATAATCCTTACTAAGTTCATCCAAAACCGCTGCCCTTACCTGTCTCAAATATTTGACAGACATGGCAATAGCCAGCGTAAGACTTGGAAGAGCTACGCTCTGAATACTAAGTCCATTGGCAATCACCGGAAATATTGGCATACGTATAGAGAGAAAATACATGAGCAGCAATGCCACAAAAAAGTTTGGCATACTATTTCCCAGAAAACTGCATACTCTAATTAGATAATCCGTAAAACGGTTTTGCTTTACTGCCGCCAGAATCCCTAATGGTATGGAAATCACAATGGTGAGGAAAATCGATACTGCGGTAAGTAAAAGCGTTGCAGGCAATTTAGAAAGAAAAGTGGGAAGCACTTCCTTTCCTGAAATATAACTGGTTCCCATATCTCCTGTTAATAAATTTCCAAGCCACACAAAATATTGGGTCAGAAAAGGTTTATCAAGTCCAAGCTCTGCCCTGGCATTGTCGATTACTTCCTGGGAAACTACCATCCCCGTATTTTCCATTTTCTGCAGCACAGCATCGCTTCCTGCCAGACGCATCATTCCAAAGGATAAAAAAGTAATGACCAGAAGGATGGGAATAAGCTGCAGCAAACGTTTTAACACATATTTTTTCATTCCGACCCTTCTTTCTTTCCACACAATGTGAAAATAGGCGCCGGATTATAAAATTCATCCTTTTCTACATAAATCCGCTTGCCCACTCCCAAATCCAGAGAAAGCTCCTGAATCCCCAGTTTTCCAAGAGTTTCCACATCCCAGGCAGGTCTGATATAGCTGCTGATAGGAAGCTGTTTCTTGATATCTTCGTTTTCTTTCAGCATCTCCATTCCCAGCATATTATGGCTGTGCTGTTCCGGAAGGCTGGCAGTGTCTGTGGCATCATAAGCGCCATAATTGGCATCAAAATTTAAAAGCAATCCGCCTTTTTTCAGCACCCTGCACCATTCCTCATAAGCCGTCCGGCATCCGGCAGTGTCCAGGTCAGATTTCTGGAAATTACCACATCAAAGGTCTCATCCGGGAAATTCAGGTTTTCAGCATCCATAATCTCAAATCTGCAGTCTATCTGTTCTTCTTTTGCCAGTTCTTTTGATTTTTCAATCATATCCGGCGTTAAATCGATTCCTGTAACTTCATGCCCCTGCTTTCCAAGAAGAATGGTAAAAAATCCGGAACCGCATCCTACATCTAAGATTTTCAAAGTTCCCTCTGGCAGATATTTTCGGATTTCTGTAAGCCAGCGCTCTGCCATAACACTGTGAAGTTCTGCTTTTCTCTGTACTTTAAAACTGCTGCTTCTCTTGCTCCAATATCCGGCAATCCGTTCTTTTCTGTTATCAGATTCTCTGGAAATCCGTCCGTAAGCAATCACAGGCCCGGACTGCAATACCTGTAAACTTCCGGTCTGATACAAAATTACGCCGCCATACTCTGCCCGGCACACCTCCAGAATCTGACCTTCGTAATCTTTAATCACACCAAGGGTCTCTCCCTGTTGTATCATATCTCCCGGCTTCTTGGCTGGATACCATAAACCCGGTTCATTGGCTGCCTGGTAACACACATCCTTTACTTCCAGTGGATAATAATTCCGGTAGTCCTTTTCTCCCTGATAGATTCCCAGGTGGCAGAGAATATTGCGCACATCTCTTCTGGTGGAATGGCTCTCCTCTTCTGTCCATCCTCCCATCTGCCCACGCTCAATCAAAATACTGGGAATCCCCCTGGTTGCGGCATAGTTATAGCAGCCGCCACTGGATACATTGGAACATACCATATATGGCACATCTGCCTGCTGAGCCATTTCTCTGGATATACTGACCACTTCCGCTGAAGCCATTCCCGCATAATATACATAAGGAGTCAACTGTTCATAACTATCTCCGCTGTGAAGATCAACATAATAGTCTGCAATACAAAAAAGCTCTTTTTCCATGGCATAAGCCAGACGCTCCGACCAGGTTCCTTCTTTTGTTCCCGGAAACACACGATTTAAATTCTTTTTGTCTGCATGAGATTCACTTCCCCTTCGCAGTTCAAAGGCCTCACGATTTACTACCTTTACAATCACTACAGTTCCTTCAATCTTTCGGATATCCAGACGCTCTGCCAGTTCTAAGGCGGCCTGGATTCCCACATATTCCTCAGCATGAATACCCGCTGTAATCAGAACTGTTTTTCCGGGCTTTTCCCCATGTAAAATGGTGGCAGGAAGCTGAAATTCTCCTTCTCCCATTAATAAAAATCCATCTTTTCTCTGTCCCGGTTCTACTATAAAATTCCCAAGACAAAATGCTTCTCTTTTTTCCATATATCTAAAAAATTCCTTTTCTTTCGTTTTATACTTCTGTGTAGAAATCTCCCAGAATATCGCAGTAAGTTTATCAGAAATCTTATGGTCCCACAAGCTGTAGGGGGATATGAACCTGCAAAATCCTTGAAAATAAGCAAAAAATCTCCTGTTTTTTGCAGAAAATCCTCTTTTTATCTTGCATACCGGGAAATTTCAACGTATTATATAAGAGGCGGAGTGTTCCGTTTAGAAATCTGATTGAAATCAATGGAGGGCACATAAAATGGAATCTGTAAATCGTATGGTTGGAACCGTATCCAGAGGTGTGCGGGCACCGATTATCCGTGAAGGAGATAATCTGGCTGAAATCGTAGTAGACTGCGTCTTAAACGCAGCAGAAAGTGAAAAATTTGAAATTCGTGATAAAGACGTCATTGCTGTAACAGAAGCAGTTGTAGCAAGAGCACAGGCAACTATGCAAGGTAGATGATATTGCAGCAGATGTAAAAGAAAAATTTGGAGATGATACTGTTGGTATTCTGTTTCCAATTTTAAGTCGTAACCGTTTCTCTATCTGTCTGAAGGGAATTGCAAAGGGATGTAAAAAAATCGTCCTGATGTTAAGCTATCCTTCTGATGAAGTAGGAAACCATCTCATTGATTTGGATGTCATGGATGAAAAAGGTGTAAACCCATGGTCTGATGTTCTCACAGAAGAAAAATACAGAGAACTCTTTGGCTATGAAAAACACGTGTTCACTGGCGTTGATTATGTGGAATACTACAAACAGCTCATCCAGGAAGCCGGCGCGGAAGTAGAAATCATCTTTGCCAATAATCCAAAGGCAATCCTGTCCTACACCAAGAGCGTTCTCACCTGTGATATCCACACACGTCAGAGAACCAAACGCATCTTAACAGCTAATGGCGCTGAGAAAGTCTATGCATTAGATGACATCATGACACACAGCATCAACGGCAGCGGTTATAATGATGCTTATGGTCTCCTTGGCTCTAACAAAGCTACCGAAGACACAGTAAAACTCTTCCCGATCAAATGTGATGAAGTGTTTCTGCTATTCACACCGCTATGGTTGAAAAAACAGGTAAAAATGTGGAAGTCATGATTTATGGTGACGGTGCATTCAAAGATCCTGTAGGAAAAATCTGGGAGCTGGCTGATCCGGTAGTATCTCCTGCTTACACCAAAGGACTGGAAGGTACTCCAAATGAAGTCAAATTAAAATACCTGGCTGACAATGATTTTGCCAATCTCTCCGGTGATGAATTAAAAGAAGCAATCAAAGAATACATCACAGAAAAGATGAAAAAGCTGCCAGCTTAAAAGGTACTATGGTAACACAGGGAACCACACCAAGACGCCTGACAGACCTTCTTGGCTCTCTTGCTGACCTGACTTCCGGCTCCGGTGATAAAGGTACACCAATTATTTACATTCAGGGATATTTTGACAATTACGCAAAATAAGGGTTTACACCAGAACAGGCTTCGGAGTACAATAGACTTATCAAAATAATAGGAGGTAAGAACTATGGCAGTTATGGAAGGTTGTGAAAGCCAGTACAGAACACCTGTACCAGAAGACAGGACATGCCCTGTATGCGGAAAAGAAGTAGAAGTATTTACCAACAGAGGACGTATTGTGGAAGATGCGGTCTGCCCTTGCGGATATGTTTTTAAAGCAGAAGAACAGGAACCTCTGAAAGTAGAGCGGACAGAAGAATAATAGAACGGAGAAACAGCCTCCTGACCCATGGAAATCATTCCTGGGGCGGGAGGCTGTTTTTATAATTTTTTTATTTCACACAGCCTATCAGCTCGTGAATATCTTCTATCTGATTTTTCTCCATATACTTCTGAATACCATCTATCACTTCTATAGTTGCATATGGATTTGTAAAGTTTGCAGTTCCTATGGACACTGCGGTTGCTCCGGCCATAATAAATTCCAGAGCATCTTCTGTATTCTGGATACCACCCATTCCAATAATGGGAATCTTCACCGCCTGGGCTGCCTGGTATACCATCCGCACAGCAACCGGCTTTACACAAGGTCCGGAAACCCCGCCTGTTTTATTTGCCAGCGCAAAGGTTCTTCTGTTAATATCGATTTTCATGCCTGTAAGGGTGTTAATGAGAGAAACTGCGTCCGCCCCGCCGGCTTCCGCTGCTCTTGCAATCTCTGCAATATCCGTTACATTGGGAGTCAGTTTCATAATCACCGGCTGCTTTGCCACTTTTTTAATCTGTGCAGTCAGTTCCTCCACATGTTTTGGATCTTGTCCAAAAGCCAGAAAATTGGCATTTACATTTGGACAGGAAATGTTGATTTCCATCATATCAATGGGTTCTTCTGCCAGACGCTCCACCACTGCCAGATATTCTTCCGGCGCATGTCCACATACATTGACAATTACCTTAGTATCAAACTGCTGCAAAAACGGAATGTCCCTCTCGCAGAACACATCAATACCAGGATTCTGCAGGCCAATGGCATTCATCATACCACTGTGAACCTCTGCAATACGGGGAGTGGCATTCCCAGCCCATGGTACGTTAGCAACACCTTTTGTCACCACAGCGCCAAGCTGATTCAAATCCACAAATTCGCTGTATTCTGCCCCTGAGCCAAAGGTTCCGGAAGCGGTCATAACCGGATTCTTAAACTCAACTCCAGCAATCTTTACCTTCATGTTCATTACAGCTCCACCTCCGTACTAAGAAATACCGGACCATCTTTACAGATTCTCTTATTGTGCACATGAGAATGATGGTCTACGTCTTTGGATTTACATACACAGGCCAGACAGGCGCCTACGCCGCAAGCCATTTTTTCTTCCATAGAAATATAACAGAGAATTTTGTTTTCCTCAGCATAAGTTTTGATTGCACGGAGCATTTGTGTTGGGCCACAGGCAAAAATCACATCTGCTTCCAGATGGTTTTCCCGGATAGCGTCCATTACATTTCCTTTGGTTCCCACACTGCCATCTTCTGTAGCAATTACCAGTGTTCCGTTGGCTTCCAGTTCTTCTTTTAAGAAAATTTCACTGTTTCTGTATCCTGCAATGACCGTAACCTCTGCCTCTGCTTCCTTTGCAGTCTGTACCATAGGAGGCACACCGATTCCGCCGCCCATCATGAATACACGTTTTCCCTTGATAATCTCCATAGGAAATCCATTTCCCAAAGGTCCCAGGATTTCCAGAGTTTCTCCTGGCTTCATAGCAGAAAATTCAGCAGTTCCCTTTCCTGCAATACGGTATACAATGCGAAGAGCGCCTTTTTCTCTGTCAATTTCACAAATACTTATTGGCCTTGGAAGTACCCTTCCGGAATCATTGCTGTACACAGAAATAAACTGTCCCGGCTTTGCCTGGGAAGCAATTTCCGGTGCATCCAGCCATAAACTGTAAATATCAGTACCAATACACTCTTGCTGCAAAATGGTACTTTTCATTTTTACTTTTGCCATGATATTTCCTTCTCCTTATTTTGCTGCTTCCAATGCTCCTGTAATATCTGCTACCATATCTTCCACTGCTGCTCTGGAAGCCTGTGCAAAATTTTCTTCACCGAACTTCGCATATTTTTCCTGTTTGTAAGCTGCAATAATTCCTCTGGAAGAGTTTACAATGGCGCCAAGACCATCTTCATTAAAGAAGTGTACCAAATCTTTTCCCTGACCGCCCTGTGCGCCATAGCCAGGAACCAGAATGTATGCTTTTGGCATAATCTTACGAAGGGTTTTGCCCATTTCAGGATAAGTAGCTCCTACAACTGCTCCCACATAGCTGTAAGAATCTCCCATAAATCCTTCTCCCCACTCTGCTACTTTTTCGCCAACTAATTCGTAAAGTGGTCTTCCATTTACCAACTGATCCTGAAATTCACCGCTTGATGGGTTGGAGGTTTTCACCAAGACAAACATACCTCTCTTTTCTTCCTTGCACGCCTCAATAAACGGATTGATACTGTCAGAACCCATATAAGGATTCAATGTAACAAAGTCCACATCAAATCCAGCATATTTCTTTGAACCAACCTGTACCTTGCCTACATGTCCTGTTGCATAAGCAGCAGAGGTAGAACCAATATCACCACGTTTAATATCTCCAATTACTACCAGACCTTTTTCCTTGCAGTAATCTACGGTTTTCTTGTAAGCCATAAGTCCCGGGATTCCAAACTGCTCATACATAGCAATCTGTGGTTTTACTGCTGGAATAATATCATAAGTTTCGTCCACAATGGCTTTGTTAAACTGCCAGATTGCTTCTGCTGCTCCTTCCAGGGTTTCTCCGTATTCTTTAAAAGCTTTCTCCTGCACCTGTTTTGGAATATAGTTCAGCATAGGGTCTAATCCTACAACAATCGGTGCGTTGGTTTTCTGAATGTTTGCAATCAATTTCTGAATCATAATGTTCCTCCTAATATCTTATGTGTTTTTCTCAATCTTTCTGGTAGACCACATTTCCATCGCAAATGGTAGCCACAACCTGGCCTTTTACCTTGCGTCCGTTAAATGGTGTGTTTTTTCCTTTTGAAAGGAAGGTCATGGTGTCAATAATATATTCTGCATCCGGGTCAATAATGGTAACATCTGCAGGACTTCCCACTTCCAGACGTCCCCTGTCAGAATGAATCACCTTTGCCGGATTGTAGCTCATTTTCTCAGCCATCTGCATTGGCGTCAGAACGCCTGTATGCACCAGTTCTGTCATGGTAAGGGCCACTGCTGTTTCCAATCCTACAATACCAAAAGGCGCTGTTTTCATGGACTGCTGCTTTTCTTCCCTGCTGTGCGGCGCGTGGTCTGTGCTGATAACATCAATAATATCCTCTTTCAGTCCCTGAATCAGAGCATCCCTGTCCTCTTTTGTACGAAGAGGCGGGTTCATCTTATAATTTGCATCATCTTCCAAAATATCTTCAGAAGTCAAGGTAAAATGATGTGGACACACTTCCCCTGTTACCGGAAGTTTTTCTTCCTTTGCAAGCTGAATCATGCGGACGCTGTCCTTTGTAGAACAATGGCACAGATGCAGTCTTGCTCCTGTTTCTTTTGCCAGAACAATGTCTCTGGCAGCAATGACATCTTCTACTGCATTGCTGATTCCCGGAAGTCCCAATTCTCTAGATTTTGCATCTTCATTGACACAGCCTCCGTTTACCATGTTCTGGTCTTCGCAATGAGCAAACACCGGAATATCATGTCTGGCTGCAATTTCCATGGCTTCTTTATACAGTTTCACGTTCATAACAGATTTTCCGTCTTCACTGATAGCAGGAATACCGGCCTGAATCATGCCTTCAATATCCGCCAGTTCTTCTCCTTTTTGCTGTTTTGTCACCGCTCCAAGCTGCAGTACATGAATAGGCGCCAGGGTTTTTGCCTTATTGTGTACATACTCTACCCGATCCGGACTGTCAATCACCGGTTTTGTATTTGGCATGGCTAAAATCGTAGTAAATCCGCCTTTTGCCCCGGCTTTCGCCCCTGTCACCACATCTTCTTTATAGGTAAGGCCTGGATCTCTTAAATGAACATGGAGATCAATCAGTCCGGGCATAACATAGCATCCTTTTGCATTTATCACCTTATCCGGTGTTTCTTTCGTTTTCAAGGTTTCCCCTATTTCTTTAATCACACCGTCTTCAATATAAAGATCTCCTATGATATCGGTCTTATCAGAAGGGTTTAAAATCCGGCCCCCTCGAACTATTATTTTCATATGATTTCGCATCCTTTCTCCCGCACAATTTCTTCAAAAACTCATTGTACGGAAACTCATTATCAATTAAATAGTAACATACACATTTTCTTTCGTCAATTGAACTTTTTCCCTTGACATATCTGTTTTTAAAGCATATACTAGATATGTCAAAGGTATATTGGATATTAGTATTAAATGTTTTAGAGATTGTATTAATATTTTTATACACAATATTATCTCTAAAAACCAATTTAATTTTTTTATCCAAAATTTTTATTTATTTTTATGGAGGTAACACTATGAACAAGGGAACTGTAAAATGGTTCAACGCTGAAAAAGGTTATGGATTTATCACAGGAGAAGACGGACAGGATGTTTTCGTACACTTCTCTGCAATCAACGGTGAAGGATTCAAATCCTTAGAAGAAGGTCAGGCTGTAAGTTATGATTTAACAGAAGGCGCTCGCGGAATGCAGGCAGCTAACGTAGAAAAATTATAATTATAAATGACAAAGTTAAGGGCAGCAATTCTGTATACTACAGATAGCTGCCCTTCTTGTTTTATTTTGTTTCTTCAGCATCCCCTGAAAGCTGGGATAAGTAGTCAGTAATTGCTGTGGTGTCCATCTCTGTGGTAACCACTGTTTTTTCTTCGTCAGGGTCTTCCCTTGTAAGTACTCCATAAGCAGAATAGCCAATCCATCCCACCATAACAATGGCAACTGCACCAATAGCCAGTTTCTCCAAAAAGAGGGTTCTCTTTTCTCTTTTCTGAAGCTTTTCCCGGTTTGCTTTCTCTTTTTTATATTTGTCTACTTTCTCCTGACTCATGATGTATCTCTCCTATCTCAATAAATTACTGTTCATTAGTATAGCACAATTTCTCTTATCTTTACAAGAACCCCTTGACCAGTTCTCTCCTTTTTGTATATACTAAAAGAGTGAAAAGAGCATTTGCGGATTATAGCTTTATAATTCGTGAGGGCTCTTTTTTCTTTCTACACGTTTTAAAAAGGAGGGTTTGTCACATGAAAACATCACATTCTAAAAGCTGGTATATAAAAAAATGGAGTCTGGACATTTTCGTGGATATTCTGGGTGGGATTTTTATTGCCCTTGGCACTTATAATTTTGCTGCTGCTGCCGAATTTCCCATGGTTGGCGTCAATGGAATTGCCTGATTTTTTATCATTTGTGGGGACTTCCTATTGGACGCACCGCCATGCTTCTGAACATCCCCATTGCCCTGCTTTGCTTCAAGATGCTTGGACGGCAGTTTTTTCTCAGGTCTGTGCGGACCATTCTTATTACCTCATTCCTCATGGATTATGCTGCCCCTCTGTTTCCTCTCTATGAGGGAGATCGGATGCTGGCAGCTATCTGTACCGGAATTTTATCCGGCCTTGGTTTTGCCCTGATCTATATGCGGGATTCCTCCACCGGAGGCGCTGATTTCATTATTTTAAGTTTGAAATCCTTCCGTCCTCACCTGACCATTGGGAGGATTTCCTTTGCCCTGGATGCCGGTATTGTGCTCCTTGGGTCCTGATTGTATCAAAAGATGTAGACAGCCTGATTTATGGTATTATCATCAGTTTCCTCCTATCTACCGTGGTAGATAAGGTGATGTACGGTATCAGCGCGGGAAAGCTGGCTCTTATTGTCACCGACTATGCGCCACAGGTTGCCGCAGAAATTGACCGTACAACCGGAAGAGGCTCAACCTTTTTAAAGGCTCAGGGCAGCTATTCCAGAGAAGATAAAAATGTGGTTCTGTGTGCCTGTAACAACAAGCAGATGTATGGCATCCGCAGTGTGGTCAAAGAACTGGACCCCAACGCCTTTATCATTATTATGGAATCCAACGAGGTCTTAGGAGAGGGCTTTAAGCCTCACTGACTTCTTCACAAAACTGATTCTCATATTGGATTCCAATCAGTGTCAATCCCCTGGCAGGAGCTGTAGGACCGGCCATTTTCCTGTCCTTTGCTTCCAGAATCTCTTTGATTTCCGAAGGTTTTACGGCGCCGCTTCCTACTTCCATAAGGGTTCCTGCCAGAATCCGCACCATGTTATAAAGAAATCCGTTCCCGCGGATTCTTATGGTAATCATATCCTGTTCTTTCTCAATATGGATATTATAAATGGTGCGGACTGTGGTTTTCACCTGGGCATTGGTACCACAGAAGCTTTTAAAATCATGCTCCCCAATGAGATATGCCGCACCTTCCCGCATCTTTTCCACATCCAGTGGAATATAGGTAAAATGCGAATAAAACCTCTGTGTTGGAACAGGGAATCTGCGGTTTAAAATCTTGTATTCATAGGTTTTCACACTTTTGATATACCTGGGATGAAAATCCATGGGCACTTCTTCTGATTTTTCAATGCGGATATCCTCCGGAAGCCTCTGATTTAAAGCATAAGAAAATTTCTCCCCCGGCATCCGCACATGGGTATCAAAAACAGCCACATTTCCCAGAGCATGAACTCCCGCATCCGTTCTGCTGGCTCCTATCGTCTCAATGTTCTCCCTTGTAAGCTCGGATAAGTGATGATTCAGCACCTCCTGAACCGTAATTCCGTTGGGCTGTACCTGCCACCCGCAATAATTGGTTCCATCATATGCCACCGTAAGCTTCACTCGTTTCATCTTACAGTCTCCTTTTTCATCATAATAAAATCCGGATTGCAATATCTGCTCCAAGATAAAGCAGGGTGACTGCATATGCCCAGTAATCTCTTGCATGGTAAGCCAATGGTTTCATCTGAGTACGGTTCTCCCCGCCATGATAGCACCTGGCTTCCATGGCCATGGCCAGATCATCCGCCCGCCTGAAAGCTGAAATAAACAATGGCACCAGAAGGGGAATCAGATTCTTTGCCTTTTGAATCAGGTTTCCGCTTTCAAAATCAGCGCCTCTGGCAATTTGTGCCTTCATAATCTTATCCGTCTCTTCCATGAGAATTGGAATAAACCGCAGAGCAATGGACATCATCATGGAAATCTCATGCACCGGAACCCTGATTTTATTCAATGGTTTTAAAATTCTTTCCAATCCGTCTGTCAACTGATTTGGCGTGGTGGTAAGGGTCATTACAGAAGACCCGATAACCAGATATATAAGCCGGATTCCGATTTTAATTGCCTGCTGTATTCCCTCATAGGTCAGCTTCAGAAATCCAAACTCCCAGATAACCTCACCGGGAACCAGAAACAGGTTAAAACACAGGGTAATCAGAAAAATCAAAAACAGTGGCTTTAAGCTTTCAGCATGAATTTCACCGGCACTTTTGACAATCCTACAATTCCTGCTAAAAATACAGTAGCCAAAACATAGCCCCAGAAGCTGTCCGCCACAAATAAGGACACTAAGAACAAAAAGGTTCCAATAAATTTCACTCTGGGGTCCAGACGGTGCAAAATGGAATCTGCCGGATAATATTGTCCAATGGTAATATCTCGCATCATGATTTCATTCCCCCAAGTACGCTTAAAATACTCTCTTTTGCTTCTTCTATAGTAATAGCCTGGGTGTCAACCTTCAGTCCTGCATCATACAAATCATGCATAATATAGGTAATCTGCGGCGCTGCCAACCCTATGGCTTCCAATTCTTTATATTTGGCAAAAACCTCCCTGGGCGTCCCGTCAAAGGCTTTTTCTCCTTTGTTCATAACCAGAATACGCTCCACATATCTGGCAATGTCTTCCATACTGTGAGAAACCAGAATCACTGTAATCTTTCTCTCTTCATGAAGATACGCAATCTGATCCAGGATTTCATCTCTCCCCCTGGGATCCAGTCCGGCTGTGGGCTCATCCAGAATCAGCACCTGTGGATTCATGGCTAAAACTCCGGCAATGGCAACCCGGCGTTTCTGTCCTCCTGATAAATCAAAGGGCGAACTGGTATAATATTTTTCCTTTAATCCAGCCTGGCGAAGGGCTGCAATGGCCCGTTCCTTTGCCTCTTCCCCGGATAACCCCAGGTTCTTAGGACCAAAACACACATCAGAAAGCACATCTGCCTCAAAAAGTTGATGTTCCGGATATTGAAAAACCAATCCAACCTGGCTTCTTAAGTGTTTTAAAGAATATCCTTCCTGCCAGATATTTTCATCCTTATAATACACTGTTCCCACGGTAGGACGCATAAGTCCGTTAAAATGCTGAATCAGTGTGGACTTTCCGCTTCCTGTATGACCAATGATTCCCAGAAACTGTCCTGAGGGAATCTCCAGATTCACATCCTTTAATGCATGTGTTTCATAAACGTTTCCCGGATTATAGGTATATGTAACATGTTCTAATTTTAATGACATAAGGCATCCACCAATTCCTTTGCTGTAAGTATTCCGTCTGGCACCATAACTCCCGCTTTTTTCAGTTCATATGCCAGCAAGGTAACCTGAGGCACATCCAGTCGGTAGCGTTTTAACTCTTCCACTCTGGAAAAAATCTCTCTGGGAGTTCCTTCCATCACAATCTGCCCCTGGTCCATAACAAAAACCTTGTCTGAATCAATGACTTCTTCCATGTAATGGGTAATGAGGATTACCGTAATTCCCTGGTTCTTATTCAATTCATGGACTGCCTGCAACACTTCCTTCCTTCCGTTGGGGTCCAGCATGGCTGTTGCTCATCCAGAATAATGCACTTTGGCTGCATGGCCATAACCCCGGCAATGGCAACTCTCTGCTTCTGTCCTCCTGAAAGTTTATTGGGAGAACGGTGACGAAAAGGTGTCATTCCCACAGCCTCCAGCTTTATCTACTCTTGCCCAGATGGCATCTGTAGGTACGCCCATGTTTTCCGGTCCGAATCCCACATCTTCCTCCACCACAGTGCCAATAATCTGATTATCCGGGTTCTGAAATACCATTCCCGCGGTCTGTCGGATTTCCCACAGTTCTTCCATGGCAGCGGTATCTTTTCCATCTACCCACATAGTTCCCTCTGTGGGTATCAGCAGCGCATTCATATGCTTTGCCAGTGTGGACTTTCCTGAACCATTGTGTCCCAGAATGGAGATAAACTGCCCTTCCCGGATATCCAGGTTTACGCTGTCCACTGCAGTCTGGCTTTCTTGTGTCTGTCCATTGTCATCATATTTGAAATACTCATATTTTAAATCTCTGGCTTTTATGATTCCCATTTTGCTGTTTCTCCTTAACTACAGGTATATCTCCAGACTTCCATATCCTCACTGTCCTGATTTAAATGGTAATCTGTTTTTACAAAACCCAGCTTTTTTACCAGTTCCACAGATGGCTGATTATCTCTTTGAATTCTACAATGAAGATATCTGGCGCCACGCTGTCCTGATACCTGTAAAATTGCTTTACAGGCTTCATAAGCAAACCCCTGGTGACGAAACTGTTCATCAATGACATATCCCATTTCCACCACTGTTTTGCTGTCATTCCAATATTTAGGTTCCACGCCTGCCCTGCCGATAATCTCTCCGGTATCCTTTTTTATCACACACCAGTATCCCATATCACACAATTCATACATATATCTGCGGTACGTTTCAAAACCTTCCAGTTCCTCCTGTAAAGGCTTTGCAATCCCTTCGCAGGCATCCTGGGATGTTTCCTGGGAGCAGATTTCCATAAGTCTTGGAATATCCTTTTCTTCCATTTCTTTAATCAAAAGCCTCTCTGTTTCACACACAAGTGCTGGAAGATGATGATGGTGACAGTAAATCTTTTCTGCAAACATGGCATCAATTTCCTCAAATCCCTCCACCACCACAGCCGCTGTGTTAAGCTTCTGTTTACCGGAATCCGGATTATAATATGCCATACAGGTCATATTTGCATCCTTTGCTGCCTTACATCCATTTTCAGAATCCTCAATAACCAGACATTCCTGGGGCAGTATTCCCAGAATTTCCGCTGCTTTTAAGAATACATCCGGCGCGGGCTTTGGATGCTGTACCTGCTCACCGCTGACCAGAATCTGAAAATAATGGTCAATCCCCCAAAAGGCTGTTACCTGTTCAATGTATGCTTTCGGCGAAGAGGAGGCCACTGCCATCGTATATCCTGCCCTCTGAAATCGCTCCAGCATTTCCTTTACATAAGGAATCAGCGGAGGATATCCCTGCTTCTGAATCATTTCTTCTTTGGTAATTTTTACCTGTTCCGGAAGGCTCCTGTCTTGTGGGTCTACTCCGTAATGCTCATGGAGAATTTCCATTAAAAAGCTTACTGTAGAACCAATACAGGGTTTATAAATTTCATAGGAAATTTCAATTCCCCGCTGTTTCAGTACTTCCTTCCACACCTGATAATGAAAGGGTTCACTGTTAATCAAAACCCCGTCCATATCGAAAATAATCCCCTTGAGCATGTTATACCTTCTCTTCCTGTGCTAAAAGCTCCTCCACCAGATTCCAGATTTCTTCCCGTCCCTGTTTGCTCTGGCTGAAAAAGGAATCACGATACTTCCAGGTCTTAACTGCAGCCCTTCCTTAATAGCCTTTACGTGCTTCTGAATCTGGCTTCTTTTCAGTTTATCCGCTTTGGTTGCAATAATAATAGGCTGGTATCCATTATGTAAAATCCAGTTATACATGGTCTTATCATTTTCGGAAGGGTCATGGCGGATATCTACAAGCAGGAACACAGCTTTTAACTGTTTCGATTCATGAAGATAACGCTCAATCAGTTTTCCCCACTGTTCCTTGACAGACTGTGATACCTTTGCATAACCATATCCTGGAAGATCCACCAGATACATGGCATGGTTTACATTATAAAAATTAATTGTCTGAGTCTTACCCGGTGAAGAACTGGTTCTTGCCAGAGCTTTCCGGTTCATAAATGCATTAATCAGGGAAGATTTCCCCACATTGGATTTTCCTGCAAAGGCAATTTCCGGCACCTGATTTTTCGGCAGTGTACTGGTGATTCCGCAGACAATATCCAGAGCTGCATGTTTAATTACCATCTTAGTTCCTCCGTTTATTGCTGATTTATGGCTGCTGTACCAGAGCATGCTCCAGTACCTCTTTCATGGTGCTGACTGGCACAATTTCCAGTCCCCCTGTAATTTCTTCATCCATTTCCAACACATCTGCCTGATTTTCCTGTGGTATCAGGACTTTTTCGATTCCCGCGCTCTTAGCTGCCAGAAGTTTTTCCTTTAATCCACCAATAGGAAGCACTCTTCCTCTTAAAGTAATCTCTCCTGTCATAGCCACATTGGCTCTCACCGGAATTTTCGTAATAGCGGAAAGCATAGCTGTTGCCATGGTGATTCCCGCAGATGGTCCATCCTTTGGCACAGCCCCTTCTGGGATATGAATGTGCAGGTCATGCTTCTGGAAAAATTCACTTTCAATATGATAGGTTTCTGCCACAGACCGGATGTAACTAATTCCCGCCTGGCGGATTCCTTCATCACATCTCCCAGTTGTCCGGTAAGGAGAAATTCACCTTTTCCCGGCATGAGATTCACCTCAATCTGAAGCGTATCCCCTCCAACACTGGTCCATGCCAGTCCTCTTACAATTCCAATTTCATCACACTGATTCTTTTTCTGGTAGGTAAACTTCGCTCTTCCCAGAAATTCTTCCAGATTTTCTCTGGTTACTTTTACTGTTTCCTGCTTTTCCTCCAGAATCTTTCTGGCCGTTTTTCTACAGATTTCACCGATTTTCCGTTCCAGATTTCTCACGCCGGCTTCTTTTGTATACCCGGTAATCATTTCTCTTAACGCCTCGTCATCAATAGAAAGCTGTTGTTCCTTCAATCCATGATTGCGAATCTGTTTTGGAATCAGATGTTCTTTTGCAATATGCTCTTTTTCATTTTCTGTATAGCTGTTAATTTCAATAATTTCCATACGATCCAGAAGTGGTCTTGGAATGGTCTGCAAATCATTGGCTGTTGCAATAAACAGCACTTCTGACAAATCCAGTGGAATTTCCACATAGTGATCCCGGAATTTGCTGTTTTGTTCTCCGTCCAGTACCTCCAAAAGGCTGAAGAAGTATCTCCTTTATAATCGCTGCTCACCTTATCAATTTCATCCAGCAGCATCAGTGGATTCTTCACCCCTGCCTGAATCAGACCGTTGGCAATGCGTCCCGGCATGGCGCCAATATAGGTTCTTCTGTGTCCCCGAATTTCAGCCTCATCCCGGACACCCCCAAGAGACATCCTCACATATTCTTTTCCAAGGGCTCTTGCTACTGACCTTGCAATGGATGTTTTTCCGGTTCCCGGAGGTCCTGCCAGGCATAAAATAGGACTGTCACCTTTTTTAGTAAGCGTGCGAACTGCCAGAAATTCCATGATTCGCTCTTTTACTTTCTCCAGTCCATAGTGATCCTCTTCCAAAATTTCTTTTGCTTTTTTCAGATTCTTATTATCTCTGGAGGTCTTATCCCAGGGAAGGCTTAACAAGGTTTCAATATAACTTCTCATAACACTGGCTTCTGCCTGAGAACCTGCTGTATTTTTAAACCGGTCAATTTCTTTTTTAATTTTCTCTTTTACTTCCTTAGAAGCTTTCAGTTTTTCTACCTGTTCTCTGACTGATCTGCCTCTGAAACAGTATCCTGGTCTCCCAGTTCTTCCCTGATAACCTTTAACTGTTCTCTTAAAATATAATCTCTCTGATTCTTGTCCACCCGCTGCTTTACTTTTTGATTCAAATCTACACGAATCTGCATGATTTCAATTTCATTGCTGAGAATCATGCCAAGAACCTCATAGCGCTCCTCCAAAGTAACTGCATCCAGAATTTTCTGCTTGTCTTCATAACGCATGGGCAGGTTCACTGCTATCTGGTCAATGACTTTCTGCACTTCTTCCTGCTCCAAAATCTGATTTGCCAGATCCTTACTAAGCTTTGGATCTCATTGCAATAACGAATGAACAGCTCCTTCATGCCGCGAATCATGGCTTCTTTTAAATTTTCATCCATGTCCTCTGCATGTTCTTCCTGAAAAAGAGCAATTTCTGCATCTAGATAATTGGTATTTTCCTCAAAACGCAGTAACTCTGCCCGCTCTTTTCCTTCTACCAGTACCTGAATCATATTATTCTTGGTTTTTACCAACTGCTTGATTTCAGCTATGGTTCCGATTCTATATAAATCTTCCTGAACAGGTTCTTCTACCTCTGGATCTCTCTGGGTAATCAAAAAAATCCTCTGATCCTGTACCATGGCTTTTTCAACGGCTTTGATGGATTTTTCTCTGCTCACATCAAAATGCACAATCATATCCGGAAGAATGGTGGTTCCTCTAAGGCGATTGCCGGCAAATTTTCAATCATGTCACTCATACTCGCTCCTCCTTAACATTTGGTATTTATGCTATTTCCGGAGTTCTTCCTTTGTTCTTGCGGGCTGCTGCTTTTGCCCTTCTGCTGACCGGAAGCTCTCTTCTTTCTAACAGGCTTCTCCATTTCCCTCTACTACGTCTTTTGTAATGGTACATCCTGCAATGCTCTCATCAGAGGGTACTGTATACATTAAATCCATAAGAGAATTTTCCATAATTGCCCGAAGTCCTCTGGCTCCTGTTTTTCCTTCCATGGACTTATCTGCTATTGCCTCCAATGCTTCTCTTTCAAAATCCAACTGGATGCCATCTAATCCAAACAAGGTCTGATACTGACGAACCAGAGAATTTCTTGGCTCTGTAAGAATTTTTACCAATGCTTCCTTATCCAGCGCATCTAAAGATACCACTACCGGAACTCGCCCTACAAACTCCGGAATTAATCCAAATTTCACCAAATCCTGCGGCATAACCTCTTTTAAGAGTTCTCCCACATTTCCCTCTCCCGGCTTCTTAATTTCTGCATTAAAACCAATGGAACTTGTATCTTTCCTGGTTTCAATAATTTTATCCAGACCTTCAAAAGCGCCGCCGCAGATAAAGAGAATGTTGGTAGTATCAATCTGAATAAACTCCTGCTGAGGATGTTTTCTGCCCCCCTGGGGCGGAACATTCGCAACAGTTCCTTCTACAATTTTCAAAAGAGCCTGCTGCACACCTTCTCCTGATACATCTCTGGTAATGGAAGCATTTTCTGATTTTCTTGTAATTTTATCAATTTCGTCAATATAAATAATACCGTACTGCGCGCGCTCAATATCATAATCTGCCGCCTGAATAATTTTCAGCAGAATATTCTCCACGTCTTCTCCCACATATCCGGCTTCTGTAAGTGTTGTTGCATCTGCAATAGCAAAAGGCACATTTAACAATCTCGCCAGCGTCTGAGCCAGCAGAGTCTTACCGGAACCAGTTGGACCCAGCATTAAAATATTACTTTTCTGCAGTTCCACATCTGTATTGTCTCCGGCCAAAACACGTTTGTAATGGTTATATACTGCTACAGAAAGCACTTTTTTTGCTTCGTCCTGTCCAATGACATAATCATCCAGAAATTCTTTGATTTCCTGTGGTTTTAACAGGTTAATCTCATCAGACATTTCCCCATATTCACTGTCCATCTCTTCTTTAATAATTTCAGAACAAAGCTTCACACATTCATCGCAAATATACGTCCCTTCCGGACCTGCAATTAATTTTGTTACCTGATCATCTGTTTTTCCGCAAAAGGAACATCTGAATTTTGTATCATTCCCTTTCATTGCCATATGTTTTCCCTTTCTATGAACCTTTCTATAAATCTTTCTGATTTTTTCCTAAAACCTTGAAAGACTCCCGCAAATTTTTGCAGGAGTCTTTTCTTCTGTCTATTCTATCCTTTGTGTCCTTATCTGTGCTCAATTACAGAATCAATCAGACCATATGCCAGAGCCTCCTGGCTGTCATATAGTTGTCTCTCTCTGTATCTCTGGCAATCACTTCCAGAGGCTGACCAGTATTCTGAGCCAGAAGAGTATTTAAACGCTCTTTTGTCTTCAGAATCTGTTTTGCAACAATATCAATATCTGTTGCCTGTCCCTGTGCGCCGCCAGATGGCTGATGAATCATAATTTCCGCATTGGGAAGAGCCATTCTCTTTCCCTTTGTTCCTCCTGCCAGAAGAAATGCACCCATGCTGGCAGCAAGACCCATACAAATGTAGATACATCACATTTAATGTACTGCATGGTATCATAAATCACCATACCGGCTGTTACGGAACCACCCGGGCTGTTAATATACAAATGAATATCTTTTCCCGGGTCTTCGGACTCCAGGAAGAGAAGCTGCGCTGCAATCAGGTTCGCTGATACATCGGTTACTTCTTCTCCAAGGAAAATAATTCTGTCTTTTAATAATCTGGAATAGATGTCGTAGTTTCTCTCTCCACGGCTTGTCTGTTCAATGACGTATGGTACTAAACTCATGAAACTCCTCCTATTCTGCAGAGTACAGTCAATTATTCAGCAGCTTCTTCTTTTTTCTCTACTACTTTTGCTGATTCTGCCACTAAGGTAACTGCTTCCTGAACAGCAATATCTTTTTTCATCTGTTCTTTCTCAGCATCACCCATTAATTCTTTTAATTTTTCGACTTCCATCTTGTACATGTCAGCCATTGTCTTTAATTCTTCTTCAAATTTCTCATCGGAAATCTGGATATTTTCTACTTCAGCAACTTTCTCTAATACCAGACGGCTCTGGATTCTCTTCAGTGCCTGTGGTCTCATCTGTTCCTGGATTTTAGCCTGATCAAGACCAGTGAACTGATAGTACTGGTCAATAGAAAGTCCCTGTGCCTGCATTCTCTGAACAAAATCATTCATTAACTGCTGAATCTGATTCTGAATCATTGCTTCCGGAATATCCATCTGTGCATTTGCAATAACAGCATCTACTGCTTTGTCTTCTCTTTCACGTTTTGCAACGCCTTCTTTGCGTTCTCTTAAATTCTTTTCAATGTCAGCTTTATATTCATCTAAAGTATCGAACTCAGAAACATCTTTTGCAAATTCATCATCTAATTCTGGAAGTTCTTTTACTTTGATTGCTTTTACTGTACATTTGAATACAGCAGGTTTTCCAGCTAAATCATTTGCATGATAGTTTTCCGGGAAAGTAACGTTTACTTCTACTTCTGTATTCAGTTCAGCGCCTACTAACTGGTCTTCAAATCCTGGAATGAAAGAGTTGGAACCGATTGTCAGAGGATAGTCTGTTCCTTTTCCGCCTTCAAATGCTTCGCCATCAACAAAGCCTTCAAAGTCTAAAGTAACCATGTCGCCCTGTGCAACTGCTCTGTCATCTACATCAATAGTTCTGGAGTTGTTTTCCTGCTCTCTCTTTAATTCAGCAGCAACTTCTTCTTCTGTTACTTCTACAGGAGCAACTTCTACTTCCAGACCTTTGTATTCACCTAAAGTAACTTCTGGTTTTACAGCTACTTCTGCTGTGAAGATAAAGGATTTTCCTTTTTCCACCTGTACAACGTCGATTTCAGGATAAGAAACAATATCTAAGCCACTTTCATCTGCTGCCTTTGGATATTCTCTCTGGATCAGTGCATTTGCAGCATCTTCAAAGAAGATTCCTGTTCCATACATTTTTTCAATCATCACGCGAGGAGCTTTTCCTTTACGGAATCCCGGAATTGTGATTTTGTTTTTGTTCTTCATATAAGCAGCCTGTACTGCTTTTTCAAATTCTTCAGCGGCAACTTCGATTGTGAGTTTCGCCATGTTCTTTTCCAAGTTTTCTACCTGTACACTCATTGTTAATAATTCCTCCTTGAATTCTATATGCATTCTGTTCCACTTGGGAACAGCGCGTTTTTACATACTTACAGTCATTGAAACAGTATAGCACAAGGAACTTGAAAACGCCAGTATTTTTTTATGGTTTAGCTAAATTTCTGCCTGAAAAATAATTGATTTCCTGATTTCTTCTGCTTTTTCTTCCCCGTATAACTGCATAATCAGGTTCAAAGCAAAAGGAATTGCGGTTCCAAGACCTCTGCTGGTGGTAATATTGTCCTGTCTTGCCACTTCCTGTTTCAAAACTTCTGCTCCTGTAAGCTGTTCCTCAAATCCGGGATAACAAACAGCCTGTTTTCCCTCCAGGATTCCAAGTTTTCCCAGAACACTGGGAGCTGCACAGATAGCTGCAACCATCTTTCCCTGGTCCGCAAACTCCTGCAGCAGGTGGCAAAGCTGCTCATGTTCCCCTAAATAACGGGTTCCCGGCATTCCTCCCGGCAACACCAGAAGATCCGCGGTATTATAATCTACATCGTCAAAAAAACAATCTGCTTTTATCTCAATTCCATGAGAGCCCTTCACTGCCAGACCATCACTGATAGATACCATAAGAACCTCTGCCCCTGCTCTTCGAAGCAAGTCCACAACTGTAAGGCCTTCTATTTCTTCAAAACCATCTGCGGTAAATACACACACTTTTGCCATTTCCATATCCCCCTTTGAAATTTGTTATGCTTATCATAGCACACATTTCTCTTTCTTGCATCTAAACAAATCAGCGACTTTCTAAATTTTCTATAAAGCTACAGAAAATGTTTCTTGCACAGAACATAGCGGTCCAGTCCCCCATAAAGGCTTTCCCTGGATACAATTTCATATCCATTCTTCTCCATGGTATGCAGACTGCTGTGATTATCCGGGTGGACGGTACACATACAATACTGTACATCCTGTCCTTTTTCTTTTTGCTGTTCTTTTAACACTTCCTCTGCTTTTTGAAGCATACGTCCCTGCAGCCCATTTCCCCGGTAGTTTTCCTTCACTGCTGCAGAATCCATATACACTACCTTCCCAAGCTCCTCCCCGGTAAGACCTGCATATTGTCCAAGATTATCCTGTACATCCGGGTAAAATACCATAAAAAAGCCTGCCAGTTCTCTGCTTTTTGCTTCTCTTGCTCCTACCAGAAATCCTTTTCCCTCCAGCACCTGTCTTACATACTCTTCCTCATCTGATACAAACCATTCTGTTTTCTTCACAGACTGTCTCGCGTTTTCCATAATCTCCATGATTTCAGATAAATCCTTTATGGTCATTTTCTCTATTTCAAACTCCATATCTTCCTCCTGGTTCTGCCTTGCCTTTTTCTTCTGAAAATTATAAAATATCTGAAAAGAAACTGCAAGAATCACATGTACAGGAGGATTTATATGGAAATCGAAAAAAAATATCTTATCCACAAACTACCGGAAAATCTGGAAACCTACCCACGAAAAAAAATCCAGCAGGCTTACTTATGCACCAATCCTGTAGTACGTATCCGCAAACAGGATGAAGAATACATTCTCACTTATAAAGGCAAAGGTTTGATGGTCCGGGAAGAATACAATCTGCCTCTCAATCGGGAAGCCTATGAACATTTACTGCAAAAAGCAGATGGTATCGTCCTTACGAAAACCAGATATCTTCTGCCACTTCCCCAGGGATTGACCATTGAACTGGATGTATTTGATGCACCTTATGAAAATCTCCGGCTGGCAGAGGTGGAATTTTCTTCTGAAGAAGAAGCCAATGCCTTTGTGCCGCCGGAATGGTTTGGGGAAGATGTGACTTTTTCCAGCAAATATCACAACAGCGTGCTGTCCTTGCCAGAGAGAGCATAAAGTCTTTTTTATTTTTTAAAAAGTAATTATACTTGACTTTTTATCACCTATATTGTAATCTATGTTTGTAGCTGACAGATTTGCAAATGAGGAGGTGACCAAGTGCCGAAAAACATTGCAATAAAAGTAGCCCGGGCAGAAAAGGACATGACTCAAAAAGCGCTGGCAGAAGCGGTTGGCGTATCACGCCAAACTGTAAATGCCATTGAAAAAGGAGAATATAACCCTACTATTAAACTATGCAGGAAAATTTGCAGGGTATTAAACAAAAGTTAGATGATTTATTTTGGGAGGATGATGAAAATGAAACTGACGAAAACAATTTTAGATGAAAGACAGGAATTAAAATTACTGAATATTGAACATTATGGCTGTTGGATTGCTTATTGGGGATTAGTAGCTGTAATTTTTATTCAGAGCGCTTTAGACAAGGGGAATCTTGAACATCTTTTTGGAGAACTCATCGTGCTTCTTTGTCTTAGTATTTACCTTCTTGTCAGTTGCATAAAAAATGGTATCTGGGATAGAAAATCAAAACCAAGCGTAAAATCAAATCTGCTGATAAGCACCATTGCGGCAACGGTATCAGGAATCTTCTGGTTTTTGAAATCTTACTACAATTATCATAATTTTCCCGGTTCTATTGCAACAGGAATTTTTATATTTCTTTCTACTGGTTTTCTCTGTCTGGTAGTATTAAGTTTCTTTTCTCATATTTACAAAAAACGGGAAGAAAAACTGGAGAAGGAAGATGCATAACCTGCATTTTAAAATATTGATACGCTCCGCTTTTATGAGAGCGTATCAATATTCCCTCTATCTATCAACCTATTTGTGCATTTCTTTTTTCTATTCTTCTGCTGCTTGTTCTGCAAACTCTGTAGTTACCAGTTCTTCATATGGTACTCTCTCTTCTAGCTCTCCTGCACTGTCCAGAATATCTTCCAGCAGTTCAAGCTTTCCTGTTCGAAAATCAGATTTTCTTTCCAGGTGTCTTGCTCCTGATATCGTTTCACAATGGTCATGATGGTATCCAAATCATTTTCTTTAAATTGTGGCTGAATAATGCGTGCAATTTCTTCCGGAGTATGGGTATTTACATAATCCATGCCTTTTTGCAGTGCATTAGTAAATCCCTGGATAATCTGTGGATTTTCTTTCATATAGCTTTCTTTGGCGCTATAGGCTGTATAAGGAACATATCCTGACTCTACGCCGCAGGATGCCACTACATATCCTGTTCCCTCTTTCTCCAGGACTGTGGCTGATGGCTCAAATTCCACGCTGAACTCTCCCTGCCCTCCTGAAAAAGCTGCTGCAGTAGAACCAAAGTCAATGCTCCGGTCAATATTCATATCTTTATCCGGGTCCATGCCATGCTGTTTCAGAATGTACTCAAACACCATTTCCGGCATACCACCTTTTCGTCCGCCCAAAATATCTTTCCCCTTTAAATCTTCCCACTGAAATTCCGGCATTTTCTCCCTGGAAACCAGAAAGTTTCCTGCCCTTTGGGTAAGCTGGGCAAAATTCACTACTTTGTCATTTGCCCCCTGCTGATAAGCATAAATGCTGGATTCCGAACCCATAAATCCAATATCAGCATCTCCTGACAAGACTGCTGCCATAACCTTATCAGCTCCAAATCCGGTAACCAGTTCCAGCTTAATTCCCTCTTCCACAAAATATCCTTCCTCAATCGCCACATACTGAGGTGCATAGAAAATGGAATGCGCAACCTCATTTAAAGTTACTTTTGTAAGTTCTTCCCTTTCCTCATTTTTTTCTCCCTCATCCCTGGCTTTACATGCCGCCAATCCAAAACAGCACAATAGCACAACTACAAGAATCAGAGCAATTCTCTTTTTCATATTTCGCCCCAAAAACTTTTAATTATCATACCATATGCGAAATATGAAAATTTAGTTCCTGGACTCTTAGATATTCTGATTATTCTATCTTGATATCCAATCCGATATTGTTCTCCAACGACACTACTTTTCATAATTTTTGATTATAGGAAATTTATATCATTCAGTATTTTAAAGTTCAATTTTGAATTGTAATTCTCAAATGTAACTTTTTCTAAATACAAGTATTGTGAAACCAGAATACTTATACTATAATTGGCTTATGTCAAAGCGGAGGGAATGCTAATGTCAGAATACGGTTTTACCAAAAAGGATTGGGCTTTGTTCAGAGAGAAAGTTGCAGACTGGCAAGAAGCCTATATGGATAAATTGAATAAAAAATATATTGAGCTACTGAATGGTGAAGGAAAACCTTCCGAAAAATTCTGGGCTTTAGAAAATCGGATTCGCAATGACAAAAAAGATACTGGTGTGCAGTTAAGAATGAGTCGTTCTAATTGCATCTCTAACATTGTTTCACTTTTAAATGAAGGTGCAATCACTATGGATGACTTAAAGGAATTTAGTGATGAATTAAAAGAAACGATTTATTTCATTACACAATAAAAAGCCCTATCCATTCAGAGCAGCGTATTCATAATTTATAATTGAAAGAGATTATTTGGTAGATGTCACGGTCTTCCTTTTAACCCATGGGGCGCATGGTTGCAACGAATTGACCACCTCAAATAATCTCTTTACTATCTTAATAATACAATCATAAATATTACAATTCATTATTCCAAGACTGTGAATTACAACCTTCTTTAAGTTTTTTATACTCTACTCTGGCAAGGCAATATTCCCGATTAATTCATCAAGTTTACTCTTACTATTCACCGTCTTCCTCTGCTGAAACATCGATTATCTCAGCTGTCAATTTACGATCCGGCAATTTCTGTACTTCATCTGTTTCCAGCAACATTCTGTCAAAATCGCTTTGATAAAGCTTGTCCTGACGAACACGATATTTTTCAAATTCACTCAATGCGTGCTGCTGAGCGACTTTTGCAGAAATTGTTCCCGCACCCGTTAATATCTCTTTTCTGCTCAAACGTAAAACGCCTTCAAACTGCTCTGCCCAATCCTCCATTGTCATAGGCACTTCTTCTTCAGCTCTCAACTCTGCCAAGTCCAAATAAGCATTGACAATTCTCGCCATAGCCGAAAGTTCTTCCTTTGTCAGATAGTTTTTGGCAACTACCACATCAAAACGCTGAATTTTTCCATCCGGTGCATCTTTCCATGTACTCAGCCCCATGTTAGCTTTCGTGCTGTCGGCACGGTGATATATGGTTTCTGCCGCTGTTTCTCCATGAATTGCCCAATGAAGTTGATTTTGCACTCTTGCAAAATTTTTTTGTTGTTTTAGCCTTGGAATCGTAATCAATGCTGGTAGCATAAATATCCGTAATTTTCTGATAAAATCGCCGCTCCGAAAGACGAATTTCACGAATCCGCTCTAACTGTTCCCTAAAATAATCTTTCGTCAGACTGTACCGCCGTTTTTCAGTCGTTCGTCATCCATTGCAAATCCTTTTACTGTGAATTCCTCAATAATTTGATTTGCCCATTTACGGAACTGGACTGCACGGGGAGAATCCACTTTGTTCCCCACTGCAATAATCGCACTCAAATTATAATGATTGGTATTATAGTTCTTTCCATCAGCAGCAGTTATTCGAAATTTTCGAATAACTGAATTTTCCTCAATCTCTCCATCTGAAAACAGTTTTTTCAAATGGTAGTTAATGGTATGAGTTTCCACATTATAAAGAAAACCCATCATTTTTTGCGTCAGCCATACATTTTCATCGCAATAAACGGCATTTACATCACTCTCCCCTGTGGCAGTAATAAATGTCAGGTATTCCGCTGCTGAGGATCGAACAATACTGATCTCCTGTTTTTTCTTTTTCATACACCCACCTCTATTTCTTCGATAATCTCCGCAACCTCATTGCGAAGAACTTGTTACTTTTTTATATCAATCATGATTTTATTGTATCACTCAGGTATGAAAGCTTCTTAATTTCCGGCCGGCGGCTGCCTGCCCACGAAAACGCACTCCTGTCAATAACCCATCCACAGGATTCATCCAATCCATAATATTCCATAACCTCTTTTGTCTCTGGTTCATGAAAGCTTCTCTTGGGCAAGCATGGATTAAAACTCACCCCACAACTATGAGACATCCTCAACGTATTCCCGTTTAACTCTATACCTGGGCGAAAATCCAGACAAAGTGGATTCTCTATTTCCATCTGCATTTGCTGCTCTTTGGTAAAATTTTCATAGGAATCATTCTCCGGCCTCAGATTCCACTTCTCCATGAAGCCACGAATCCTTTCCACGGAAATCTGAATGCAAAAATCAATAACAAGCCCCTTACTGCAAGAATATACAGCAGGAACAATCCAGTGATACCCTGCCCAGTCAAATTCTTTATTGATTCTGATTTCTTTTCCTGCATGTTCTCTGCTGTGATGTCCCCAGAAGTTCCCTTCAAAATAAACCTTCCATGAAGATTTTCCGTATTTTTTATCCATTTAATTTTCCCTGTTTATATGCTCACTTCTATCCAATATCTTTGCTGAACATTTCCATCAGGATTTACCACTTCGTTTTCCAGAATGCCCCCGTTTTTGATAATGGATTTTGCAGAACCAATATTCGTCTTATCACAGGTAATCAAAACTTTATGAATTCCCAGTTTTTTACATTCTTCTAACCCTAATGCAATCATTTTCGTTGCATAACCTTTTCTTCTCTCACCTGTCTGATTCCATCGCCAATGTGGCCTCCATAGTTTAATAAATAATCATTTAATTCGTGTCTGATATTAATTGCCCCCACCATAATATTCCGTTCTTCGTCCAGGCAAAAATAGGTTGAATCCGGAACCAGACCTTCTGTTGGCACTTCCACATCTAGATGATTTTTGTAATACTCAAAGTCATGATAATCATTTTTGAAAATGGACCAGGGCGAAGTGTTTGCCTCCGGATGCTCCCTGTTATAGTCAATCCACTCCTCTAACATTTCAACAATCTGTTTCTGATACTCTTGTGATGCTTTTATTAGTTTTAATGACATATTCATTCCTCCCCTGTTCTCTCAAAGATTTGTGTACAGCTTATCTTTTTTTCGCATTATACTACATTTGTTGCCTAAATAAAACTGCATTTTTCCTTTTTTCATTGACACTTTCCTGCCCGACTTCTATAGTATACTTGAGAATTGTTAAGAAAGAGGATTTTTTATGGATATCAGTTTTGAGCTTTATAAAGTGTTTTATTATGTAGCTACCACCCTGAGCTTTTCCGAAGCCTCAAGGCAGCTCTATATTTCCCAGTCTGCTGTAAGCCAGTCTGTGAAGTCCCTGGAACAAAAACTGGGGCATCCTTTGTTTCATCGGAGTACCAAAAAGGTCACCCTGACCCCAGAGGGGGAATCTCTTCTTCGTCATGTGGAGCCGGCAGTGAACCTTTTGTATGAAGGAGAAAACCAGATTTTAAATTCTCCTTCCCTGGAAGCGCCTTTACGCATTGGAGCCAGTGATACCATTTGTCGTTATTTCCTGGTTCCCTATTTCCAACGTTTCCACCAGGAATTTCCCAATATCCACATAAAAGTCACCAACGCAACTTCCAAAGACTGCGTGTCCCTTCTTCATAACAACAAGGTAGACTTTATTGTGGCAAATACTCCTAATCCCTATTTGGCAGAAAAAGATACCTCCTATGTCATTCGGGAATTTCAGGATATTTTTGTGGCAGGCAAAAAATTTTTCAACCTGGAAAATCAACCACTTTCCTTACGGGAGCTAACTAAATATCCCATTCTTATGTTGGACAAATCCAGCACCACCAGCGAATTTCTCCATCAGCTATTTGTAAAACACGGACTTTCTCTGGCACCGGAAGCAGAACTTTCCAGCAATGACCTGCTCCTGGATTTTGCCCACATTGGTCTTGGCATTACCGTTGTCCCGGATTATGTATTAAAGTACCGCCAAAAAGAGTTTTATCCACTAAATATTAAGGAACTATCCCCACCAGAAAGCTGATTCTGGCTTATCAGTCCCAGCTTCTCTCCTCCCCTGCCTGCGAAAAATTTCTCCGCTACCTACTGCCGGAAATACAACTTTAAACATGCAAAAACACCGCGGATTTCATATCAATGAACGAAAACTGCGGTGTTTTTCACTTGTTTTTCTTATTCTGCTTCTGCAATGACTTCCACTTCGCAAAGCACGTTTTTCGGCAGGGTTTTTACTGCTACACAGGAACGTGATGGTTTTCCTGTAAAATATTTGCCATACACTTCATTAAATGCAGCGAAATCACCCATATCTGCTAAGAAGCAAGTGGTTTTAATGGTTTTTTCATAGCTGCTTCCAGCAGCTTCTAACACAGCGCCCAGGTTTTTCATCACCTGTTCTGCCTGTTCTTCAATAGTAGTTCCCTGGATTTCTCCTGTTTTTGGGTTTAATGGAATCTGTCCGGATGTGAACACCACACCTTTTACCTACGTATTCCAGAACCGCCCTATCTTTTCCCCCACCTGGGAAACCGTACACACATCATATCCCTGCCACTCCACAGGAAACAATTCCTGATAAGACCTCTGCAGAAATCGTTCGTCCAAAAGCAGCACTATGCCTCTGTCTGTTTTGGTTCGGATGACTCTTCCCGCTGCCTGCAGCACCTTATTCATCCCTGGATAACGATAGGCATAGGCAAATCCCATATTTCCCTTCCGGTCATAATATTCCTTCAAGATTTCCCGTTCACTCCCTACCTGTGGAAGTCCGGTTCCCACAATAGCAGCGCCAATAAGTTTTTTCCCTGCCAGGTCGATACCTTCTGAGAAAATGCCTCCCATCACGCAAAAACCGGCCAGAGTCTTCTCCCCTTCCTCCTGAAATTGTTCCAGAAATTCTTCCCTCTCCTGTTCCGACATGGAAGGGGTCTGATACAAACACTGCACCCTGCTGTTGCTCTTCTCCAGCTTCTCCTCCAATACATCACAAATATCCTCCATCATGCGATAAGAAGGGAAAAACACCAGATAATTGCCTTTCTTTCCCAACAACATCTGCAGAATATACTCTGCCATTTTCTCATATTCTCCTGCATCCCGCCTGGTATACTTGCTGCTCACATCCCTGGCTACCAGAAGCTTCAGGTTTCCCCTTGGAAAAGGAGAACTGGCGCAAATGGCATAATCATCCTCCCGCATGCTAAACAGAGAACGGTAATAAGGCAGAGGCAAAAAAGTTCCGGAAAAAAACACTGTAGCTTTTCCTTTATTTAAACATTCCTGAAGATTCTTTCTTGGATTTACGCAAAACAGGGTAATGAGAAAATTTTCCTGCTCCCCATAATGGGTATAAATCACATAGTTTTCATCTGTAAGCTCATACATATTCAGAAAATGACGAACCTCAAAGGAAAATTCCAAAACCGCCTTCTGCACCTTTTCCTCATGCTCCTGTTCCAGGAAATGCTCCATTTCCCCCAACAGGTTCATAAGCTGCAGAGAAAATCCCGCAATATTTTCCAGCACCTCATAGTTGTCACATTCCCGTTTATATTCCAGCAGATGCTTGTTACACTTCTTCAAAATCCAGTATAATTTCCCACTGACCTCTTTCACGATTCTTGCCAGTTCCAGAAAATCTTCCTTGCACAAGGTTGCGCTGTACATCTTCCGCCCCCGCTCCACCAGATTGTGCGCCTCATCAATGAGAAAAAGATAATCCCCGCGCACACTGTCTCCAAAAAACCGCTTCAAATGCACCTTGGGATCAAAGGCATAATTATAATCGCAGATAATAGCATCCACCCAGGTGGATACATCCAGACACATTTCATAGGGACACACCTGATACACCTCTGCCTGGGCTAAAAGCTCTTCCCTAAGAAAGGTATCCTTACTGTTTAAAAGATCAAACACTGCATCATTTACCCGGTCAAAATGCCCTTTTGCATAGGGACATTTCTCTGGATTACACTCCGTTTCCTCACACAGACACAATTTTTCTTTTGCCGTAATACTTAATGTTTTATAAGAAAGTCCTTTCCCCTTTAAAATAGCAAAGGCCTCTTCCGCTACGGTCCTGGTAATGGTCTTTGCTGTGAGATAAAAAATTTTATCCCCATATCCTTCCCCCACCGCCCGCACAGTGGGAAAAATAGCTGCCATGGTCTTCCCGATTCCGGTAGGCGCCTGGATAAAAAGCTGTCTGCCTTTATGAATGGTGTGATAAACTCCGGTCACCAGCTCACGCTGCCCTTCCCTGTAAGGATAGGGAAATTCCAGCCCCTCCATGGAAATTCGCCTTTCAATTCTCCTGCGGTACTGAAATTCTGCCCATTTATAGTACTCTGCCATTAAATCCTCAAACCACTTTTCCAGATAAGAAAGTGTAAAGTTGTCCCTGAACCGCCTGATTTCTTCTGTTTCAATCTGACAGTAGGTCATCTGTACCTGAATTTCCTCTTTTTTCAGAGGTTTTCCATACATATAGGCATAACACATGGCCTGTGCCTTATGAACACTTACCGGCTCCTCCAGATAGGCAAGGTCCATATACACCCCTTTGATTTCATCAATGACCGTTTCCCCGTCTTCCTCTATGATTCCATCCGCCTTCCTTCCACGCGAATGATAAATTCATCATACTCCTGATCCCAGCCAAGGGGGACTTCTGCCCGGTAAGAGGCTTTCATCTGTTTCTGTATTTTTCTGTGTATTTTACTGCCCTTTAGCATGGCTTCTTTATCTGCTGCAAAGCTTCTCCTGTTATCCAGATTCCCGCTTCGCAAAATAAACTCCACCAGATTTCGGACAGAAATTTGAATGATTTCTTTTTTCTGATTCTCCATAATTCTATTTTAGCACAGTCCCTTCCCGGAAAAAAGAAAAAACAGTTTCCTTTAGGAATTTCTCCATCCCAAAAGAAACCGTTTTCTTATGTTCTCTATTTTTTATACCTGTGGAAGAAACTCTCCTGCTCCAGACAGGTAAGTATTCAAAACACCTGCAAACTGACCTGCATCTACTGCTGCTGCAATATCAGAATCCAAAGGCATTTTGCCAATTACCGGAACCTGTACTTCTGCTGCCGCTGCATCAATTTTGCTCTCACCAAACACATAAATCTTCTTGCCGCAGTCCGGACATTTCACATAGCTGTAGTTCTCTACCAGTCCAAACACCGGTACGTGCATCATTTCTGCCATGTTATAGGCTTTTTTTACAATCATCTGTACCAGTTCCTGAGGAGAAGATACAATGACAATTCCGTCAATCGGAAGAGACTGGAATACCGTAAGAGGCACATCTCCTGTTCCCGGTGGCATATCTACAAAAAGGTAGTCCAGTTCGCCCCAGATAACATCGGTCCAGAACTGTTTTACCATGTTTGCCAGAATCGGACCTCTCCAGATAACCGGCGCATCCTCCTGTGGCAGCAGCAGATTAATAGACATCACCTTAATGTCATTTCCTGTTACCATAGGATAAATTCCCTTTTCATCTGCTACAGCAGAGCCTTTCAGTCCATACATTCTTGGAATGGATGGTCCTGTAATATCCGCGTCCATGATTCCAACCTTAAATCCCTGGTATGCCATTTCATTTGCCAGAGACGCGGTTACCATGGATTTTCCAACGCCGCCTTTTCCACTGACAACTCCAATTACCTTTGTAATTTTTGAATGTGCATTTAACTGTTCTTTTGGAACTCCATTACCTTTTGCATGGCTGCATCCGGCACAGCTTTCCTTATCACAGGTTGCGCTGTCACATTGTTTCTTTTCTTCGCTCATGTTTCCCTATCCTTTCTTTTCCATTTATCATTTCATAAAGCGGTCAATAGCTTTATTTAATTCTTCTAACGCTTCATGGTCACCGCTTTCAATGGCATCTACAATACAGTGTTCAATATGATCCTGTAAAATCACTTTTCCTGTATTATTTATAGCAGCCTTCACAGCAGACAACTGAATCAGCACCTCACTGCAGTCCCTGCCTTCTTCCACCATTCTGCGGATGGATTCCATGTGACCAATCGCACGGGAAAGCCGGTTCAGCACAGCTTTGGTATGCGTATGGCTATGAGTATGTCCGTGGTGATGCACTACAACGGTTCCATCTTCCAGGACATGGGTATGCTCCTGCCTTGTTTCCTCCATATTCTGTGCCCTCCTCTCTCGCACTTCTTCCATTATATCAAACCTCTCTGAAAAAGCAACGGAAAAACCATTAAAACCGGGAAAACGTACATTTCTGGTGAATGGCAGCAGTCATAATGTCAAAAACCACACTGCCATCTGCTCTGTCTGTACGATCAATTTTCAGTTCTCCCTCATTTTTAAATTTTTCTCTTACATATTCCTCCAAATCCGCATTCTCTGGAAGCTGGATTTCCTCTATAAAAACATCCCGCATCTGATTACCAGGACACAGGTTCAAAATCTCATGAATAACTTCATAATCTACCATGACGCATCTCCTTTTTTGGACTTTAATACTCCATATTATACCACAAAATTTCCCATTGGAAAGATTTCATGAAAAAAACAAAAAAAGAAGTTGCCAAGTGTCGCATTATGTCATATGATGGTTAGTATCAAAATTTTATTGTATTTGTATAAAAATCGGGAGGATACCAGATATGCAGCTTTTAAAAGAACGTATTTTAAAAGACGGAATTGTAAAACCAGGAAATATTTTAAAGGTGGACAGCTTTTTAAACCACCAGATGGATATTCCTTTCATTAATGAAATCGGAAAAGAATTTAAACGTATTTACGCAGATGCACCCATTACCAAAATCCTCACTATTGAGGCGTCCGGTATTGGAATTGCCTGTATTGTAGCACAGTATTTCAATGTGCCTGTGGTATTTGCAAAGAAAGCCCAGAGCTTAAATCTGGACGGTGAAATGTACAGCACAAAAATCGAATCCTTTACCCATAAAAAGGTTTACGATGTCATTCTTTCCAAGAAGTTCCTTGGACCGGAAGACCACGTATTAATCATTGATGATTTTCTGGCAAATGGCTGTGCCCTGAAGGGACTGATTGAAATTGTGAAGAATTCCGGCGCAGTTCTGGAAGGTACTGGCATTGTCATTGAAAAGGGCTTCCAGCATGGCGGCGATATGCTTCGTGAAGAAGGTATCCGTGTAGAATCTCTGGCTATTATTGATTCCATGACAGATGATTCTCTGACTTTCCGGTAAATTATCTTTGCTCTTCCTTAACTGGCTTGGTTTATTTTTCTAAAACTGGCTCTTTATCAAAGTCCACTTGCAGTTTATAGTAAGAAAAACCAGCAAAAAGGAGGAGCATTTTTTATGAAAGTAAATACCAAAAAATTAATTCTGGCAGCATTATTTGCAGCACTGTCCTGTGTGGCTACTATGTCCATCCGCATTCCTACCCCAGGTACTGGAGGTTATATCCACCCGGGAGATGCCATTGTGATTCTCTGTGGCGTAATTCTTGGACCTATGTGGGGCTTCCTGGCAGCAGGCATCGGCTCCTGTATGTCAGACCTTTTGGGCGGATATCTCATGTATGTCCCCATTACCTTTGTCATAAAGGGACTGGTTGCCTTTAGTTCCGCTTTCGCCTACCAAAAACTGGGAAAAACAGAGAAATCCCGCTATCTCGGTGTAGCCCGCAGGGGGGAATCCTGGACATCATTTTCGTTGCCGGGGGGTATTTCATCTGCGAATACTTTATGTACGGTGCAGGCGCCTTTTCCAGCATTCCCGCCAACCTCATTCAGGGTGTCAGCGTCTCATCCTCTCTCTGGTACTCTACCCCATCCTCATGGCAGTCCCGGAAGTAAAACACATGGCCACATCTCACCATATCTAAAGAATAAAACTACCGTAAGTAAATACACAGCATCTAAGGCCTGTCTCTGCCGCTTTAGCGAATCTGTCGAGTACCAGTTGAGACTCCAGGCTCAACTGGAAACGCAGACTGAGCATAAACGGCAAAGGCAGGCCTTAGATGCGTCCGTATATTACGATAACTTTTCCTACTTTCTATCCTTTATCATCTGACAATAATTCAATTCTTCATATCCCAGCTTCCGGTACAGAGAAATTGCTCTTTCGTTGCTGTAAGTCGCCTCCAGTCGGAAACGTTTTGCATCGGGATACTCTTGTTCCACCCAGGCAAAAGCCTGCGTTCCATATCCTTTTCCCCTGTATTCCGGCTTAAAATAAAGCTCATCCAGCCAGATAACCATGCCTCCGGCTTCGTTACTCCAGGTAATTGCCAGAAGAAAATATCCCGCAACCCCTGTTTCATCTTCCAAAATCAAGGTTCTGGAATACTCCCTGCTCCGCAGACACTCCCTAAGAGTATCCTCAAAATGCTTCTGTGGAATCTCATGGTCACAGGCAGGTCCTCCGTAGAAGTCCTTTGCCATTTCAAAAAATATCTCCCTGTCCTCTTCTCTGATGTCTCTGATTTTTAACATATTCTACTCTCTCCGTTTCTCATTTTCTTGTTCCATAAACGCAAAAACCTGTTTCATCATCTGGCAGTTTTCCCTATGAATACAGGTTCCATAATCACAATCAATCTGGTCTAATACCAGCTTTTTATCTTCCAGACGAAATTCTCCTACCGCAGTCCGCGCCATATCATAAGCCTGCAATAGCCCTGGAAAAATTCCTCTATGATTTCACTCATTCTTTTTCTCCCTCAGTGTTTTTAAGTTCACCTGTCTTCCATCCGGATGACCGCCTGTCATATTCTCAATCTTTTTATTATCCAGAAAAGAAGCCCGCATAATGGCATCCTTGCCAAACTTTTTCCGGATGGCGTCTACCGCCTGGTCCATCTTCTCCATTTTCTCATAATCTGTGTTATCAAACAGGCTCATCTGCCGCCCCCGCTCTTCCCTGGAAACACGGCTGGTATGAACTCCCAGGTGACGAATGGGGCTTCCATCCCACAATTCATCAAACAGCACGCACACTGTCTGGTAAAGTTCATCTGTAAGATTGGTAGGGGTTGTCATAACTCTTTGATGAGACACGGTTTTCAATTCATAGTCCCGGATAGAAACAGAAACCACCTCTGCTTTGGTATCATCTTTACGAAGCCTGGATGCCACGGTCTCGCACAGAGACAGCAGTACCATTTTGGCAGTTACCTCATCCGTCACATCAAAAGCAATGGTGGTACTGTTCCCATAGCCTTTATTCTCCTGAACCGTTCCCTCCACCAGGGAAGCGTCTCTTCCATTGGCAAAATTCCAGATGCTTTCTCCCTGCTTTTTCAAATGATGCTTTAAGATTTCCACGTCTGTATTTGCCAGCTCTCCAATGGTACGGATTCCCAGTTTTTTCAAAACTCCTGCTGTTGCCTTTCCCACAAACAAAAGTTCTGATACTGGCAGCGGCCACATTTTCTCCTGGATTTCCTCTGGAAACAAGGTGTGGACTTTATCCGGTTTTTCAAAATCCGAAGCCATCTTTGCCAGATACTTGTTGCTGGAAATTCCCACATTCACTGTAAATCCCAGTTCCCGGCTAATGCGGTTCTTCAATTTATGGGCAAATGCCACAGGGTCTCCCAGCAAGTACTCCATGCCGCTCATATCCATAAAAGCCTCGTCAATGCTGTACTGCTCTACCTCCGGGCTGTATTCCCTTAAAATCCTCATAAATTGCGCTGAATATTCCTTGTACATTCCATGATGAGCCGGAACAATGGTAAGTCCAGGACATTTACGCAGTGCATCGGTAATAGCTCTCCTGTCCGCACGCCATAGGCTTTTGCAGACAGGGATTTTGCCAGAATCACACCTCTGCGCTTGGTTTTATCCCCGCCAACTGCACAGGGAATCTCTCTTAAATCCACAGTCCCCTCCTGCTCCTTTAGCCGGTAAACCGCTTCCCAGGATAAAAAGGCGCTGTTTACATCAATATGAAAAATCACCTTGTCCAAATCTGTCTGCCTCCCTTCTTATCGGCTGCAAACCTCAAGGAAATATGCTCCTTTTTCCTTTACTTGTCCCACAATGGCTGCCGGTGTGGCAATCCCTCTGTCTTTTAAAGTTTTCAGTGCCTCCCTGGCATACTGCTCTTCCATACACACCAGAAGTCCGCCGCTGGTCTGGGGGTCAAAAATCAAGTCCTCCATTGCTTCTGAAATCTCTGCCTCAAGCCTTACTTCCTGCTTCTGGAAGTTCTTATTCCGATAAGTTCCTTCCGGAACCAGACCCATAGCCGCATAGTCCAAAGCCTCCCATAGCACCGGAAGCTCCTCTGCCCACACTTCCAGAGTCACATTGCTTGCCCTGGCAATTTCCAGCCCATGCCCTGCCAGAGAAAATCCTGTCACATCAGTACAACAATGTACCGGAAAGTCTGAAAAAACCTCTTTTGCCACTTTATTCAGAGTTGTCATACTGTTTCTGGCCTCCTCCATGGCTCTTTTGGATGCCATATCTGCCTTTACCGCAGTATTGACCAATCCGGTTCCCAAAGGCTTGGTTAAAATCATCAAATCCCCCGGCTTTGCTCCATAATTTTTCCACACCTTCTCAGGATGTACAAACCCGGTAACTGACATGCCATACTTGGGTTCTTCGTCATTAATAGAATGTCCTCCTGCCAGAACTGCGCCAGCCTCTTTTACCTTAGAAGCCCCGCCGCTTAGAATGGCTTCCAGGGGCTCTGTTCCCAGACAGTTTGGATAAGCCACAATATTCAGTGCAATTTTAGGCTCTCCTCCCATAGCATAAATATCGCTCATGGCATTGGCAGCCGCAATCTGTCCAAAGGTATAAGGGTCATCCACCATGGGAGGAAAAAAATCCAGGGTCTGAATCAGCGCCAGCTCCTCACTAATCTGATACACTGCCGCATCATCAGAAGTTTCCACTCCCACCAGCAAATTCTCATCCTGAAATTCAGGCAGCTTCCCCATCACCTCAGAAAGAATCTGGGGACTTAGCTTTGCCGCACAGCCTGCACTTTTGGAAAGCTGTGTCAGCCTTACCTTCTCCATCATAATGCAATCTGCACCTCCACAGGGCAGTGGTCAGACCCAAATACTTCCGTATGAATTTTCGCAGAAATCAGTTTCTCCTCCAGCTCCTTTGATACACAGAAATAATCAATCCTCCACCCTGCATTTTTCTCTCTTGCCTTAAACCGGTAAGACCACCAGGAATAAATCCCTGTTTCTTCCGGATAAAAATACCGGAAGGTGTCAAGAAAACCAGCTTCTAAAAACTGGGTAAACTTTTCTCTTTCTTCATCTGTAAATCCCGCATTATGCCGGTTGGTTTTTGGATTCTTTAAGTCAATTTCCTTGTGTGCTACATTTAAGTCTCCACACATCACCACAGGTTTCTTCTCATTGAGTTTTAATAAATATGCCCTGAAATCATCCTCCCATTTCATACGGTAATCCAGTCTTGCCAGCTCATTTTGAGAATTGGGGGTATACACGGTCACCATATAAAAATTTTCGTATTCCAGGGTAATCACACGCCCCTCCTGGTCATGCTCTTCTATCCCTATTCCATAAGCCACTGACAAAGGCTCTTTTTTTGCAAAATGGCAGTGCCGGAATATCCTTTTTTCACTGCATAGTTCCAATAGCAATAATAGCCCTCCGGCGCAAAATCAATCTGTCCTTCCTGCAGCTTTGTCTCCTGCAGGCAGAAAAAATCCGCGTCTTCTTTCTCAAAATATTCGGTAAAGCCCTTCTGCACACAGGCGCGAAGTCCATTGACATTCCATGAAATAAATTTCATTCTAATCTCCTTTTCTTGTCTATTTGCACATCTTTGTACCTATTATACACTATTTTCTCCCTTGCGAAGGGAAAAAGTTGCGGGAAATGTCTTTACGAATCCTTTTCAAAGAGTATATAATAAATGGGTATGACGAAATCCAACGAAATACAAGAAAAGGAGAATAACAATGGGCGGAATATTTGGAGTAACCTCTAAGTCCAGTTGTACCTTGGACTTATTTTTCGGAACAGACTACCATTCTCATTTAGGTACAAGACGAGGGGGGATGGCCGTATACGGCTCTCAGGGTTTTCATCGTTCAATCCATAACATTGAAAACACACCCTTCCGTACAAAATTTGACGGAGACTTAGACGAGCTGGAAGGAACTTCCGGCATTGGCTGTATCTCAGACAATGAGCCCCAGCCACTTATGGTTCAGTCACATTTGGGAACCTTTGCCATCACCACAGTAGGAAAAATCAATAACATGGACGAGCTGGTGGATATTTCTTACAAAAATGGCTGTACCCATTTCTTGGAAATGAGCGGCGGCGGGATTAATCCCACAGAAATGGTTGCCTCTCTCATTAACCAGCAGGCAACCATTGTAGACGGTATCCGTTATGCACAGGAACTGATTGAAGGTTCCATGACACTGATGCTTCTCACCCCGGAAGGAATCTATGCTGCCAGGGACCGCATGGGGCGTACCCCTCTGATTATCGGTCACAAAGATGGTGCGTACTGCGCTTCCTTTGAAAGCTTTGCTTACCTGAATCTTGGCTATGAAACCATGCGGGAACTAGGTCCGGGAGAAATCGTATTCCTTACACCGGAAAGCATACAGACACTTTCAGAACCTTTAAACGAAATGAAAATCTGTTCTTTCCTGTGGGTTTACTATGGATACCTACCTCTACCTATGAAGGAATTAACGTGGAAACCATGCGTTATGACTGCGGAAAACTTCTTGCCAAACGTGATGCTATGAGAGATGACGTCAATCCTGATCTGGTAGCCGGGGTTCCTGATTCCGGTATTCCTCATGCCATTGGCTATGCAAATGCTTCCGGCATTCCATTTGCACGTCCATTTATTAAATACACACCAACCTGGCCACGTTCCTTTATGCCTTCCAGACAGGAGCAGAGGAATCTGATTGCCAAAATGAAGCTGATTCCTGTGGAGGCTCTCATCAAAAACCGCAGCCTTCTGCTCATTGATGATTCCATTGTCCGGGGAACCCAGCTTCGGGAAACTACAGAATTTCTCTACAGCAGCGGCGCGAAGGAGGTACACATCCGTCCTGCCTGCCCGCCTCTGCTGTTTGGATGCCCGTACCTGAACTTCTCCCGTTCCAAATCTGAAATGGATTTGATTACCAGAAGAATTATTGCAGAACGGGAAGGAGAAAACGTCAGCCGGGAAGTTCTGGATACTTATGCAGATCCGGATTCCCAGAATTATCAGGAAATGCTGGAAGAAATTGCAAAGAAATTAAACTTCACCACCCTGCATTACCACCGCCTGGATGACCTGCTGGCAGCAATTCCTATTGAGCCATGTAAAGTATGTACTTACTGCTTTAATGGGAAGAAATAAATGACAAAAAGAAAGTGTTGCAATTCTCATCCGAAACAGGATTGAAAATTGCAACACTTTCTTTTTTACCCACGTTGTCTCTGTCTATAAATTTCCTTTAAATCTTCAATTGCCAGAACTGGATCCATGGTATGAAACATCAGATAATTTCTCTTCATAGTTTTACCAGAAGCCTGCTTATAAATTTTCCGGCTTTCCTCTCCGGTATAATAATGCCAATACCGGTAAATATATCCCATCCAGTACAACACTTCTTTAGAAAAAACCTCCCCTCTTTTAAGGTTCTCTTCTCCTGCCTCTTCCACGATTTCTTCCAACAGATACTCTTCTCCTGCCCATTGCATACGGTTATATCTGGAATCAAGTGCTTTTGCTGTATCTGACATCATAAACGCCTTCACAAATTCCAGGCTGCCATATTTTCTCTCTACAGACAGTTCAAACAGTCTACCCTGAATATCACATAACTTTAATTGTAATCCATCCATTCCCTGCCTCCTGTTTTTATATTTTCCAAAATCTCATCAAAAAACAACCCCTCCCGACGATAATTTTTACAAATTTCATTGGCAAGAGAAATACCTTTTACTCTGTTTTGCTCTGCTTCGTCTTTCAAAAATTGTCTTTCCATATGAGACAGCTCTATTTCACATTCAATTTCCACTGCACCGCAGCCCTTCTGGGAAACTGCCACATACTGTTTTCCCAACTGCAATGCAGATAAACTGCTGGTAAGTGCTTTGTCTGTAATATTACCCAAAAAGAAATTATCGATTACATAAAACATACGGTCATTTGCAATGTTACCAATAATCAAATCTTTTTGTTTCGTTTTTTCTCTATAGTTTTCATAAAAAGAGGTTCCTTTTACGCTCTCCATTTTCCCTCTGTGAAATGCTATCATCATAGCCCAATCCATTCCTACTGAAATATCCAAGGTATCTAATCCATTCATATCAAGAGAAACAATATAAAACTTTGACTTTTCATAATCACAAATAAGTGTCAATGCCTGACCTGGCTCTGTTCCCATATAAAATCCTTTTCCGAAGTCACACCGTGCCCTGCTCTTTGGCTCAATAGCACCCTTTATCCCGGATTTAGATCCATGATATAGTAAAACCCGATTTCCTTCCAGTTTTATCTTCGATGCTTCTCTTGCAATTCTTTTCAGAATCATCTGATATACAGAAATATCCTTCTCCTTACACAGTTCGTATAGTTTAGACTGTGCAAGTCTGTTTGGCAGAACATGACCATTTTCCCAGCGATTCACCGTACCGAAAGAAACTTTTAATTTCTTAGCAAATTCTTCCTGACTCATTTGAAGCTGCAAACGTATTTCCTTTATCATTTTCTCCACTTCTACTTCCTCCCAAAACAAAAAGATATAACATCAACCATATAAAAAGTATAGTCAATGTTATATCCCTTTGTCAATAATTGGATTTCTGATAAAATCTGCCAATTAAGGTATCCGTTTTCACCACGTTCACAAAGGCTCTTGGATCCGCTCCATAACCCGCTGAATGAGTACCTTGGCCTCCATGGTAGACACTACCGAATAAATCATTTTCCTCTTTTCATTAGAATACATTCCTGTAGCAGAAAACTCAGTGGCACTGTGGTTTGTCACCTCTGAAATAGCCTGATATACTGCCTCCGGCTCCTCTGTCACTACAAACAACGTAACTTTTTTCTGAACCTGGTATAACAGATGAATCACCTGGGTTGAGGTAAACTGAAAGATAATAGAATACAGCGCCTTGTCCCATCCGAAAAGATATCCGGCAATCATCAGCACAGCTACATTCCCTACCAGAATATAGTTCCATACATCTTTGTTCTTCTTTTCTGCAAAATAAATGGCAATAAAGTCTGTACCTCCTGTAGAAGCCCCTCCCAAAAGCGCAATGGTGATAGCAACTCCGTTAATCAGTCCTCCGAAAATACAGATAAGCAAAATATCCTCTGTAATAGGAATTGCCGGTACCATATCTGTGATAAAACTGGTCGCCACAACCAGAATACTGGTCACTACGGTAAAACGTTTTCCAATGGCTTTAAAGCTGATAATCGCAGGAATTGCATTTAATGCCAGACTGATGGGGGAAAATGGAACCGTAATATCAAAAAACCGGTCACAAATGGTCTGTATCAGCAGGGTAACTCCATTGAAGCCCCCTGGATACAGCCCACCTGCCCGGACAAAGGTTTTAATATTCACTGCCATAATCACAGCACCAATCAGACCAAAAATCAACCGCTTACTTTCTTTTTTCCAATCAAATTTCCGGCCCAATGTTCTTACCTCGCTTTTGCATTCTTACAGCATATGAGCCCGCAGTTCTTCCGGAGTCTGGACGCTTAAATAAGCAGGCGCCACATCAAAGACGGTTTTGCAGCCTGTCTGTCCTTCCTGGCTTAACCGATACGCTGCTCTTGCGTATGCCGCAATTACAGAAGAAGTGAATTCCGGATTAGAATCTAACTTCAGGCTGTATTCAATCACATGGTCATGCTCATCCTCCCAACCGGTTTTTCCGGTACGGATAACAAATCCTCCATGTGGAAGTCCCTTATGTTCCTTTTCCATTTCTTCTGCTGTAATAAAATGTACAGTTGTATCATATTCATCAAAATAATTTGGCATGGTTTTGATTTCGTTTTCAATACGTCCTTTATCTGCACCTTCTTCTGCCACTACAAACACTTCTCTGGTGTGTTTTTCTCTTGTTGTAAGCTCCGGATTCTCACCGTTTCTTACTGCATCCAGGGCAGCCTCTACCGGAATGGTATACTGTCTGGCATCCACAACTCCCTGAATTCTTCTCACTGCATCAGAATGCCCCTGGCTTACACCTTTTCCCCAGAAGGTATAATCTTTTCCCCCTGGTAAAATGGCATTTGCATACAAACGGTTCAGAGAAAACATACCCGGATCCCAGCCTACGGAAATCATTGCCACATGTCCGCCTTTTTTTGCGGCTTCATCCACAGCAGCAAAATGCTCCGGGATTCTGGCATGGGTATCAAAGCTGTCCACCACGTTAAAATATTCTGCATACTTGGGTGTCTGCACCGGCAAATCTGTGGCGCTTCCACCGCAGATAATGAGAACGTCCAGTTCATCCTTCATGTTCACGGCTTCATCTACATGGTACACCTTTGCTGTCTCTGTTAATATCTTCACATCTTCCGGGTTACGGCGTGTAAAAACTGCCTTTAATTCCATGTCAGGATTGTGCTTTACCGCACATTCCACGCCACGTCCCAGATTTCCATATCCTAAAATTCCAATTCTAATACTCATGTCAAACACTCCTATCTTTGGCTGGATTACTTTTCTCTATTAAAGTATATCAAAAAATCTTTTCTTGTCAATCCACGAATTCACCGAATTACCCAATGCCTCCGTAAAGAATCCCTAAAATATATACAAGAATCGTAAGCCCCACAAAAAAATACCGTGTAGCAGGCTCAAACCATTTTCCCAGTTTTTTCGACCTTCCAAGCTGTACCTGGTCTCTTGCAAAGCCTTTGGGACATACCCAGAAAAACATCACTGCCGCCAAAAGCGCTCCAAGAGGAATGAGATAAATAGACACCACATCCATCCAGATACTCACCATATCCCCGCTTTCAATAAACACACCAATACCGCAGGCTCCTGCTGCCACAATTCCAACAGCCGCTGCCCTGGACAAATGGAACTGATTCTGCAAAGCCTCAATAGGCGTTTCAAAAAGATTCATCAAAGAAGTAATGGCAGCAAACAAAACTGCAATAAAAAAGACGATTGCAAAAATCTGTCCAAAGGGCATCTGCTGAAACACACTTGGCAGAGTAATAAACATAAGCGGCGGTCCTGCCGACACATCCATGCCAAAGGCAAACACTGCAGGAATGACAACCAGACCAGCCAAAAGCGCTGCGCAGGTATCAAAAAACGCCACATTTCTGGCGCTGTACACCACATCCGTATCTTTGGAAAGATAGCTTCCATAAACAATGGTACCAGAACCTGCTAAAGACAGGGAGAAAAAGGCCTGTCCCAGGGCATACACCCAGGTCTTTGGATTTTTCAGATATTCCCACTTTGGCACAAACAGGTATTCATATCCTGCCGCTGCGTGATCCAGGGTAAACACCCGAATCATCAGAAAAATAAAAAACACGAAAAACACAGGCATCATGATTTTATTCATTTTCTCAATGCCCTTGGAAATGCCAAAAATCATAATAAGAAAGGTCAGACCAAGCCCCAGGAAATGCCACCCCACACTTCCAAAGTTTCCCGAAATCTCTCCAAAATATGCACCGGTATCCTTAGTTTCCATTAATTCCCCTGTGACTGCTCCCCACAGAAACCGCAGAAACCATCCAACAACGACCGAATATCCCACTGCAATGGCAAAGGAGCCCAGCACCGGAATCATTCCCAGCAGCTTTCCGCCCTTTTTTCCACGCATTTCCATGGCTTTCCCAAAAGCCCCCAAAGGGCCTGTTTTCATGGCACGGCCAAAGGCCATCTCACCTACCACACCGGAAAATCCCAGAATCACTACAAAAATAAAATAGGGAATCAAAAAGGCCGCCCCTCCGTATTGTCCTGTACGGTACGGAAACATCCAGATATTTCCCATTCCTACTGCAGAGCCGATACATGCCACAATAAATCCAAACCTGGATCCAAATACTTCCCTCTTTGGCTCTGCTTCATTTCTCTTCATACATTGTCCTCCTTCTTTCACACTTCACATTAGTATAACACAAGAGGCACCTCCCAGGGAAGTGCCTCTTCATACTTTTCCTAATCTGTTTTTAGTGATGGAACAGACGAATACCGGTAAATGCCATCACCATATTATATTTGTTGCAGGTCTCAATCACTGCATCATCACGGACAGAACCGCCTGGCTGTGCAATATATGCCACACCGCTCTTATGGGCCCGTTCAATATTATCAGAGAATGGGAAGAAGGCATCAGAACCCAAAGTCACCTCTGTGAGCTTATCCAGCCACGCTCTCTTTTCTTCTCTTGTAAATACGGAAGGTTTCTCTGTAAACACTTTTTCCCATGCCCCATCTGCCAGCACGTCCATATATTCTTCGCCAATATAAACATCAATGGCATTGTCACGCTCTGCTCTGGTAATGCTGTCCTTAAATGGCAGATTCAGCACTTTTTTGCTTTGTCTTAACCACCAGTTATCTGCTTTCTGTCCTGCCAGACGGGTACAATGTACACGGGACTGCTGTCCTGCTCCAACACCGATTGCCTGACCATCTTTTACAAAGCATACGGAATTAGACTGGGTATATTTCAGAATGATAAGAGATACTTTTAAGTCTCTCTTTGCCTCTTCTGTGAGCGCTTTGTTTTCTGTTACCAGATTGGAAATCAGCTCATCATCAATCGCCAGTTCCTGCGTCCCTGTTCAAAGGTAATGCCAAATACTTCCTTGTGTTCCAGTGGAGCCGGTACATAATCCGGGTCAATCTGAATCACATTGTAATTTCCTTTTTTCTTCTGTCCCAGGATTTCCAAAGCTTCCTCTGTATACCAGGAGCAATGACACCGTCAGAAACCTCCCGTTTAATTAACAGGGCAGTATCTTTATCACATACATCTGAAAGGGAAATAAAATCTCCAAAAGAAGACATACGGTCAGCGCCTCTGGCTCTTGCATAGGCACAGGCAATAGGAGAAAAATTCTTCCAGTCCATGTCATCTACCCAGTAGATTTTTGCCAGTGTCTCAGTAAGTGGAAGCCCTACTGCAGCTCCTGCAGGAGACACATGTTTAAAAGAAGTTGCCGCCGGAAGTCCTGTGGCTTTCTTCAAATCCCTTACAAGCTGCCAGCCATTAAAAGCATCCAGAAAATTAATATAACCTGGTTTTCCTGATAACACCTGAATAGGCAGTTCCTCATTATTTCCCATATAGATTCTGGATGGTTTCTGGTTTGGATTACATCCGTATTTCAATGCTAATTCCTTCATGATTGTTCTCCCTTCCCTTTCTTATTTGTTTTTATTCACGATTCTGGTTTCATAAGTACCTGTTGCAATATCAATAAAACGTACAAATAAAGACACCTTGTTTTCCTCATTCAGACCTTCCCATACTTCTTTGGTAAAGGCATCAATATCATTTGGAATACCAACTAACTTTGGTTCTCCCTCAAAGCTTGGAAGAGGATTTCCGTCATGCATATAAGTATGAATAAAATGTCCCTCTCCTGCAACCGGATTTTCATAAGCAAAGGTATAACGGTTACATGCATCCGGATTTCCATTATTGCTCTTTAAAATAGACATGGCATAATTATATTTCCCATTTTCCACATGCATAATACCGGAAATTCTTGGTGTATAATTCGGAGCATCTGGTTCAAATTCCCTGCTTCTTAAAGACTGCTCAAAGGTCATCTGTTTATCCATTCCCTCATAAATAGTGTCTGTCTGGTCTCCGTTTGTTACAATGGTCTTGTTTCCCAGTACCCGCACAGGAGCATAAATAATCAAGCTTGGGTCTACCAGTTTGGAAGGGTCAAATGCCTGTGTGCGAATACCCTGTCCTTCTTCCACAAAAACACGATTCCGGCTGTTTTCACTTCTTCCCATAATAAAGTATGCAGCCACTGCCTTTTTTCCATCCTCTGATTTTCCAAGCACAATGCCTCGTCCCGGATAGGTATTTTCTTTCAGTTCATTTACCAGTGATAACATTTCCATAAAATCAATCTCCTTTATATTTGGAATTGCGCACTCACAGAGTGCAGTGAATAGATACCCGGCTGCTTTTTTATAAATGTAACATGCAAAAAAGCCCACTGCCCGGGCATATATGCCCAGACGGTCGGCTTCCCTGGCTTATACTCCCTGTGGTCATTTCCACTTCCGTCAGTCATATAAGCACTTAAAACATATCATGTTAAATATGGCTTGTCAATCCTTTTTTTCTTCAAATCTTAATAACAAATAACTTCATATCCATTCTCTGTCACCAGCACCATAATCTCCACTGTGCAGAAGGCAGACCATCTTCCGTATACACAGACCATCCGTCACTGTCATCCACATAGATTTCATAGCTTCCCATATTAATCATTGGCTCAATGGTAAACATCATGCCAGGTACCAGAAGCATTCCGGTTCCAGCCTGCTGTGTATATCCTACCCATGGATCTTCGTGAAAATCCAGTCCGATTCCATGACCGCCAATTTCCCGCACCACAGAATATCCATTGGCTTGAGCATGTTCATGCACAGCCTGACTCATATCCCCCAGATACCCCCAGGGCTTCACTTTTGCAAGACCTTTTTCCACACATTCTCTGGTCACATCCACCAGCTTCTGTTTTTCCGGACTCACCTGTCCAATGCAGAACATTCTGGAAGAATCTGAATAATAACCATCCAGAATTGTAGACACATCCACATTAATAATGTCCCCGTTTTTCAGCGCCACATCCTCTGACGGAATCCCATGGCACACCTGCTCATTGATGGAAGTACACACGCTTTTAGGAAATCCTTCATAACCAAGAGGCGCTGCCACTGCTCCGGCTTCTTTGGTAATCTTTGCCACCCAGTTGTCAATCTCCTGTGTGGTAACTCCTTCCTGAATATGCTCTGCCACATAGTCTAAAATGGCAATGTTAATTTTCGCACTTTCTTTGATTTTTTCAATCTGCTCCGGTGTTTTAATGAGTTCATGGGAAGGCACCAGAATTCCCTGATTCTCATACATCTTTAGTTTTTCATCAAAAGCCCAATGGCATTTCTTATATTTTCTGCCACTGCCACACCAGCAGGGCTGATTTCTCTCTGGTAATTGCATTTTTACTTCTCCTTTATTTTATTCTCTGATAGGCAATTCTCGCGTTCCATCTTCTACATGGATAATACCACACCTCTGGAAGCCATTTTTTTCAAACACACGCTGCATCACATAATTATCCTCGTGGGTATCTCCCCGTACATTGCCGCACTGCTTAAAGCACCAGTCCAGGCAAAAGGAAGCTACCCCTTTTATCTGTCCAGAGGATGCCATTCTGTGCATGGTTCCGTAAGCTCCCTCCTGAATCCACTTTCCTTCATAAATCTTCTGATAGGTGGCATCCGGCTCTGTACAAAACATAAACACACCAGCCAGAGTTTCCTGCTCTTCGCATACATAGAGCCATCCCTGTTTACAGTCCCGTTCCACCAGCTCCCTGGAAGGGTATCCGGCTTTCCACTGAGTGGGATTTTCATGCTCCTGCATAAACCTTCTGGCTGTATCGTAAATTTTCATAATCTCAGGAATCTCCTCAAGCCTTGCTGTTCTAATTTTCATAACTATATTCCTCTCATGATTTTTTCTGAACTAATGCACATTATAGCACTCTTTTCTTTGATTTTCTACTTTTTCACTTTCACAAATTTTCAGATATTTTATGAAATTAAAACAATTAATTTTATCTATTTAAAACTTTTTTATCTTTTTTCTATTTTCATATTGACAGATACGATATATACTGTTATAATTCAATTATCAAATAAATCAAAGGACAAAAACACAGAAAGGACTGATTCCACCAAAACATTTACGATTTACTTCATAATATAAAAGAAAGGACGGTACGGACCACCAGAAACAGTAACTAACTTCCAATAGAAATTTTATAAAACAAATATTTCAAACGAGGTAAAGTCCAATGGATAAGGAAATACGTTAAAAAGGCATCATTCGAAAAATAAATTCAGAATGATGCCTTTTTCATATGTTTTTTATTTTTTTACCTTTACTCTCCGCCTAATTTGCTTGCAATAAACCAGCCTAATCCAAAGGTAAGTATGCCGATTCCTATCATCAAAACAGAGAAGCCGCTCCAGTCTGTTTTCATTAAAATAGCAATGGGAGACGCCAGAATTAATCCGATAATTCCATAATAAGCATGGATTTCAGCTTTTGAGAAAATAAATTCTATGAGCTTTGCAATTAAAAAGATACCGATTACAACACCAATCCCAAACGGCGCCAGAATACCAACACCAGTTGCAAGTCCGCCCATATCAAATTTCACCAAGCATCTACAAAGTCATTGATTGCCTTTAAAATGGTATCATAATAGCCCAGCAACATGAGCATCATGGAACCGCTGACTCCCGGCACTACCATGGTTGCCGCAGCAATAACACCTACGCCAAACAACTTGAGAACATTCACAAAACCAAAGCTCACATCTGCGCTGCTCCGCCTGTTTCACCTAAAAGCGCCATCAAAATAACCACGCCAAAGAAAATCAAAAACGGAATGATTTTGCTTACTGTCACCTTATGCCCTTTTACTTTTTTGAAAATAAAAGGAAGACTTCCCGCAATCAGTCCGCAAAAAGCAAAGTTTGTGGGAATTGGCCAGGTTGCCAGCAGGAACTCAAACAGCCTTGACAATGCAATAATGGCAATTCCTGCTCCCGCAAAAATAGGAATCAATAGCTTCATGCTTTCTTTAAACTCACTTTTTAAATGTGTAATGGCATGAATCAGTCTGTCATACAGCCCCATGGCAACCATCATGGTTCCACCGCTGACTCCCGGAATAATATTGGCAATTCCAACTACCATACCCTGTAATATTTGTTTCATCATGTTTTACCTTTCTTCTGATTACTTTTCTAAATTGTTCTCTCATCCCCCCAGAAGAACAGCGCTACCGTCCCCGGACCGGTATGAGAACCAATGACCGTACCAATGCTGTTAATCACTACTTTTCCGTTCAGATTCGGGAATTTCTCTTCAATAATATCCGCCACTTTTCTGGCGTCCTCTTCACAGGCAGAGCAGGACATAAAACACTTTCCATTGTAGGAAAGTCCACCCTGAGCATGTTCCTCCATACGTTTCACCATTTCCCGTATCACCTGTTTTTTCCCTCTGTACTTATTTCTGGGAATGAGTTTTCCCTCTGAGTTTACATTCATCAAAGGGCAGATGTTCAATGCCTGACCCACGAATCCTGAAACCTTGGAAATTCTGCCTCCCCGGATAAAGCTGGTTAAATCTGTAGAGAAAAACCAGTGATGAAGCCTGTTCTTGTTTTCCTCTGCCCATGCAGCATTTTCCTCCAGGCTAAGACCTTCTTCCTGCTTATCTAAAGCAGCATCTACCAGCATACCAAAGCCAGAAGAGGCTGCCAGCGAATCAATGACAATTACCTTTCTGTCCGGATACTTTTCTTCCAGCTGTGTTTTGGCAATATTTGCAGAATTCACACTTCCGGAAATTCCTCCTGACAGAGTAAAATGCAGAATATCCTTTCCTTCTTTTAAAATCGGCTCAAAAAAATCCATATACTGCTGTGCATTGACCTGGGCAGTAGTAGGCTCTGCTCCTTTGGAAATCCGGTCATAAAATTCAGCAAAGGGCATGGTCTTTCCTAAATCATCCGGATACTCCACCCCATCCATCCGGTAATGAAAACACACATAGGGAATCTTTCTCTCTTCAAAATAAGCTGCCGGCATATCCGCAGTAGAACAGCATGTAATCTTATATTCGCTCATTAAGGTAGTCCTCCTTATCTCCTTCTTGTTATGCTTTCGCCAACAGCCTTATTTTAACACTGATTTCCCTTCTTGGAAAGTTTTATTTGAAAACAGCCTGATTTTTATAATTCAGGGCAATATAGCTCTTGCCTCTGTTTATCTTAATTTCCCTGCCATTTATATCATAAAATTTCAGATAAGAATTTTCATTGTTTTCTTCCTTGGACCAGGTAATCTCCTGTACTCCGCCATTAGAAACATAATAGCCTTTTGCATCGCTTGCCCCATCCCAATCCAGTTTTTTGTGTCCGACTTCATCACGTACTGAAATCTCAGTTTCCAGTACAAATACATTGGTGAATGCCAACTGCTCTCCTGTTTTTCCGTCAACCTGGGCAGAACCATTGATATTTTTAAGATATACCTGTTTCTCAGCATCATAGGTAAAGGAAGAGGATTGGGCGCCAAAATCAATGTCCACCTGGGTACAGTCTTGTCCTTCCGGTTTCACCTGCTCTTCCATACCGTAAAACTGGAAAGCAGCTCCCTTCTTATCCTCTTTTAAATCTGTCCGAGGCCCTGGGCTTCAATATAAGATGCTAATTTTGTTCCATCAAAGAATCCGGTATGCTCCAGAGCATATCCTGATTCAATTTATCCTGATCCCGACCAAAAAGACCGCCTGTATTAGTAATTCCTTCAATCTGATCTAAATCCAGGGCTTCCAGATACTCTGCTATGGTATCGTCAATGCCCCAGTTCACATAAAAGGCATCAAACCCCTGGGAAAGAGCCGGGAAATAGTAGCGGCAGCTACGAATAGGGCATACTTTTGGAACCTTGGTATAGTCTCCGTACATTGCCATAAATCTGGTGGCGTCTCCCTCTACCGGAATTTCAAAAATAAGTCTGCCTGTCCTACTCCGTACTGAGGCATGGCTTTCTCCACATTATTCACCATAACAGCCACGGGACGTTTTCCAATAGCTCCCTCCGATAAGTCTCCCAGTCCGGTAAGCAGGTTCTCATTCGCCGGAACTTCCTGAGCTTCCTGTTCCACCTCTGCTCCTTCCACCGCATTGTTTTCTTCCTGCTCTTCAGGTTTCTCCTGCTTTTGTACTGTCTCCTGCTTTACCGGCTCCTCCTTTAGCGCTTCTTTCTCCTTACATCCCATAACCCCTGCCAGCATAGCCAGCACACTCATTATCACCAATACTTTTTATACTTCATACATTCACCCTCCCACTGGCAAAATTCTTTTTCTTTAACATACCATAGACGAAAAAAAGTTGCAAGATAGCAAGATAAGGAGAAATAGAAACCCAGAAAAAATCCGGCAGCTACCCGGAAAATACCTTCCCGAATAGTCCACCGGACTTTTACACTTCTTTTTAAAAGCTTTTACTTTTTTATTTTTCGCCACGACGACGTGCCAGTTCTGCTACGTTGGATTCCACGCGCTTTTTATTCAATGGATAGATGAAAATCAATGCAAGAGCAACTGTAGTCAGACCAATAATTGGTACGATACAGGAAATTTTGAAAATGCTCTCTGTAACAGCTGGGTCAAAAGCAGTTGCTGTGGAATATCCAGCCAGAGAAAGAAGCGCACCTACCATACCGGAAGAGAATGCCTGTCCCAGTTTTCTTGCAAAGGAATATACCGCGTAAATAGTACCATCTTCACGAATACCATTTTTCACTTCTGCATCGTCAATAACGTCTGTAATCATAGCCCAGATAATAGTATTAAAGAAACCAAGTCCAACAAAGGCAGCCACATAGAAAATAACATAAACCCATACATTATCTGGATGTAGAATAAAGCAAATCACATAACTTGCTGCACCAAACAAACAAGATACGGTTGCTAATTCTTTTTTACCAAATTTTGCCGCCAGTTTACTTGCCAGTGGAGCACAAATAGCAATAATGGATACATTACTAAGCAATGCTACTACAGACTGTGCCTGTGTGTTTCTGTATACATTTGGGAACACATAAGCTGACATTCCCTGCATACCCAGCATAGCCAGAAGCAGAAGAAGCGCGGCAGCAACAATTCCAAGAAGAGCACGGTTAGTAATAAGGCTCTTTCCAAGTGCAAGAAGATCCAGTTTCTGATTGTTTGCCGGAACTGGCACACGTTCACGAACCAGGTTATAGCAAAGCAAATAACAGATTACGGCTAATACAGAAAATACACCTGCAATGATTGTCATACGACTTCCAGAAAGTACTGGATTACCATCTACAGTAACATAAGCAACTAACGGTGTACCTGTACCAATAACAAGGCTGGCCAGAGAAGATCCTACGGAACGCCATGTTGATAAAGAAGCTCTGTCTGTTGGATCTGCTGAAATTGCAGAAGCCATAGAACCATATGGAATATTAATGGAAGTATAGAAAATAGAACCCCACAACAAATAAGTTACAATCATGTATGCAACCTTCACTCCATATGCCATATCTGCAAGCCCTGACTGATAAATCAAGAAACTGGCAATGGCTACAGGTCCGCACATACGTTTAATCCATGGACGGAATTTTCCATCTTTTGTTGGTTTGGAACGGTCTACAATCTGTCCCATTGTAACATCAGTAAACGCATCTACAAAACGCGCTGCCATCATAAGCATACCTACTACTCCGGCAGATAATCCCATAACGTCAGTATAAAATTTCATCATGAACATAGAGGATAATATGAAGGTAAAGTCATTACCGAAATCACCAAACATATAACCCAGTCTGTCCTTCGTTCCAAATGCCGTAACAGAAGAATTACTTGTCTTCGCCATTTTTATTTCTCCTTTCTTACGAATTATTTGGTCTCCATCATACTTTTTTAATCTTAATCAGTTGTCCATTGAGACTTTCTACAAATCCCTCCGGTGCCAGTGTTCCTGCCATTTCACCCAGTCTTTCCAGTGTCATACCTTTCATCATATCCCACATTCCTTCACCAGGAGAAACAACCATATTCATGGTCAGTTTTACTGCTTTTGCTGCAAGCTCAATTGCTTCTGGGCATTTTGCCAGTTCTTCCAGTGTATCCTTGATGCTGTACATGCCTTCTGGGAATTCCATTGGAGCTTTTAAGTCCATATCGCCAACTGTACTGAACCAGTTTGCAACACCTTCTGCACGTTCATTTACTTCTGGAAGCACATAGATAGCAGGTTCTTTTTCCACTTTTTCCAGAGTCATAGTATCTTTCAGATCTCCTGCCTGTGCAGTAATGATGTTAAAGCCATCTTTTAAAGCTACCGTAAATACGAATACTTTATCAGCTGTAAGTTCTTCTACTTTTTCACCGTTTAAGAACAGTGTTACAGAAGGCTGGTTAGAATATACACGGATTTCTGTAGTTTCTCCGGCACGCTGTGCATAACGTTTTCCACACAGATGAACCATTGGTTCTTTATTCCAGTATGCTTTGTAGATATAGTAGCTGTCTTTCTTAATCTTTCTGTCCATGGTCACAAGACCTTTGTTATTTCTTCCGGCTACGCCACCTTCATCACGTGCTGCACAGCCAAAGTCAAACATATTCCATACATGGCTGGACCAGATCCAAGGACGCTCATCTAATACTTTTGCCATATGTTCATGATACAGTGCCTGATACTCTTCACTGTAGTCCTTGCATGCAGGGTTTGGTCCGTGATAAGTAATAATGCCTTCACATCCGTACTCTGAAACACCAAGGCAAATGTTTGGATGAATCTTGTGGAAGTTGTCAAGCCATGGACCATTGTCTTCCATCTTTCCGCCGTACCATCCGAAATAATGGTTGTAGCTTTCCGTATCTGTAATATAGTGCATTGGTCCTTCAATTGGTGTCATAGATACGTGAGCAATGGTTGTCAGACGGCTTGGGTCAAGTTCCTTTGCCAGAGCATTTAATTCTTTATGATTTTCCACTAACTGTTCGGAAATACCACCGATGAGGATTTCGTTGGAAATTCCCCAGAAACAGATAGAAGGATGATTGTAATTCTGAATAATCAGCTCTTTTAACTGGCTGATGCAGTTCTGGTGCGCTTCCGGATCCTTGTTCATCACACTGATAAATGGAATTTCAGCCCATACTACAAATCCTAATTCATCACAAGCATCATAGAAGTCCTGTGAATGCTGATAATGAGCCAGACGGATTGTATTTGCACCCAGTTCTTTGATGATTCTTGCATCTTCAAAGTGATCTTCTCTTGTCAGGGCATTTCCTTTGTATAACTGATCCTGATGACGGCTTACACCACGAAGAGGAGTCTCTACTCCATTGATGATAAATCCTTTGTTTGGATCACAGGAGAAGCTTCTTACACCTACACGTGCAGAAATTTCATCGTATGTTTCATTTCTTCTTTCCAGTCTTGCTGTTACTGTGTAAAGATATGGCGCATCAATTTCCCATTTGGTCACTTCCGGAACATATACAGTCACTGCTGTGCTGTCTGCCGGACGGCATGCACTTGCAACTTCTTTTCCTTCTGCATCACAGATAGAATATAATACTGTAAAGTTTTCGTCAGCTTCTTTTACATAAGAAACAAGATCAAAGGTTGCTCCACCACAGTCACATGGCTTTGGTGTCACCTGGATTCCAGGACCTCCGTAATATTCCAGATCAAAATGTGCGTCTGGTACGCTGATCAGATTGACGCCTCTGTACAGACCGCCGTAGAAGGTAAAGTCTGCAGACTGAGGATATACGCTTTCTTTTCTTTCATTGCTGCATGCTACAACCAGAAGATTTTCTCCCTCTTTCTTGCAAACTTCTGTAATATCTGCACGAAAAGTAGAATATCCGCCTTCATGATATACCACTTCTTTTCCATTTACATAAACAGTTGCCTGCTGTCCTGCTGCCAGAAACTCTACAAACACTTTACCGTTACCTAAAGCTGTTTCGGTGTTTCAAAAGTTTTTGCATACCAGTATCTTCCTTTGTCATAACTTCCATTTCCGTCATGTCCATCAATTGCGTTCCAGGTATGAGGAAGATTAACGGTCTGCCAGTCTGTTGGCATCACTTCCGGAAGACCCACATCCTGCTGAATAAAAGCCCAGTCTTTGTTTAAATTAATCACATTGCGCATGATTCATTCTCCTCTTCTTTGTATTTTTTCATCTTTTCGTAGCTTTTTTGCATTTCCTTTTGTATAATATTATATGTAGTTTTTTCGCAAAATAACAGTGATGATTTCCATTGTTTTTTGTATTATTTTCAGATTATATGAGGAAAACTTATGAAAAATGAACAAAGCATCAATTAATAGAAAACATCTTACGGGCAAATTACATACCAGTATATCGTTTCACCCTTCCCTGTGAGCATCCTGACCAATTAGATTTGGGGCTTCGCAGTTATCTTTTAGGCATTTCCAACACTGCGGAGTTTTTCAATGGCGCTTTCGAAAAATTAAAGCCCAAAAAGATTTATTTCACCACAGATAAATTCCGCTGTACCTTTGTATTTTTCCTGCTTCCTGATGAGAAAACAGTTTTACACTGCGGTCCTGTACTCTTTGAAAAAATTCAGGAGGAACGTTTTGAAGAAGTGTTTCAGACCCTCAATCTGCCGGAAACCTACCATGATGCACTGGAGGCTTATTACCAGAAGCTTTGTTACCAGTCATCTTATCCCATGTTTGAAAGTCTGTTTCTGGAGCTTGGAAAAACCCTCTATGGCTCTGCCTGTGAAATTGTACACTCTAATGCCGACTTTTTTGACCACTGGAATGCAGCCTATGAAAATTGCCTGAGAGATACAGAACATCCTTTTTCCAATATTGATATGATTGAGCAGCGTTATGAATCGGAAAATGCCTTAATCAGCGCTGTAACATCCGGACGGGAAAGCAGGGCTATGGAAATGACTTCCCAATTTGGTACGCACTTCCTGCCAAAACGCACTACCAATAATTTAAGAGATATTAAGGATTACACCATTACTCTGAACACCCTCCTTAGAAAAGCAGCAGAAAAAGCCGGCGTACATCCTATCCACATAGATTCTTATTCCAACTGCAATATCGCCATGTTGGAAAAGCTCACCTCTGTGGAGCAATGCCTGGCAGCCCAGCGGAAAATTGTCCTTGGCTACTGCCAGATTGTAAAAGAACACCAGCACAAAGCACACTCTCCCCTTATCCGAAGAGTGGTTGCCTACATAGAAACAGACCTGGGCGCTGACCTGACCTTGAAATCCCTTTCCAGCCATCTGGGTGTAAACGCCAGTTATCTGTCTACCCTGTTTTCCAAAGAAATGGGAACTTCCCTCACAGACTACGTGAATAGCCTGCGTATTTCCCATGCTAAAACCCTGCTGGAAAACACAGATGCCCCCATTAAATCCATTGCTTTAAGATGTGGTATTGGAGATATTCATTATTTCACACGTTTATTCAAGAGAATTTGCGGTGTGACGCCAAAGGGGTATCGGGAGGCTCAGAGCACGCTAAAACAAGAAAATAGCAAAAAAAGGTAAGGGGAAAATGTTTCCTCTCCTTACCTTTTTATTACGTTTTACCTTATCAAAAATTTTTTAAATTATCGCTTTTCTATAATTATTCCTTGAATATCAACACCACACTGTTGAGCTTTTAAGACTTCCTCACATATATCTTTATGTTTTGTTTTTTCACATACCTCATAAAAAACTGCAAATTCTGCTCGAACGGTACGCCTATTCTGAAATCGTCGGTACATTCATTCTGATTTAGCGGTACTCGTTTTCTGCTCAAAGCGGTACGTTTTTCCTTTATTATTGTGATGTAACTATTATTCATCACAGTGCAAAGGAGGAACTATTATGCACGACTACAATACTATTCTTGGAGTCATAGAACTTCGGCTCAGTAAAGTCAGTTATGACTCTGTACAAAAACGTTACCGGATCGGACGGAGCGGGATTGCATTAATTATGAACCGATACAAGGATTCAGGCTTATCATTGGATGATCTTCGGCAAATGCCAGCCTCAAAGGTGGTTGATCTCATCTATCCAAAAGAAAACCTTCGACATAAGGATATTCCACTGCCTGATTTTGAAAAAATACATGAGCAGATGATCCAAATGGGAAAACATGCTGACTTGAGTTTTCTATGGATTGATTATAAAAAAGAGCATCCTAACGGTTACCAGCTTGCTCAGTTTTATAAGCTGTATCGTGATTTTATGGTAGATACTTATGGTACTTCAAAAACATCTATGCCTGTGGAACGGATCCCTGGCGAAAAGATGTATATTGACTGGGTAGGCGACCAGCCGGAACTGCTATTGGATACAACAACTGGCGAACTTCGGAAAGTTCACATTTTTACAACTACACTTGGTTTTAGCAGTCTTGTTTATGCAGAGATCTTTCCTGATGAAAAACTTCCACATTTTATTACCGGCACAGTACATGCACTGTCTTATTATGGGGCAGTTCCTAAATATCTTGTCCCGGACAATCTGAAAACAGCTGTTACCAGGCATAGTAAAGATGAACTTGTGCTGCAGTCAGCTTTTTCAGATCTGGAAACTTTTTATGATACGATCATTCTGCCGCCACCACCAAGGAAACCGAAAGGCAAACCAACAGTTGAAAATCATGTGCGTTTCTTGGAGACGCATCTGGTAGAAGAATTAAAAAAAGATACTTATACTTCTCTGGAAGCTCTGAATGCTGCGGTCAAAAAAATCGTAGCGGACATCAACCAGCGTCCTTTCCAGAAAAAATCTGACATCCGGAAATCCCGCATGAATGGATTCGAAAAGTACGACAAACCGTGTATGAACCAGCTTCCAGGCGAAAGTTATACACTTTGTGATTATAAATACTTTCTTAAAGTTCCAGATAATTACCACCTTGAGTATGATGCCCACTACTATTCTGTATTGTATACCTATAAAGGGAAGCCTGCAATTCTTAAGGCTACAATGACGGAGATACGGATGTGTGATGAGTATAACCGGCTGATCTGCCGCCATCCAAGATCTTACCGTGATTTTCCTCTTTACATTACAGATGACAATCATATGCCTCCAGAACACCTGTATTACAAAGAAGTGAATGCACATGACGGAGCTTATTACAGACGATGGGCATCTGTTTATGGAGAATCTATGGTAACTCTTATTGACAGGATACTCCGCAGTTCCAAGCATGAGGAACAGGCATACAACAGCTGTGCCGGTGTACTCCATTCCTGTAAAGATGTTCCTCACAGGCTGGTTCAGGAGACTGCTGAGAAATGCGTAGAAGCCAATGCCTGCAAGTATTCCTATTTCAAGAAAGTACTTAGCATGGTCCAGAATAATCATTCCAGCGGCGCTATAAACGGAACCGGAAAACTTCCTTCCCATACAAACATCCGTGGAAAGGAGGCATACAAATGAGTTCATCCCATGACATTACATTAACACCTCAGGAGCAGGCTCTGATCATGCGTCTGAAGAGTTTCCGTGTTCCAGAAATGGCACATATCCTGGAAGAACAGTTGAAAGATCCCAATGCAGATCTGAACACTTTTATGGAACGCATGACAGCAATGGTTGATGCAGAGTGGCAGGCGCGAGCAGATAAACGTTTTAATCGTCTGATGAAAGAAGCACATCTGCGATACCCAGCGGCGGATCTTGACGAAACTATTTACCGTCCAGAGCGTCAGCTTGATACCCAGACAATAGAGCGACTGAGTACCTGCCATTGGATAGAGGAAGGAAAGAATCTCATTGTAACAGGATCTTCCGCCAGTGGAAAAACTTATCTAATCAATGCTTTTTGTGTAACTGCAATGAAGCAGTCTAAGAGTGTAAAGTATATAAAAGCGAACACTCTTATGAGCGAAATGGAACAGGCACGTATCAAATCCACAAATCTGGATTACTTGAATAAGCTGACCAAGCTGGATCTTCTTGTAATCGATGATTTTGGCCTTATGGATCTCGATCTTGATAAATGCCGGGATCTTTTTGAAGTCCTTGACACCAGGGATGGAAGAAAATCAACTGTAGTCATCTCACAGTTTCCAGTCAGTACATGGTTTGATATGTTTGCTGATAATACCTACGCTGATGCGTGCCTTACACGAATCACAGATAAACATCATACATATCGTCTAGAAATGAACGGTATAAATATGCGCGAAACAGAATGATATCATCTAGCGGTACTTCGTACCGTTAAAAATGGAATAGCCGTTCCGCAGTAGCGGAACTGGCATTCCGTTTGAGCGTAATTTGCAGTTTCAACAATTAAATATTATAGATATGAATCAAAAATGTAGAGAATGTAGTATGAAATATTTTTGTGGAGGAAGATGTCGAGGGGAAACCTTTCAAGAAAAAGGTAAAATAACTGTTCCTTATCCATATTGTGATGAATGGAAAAGAGCAATGGAAAAAATATTTTGGATTTTAACAGAGTATCCTTCACTTGGGAAACAGAAATATCTTCAAATTGCTGAAAAAGCGGGAGAGTATTTGAATTTATGGCATTAATATTTTTATATATATGCAAAATAAAAAAAGGAGGTATATAGTGATGCTGTTAGCAAGTGCACATACAGGAATTAAGACTGAAAGCTATACAGAAGTATATAGTTTAGGTCTGTACAAAGAGTATTAAAAAGGATAAGCATCTGTGTTTAGGGCACAGATGCTTAATCTTCTAAAGGAGAATTTTTTGTATGAAAAATACAGAATTATATCAAAATGGAAGAAACTTAGGGTTAATTTCTCTGGCAAAATTTTTATCCGGATTTGCAAGTTATATTTATGATATTGGAGTTGTTATTTATTTGTTCCAGGAAACAGAATCAGTTACTGTGATTGGTGGATTCTTTGTTGCTCAGCTTTTGCCAGCATTTCTTATTCTGGTTATCGGCGGAATCATTGATAAATATAATAAAAAAGTCCTTATGATTATCAGTAATATTGTAAAGGCAGTCCTGATGGCGTGTCTTTTGATTAACAGAGATATCTGGTGTATTTATGCTGTTACCTTTGGGATGAATCTGATTTTGGAATTTGAAGGGAGTACTATAAGTGCACTGATAGCTAATGTTTTTGCGAAAGGTCATCTGTTTAAAGCTGCTTCTGTGATAAATTTTGTAGATTCTTTTTCCATGATTGCGGCACCTCTGTGTGCTTCTGTTCTAGCGTTATATTTTCGAGTGGATATTAATCTTGTTTTAAGTTGTGCATTGTATATGGTGACAGCTTTTTCGTACGGTTTCATTACATTTATCCATGTACCGCAGGATTCGTATATAGACGGTGATAAAAAGTTAAAGGTCTATATGAATTTAGTCAGAAATAAGCGTATTCTGGGAACAGTGTTTTTCTGGAATATTTTTATGTTTTGTATTGGGCTTGCTTCACCTTTGGAAGTCAGTATGATTGAGGAGAAACTGCAGATGCCTTCTCAGTGGTATGGGATTGGAAATGCAGTAGAGGGCATGGGAATGCTGGTTGCTTCTGCTTTTGTGCTGGGGAAAATCCGAAAGCTGAGGCCATCCACTGTCATTGTACTTGGGCTTATTTGCGCAGCCATGAGCCAGATTGTGATTGGGATTTCGGGAAATATATGGGTCTATTTTCTAGGAGCTGTCCTTGGGGGTATCACTGCGACATTTTGTCCTCTTGGTTTCAAAACGGAGATTCAGATGGAAGCTGAGCCAGAAAGTGTCGGAAGAACATTTGCTGTCTCAAGATTTTTTATTTTGCTGTCTAGAATGGGTGGTTCCTTGATAGTAGGACAGATGCTGAAGTTATGGAATATCAGGATGTTATATTTGGGTATTGCTGGAATTCTGATTGCGGCAGCCGCTGGATATGGAAGGTACATCTGGAGGGAAAAATAAGGTAAGGGGGGATTACAGAATTTGCATATGAATATCTTATGGCTATGAAGGAGGCACAATGTCAAAAAATATAAAGATTCTTTTATTTGAACTGGCAATGATAATTGGAAAGAGTGATTTTGAATATCCCATTTTTATTGTCTACTTATTAAGCAGAGGATTATCAGACTCAGAAATTGCATTGTTGTTTTCGATACAAGCAGTAACAGTATTTATTTTTGAGTATGTGACGGGAATAATAGCAGATAGAATAGGTTCTAAAAGCATATTAATTATAGGATCCTTATCAATGATTATGGCAGAGATGCTCTTTCTTTTTTCAGAAACGTTACCGAGCTATACCTTAGCAATATGCTTTATCTCTTTTGGTGTTGCTGCTAAAAGTGGTGCTGATATAGCAAGTCTGCATGATTTAATCACTCATGAAAATATTAATTCTACATTTGAAAAAGAAATTAGCGGTTTTATGGCTATGAAGACAATCTGGCCTATATTTGCGATAATAATAGGTTCAAATTGTTTTACATATAATAACAAGTTGCCATTTCTTTTAACAATGGCTGCCAACGTTATATCAATTATAAGTTTTGCTTGAGTTTCCGCAGTTTTATCCACAGAACCTATAATCATCCTTGCTGATTATTAACAACTTTTTAAAAATGCCAAAAATATAAGGAATCCTATTCCTTTTTGATGTAAAATTTAATCACCACAA
>ENA-OQAA01000012-OQAA01000012.1-human-gut-metagenome-genome-assembly--contig:-NODE-12-length-109632-cov-2.790512_pt1 | contig 109632 bp, 132 predicted proteins | sample MGYA00242489_ERZ504515 | MGnify/ENA primary metagenome ERZ504515 (study PRJEB26092, sample SAMD00036237) | human gut metagenome | host: Homo sapiens | study: EMG produced TPA metagenomics assembly of... | reverse complement strand
AAAAATTATAAATTGAGATATACTGTTCACCAGTATATTGGGAGAAAACAGAGAAATAATGAAAGAGAAGGGATGTTTTAAATGAACGATAACAAAAGTTTTCTGGGAACAGAGCCCATTGGAAGCTTTTGATGAAGCTGGCGCTTCCTACAGTAGCGGCTCAGCTGATCAATATGCTTTATAATATTGTAGACCGTATTTATATAGGGCACATTCCCGGGGACGGAGCTCTGGCTTTAACAGGTGTGGGCGTCTGTATGCCAATTATTATGATCGTGTCTGCCTTTGCAGCGCTGGTAGGCAACGGAGGTGCGCCCAGAGCTACCATTTATATGGGGAAAAAGGATAATGATACTGCTGAAAGAATATTAGGGAACTGCTTTACCGCACAGATCATAATTTCAGCTGTCCTTACGATGGTTCTTCTGATCTGGAACAGGGATCTCCTCCTTGCTTTTGGCGCAAGTGAAAATACCATTGATTATGCAGTGGCATATATGAATATCTATGCTTTTGGAACTGTTTTTGTACAGATCACATTGGGAATGAATCTGTTTATCACTGCTCAGGGATTTGCAAAAACGGGAATGCTTTCCGTACTTCTTGGAGCAGTGACAAATATTATCCTGGATCCGGTATTTATTTTTGGGTTCCATATGGGAGTAAGAGGCGCTGCACTTGCAACGATCCTTTCTCAGGCTCTTTCCTGTATCTGGGTTCTTTGCTTTCTGTTTGGTAAAAAGACGATTTTGAAACTGAAGAAAAGATATATGACGGTCAAAAAAGAGATTCTTTTTCCCTGTCTGGCATTGGGTTCCTCTGTGTTTATCATGCAGTCCAGTGAAAGTGTGATCTCTGTGTGCTTCAATTCTTCGCTTTTGAAGTATGGAGGAGACCTTGCTGTGGGAGCTATGACCATTCTTACCAGTGTTATGCAGTTTGCCATGCTTCCTCTTCAGGGACTTGGGCAGGGGGCACAGCCTATCATCAGCTACAATTACGGAGCCGGAAATAAAGAGCGTGTGAAAGGCGCTTTCTGGCTGCTTTTAAAATGCAGCATGTTTTATTCCGTACTGTTTTGGGCAGTTGTCATGCTGTTCCCGCAGATGTTTGTAGGAATGTTTACCTCCGATGCAGTGCTTGCAGCGTTCACCCGGGATGCCCTTAAAATTTATATGGCAGTGGTGGGGCTGTTTGGTATCCAGATGGCATGCCAGATCACATTTGGTGCTCTGGGAAATGCAAAAGCCTCTATTCTTGTGGCTGTTATGAGAAAATTTGTGCTGCTGATTCCGCTGATCTATATTATGCCTGCGATTTTTACGGCAGATAAAGCAAGGGCGGTTTATATGGCGGAGCCGGTTGCAGATACACTGGCAATTACCTTTACTGGGTTTTTGTTCTTTTTCCAGTTCCGTAAGGTTCTGAGACAGATGAACAAAAATACAGACCAATAAAATGTAAATTGGACAGAAATACAAAAACTCTCAGATTTTGGGAAATTTTTTCCGAACTCTGAGAGTTTTTTGTCAGTCAGTTGTTTTGCGGTGGATCAGAACAGGAGTGATCTGCTTATGAACAGGAGTTTTTAAAGGAGAAGGTTTCCTTTTTTCATTTCATCCATCTGAGAGACCAGCAGCTCCAATGCAGTTTCAGCAATTTTGTCGATCTGCTGACCGATGGTGGTAATGGGCACGATAGCTTCATTTGCAATAGGAGAGTTATCAAAGCCCACAAGACGGTACTGCTCTGGCAGATGTCCATATTTCTGGATGATAAGATTCAGAAATATATTTGCATAAGTATCGTTGGCGAAAAAAATTCCTTTTTTTCTGTCAGGATATTTTTCTTCGATAGTTTCAAAAGTTTCTTTTATCCGGTCAAAGGTTGTTTCATAAGTGGAGCCAAGATCGCCCAGCATGAGTTCGTATGGCACATGATACTTCTGACAGGTATCTTCAAAAGCAGTGATACGGTTATGAGCCGGAACATTTTCGGGTACGGGAACATTGACGTGGATCAGGATATCGCAGTGGTTTCGTATCAGAAGACTGGTTGCCTGCAGTCCGCCCATATAGTTGTCAGTATCCACACTGCAGATATGTTTGGCTTCCCGCTCAATAGCTACAATGGGAATATTGCATTTTGCCAGTTCTGCCGAGGAAAAAGTGTGGCTCAGAATGATCAGACCCTCAATTTTATAAGCCAGAAGCTCATTGATATACTGCTGCTCCCGTTCTCTTCCGTCATTGCTGACAAAGACAAGAAATTTATAGCCGAATTTTGAGTAACTGGACAAAAGCTGATTTAAGATTTCTGAATAATAATGAAGATAGAGATTGGGGATGATGATTCCGACAAATTCGCTTTTTCCGTTGGCAAGGACTTTGGCCAGTTTGTTTTCCTGATATCCCAGTTCTTCCAGAGCTGCGGCTATTTTTTCCTGATTTTCAAGGGTCAGTGAATCCGGGTTATTAAAATATCTGGAGATCGTTGTTTTTGAAAAAATTTGTGTAAGCTGCTATATCAGCAAATGTAACTTTTTTTTTCGCCATGATTCTGTACTCCCTGTATTTATATGGTAATTATGTTATGTCAGACACGTTTTTTATATGGATATTTACAAGTATAACAAGGCAGATATAAAAAATCAATCTAAAAATAACCGGTTAAGTAACCGGTTATTTTTTAGCTCCAATCTATTGACAGACAGAAAAAAAGTGATGTATTATCAATTTAAAGTAACCGGTTACTTAACCGGTTATAAGATCGAAAAAGAAAACGGAGGGAAATGGAGTGAACATTTTAGCGAAAAAGAAAACGTCACCTGTCAAGCGAACGGCAAAGGATAAGCTGATGTATGTAAAAAAGAACTGGCAGCTTTACCTGTTTTTTCTTATGCCGGCACTGCTTCTTACTATCATTTTCAAGTATCTTCCCATGGGCGGAGTGCTGATCGCTTTTGAAGATTATAACGTCATTGACGGCATTCTGGGAAGCGAATGGGTGGGACTGGAATACTTCAAAAGATTCCTGTCATCGCCGGATTTTATGGAATACCTGATGAATACTCTGAAGCTCAGTGCATTTGGTCTGCTTTGGGGATTTCCGATTCCCATTATCCTGGCTTTATTGTTAAATCGTATAAGACGTGAGGGAATACGAAAAAAGATTCAGCTGCTGATCTATGCGCCGAACTTTATATCTGTCATCGTTCTTTGCGGTATGGTTCGTATGTTTCTCTCGCCGGTAGGCCTATTAATTCCCTCCTCGGGATTGATACAAACTGGATGACAATGCCTTCAGCTTTCCGTACGATTTATATTGCCAGCGGAATCTGGCAGACAGCCGGATGGTCATCGATTATGTATACGGCTGCTCTTGCAAATGCCAGCAAAGATCTGGAAGAGGCGGCAATCGTAGATGGAGCAAATATCTTCCAGCAGATACGATATGTAGAGCTTCCGGCGATCAAAAACATCATTGTGATCCAGTTCATCCTGCAGGCAGGAAACATTATGAGTATCGGATTTGAAAAAGCTTTTGCATTACAGACGGACATGAATCTTCCGGCATCTGAAATCCTTTCAACATATGTGTATCGAATGGGTCTTCTTAATGGAGATTACGGATATTCTACAGCAGTAGGTTTATTTAACGCTATTATCAATGTTATTTTACTGATCGCAGTCAACTGGGTTGTGAAAAAGTTAAATGATGGTGAAGGTTTATAAAGAGGAGGAAAGAAATGGAAACAAGAAGAAAAATGAAACTCGGAACATCTGATAAAGTGATTCTGGGAATCGGATATACTGTTCTTGGCATTTTTGTTTTATCAATACTGATCCTCTTGTATATATTCTAATGGCCTCCTTTATGGATCCCAATGTACTGAACAGTCGGGGAATCAGCCTGAATTTTAAAGATTGGACGCTGGATGCCTACAGACGAGTTCTGGAAAACGATATGATCTGGCGTGGATTTTTCAATTCATTTTTTTATTCAGCGGCATTTACTGTGATTTCTGTGTTTATCACACTGCTGGCAGCCTATCCTATGTCAAAGAAAGAATTTGTAGGAAGAAAATTTTTTAATACAATCTTTCTTATTACAATGTTTTTTGGCGGAGGAATGATTCCTACTTTTATTTTAATTAATCAGTTACATATGGTAAATACCATCTGGGCGATTCTTCTTCCGGGAGCATTCAACGTATGGAATATGATACTGGCAAGAACCTATTATCAGTCTATTCCCAAGGAACTGCGGGAAGCATCTTCTATTGACGGTGCAAATGAGATCCAGCATTTCTTTAAGGTAATGCTTCCTGTCTGCAAGCCCATTATTGCAGTTCTGGCATTATGGTCATTTGTAGGAATGTGGAACAGCTATTTTGACGCAATGATTTATTTAAACGACGCAGAACTCCAGCCTCTGCAGCTTGTATTGAGATCGATCCTGGTCCAGAATACGCCTCAGCCGGGAATGATAGCGGATATCCAGAGCACGGCGGAGATGGCAAAGGTTGCAGAACTTCTGAAATATGCTACTATCGTAGTATCCAGCCTGCCGCTTCTGATTATGTATCCGTTCTTCCAGAAGTATTTTGATAAAGGATCATGGTTGGTTCTGTAAAAGGTTAAGGGGGATGTAAAGCATGAAAAAAAGAATAAAAATGCTGATAGCGGCAGGTCTTTCCGTTGTGATGCTTACTTCTGCTGCAGGATGTGGAAAAAGAGAGCGTATGGAAGCAGAGATCAATCCGGATACTCCTGTATCAGAGGTTTCGTTTCCTTTGAAGGAGCAGGCGGAGTTGTCTTTTATTACAAATGCACCGGCAACATCAACGCAGGATCCGAATGAAAGGGTTATTTTCCAGAGAATGGAAGAACAGACAAATGTGCATATTGACTGGACCTGCTTTGTTGCAGATCAGTTTGCAGACAAAAAGAACCTGGCTCTGGCACAGTTTGGAAACCTTCCGGATGGTCTGTTCAATGCGGGAATGAATGATTATGATCTTCTGAGATATGCAAAACAGGGAATTATCATTCCCCTGGAAAATCTCATTGACAAATATATGCCTAATCTTCAGAAGGTATTCGAACAGTATCCGGAATACAGGACAATGTGTACAGCACCGGACGGACATATTTACTCATTCCCATGGATCGAACAGCTGGGGGCAGGAAAAGAGGCTATTCAGGCAATTGGAAACATTCCCTATATCAACAAAAAATGGCTGGATTATCTGAAGCTGGAAGTACCGTCTACGGTGGATGAATTGAAGGAAACACTGATTGCCTTTCGCGATCACGCCGCAGAACTGGAAGAGGAATTTGAGATTGAGGGCGGAGTGATTCCTATGTCCTTTATTATAAACAACGGAGATCAGGATCCGTCTATCCTGATTAACGGATTTGGAGAGGGCTATGGAGATACGGGAGATCATTTTGCAGTGACAGACCAGGGCGAAGTAATCTACACCACTGTACAGGAAGGGTATAAGGAAGGAATCCAGTGGCTTCACCAGCTGGTAGAAGAAAAGCTGATAGACCCGGAAGCCTTTACCCAGGAGTGGTCTACATATATGGCAAAAGGTAAAAATCACCGTTATGGTCTCTGCTTTACCTGGGATATTTCGAATATTGATAATTATCAGGATTATGTGATGCTTCCGGCTCTTGCTGGTCCGGAGGGTCTTGTTAATGTCACAAGGCAGAATAACAGTGAGACCAGCGGTTTTGACAGAGGACGCTGTGTGCTTACCACCAGCTGCAGAAATACAGCTCTGGCAGCAGCCTGGATCGATCAGATGTATGCACCTCTCCAGTCTCCTCAGAATAACTGGGGAACTTATGGGGAAGAGGATTCCTTTAATATTTTTGAGATGGCAACAAATAAAGATGGAGAGCCTATGCTGAAGCATATGGATCTGGGAGATCAGTCCCCGGTAGAGGTAAGGGAGCTCAGTCAGTAAACGGACCTCTTGCCATACTGAATGAATATTATGATGTATATGTGACACAGCCAGATGATGCCAAATGGCGTCTGGATAACATGCATGAGGTATATTTGAAGGATATGAACAGTAAATACGTTTATCCAAATGTATTTATGAGCATTGAGGACACTAACAAGATATCTCAGTATGATACAGATATTAAGAAATATGCAGAACAGAAAAAAGCGGACTGGATCCTGAATGGTGGGATTGAAAAAGAGTGGGACAGCTATCTTGAAAAAATGGAACAGTATGGATTGTCAGATTATCTGGCCATCAAACAGAAGTATTTTGATCAATATCAGGAAAGCCTGATGGAAAATCAGGGAGATACAAAGTAAAAAATATATAGCGATACAGGAGTTTGAAATGAGCGAAAAATTAACAAAAGCAACTCGATTTCAATATGAACAGATGAATCAGATGCCGGAAGGAGAGAAACCTGTTTTTCATGTTTCTGCTCCTGCAGGCTGGATCAATGATCCAACGGGTTCTCTGTATATAAAGGAAAGGTGCATCTGTTTTATCAGTATCATCCATATTCCATCTGCTGGGGTCCTATGCACTGGGGACACAGCGTAACGGATGATATGAATAAAATGGAAGACAGAGCCGGTGGCTCTGGCGCCGGATCAGGAATATGACAAAAAAGGATGCTTTTCCGGAAGCGCTGTTCAGGCAGGAGACAGACATGTGCTTATCTATACCGGAGTTACAGATGAGGAAAAATCTGACGGAAGCCGGGAAGAAAGACAAAACCAGTGCATTGCCTTTGGCGACGGAGTAACCTATGAAAAATCACCGCAGAATCCGGTAATCACCGGGGATATGCTGCCGCAGGGATGCAGTCAGATTGATTTTCGTGATCCGAAGATCTGGGAAGAAGATGGGAAATATTATCTGATCGTGGGGAATAAAAGCGAAAAATATAAAGGGCAGGTGGTGCTGTTTTCCAGCTCAGACCTGGAAAAATGGAAATTTGAAACTATTCTGGCTGAAAACACATCAGGAAAAATCGGATGCATGTGGGAATGTCCGGACTTTTTTGAACTGAATGGAACCCATATTCTGATATGTTCTCCACAGAATATGACAGCAGAGGGACTTGAGTTTCATAATGGACACAATTCTCTGTATTTTTCTGGAAAGTATGAGAAACAAAGCCACACCTTTATAAAAGATGAACCCAGATCACTGGATTACGGACTGGATTTCTATGCGCCTCAGACAACCTGTCTTCCGGATGGAAGAAGAGTCATGATCGCCTGGATGAAGTCATGGGATTCCTGTGTGATTCCTGACGGACAAAGCTGGCAGGGAATGATGACGCTGCCAAGAGAACTGGAATATGTAAACGGAATTCTTTTCCAGAAACCGGTAAGGGAGTTGGAGAAATATCACAAAAATCCTGTTTACTATAAAGAAGCGGAAATCAAGGATAAAACAGAACTTCCGGGAATCCGGGGCAGAATACTGGATATGACAGTGGAGATCCCCGAGGGAGACTATGAAGAATTCCGGATCGATCTTGCACATAATGAGTCTTATACAACCAGTTATACATACTACAGGAAGCAGGGAATACTGGAAACAGACAGAACCTATTGTGGAATAAACAAAGATGTAGTGTGCCAGAGAAAAATGAAGATACGTGGTACGGAAAAAGCTCTGAAACTTCGCTTCATACTGGACCGTCAGTCCATAGAGCTGTTTGTAAACGAGGGACGGCAGGTAAGTACAACGGCAATCTGTACGCCGCAGGAAGCAGAACGGATTGTATTTTCATGCGACAGAAGTATAAAAGTAAATATCCAGATGTACGAAATAGCATAATAAATATAAAAATCTCAGATTTCAGGGAAAAGGCATCCTGGAATCTGAGATTTTTTATTATTATGGAATAAGGTGTGTTTTATGTGTTCAGGCATCCTCCGCCAGTATGGTTCCTCCGCCAAGTACCGTATCCCCGTCATAAAAACAGCAGCCTGACCGGGAGTAACGGCTCTCTGAGGCTCCTGGAAGGTAACGCGGATTCGATTTTCCCCAATTTGCTCAATAATGGCTGGCTGCTCCGGCTGGCGGTAACGGTTTTTACCTTACACTGGACAGGGTCATCCAGATGATCCCAGGGAATCAGATTAATATCCCCACCAGACAGGAGGAGGACATAAGATCATCCTTCCCGCCAAGAATCACCTGATTGTGTTTCAGGGATTTTGCGCAGACGTAAAGAGATTCCGGTGCAGAAATGCCCAGACCTCTTCTCTGACCAATTGTGTAATGGATGTGTCCTTTATGGGTTCCCAGAACTTTCCCTTCTTTGTTGACAAAATCTCCGGGTACGGAGGTCTGTCCGGTATATTCTTCGATAAATGAAGCGTAATCTCCGTCAGGGACAAAACAGATATCCTGACTGTCCGGTTTGTCTGCATTGATGAAGCCCTGTTCCTGAGCTATCTGACGAATTTCTGCCTTGGTATAGGTTCCCAGGGGGAAAAGTGTATGGGCAAGCTGATCCTGAGTCATGGAATAAAGTACATAGCTCTGATCCTTGGTATGATCCAGTCCTTTTTTCAGAAGATAACGGCCGGTGTCGGGATCCTGTTGGATTTGTGCGTAATGACCGCTGACAATATAATCTGCACCCAGTTCCTGGGCTCTTTTAATCAGAGCATCGAATTTAAGGAAGCGATTGCAGTCGATGCAGGGATTTGGAGTACCTCCGTTTAAATAGGTGGATGCAAATTTATCAATGACGTGGTGGCGGAATTCCTCATGCATGGGAAATACATAATAAAGGATTCCAAGTCTTGCTGCTACATTTCTCGCATCCTCTGTATCAGAGGGAGTGCAGCAGGAACGGTCGCCTGGCTGGCTGCACTGAGGTTTATCATAAAGCTTCATGGTAGCTCCGGCGCAGTCATATCCTGCCTGGATCATCAGGTAAGCAGCTACACTGGAGTCAACACCTCCGCTCATGGCAATGATTGCTTTTTTCTGCATGGAATCTTCTCCTTTTTCTTTTGCTGTGGCTATGGTATCATTATCAACCTATGATGTCAATATGTAAATTGCCGGGTACAGAGTGGATATTGCAGGTATATTTACAGGAAAATTATGGTTTGTTTATAGATTTTATAATTATATTAGAAATTATACAAACTCTTATCACAATTATGTTGTATTCTATAAGTGTCTTAAAGGTAATCCCCTTTAAGAACTGGCAGCACTTCAATGCCGGAAGAGCTGCCGAACTCTTTCCTTTCCCTAAAAAATAAAAGAAAACAATGACAGCCGCCCACCCGGCAAGATCGTCGGGAGAGCGGCAGTTTTCTTGTTTGCCTTTAGCAGTTTATATGCTCCGGAAGAACTTTGGCGCTTCCGGGGCAGTTTTTATTTTATGGTCTTCGATAACGGTTCAAGCAGGAGTAGATTTCCTGGGCTCTTGGCATGGCATACCCACAGGGGATATAAGAATCGCCGCTGAAAAATACCAGTCCCTTCTGATCCAATTCCCGGATCAGATATTCTGCAATTTCTGGAAGTGTCCGTTTCCCGTCAATGAGATGTTCTGCGGCATATTTCAGCAGCATACTTAAAGAAGCGGTCTGTTCTGTGTCCACAATCTGTTCAATATAGCGCAGATCCACTTCCTGTCGTCCTATGGAAAAACCGTCTTTTCCGTGTACCTTTGTTTTGAGTCTGTCCGGACGGTCGGAATCTCTGCGAGGGGATCTGGGAGCTGCGGAAGCAGCTTTTGTCATGATCCGGCAGCTTTTGGGAAAGTGGAATCCCGGCACAGAGGTTTCTGGAAGCGGATACTGGCTGCAGAGAGTTTTTACCATGTGGGTAATGTCCAGCGGATAATAGCTGTCCATCTGGATCACTGTGTCTGCAATATGGAAAAAGGCACCGGAGCTTCCGGCAACCAGAATGGTAGAGATTCCGGCTTTGTGGCACAGATCTCCTGCCCGTTCCAGAAACGGAGTGATAGGCTCCTTATCTCTGGCAATCACCTTCTGCATAAAAGAATCCCGTACCATAAAGTTGGTGGCAGAGGTATCTTCATCCAGAAGAAATACCTTACTGCCGGCTTCTATTCCTTCAATGATACCGGCAGCCTGTGAGGTACTTCCGCTGGCATCTTCTGTAGAAAAACAGGAGGTGTCTTTTTTATTTGGAAGATCATTGATAAAAAGAGAAATATCTACATCTTTGATAAAGCGGCCGTCCTCAGAACGCAGCTTCAGAGCTGTATCATTTGTGACCACATACTCTCTTCCGTCACCCGGAACATGGTTATAAACGCCAAGTTCCAGCGCATTGAGGAGGGTGGATTTCCCGTGATATCCGCCTCCTACGATCAGGGTAATCCCTCCGGGATGCCCATTCCGGTTATCGTTCCCTTATGCGGAAGCTCCATGGTGATCCGAAGAGTCTCCGGAGACCGGAAGGGGATGGAATCCTTCATGGGACGGGAGGAGATTCCGCTCTCTCTGGGAAGAACGGAGCCGTCTGCCACAAATGCAGCCAGACCTTCTTTTTTCAGCTGTTTCCGGATATATGCCTGATCCTCTGCGAGAAAAATGGCTTCCTCCAGTTTTTTGGCATTCAGATTTTTATAAAGAAATGCCTTCTGTACACAGATTGGAAGAAAGTCAAACAGGATTTTTTCCAGCTCGGGAGCATTGATGGTCCGACCGTTAGCGGGAAAGCCGATAAAGAAACGGGCAATGATATCTTTGTCGGTGATCTCACAGGCAGAGCGTTCCAGAACCTCCTGGCCGCAGTGGCTGACGGAGATCAGGCCGCTTTTCCCGAACCCTTTGCCCGGAAGGAAAAACGGTTGATCTGCTGTTCAAACTGACGGGTCAGATAATCACAGAGAGTAATTTTTGTAACAGGATTTTGCAGATATTCTTCCGGAAAACCGGCAGTTTTATGAGAAACCCGGATGCTGATATGAGAGGGAGAGGCAAAAGGATCTCCCTGAACATGGTCAACAGATAAAATGTAATGACCGAACTGATACGCTCCTTTCAGAGATTTATATGCAGGATAGCTTTTTCTGTGAATGGAGTGAAGCATGTTCTGCAGGTCTGTAGATTGCTGCATAATAAAGTTGCCTCCTTGATAAACTAATAAATGGCAGGACTGCCTTTCTGTTCATTTTAGTAAATGATCCGTCATAAGGCAATGATTTTTGGAAAAGAAAATACCCAGGAAAACATAAAAATTTCCGGAGGCTCTTTCTTAAATCTTCTTTAAGATTTGTCAATATGTGTAGAATTTTAGACATAATTGGATTATAATGTACAGGAATTGTGTATTGATTCAGGCAGGAGCAGGGCTTTTGCAGAAACAATGAAACCCGACGTTATACTCCGGAAACGGGGTATTAAATACGAATTATATTAAGGAAAGGTGGAACTAATATGGAACGAAGAAACGCATGGCTCAGCTATGGAGAAAATGAAGAAAAAGAGATGGAGCAGATTGCAAAAAGCTACAAAAGCTTTCTGGATGCAGGAAAAACAGAAAGAGAATGTGTAACAGAGCTGATCAGACAGGCAGAGGCTGCCGGTTATGTTTCCATGGAGAAGAAGCTTGCATCAGGAGAAAAGATCCAGGCAGGAGACAAGGTTTACTCTGTAGCAATGAATAAGATCCTGGCATTTCCATATCGGACAGGAGCCGCTGGAAAAAGGAATGAATATTCTGGGAGCGCATATTGACTCTCCCCGTATTGACATTAAACAGAATCCTCTTTATGAAGAGGCTGATATGGCATATCTGGATACTCATTACTACGGCGGCGTAAAAAAATATCAGTGGGTTGCGCTTCCTCTTGCCATCCATGGTGTGATCGCCAAAAAAGACGGTACAGTTGTAAACGTGACAGTGGGAGAAGATGAAAATGATCCTGTTGTTTATATTACAGATCTTCTGATTCATCTGGCAGGAAAACAGCTTCAGAAAAAAGCAGCTGAGGTCATTGAGGGTGAAAATCTTGATATTCTCATTGGAAGCAGACCGCTGAAAGATCTTGATGACGACAAAAAGAAAGAGGCTGTAAAAGAAAATATCCTCAGAATCCTGAAAGAAAAATATGATGTAGAGGAAGAGGACTTCCTTTCTGCAGAGCTTGAGGTAGTTCCGGCAGGAAAAGCAAGAGACTGCGGACTGGACAGAAGCATGGTTACGGGCTATGGACAGGACGACCGCGTATGCGCATACACTTCCTTCCTGGCAATGCTGGAAATGAAGGATCCGAAGCGTACAGCCTGCTGTCTTCTTACAGATAAAGAAGAGATCGGCAGCGTAGGAGCAACAGGAATGCAGTCCAGATTTTTTGAAAACAGTGTGGCAGAACTTCTGGAAGGAATGGGATGCTATTCTGATCTGACACTGCGCAGAGTTCTCAGAAACTGCAGCATGCTGTCCTCAGATGTAAGCGCAGGCTTTGATCCTGCATATGCAGAAGCATTTGAAAGAAAAAATGCGGCATTTCTGGGAAGAGGAATTGTTCTGAACAAATTTACAGGAGCCAGAGGAAAATCCGGTTCTAATGATGCAAATGCAGAATATGTTGCAAGAGTACGGAAGATTTTTGACGATCATGAGATCGCATTCCAGACTGCAGAGCTTGGAAAGGTAGATGTAGGCGGAGGCGGAACCATTGCCTATATTGCGGCTCTTTATGGAATGGAAGTCATTGACAGCGGTGTGGCTGTGCTGAGTATGCACGCTCCATGGGAAGTAACCAGCAAAGCCGATATTTATGAAGCAAAAAAAGCATACAAAGCATTTTTACTTGACGCATAAAAGCTGTTTTGGGCAAAAATAATAATTTAATGCCAGAATTTTGAAGTTTTGAAAAGTCTTTTTTCGTTTTATAAGTGAACGAATAAATTGTATCCGCTTATAAAGGCGTGGAAAAGAGAGTATAAAAGGAGAAATCATGGGGGATACATTAATCAAGGTAGAAGACCTGTGTAAAATTTACAATCCTGGAGAAAACGAGGTCCGCGCTCTGGACCATGTGAACCTTGAAATTAAAACCGGAGAGTTTGTGGCTATCATCGGCCAGTCCGGCTCTGGTAAATCTACGTTTATGAATATGCTGGGCTGCCTGGATGTGCCTACTTCCGGGAAATATTATCTGAATGGAACGGACGTATCCACCATGAAGGACAATGACCTGTCAGTGGTTCGAAACCGAGAGATTGGATTTATTTTTCAGGGCTTTAATCTGATTGCCAATCTGAATGCTATTGAGAATGTGGAGCTTCCTCTGATATACCGGGGCATTGACAGGAAAACAAGGCATAAGCTGGCTATTGAGTCGCTGAAAATGGTAGGTCTTGAGAAACGAATGCAGCATAAGCCAAGCGAGATGTCCGGCGGTCAGCAGCAGAGAGTGGCAATCGCCAGAGCCATTGCGGCGAAACCGCCGGTTATCCTGGCAGATGAACCTACAGGAAATCTGGATTCTGCATCCAGCAGAGAAATTCTCGGAATCCTGAAGCAAATGCATCAGTCCGGAAAGACCGTGATTCTTATCACACATGACAACGGGATTGCCGATCAGGCAAGACGGGTGGTAAGGATCATGGATGGAAAGATAGAATCAGACACCATAAATCAGGATTTTGGTAAAGGAGAGGAAGTATTATGAAAAAGCCAAAGAAGAAGCTGGTGATTGGAGTTGGAGCAGTAGCAGTGGTGGCAGCCGGAGCAATTGCAGTTTTGGGAAATCCCGGAAAAGAAGGGGAAACACTTCCGAAGGTGGAGGTTGTGGAAGCTGTAACCGGAGATGTGCAGCAGACGGTAGAGGCCAGCGGAACTGTTGTAAGTGAGGAAGAAAAAACGTATTTTTCACCGGCAAATGCAAAGGTTGATGAAGTTTCCTTTAAAGAGGGAGAAACCGTAAAGGCTGGAACAAAGCTTGTAGAATTTAATATGAAGGATCTTGAGAGAGAAGAGAAAAAGGCTGAACTGAATGTGAAATCAGGAAAGCTTGACATGCAGAATACTCTCAATAAATCTGACAAAGCGGTAAAGAAACAAAAGGATGCCCAGGGAAATGTAGCTTCTCTGGAGCAGCAGGTGGCAGCGCAGAAAAATTATGTGGCAAGCCTGAAATCACAGCTGGCTCAGGTAACAGCAGACGCTCAGGCTCAGGCGGCAGCAGAGGCAGCCAGAAAGGCGGAAGAGGCAAGAAAAGCTCAGGAGAAAAAACAGCAGGAAATTCAGCGTCAGTATGAGGAAGCAGTGAGAATTTATGAAAATGAGACGCTTCCTGCATACCAGAACAGGCTGAATGAGCTGAATTCAGCAGCAGATCAGGCTCTTACAGCTTACAATCAGGCTGAGAATACATATCAGATGGCATTTACTGCCTGGTCAGCAGACCAGAGCCCGGAAAATACAGAAGCCCTTTCTCAGGCAGAGGCGGACAGAAGCAATGCTCAGGTAGAATACCAGAATGTTCAGGCTGTTTATGAGGATTACAAAACTCAGATGCCGCCGGCGCCTCTTTTATCTGACTTTACAGGCGCTTCTGATCTGGTGACAGACGGAACCGGCAGTGATTTCAGCGATACGCCTTCCGGGGATATTTCCGGAGGAACTGTGTCAGTGGATACTTCCGGAATTGAAATAGCGCTTGAACAGGCAAGCAGCGATCTGGCAGAGCTTCAGTCAGAGCTTGCGTCTCAGGAGGCAATTGCGAGGCAGATCCCAATGCAGTAACAAAAGAAGAAAAGGAAAAGATGAAGATCACAAATAATCTTTCCGAACTTGAAAAAATGTCTGCAAAAGACTGGTAGAGTCTGCAAAAAATGGCGTAACAGCAGATTTTAACGGAGTTATCTCAAAAGTAACGGTGGTAGAGGGCTCTACAGTAACCCAGGGAACGGAACTTTTTACTTTGCAGAATACAGACAAAGTAGATGTGGATGTCAATATTTCCAAATATGACTATGACAAGATCCAGGAAAATCAGAAGGCAGAGATCACTCTTGCAGGAAAAAAATATGAGGGAACTGTAACATCTGTCAGTCATATTGCAACACAGAATGAAAAGGGAGCTTCTCTGATTTCCGCAAGGGTAAGAATAGACCATCCGGATGAAAACGTATTTCTTGGGGTAGATGCAAAGGTTACCATTCAGGCAGATAAGGCAGAAGATGTTCTTGTTCTTCCGGCAGAGGTTGTGAATATCGGTAAACAGGGATCTTTCTGTTACGTTCTTGAGGACGGAGTGATCGCCAAAAAGAATATTGAAACCGGGCTGAGCTCTGATGACTACATAGAGGTCACCGAAGGCATTGAAGAGGGAGACACTGTGATCAGGGATATTGGAACACTTCAGGAAGGAATGCCTGCAGAGGCTATGGCGTCCGGTGATGCCGCAGTGACGGGAGAAGGTGCCTGATGAATGGATTTTATGAATATGTAAAAATGGCTGTTCAGAACATCCGCGCAAATAAAGGCCGGTCTTTTCTGACAATGCTTGGTATCATTATCGGAATTGCTTCTGTTATTGCAATTGTTTCCATTGGTGAGGGAACAAAGAACCAGATGAATTCAGAGATCAGTGATATCGGAGGCGGCCAGGTTTACATTTATGTCAGCAATGATGCAATCACAGAACAGGAATGGATCACACCTGAAGACATTAATGCAGTCCGTGATCTGGAAAGTGTGGAAGGGGTAAGTGTTGCTGAAAGCTATGACGGTGAAACAGTTACCGGAAAGGGAAACTTTAATCTTATGGTAACTGCAGAAGGACCGGACCCCAAAATGGTAAATAATGCGGACATGAAATATGGAAATTATTTCGGTGAACGGGAAGTGGAAGAGGCCAAACCTGTATGTGTGATCTCTGATGCCGATGCCAGACGTCTGTTCGGTACAGATGATGTAGTGGGCATGAGTCTTGACATTACCTGCTATGATGTGACGAAAAGCTTTCGTATTGCAGGTGTAACCACACAGAAGGAAAATGGAACCTTTGTCAGCTATACATATGAAGGCATGCCTGTAACTGTAAACATTCCTTATTCTGCAATGAATGAGCTGGTAGGAGATGTGGACTATTTTTATTCCATGACTGTTCAGGTGGATACAAGTCTGGACTCTCAGAAGGTTGCCAATGAGATCGTTCATCTGCTGGAGAAGAACCACCAGAGTGCAGGAGATGATTATTTCCAGATCCAGAATTTCCAGGATGTTATGAAATCCATGAACCAGATGCTTGGCATGGTAACTGCATTCATTTCCTTTGTAGCAGGAATTTCCCTGCTGGTAGGAGGAATCGGCGTTATGAATATCATGCTTGTATCTGTAACGGAAAGAACAAGGGAGATCGGTATCCGAAAATCTCTTGGAGCAAAAACCTCTTCCATTATGATGCAGTTTCTGGCAGAAGCAGCCATTCTTACTGTGATTGGAGGAGTGATCGGAATTATTCTGGGAATTATCGGAGCGTATGGAATCTGCAGCGTTATAAGCGCAAGTATGCAGATGGTGATCAGCCCGGAATCAGTCTCAGTACAATTATGTTTGCAACTCTGTTTTCCTGTGCAGTTGGTGTATTCTTTGGAATTTACCCTGCGAGAAAGGCAGCGAAGCTCAGTCCTATTGAAGCGCTGAGAAGAAACTGAGATGATATAAGGGTTTTCCTGTGGGAGAGAACTGGCAGGGAGTCAGGACAAAGCCTCCCCGGGAAGCCCTTTTTTTGTATACAGAGCCGCAAATTAAGCTGCAAAAACGAAAGCAAAATTCTATACCGGAAAACTTCTGGAAAAAAATAATTTTTTTTTTTCAAAAAAGTGTTGACAAAAAACACGTTATCATGTAGAATACTCTTTGTTGCGAGGGAAGTCGCAAGGATGTGCGTTTAGCTCAGCTGGATAGAGCGTTTGGCTACGGACCAAAAGGTCGGGGGTTCGAATCCTCTAACGCACGCTAACAGTTATGAGAGCCTTGATTTTTCAAGGCTCTTTTGTTTTTGTTAGTATATTATTTTTTGACAAATACTTGACAAAATAAGTTTGATTTAATATAATGAACAATGTTCAAATTAAATTGATTACTTATGAGAAAGGAAATCTGGGAATGAAAAAAATATTAAATACTTCTATGATTTATTTTATTCTTGCTGCGGCAGCAGGAGTGTTTTACAGAGAGTTTACGAAATTTAACGGATATACAGGAGAAACGGCGCTGAGCTATGTCCATACTCATTTATTTGTGCTTGGAATGTTTGCGTTTCTTGTTATAGCGCTGTTTGGATGTCAGAAGCCGGAATTATTTAAACAGAGTACATTTAAGAAATTTTTTATTCTTTATAATATTTCCCTGCCGTTTATGGCAGTTATGCTTCTTGTAAGAGGCGTTGTTCAGGTTCAGGGGGCAGAGCTTACAAAGGCGGCAGACGCATGATTTCAGGCTTTGCGGGAATTTCCCATATTTTAATTGGAATTGCTGTTCTGGTACTGTTCCGATCCCTGAAGAAATGTTTTGAGTGACGAGAACAGAAGAATGGAACAGGTTATCAGCGTAAGAGGAAAAAACATAATCAGATGCTAAGGAAAAATATTAAATATAATATGAACACTGTGTTCAATAGTGGTTGACAACAGGCAGAATCCATGACGATTCTGCCTATTTTATTTTTGCTTATTGATTTTAAAAAGTTACCTGTGATACAGTACAAATAACAGAAAATAGCGAGCGGATATTTGGAAAAATAAAAATATTTTAAAGAAACTTATGGGAAAGAAGCAAAAATTTAAAAGAGCCCGGGATTCGGAAGAGGAGTTTATGGACGAAATAGATTGAACAGTCCGTCTATAGTGGCTGAGAATCTAAAGGGCGGAAAGGAGGATACTATGAAAGCTGCATTTAACGAGGATGAGCTGAGGGTAATTGGAAAGCATACCCAGTTCGGTATTTACGGGGGAGAGGATACAGAAGCAGTAAGCTATAATTATCCCATTACTCCGAAAGAGAATATGCTTCGTATGCTGCGGGGAGAAAAACCTTTATGGGTTCCAAATCAGACGCTGGAAAATAATGCTCTGCAGCCTCTTGTAATGGACGATGCCCGGGCCAGGAATTTTGGAGGAAAAGACTGGTTTGGCATTGAATGGGAGTATGAGCCTCTGACAAGAGCGGCTATGGTGAAGCCGGGAACCCGGAGGCTGGATGACATTACTAACTGGAGATCTCTGGAATTTCCGAATCTGCGCGCCATAGACTGGAAAAAGGATTACAAAGAAAGATATGAAGGAAAAATATCCCAGGACAGGCTGACTTATTTTATCATTGTAAATGGATTTTTTGAGAGAACGGCAGATCTTACAAGCTTTGAGGATGCGTTCTGTTATCTTCTGGAGGAACCGGAAGCCCTTACAGAGTTCTATGACCGTCTGGCAGAATGGCACATTGAACTGATCAAGATTGCAAAGGAATATTATCATACAGATATGATTCTCTTCCATGATGATATGGGAACTCAGATCAGTACCTTCTTTTCACCGCAGATTTATAAGGAACTGTTTTTGCCTCAGTACAAAAAGGTCACAAAGGCAGCTCATGACATGGGAATGTATATCTGTATTCATTCCTGCGGATGTATCGGTTCTCTGATGCCTCTGATCATTGAAGCCGGATTTGACGCATGGGAGGGACAGGATTCCTCCAATGACAAAAAGGCTATTATGGATCAATACGGAAAAGACCTTGCCCAGTGTACGTTATTTGTGATCCCGGCTGATATGAGTGATGAGGAGGCTGTTGCAGAGGTTCACAAAAGAGTGGATGAGCTGGGAGTCAGCGGACGTTTTGCCTGCCGCCTGAAGGATGAAAAGCCTGACCGGAAAGTAGATCTTGCTCAGGAGCTTTACAGATACAGCCGTATCAGACTTGCAGAAACGAAATAGAAAAGGAGAGGGGGATTTCTCTATGAAGGAGCAAAAACAGGAAAAAAAGGGACTCAGCGGCGCGCTGAAAAAGTTTTATGGTGTGGGGGACTGTGGATTTACTCTGATGTCAAATATTGAAAGCTATTATTTCAGCTTCTTTCTCACAAACCTTGCCAAGTTCAGCCTTCCAATGGTTACGTTTATCACCACAACGGCAAGCGCTGTGGATGCGCTGCTTTCCTGGATTTACGGGGCCATTCTGAACAGCATCAAACCTATGAAGTGGGGACGCTACCGTTCCTGGCTGATCGCTATTCCATGGCTGGTTCCATTTCTTTATGCATTTCAGTTTGTAAAGATCGGCGACGGAATGGTTTCGGCTGTGATCATCATTATAGCTGCCATTGCCAGCCATGTGGCGTGGAACTTTGCGTATGTTGCCAATGTTTCCATGATCTCAGTGGCAGGCAAAACGCCGGAGGAAAGATCGCAGCTTTCTGCTACAAGAGCAGCCTGGGCCAATTTTTCAAAGGTTATTTTTTCTTACGTAGGTCCCGGACTTGCAGCAGTAATGGCAGGGATCATCGGAGAAGTGAACCAGTACGGCGCAGCTGCGTTTGTGCTTGGATGTATTATGGCAGTGCTGTATTACGCGCACTTTAAAATGTTTGACGGTTATGAGAGTGTGCAGCCTGCAGAGAACGCAGGGAAAAAAGCGGCAAAGGATAAAACCGGCGGCATGGATCTGATCCGGGCGCTTTTGCAGAACCCTCCGCTGATCGCGCTTCTGATCGCTGACCTTGCCAAGTTTATGTTTAACTTTGTACTGATGGGAGTGGCAGCTTATTACTTTACATATATCGCAGGCGATGAGGGAATGCTTTCCACTTATATTCTGGTTACTAATATTTTCTGTGTGATCGGAGCTTATTTAAGTAAGACGTTAAGCATTAAATTTACCACAAGGACAACAACCATTGGAGTTATGGCAATCCAGGCTGTGCTTCTGATCATCTCATTCCTGATGTATGATAACGTAATGGTTGTCATTGTTCTGATGAGTATCGCAATGTTCGGATATGGCATTACTTATGCTTGCACACCTGCCTGTATGGTGATACCATTGTATATAGTGAATGGAAAACGGGAAAAAATGCAGCAGGCTGGATCAGCGGACTTCAGAACGTACCTCTGAAGGTTTCAATTATGACAAGAGGAATTATCATTTCCGCATGTCTGGCAATGGGAAATTTCAGCCCGGATATTGATCCGGCGGCAGCCTCTGAGGAACTGAAGCGTGCCATAAGTCTTGGATTTATGATTATTCCGGCAGCGGCTCTTATTATTGCAGTTGTTGCTCTGGTATTTGGATTTAAGCTTACCAAGGATAAGGTTGATCAGTACGCACAGGAGATCGCATCCCGTTCATAAACAGATAAAGGACGGTCAGGCAGGATGGAGAACAGGGATATCAGATTTCTTTTAAATCTGCAGATGCTGGCAGATGGAATAAGGAAAAGCTTTCCGGAGCTGGAATTTTATCAGGGAGAGGATGGCGCATGTCTGGAAGGAGTGCGTTTTTTCCAGAAAGGAAAGAAGCTGGATTCCCGTTATGTGTATATTGCAGATGTAGATCAGCTGAAGTCTGAGATCCCTCCGGATACCCGCTGCTCTCTGATACTGGCAGACAGAGAGAAGATTTCAGATAAAAGAAATATCTGTCTGAACCGGAATGATAAAGGCAGCCGTAATGCATGTGCTCCGGATCCTCTGAACAAAGAGTACTGTTATCAGAGCCAGAGTAACGAAAATTATCCGGACAATGGTAAATTATCTGTTCAGGATCCTCTGGCTGAACAGAATAAATGTGAGAAGTGGAACAACGGCAGAAATAGCATTATCCGGATATCGGGAGAAACGGAGCTTACAGAGCTTTTTAATGTGTGCCAGGATATTTTCCGGTATCACTGTTCCTGGGCAGATACATTGAAAAATATAGTGATCTGCCAGGGAAGCGTGGATGATCTGTGTAAAGTAAGCTGTGAATACTTCCATAATCCTGTTTTTGTGCATGATTCCAGACTGAATGTGATTTCCTGTCCGGTATGGAGAGAGGGAATGATCAACTGGCAGAGGGATAAAAGTACAGGACTTCTGATCACTCCGCTGGAAGAGCTGAATGAGTTCAAAACAGACAGAGAGTATCTGAAAACACTTACCACTACAAAAGCAGATATTTTTTCTGCAGATCTGAGAGGCTACAGGGATATTTATGTGAATATCTGGGGCAGCTACGGAGGATATGAAGGAAGACTGGTCATCTGTGAAATTGACAGCTCTCTGGAACCGGGACAGCTTGTATCCGCAGAATATCTGGCGGAAATGGTACGTTTTGTTCTGGAAAAACGGGGCCATATGGAAAACACTTATAAGCGGGCCCTGGAAGTAATGCTGGTGGGAATGATACAGGGAAAGAAATTTTCTGATTCAGAGATTGCAAGCCGGATTGAACAGTGCGGTTGGAAAACAGAAGACTCCTATGTATGCATCCGCCTGGACGCAGAGGAGCAGGAGGGAAATCCGGGATCCTCAGCAGCCAGTCTCTGTAATTATGTGGAAGCCAGAGTTCAGGGAAGCAAGGCTGTAAGCATGGATAACCGGGTCTGTATTATTATTAACCGGAACCTGAACAGACATTATACTTCAGATATTGCAGGCATTTTAAGAGACGGGCTGTTCAAGGCAGGATTCAGCAATGTGTTTCATAATCTGACTAATCTGGAAAGCTGTTACAGGCAGGCATCTACAGCCCTGAAGTACTGCCGGAAGAAAAATGATATGATGTGGTCCTATACATTTGGAGATATTGTAATGGACTATATCGGAGACCTTTGCAGCAGTGAATTTGAGCCGGAAGAGCTTTGTGCATATGAATTAAAAAAGCTGAAGGAATATGATGCTGAGAACCGGACAGAGCTGTACAAAACACTGATGACTTATATTTTAAATGAAAGAAATACCGTAGCCACTGCTTCGGATCTTTATGTGGGAAGAAGTACTTTGTTTTACAGGCTGCGCAAAATAAAGGAGATCACAGGCTTGATAATGAACATCTTGCCAGGCCCATAAAAAATCTATATTTAAGACTCTCGATTTTTCTTATGGAGAGAGGATAACAGGAGAAGGGAGATGGCTTTTATGCTGACACCAAAACAGAATTTGCTGGAAACACTGAAAAAAGACGGAAAACCGGAATGTCTCTGTAATTCCTTTACCATGTTTCGGGGAATCCCCGGAGATCCCTGCTTTAAGCTGATACGCGGAAATCGCATCAGAGGAACAAAATCCTATGACCAGTGGGGAACTCTGATCCTTTTTCCGGAAGATGCTCCGGCGGCGATCCCCTATGTTACAGAGGAGAACCAGGTGATAAAAGATGTGGCGGAATGGCAGAAGTATGTGAAAGTTCCTGATCTGGCAGGAAAATGCTCCGAAGGCTGGGAGGAAGCTCTGGAAGCAAAAAGCAGGATCGACCAGGAAAAATATCTTACCATGGTAGTAATGGGAACAGGGATTTTTGAGCAGCTTCATATGCTGATGACGTTTGAGGATACTCTGATGAACTTTTTTGCTGGAGCCGGAGGCAATGCATGAGCTGATCGATGTGATCTGTGAATACCGTCTTACATATATGAAACTGGTTGTGGAAAATCTTCACCCGGACTGTATTGTTTCTCATGATGACTGGGGGGCAAAAGACAGCCTGTTCATGTCGCCGGAGGTATGGAGAGAGTTCTTTAAGGAGCCTTACAGAAAGCTTTATGATTATCTCCATTCACAGGGAGTAATTGTAATGCATCATGCGGATTCCTATCTGGAACCTATTGTTGAAGATATGGCAGAGATCGGCGTAGATATCTGGCAGGGAGTTCTGAATACCAACAATATTGCAGCGATTTCCCAGAAGGTAGGGGACAGAATGCTTCTGATGGGCGGAATTGATTCTGTCATAGACCGGGAGGATGCCACAGAGGAGGAAATCAGAAAAGAGACAAGGCGAGCCTGTGAAGAGTATGGAAACCTGAAAGGCTACTGGCCGGGGATCACTTACGGGGGACCGGGAACGATTTATCCTCATGTAGAAGAAATTGTGATCGATGAGATCAACCGATATAATGAAGAACGATTTGGAGTTTCTGTTTCATAAAAAATGTCCCGGAGATGTACTGCCGGGTACTGCAGATAAAAATATCAGCATCAGGAAATGGAGGAGAGAATATGACTGCAAAAGAAATTTTTCTGGAAACAATTAAAAAGGACGGAAAACCGGAACGGCTTTTAAAACAGTATGAGGGATTTGGATTTTATCCTCCCAATCCGGCATCCACTTATATCCGGGGAAATCGCCACCGTGGTATGGAGCCAATGAAAGACAGGTTTGGTACAGAGATCCTCTGGCCGGCAGATCAGCTTGCAGCAATGCCTCATGTAACAGAAAGCAATAAGGTGATCAGTGATATCTGTGAATGGAAGGAGCAGTTGAAAATGCCGGAGCTTCTGGAAAACTGTTCAGATCCGGCTCTCTGGGAGCCATTTAAGGAAAAAGCTCAGGAAATCCGGGAAAGCGGAAAGCTTTTTATGGCATTTATGCCAACAGGAGTGTTTGAACGGCTTCACTTTCTTATGGGATTTGAGGATATGCTGATGAATTTTCTTCTGGAGCCGGAAGATATGATGGATCTCTGTAATGCTATTGGAGAGTATCGCTATCAGTATATGAAACTGATCGTAGATATCTTCATCCGGATGTGATGCTTTCTCATGATGACTGGGGCTCCAAAAATCAGCTTTTTGTAAGCCCGGAAACATGGAGAGAGTTTATTAAGCCTCAGTATGCAAAAACCTATGGATATATGAAAGAAAAAGGAGTCATCATCATCCATCATGGGGATTCCTTTATGGAACCTGTCGTAGAGGATATGGTGGAGCTTGGCGTTGACGTGTGGCAGGGAGTTCTTCCTCAGAATGATATTCCGAAGCTTCAGAAACAGCTTGCAGGAAGGATGACACTGATGGGAGGAATCGACGCATCCATTGTGGACAGAGCAGATTCCACAGAGGAGGAGATACGCAGGGAAGTAAGAAGAGCCTGTGAGGAATATGCTCCGGGAGGACATTTTATCCCATGCATTACTTATGGCGGACCGGGATGTCTTTTCCCTCATGTTGACCCGATTATTGACGATGAAATTGACAGATATAACAGAACAGAAAAGTGAAGATAAGATGAAATATAAAATTACCTTTGAAGATGAACAGCTTACCTGCCTGGCAGAGGCAGGAACCACGGTTTTGGAGGTGCAGATCGCAGCAGGAATGACTCCGGATGCTTTTTGCGGAGGAAATGGAAAATGCGGAAGTGCAAAGTGGTGATCAATGGAAAAGAAGTGTTGGCATGTAAGACGGCAGTAGACAGAGATATGACAGTGTATACAGGAAATAAAAAAGAGGAGCGGGCTCAGATCCTTGCACAGGGAAGCGGCAGACAGGCAGAATTTTCCCCCGGAAATCTTCCGGAAGGCACAGATACACCGCTTCTCAGCGCTGTGGATATTGGTTCTACCTCTGTAGTGGCCTATCTTCTGGACGGAACAAACGGAGAGCTGCTTGGAACAAAAAGTATTCTGAATCCTCAGAGACAGTTTGGAGCAGATGTGGTCAGCAGATGCAGCTATGCGCTGAATAACGGCGGAGAGGCTTTAAGCGGCTGTATCCGAAACGCAGTAAACATACTGTTAAGAGAGCTGGTAAAAGGGGCGGGAAGGAACCCGGAGGATATTGTGAGAATTGTTATGGTGGGAAATTCCTGTATGCATCACCTGTTTCTGGGGATTCCAACTGATACGCTGGCTCTGGCGCCCTATACGCCTAAAGTTACCGAAGCGCAGGAGCTTATGGCTGCCCGGTATGACATTCATGTACATCCCCGGGCGCAGCTTTGGTGGCTTCCCAATATCGGCGGTTTTGTAGGCGCAGATACTGTGGGATGTCTGGTGGCATCTGATCTGGATACCTGTGAAGAAATGACGCTGCTGGTGGACATTGGAACAAACGGAGAGCTGGTTCTGGGAAACAGAGACGGCTGATCGCCTGTTCTACAGCGGCAGGACCAGCCTTTGAAGGAGCGAAGATCACCTGTGGTATGCGGGGCAGCAAAGGCGCCATTGACCATGTAACTGTAAAAGATGGGGAAACAATCTGCCATGTGATCGGAGAAACCGAGGCAGTGGGAATCTGCGGCTCCGGTCTTCTGGATGGGGCTGCCTGTCTTTTGAAACTGGGAAAAATTGATGAGACAGGAAGACTGGAGAAGGAGTATCATTTTACTGACCGGGTATTTCTGAATCAAAAGGATATCCGGGAGCTTCAGCTGGCAAAGGTGCCATTGCGGCAGGTATCCGAAGTCTTTGCGAGAAGAAGGGGATTAAGGTCAGTGATATCAGCCGTGTTCTGATAGCCGGAGCCTTTGGCAATTATCTTGATCCTGCCAGCGCCTGTGCCATTGGAATGATTCCTCCTGAACTTCAGACAAGGATCACCTCCATAGGAAATGCTGCCGGGGAGGGAGCCTGTATGGCTGCTGTGAATCGGGAACAGTTTGAGCGGAGCCGGATTCTGGCACAAAAGGCTGAGTTTGTGGAGCTTGCTCTTGATATGGGATTTCAGGAGATTTATGTAGAAGAAATGGAGTTTCCGGGGGAATCAGAACATGAATGAGCTTGACAGAATAATGGAAATCATAGAGGCAGCCGGTTTTTCCCATACAGGAAAAATCAGTATGGATACGGTAGAACTCAGGGATGAGGTACGGGATATGTGCCGCAATGGAAACTGTGGAAAATATGCCAGGAACTGGTCCTGCCCTCCCGGCTGCGGAACTCTTGATCAGTGCAGGCAGCAGCTTCTCAGCTATAAGACCGGAATTCTTGTGCAGACTGTTGGAGAAATAGAGGACAGTATGGACTGGGAAGGCATGAAAGATACAGAAGAGCGCCACAAAAAAACTTTTCTTGAAACAGCGGAAAAGCTTCGCAGGGCATGTCCGGGATTTCTTCCTCTGGGAGCTGGAACCTGCACCCTGTGTGGAGAATGTACCTACCCCGAAAAGCCCTGCAGACAGCCAGAACGGAGGATTTCCTCTATGGAAGCCTATGGAATCCTGGTCAGTGATATCTGTACCAGAAACCAGGTAAAATATTATTACGGTCCAAAAACGATCGCCTATACCTCCTGCTATTTCTTTGATTTTTCTTCCTGATCCATCAGATAAAAGGACAGCATCAGGTAAAGCAGCTCATCTGGGTCCGTGAGATCGGATTTTAAGGCTGCCTCAATTTTTTCAATACGGTAAAGAAGCGTGCTGCGGTGAATATAAAGTGCCGCAGCCGTTTTTGTTGCACTCTGATGATTCTGCAGATAAACCCTCAGAGTCTCATAAAGCTGAGTGCCGGTGCTTTCATCCTGATATTTCAAATGGAGAAGCTTTTCATGGCAGATCATGTAGGCTGGAAGCTTTCCTGTGATCTGTTCCAGAATATAAGGCAGTGCAACATCATTAAAATGATGGATCCAGGAGGTTGGATTTTTGCGGGAGCCTGTCTGAATGGAAATAGAAGCCTGTACATACTGCCTCTGAAAATTAAAATGTCCCAGCATCACTCTGCTGTAACCGGCGATCAACAGACTGTCCCGGATAAAACCGGCAAGCTTCTGAGAAATTTCATCCAGTGTAAAGTCGCACAAATCCAGATTAATATATACAACTACATTTCCTCTGTGCTCCACTGCACAGGCAGCCGGAATAAAATTTTCCACATAACTGCAAATGGATTTTAGGGTCAGATTTTTCCAGTCCAGAATTCCTGTTTTAATCAGAATGCACTGATAGGAATGGGAGGACAGCCAGCCATTTTCTGTAAGCTGGTGACTGACCTCCACATAGTCTGCTTTGGAATTGGTAAGGAGATTATGAAAAATCCGGTGGAGAGGGTACAGGGTATCGTGTTCTGCCACAGACTTTGTGGACAGCACATAAGAAATAAGAGATGCCAGATGTTCTGCCACAAAGCCAAAGGTGTCATCCAGTGGAAGCTCTCCGGGGCGAATCAGAAGGCGGTATCCGGTTTTTCCGGAACGTCTGATATTGACGCACAGAGCCGGAGGTGCAGTATGGTTTCCGGGATAATAAAAATAACCGGTACGGTACTGAGCCTCTTCGTAATTACTGTCCTGCTTCAGAGAGTTGACAACATTCTGAGTTTCTTCTGTGGAGCCAAAGATTCCGTCTTTCAGTTGAGAGTCAGGCTGATTTCCGGTTGCGATCACTGTGAAGTCAAGACCTATCACTGTCATGGGATTGGGAATGACAGAAGTACTGAGGTCAATCAGCTTCTGGACAGAGGGCTGGTTCAGGATCAGGTCAAACAGATCTTGATTCCACTCTTCGTATTTCCGGAAAATTTCCTGTAGAAATGAAAGCACGGAAACAGCAGAAACGGTTTCCTGCAAAATGCACAAATTTGGATAGTCATCCTCTTCCAGATACCGGGATTTGCCGGTGAGGATCACCAGGGTTTCAGACAGGTGATGGGAGGGAACCAAAAAGTCAGGGTCATCACTGATATATATTTTTCCTCCGGCCAGAGGCCCGGGAGACTGATAGATCACAGGATATTCCAGGTGAGGCTCTGAAGACAGCAGGAAGAGGCTGCTGCAGAAAAATGCTGACGAAGATGATATATAATAAGCTGGGCGCTGAGTTTCATAAAAAATTCCTTTCTGACGGGACTGCCGTGTCATTTAAAGCAGTTTTTTTTATTATATCCTATATGGTTTCCAGGCTCAATAGCTGCATTCAGATACTTCATACAAATTGTAGGAAAATGAATAAGAAAATAGACGATTTTGAAAATAGAGATTATCTGTATCCTCTGTTATACTGAAAACAGTTAAAGTGTAGGAGGGATTTACGCATGATAATTATTGGGGAAAAAATCAATGGTTCCATTCCTGCTGTGGCAGATGCCATTGCCCGCCGTGACGGGGAATTTATTAAAGAAAGGGCCAGAATGCAGGACGAGGCAGGAGCTACGTATATTGACTGCTGCGCTTCTGTTCCAGAGGAACAAGAGGCAGAAACCCTGAAGTGATGATTGACTGTATTCAGGAGGTCAGCGATCTTCCGATTTCTGTGGACAGTCCAAGCGCGGAGGTGCTTGCGCAGGTGTTTCCATACTGTAAAAGACCGGGGCTTATCAATCTGTTTCCGGTGAGGGAAATAAGATGGACGTACTGTTTCCTCTGATCGCGGATACGAAATGGGAAGTGATCTGTCTGCTTTCTGATGATACAGGTATTCCGAAATGTGCTGCAGACCGTCTGAGAGTTTTTGACAATATTATGGCAAAGGCAAAGGAGTACGGAATCAGTCCGGACAGAATGCACATTGATCCGCTTGTGGAAATGCTCTGTACCTCAGAAGATGGAATTGCCATGAATGTGGAAGTGATCAGTACCATTCGGGAAAAATATCCGGACATTCACATTACAGCTGCAGTCAGCAATATTTCCTTTAATCTTCCGGTTCGTAAGATGGTGAATCTGGGCTTTACGGTTCTTGCAATGAACGCAGGGTTGGACAGCGCGATCCTTGATCCACCAACAGAGATATGATGGGCGTGATTTATGCTACAGAAGCGCTTCTGGGACAGGATGATTACTGTATGGAATACATCAGCGCATACCGGGAAGGGATTTCGGACCGAAAAAATAACAGTTATTAATTTTAATATAAAAATGAGGAGGTAGTTTCAAATGGCAGGTATTCAGGAAGTTTACGCTTTAGTAGAAAAAGGAAAAGCAAAGGTGATCGCAAATGCAGTTCAGGAAGCACTTGATGCAGGCTGTGATCCGACAGAAATTCTGAATGACGGAATGATCAAGGCAATGGATGCTGTAGGTGAAAAGTTTAAAAACGGTGAAATTTTTGTACCGGAAATGCTGGTAGCTGCAAGAGCCATGAAAAAGGTGTTGAGGTTCTGAAACCTCATCTTGCAACAGGCGCAGCAGGGGCAGCGGGAAAGGTAATTATCGGAACCGTAGCAGGCGACCTTCATGATATTGGCAAAAATCTGGTAAGTATGATGCTGGAATCTGCAGGCTTTGAGGTGATCGATCTCGGTGTTGATGTTCCGAAAGAAAAATTTGTGGAGGCATATGAGGCAAATCCGGATACAAAGATCATCTGCTGTTCAGCGCTTCTTACCACAACCATGCCAGCACTGAAGGATGCGGTAGCGCTTATTAATGAGGCTTCTTTCCGCCCGAATGTAAAAGTAATGGTTGGCGGAGCGCCTATTACTCAGGCTTTTGCAGATGAGATCGGAGCAGACGCGTACACAGAGGATGCGGCTTCCTGCGCAAAGAAGGCAAGAGAGCTTGCTGCATAATAACTGCGGTTTAAAAGAAAATTTACATAAAATGGCTGTATGAGAATGAACGAGCGGAACAGGGAGTTGTGATATGCTTGAAGAATCCTTTGAGCAGCTGGATCAGGAGCAGTGCGCTGCTTATCTGAAAAGGCTGAAACTTCCACAGGAAGAGTGTACTTTGGAGTTTCTGGACAGGCTGATCAGGAGACATCTGGAAGAAATTCCTTTTGAAAATCTGGATCTGGTACGTACCCATGAGCTGATCTCAACTGATCTGGATACGGTTTATAAAAAAATTATTCAGGGCAAAAGAGGTGGCTACTGTTTTGAGCTGAATGCATTATTTCTGGGCTTGCTGAGGGGACTTGGATATCAGGCGTATCCTGTTGCCTGCCGGGTTCTCAGGCGTCCGGGACTTCGGATGCCTACACACAGGGCCAGCGTGTCTGCGCTGACGGTAAAAAATATTTCTGCGATGTGGGTTATGGAGCTTGCCTTGCCGTCCGCGCCGCTCTTATGGAGCCGGCGGCTGTTACGCATACTGATTTTGGCAGCTTTTATTTTGAAAGAGAATGTGCAGGATGGCTGAATTTCTGGCATAAGGGAGAAAAAAACAGGGAAAAATCAGGCATAAAAATATTTATGGTGGCAGAATTTCCCAGCGCTCCTGTTGATTTTGCTCCGGCAAATCAGGCAATGTGCAGTCCTGGAGCCATGTTTTATGACAAGGTAGTGGTGCACAGAATGACAGAGTACGGCCCTCTTTCCGTAGAAGGAAATCAGGTTACACTTCGCGAAAAGGAAGGCAAGAAGATCGTTACCCTTTCTTCAGGAGAGGAACTGAGAGAAGTACTGAAAAAAGAATTTAAAATCGAAGTCATCTGACAGGTAAAACGGTTTCCGTAAATAAAGCGGAAGCCGTTTTTATCTGGCAGGAAAAAATATATTCTGTACGACCACTGGAAGGTAAAACGGTGAATGATAAAAGATAAAAACTCTCCCTAGGGCTGCGGTCATGTCTGGAAATTTTATATTCTATGTGCTAGACTGATTGGGACAGAAAGCTCAGAGATTCAGCCTTGTACTATGAAGTATTCTAACATTATACAACATGGAAGATCATACATAATGCTGAGTATTCCGGCAAATCAAAACAGAAAAATTCGTATTTTAATTTGTACTGAAGTTACTGTGCAGGAGGCATTTGACCAGGTTACTGTGAATGGAGTGAGCAGTAATATACTGAATCTTGACGCAGGATTAAAAGCAGGGAGGATATCATGAAAACCAGAATGGCAGAGAATGCGAATATAAAAGAAAATGAAATTCAGAAAGAGATTAAAAAAGAGACAGGGGAGGAACAGAAGATGCTGAAAAACGAGTATCTTTCAGAAATAAACCTGGATGACAGATTTGAACTGAGAGAGATCAGACTAGGAGAAGCCGTAGAAGCAGCAGGGGTTGAAAAAGCTTGTTTTCCTCCAAGTGAGGCCTGCTCTGAAAAAATGATGGTAGAACGTGCTACAAAGGCGCCGGAGTATTTTCTTGTGGCAGTTGACAGACAAACAGGAAAAATCGCAGGGATTTTAAATGGTCTTGCTACAGATGAGACAACGTTCAGGGATGAATTTTTTACAAACGCAGAGCTTCATGTCCCGGAAGGAAAAACAGTCATGCTTCTTGGACTGGCAGTTCTTCCGGAATATCGGGGAGAGGGGCTTGCCAGAGCGCTTATGTATCGGTATCTTTGCAGAATGGTGCAAAAAGAAAAAAGACATGGTACTTCTCACCTGTCTGGATTCCAGAGTACCTATGTATGAAAAAATGGGATTTCAGGATAAGGGAGCTGCCAATTCTACATGGGGAGGCGAAGAATGGCATGAAATGAATTACCCTGTGGGAATCGGCAAATTGCTTGAAAACTGTCGGAGAAACCCGTATAATGTAAATCAGTGAAAGAAAGAATGAGGCACAGGACTATTTTGCTCCACAGGTTTCACAGACATGGGGGAATGTTATGAACAAAACAAAAACCATTTGTTTTACAAATAATAAGGGCGGCAGCGGCAAGTCTACCACCTGTTCCAATATTGGCGCGGCAATGGCCCGGGTCGGAAAAAAAGGTTCTGATGATTGACGGAGATATGCAGTTAAATCTGTCACTGGCTTTTTTTTCCGAGGACTGGGTGCTGGAACAGGCAGCAGGCGACAAGAATCTTTATCATGCAATAAGAGAGCAGAAGGATCTGGCAGATTATATTGTGCATACGGATTATGAGAACCTGGATCTGATTCCTTCTTCTACTCTGATGAGTTCTATTGAGTATGAGCTGTTTACAAAATGGCAGAGAGAATTTATCTTAAAAAAATGTCTTCAGAACATAAAAGATTCGGGCGTTTATGATTATATTCTGATCGATGCGCCGCCTACGCTGGGAGGCTGGGTCATGAATATCCTGTGTGCATCGGATCAGGTGGTTGTTCCTGTGGAGGCAAGTCCCTGGGGAATGTTCGGTCTGGCAAATATGTTTGATTTCCTGAACGAGGTAAAGCAGATTGCGCCGGAACTGAAGGTTGCGGGAATTGCAGTTACAAAAGTGGATACCCGTAAAAACTATTTTAAACAGACAATGGAAACTTTACACGAGCTGGAAGAAATCTATGTGTTTGATTCCTTTATCAGGGTGGACAGTTCTGTAGAATGGGCGCAGGACAACAGCGCTCCGGTAGTGGAGTACAAAAAATCCAGCAGAAGTGCAAAAGAATATACAGCGTTGGCAGAGGAGGTAATGAGACGTGTCAGTAGGTAAGGAAAGCATTAAGCGCGCGGCAAGCGCAGGGGCAAAGAAAACTGCAGCAGCAAAGACAGCAGAAGCAGACGTTAAAAAGACGACGGAGGCAAAGGCGGCAACTGTAAAAGCAGCAGAGACAAAGGTTTCATCCGCAGAAAAAACAGCGGGAACTGCTAAAAAGACAACATCAGGAAAAACATCTGTAACCAAGGCGGCAGCAGCCAAAAAGACAACAACGAGAAAAACCACAGCGGCAAAGACTGCAAAAAGTGTAAAGACTTCTGTACTTACTCCTGCCAATTCAGAAGAGATCCAGGCAAAATTTATCTCTGATAAGGCGAAACAGCCGGAAAGTGTCAATGGACCGGTGCATGTAACAGAAGAGCTTCCGATATATCTACTTTAAAAAATAAGAAATAAAAAGCTGTCACGGGATCACTGGAAAGTATTTTTTGCAGAAAGATGAAAAAATACTTTCCGGGAAATTGATTTTGCGGCAGTTTTTATTTGGTAAAAATACGGATGGGAGATGGAAAGTGTGGAAAAAATCAGGCATCAGACATCAGAAACATTCCGGCTCAGTGCGCTTCTGGCATTGTCAGGAGGCTTTCAGGATGCTTATACTTATAATGTAAGAGATCATGTTTTTTCCAATGCGCAGACAGGAAATATGGTGCTTATGAGCCAGTATTTTATGATGGGAAAGTGGGTGGAAGCCCTGCATTATCTCTTCCCTGTAATTGCCTTTGCCATGGGAGTATTTGTGGCAGAGAGAATTCAGCAGAAATATAAATACAGAAGCCGCATCCACTGGCGGCAGATTATTGTTGCCCTGGAAATTGCGATTCTTTTTCTGGTGGGATTTATTCCTGTACAGTTTAATATGGCTGCCACTATGCTGGTATCTTTTTCCTGCGCCATGCAGGTTCAGACTTTCCGAAAAGTTCACGGTTATGGCTATGCCAGTACCATGTGCATCGGAAATTTACGGGCGGGAACAGAAAGTCTGGCTGTTTATCTGAGAGATAAAAAGCCCGGAGCTTTGAAAAAAGCTGTACATTATTATGGGATTATTCTGATCTTTGCAGTGGGAGCAGGTATGGGAGGCGTGATGTCCCTTCATATTGGACTGAGAGCTATCTGGATATCTCCGGTTCTTCTGACAGCAGCCTGTTTGTTGATGAATTACGAAAAAATATAACCTCTGATATGTTAAAATGCAGGTGGATTTATGATAAAATAAATGCAGATATTTTGGAAAACGGCAGGTGAGAGTATGGAGTTTCAGCACGAACTGATCATTCCCAATGAAGGGCTGCCCTTTAAGATTTTTCTTTTTGAGGGGAGCAGGGGGAACTATATAAGAGAAAAGCACTGGCATACCTCTATAGAGATTTTTGCTGTTATGGAGGGAGAGCTTACTTTTTTATATTAATCATGAGAAATATCCCCTTCATGCAGGAGAACTTCTCATAGTGAATGCCAATGAAATCCATTCAGTTCATGCATTAAAGACGAATAAAACCGCAGTGATCCAGATACCTCTCAGGCAGTTTGAAGGGTATTTTACAGCCCAGCAGTTTATCCGGTTTGAGGGCGGTGTGCGCGGTGGAAAGGACAGCGGCAATCCGTCAGACAGGCGGCTGATCTCTCTGGTGCAGAGACTTTATAATGTGTATGCAGAAAAGCGGAATGGATACGATTTTCGCACGATTTCTCTGTATTATGAGCTTCTTTATCTGTTGGTTACTCAGTATCGGGTAACAGAGGTTGAGGAGAAGGAGCTTCGGCATAACCGGCATTTGAATGCTCTTTCCAGAATTACCACTTATATGAGAGAACACTACAGAGAGGAGCTAAAGCTTTCAGATCTGGCAGAAATGTTCGGATATTCAGACGCTTATCTGTCAAGAATGTTCAGGGAGTATGCAAAAGTCAATTTTAAGACTTATCTTCAGGATATCCGTACCTCTTATGCATACCGGGATATTCTGAATACAGATCATACAATCGGTCAGATTGCCCTGGATAACGGGTTTTGCAGCAGCCGTGGACTGTCCAAGGATTTCAGAAAGCGGTACGGGGTGCTTCCAAGTGAGGTGAAGCGTGAAAAAAAGCAGAAAGCAGCTGAGCAGGAAACTGACAGCTTTAAATAAAAATGTCAAAAAAATGCTATAAATCAGATAAAAAAAGCGGCGAAAAGCATACCGGACTGTGGTATGCTTTTTTCAATGAATGAGAGCACCGGAGAGCAATGGGACTTTCATGGAAGTTGTAAGGAGGAATTACAATGAAAATTCAGAATGTAACAGATGATTCTTTCCGAAAATACGGAAAAGTTCTGGAGGGATATGACTTCACCGGTCTTTTAAAAGAAATGAAGCATATGCCAGTACCGGAAGATGTGATTTACGTTCCTTCTGTAGATGAGCTGGAGGCATTGGATGTGGCAAAAGAGCTTCAGAACAGAGCCTACGGCGGACTGCCGATTCAGATCGGATACTGCAACGGACACAACAAAAAACTGAATGCAGTAGAATATCACAGAAATTCTGAGATCAATGTTGCAGCCACAGATCTGGTTCTTCTGATCGGAGAACAGAAGGATATTGAGGATGATTTTACATACGATACATCAAAAATCGAAGCTTTTCTTGTACCGGCAGGCACAGCCATTGAGGTGTATGCCACAACACTGCATTATGCGCCCTGCAATGTAAAAGAAAGCGGATTCCAGTGCGTGGTTGTTCTGCCGAAGGGAACCAATACGGAGATTAATTTCCAGTTGGAAAAAACAGGAGAGGACGCACTTATTACTGCAAAAAATAAATGGCTGATCGCTCATGAGGAAGCTGGAATTGAGGGAGCTTTTAATGGGCTGAAAGGTGAAAATATCACAATTGAATAAGGATGCAGCATCAGAAAAATCAGAAGATTTATAAAAAGAAAATTATAAAGAGATATTTATAAAACTTATACGCAGTCGTATAAAAACAACTATAAACCAATAAATAACAGAAAAAATGGAGGAAAAAATCATGAATAACATGCCAGAAGTAAAAGTTGGAATCGTTGCAGTCAGCAGAGACTGTTTCCCGGAAAGCCTTTCTGTAAACAGAAGAAAAGCTCTTGTTGAGGCCTACACAAAGAAATATGACGCAAAGGATATTTATGAATGTCCAATCTGTATTGTAGAGAGCGAGATTCATATGGTTCAGGCTCTTGAAGACATCAAAAAAGCAGGCTGCAACGCTCTTTGTGTATACCTTGGAAACTTTGGTCCGGAGATCTCCGAGACACTTCTTGCAAAGCATTTCGACGGACCGAAAATGTTTATCGCAGCAGCAGAGGAGACACAGAATGATCTCTGTCAGGGACGTGGAGACGCATATTGCGGTATGCTGAACGCAAGCTATAACCTGCAGCTTCGCAACGTAAAAGCTTACATTCCGGAATATCCTGTTGGAGACGCAGAGGACTGCGCGGACATGATTCATGAGTTCCTGCCGATCGCAAGAGCAATCGAAGGACTGAATAATCTGAAGATCATCAGCTTTGGACCGCGTCCGCTGAACTTCCTTGCATGTAACGCACCGATCAAACAGCTTTATAACATTGGCGTTGAAATTGAAGAGAACTCTGAGCTTGACCTGTTTGAGGCATTTAACAAACACGCAGATGACGAGCGTATTCCAGCAGTTGTAAAAGAGATGGAGGAAGAGCTTGGCGAAGGTAATAAGAAACCTGAAATCCTTGCAAAGCTTGCACAGTATGAGCTGACATTAAAGGACTGGTTGAGGAGCACAGAGGATACCGCAAATATGTTGCCATTGCAGGAAAATGCTGGCCAGCATTCCAGACACAGTTTGGCTTTGTTCCATGTTATGTAAACAGCCGCCTTACCGCACAGGGAATTCCGGTTTCCTGCGAGGTTGATATTTATGGTACTTTAAGTGAGTTTATCGGAACTGTTGTAAGCCAGGATGCAGTTACACTTCTGGATATCAACAACACTGTTCCAAAGGATATGTATAAAGAGTCCATTGAGGGCAAATATAACTACACTCTGAAAGATACTTTCATGGGCTTCCACTGCGGAAATACTGCTTCCGGCAAACTTGTTTCCTGTGAGATGAAATACCAGATGATCATGGCAAGAGCTCTTCCGGAAGAAGTAACACAGGGTACTCTGGAAGGCGATATCCAGCCTGGAGACATCACCTTCTATCTCTGCAGAGCACTGCTGACAACAAGCTCCGCGCTTATATTGCACATGGTGAAGTGCTTCCGGTTGCTACAAGATCCTTTGGCTCTATCGGCGTATTTGCGATTCCGGAAATGGGACGTTTCTACCGTCACGTTCTTATTGAGGGAGGCTATCCGCATCACGGCGCAGTTGCTTTCGGACATTATGGAAAAGCTCTGTTTGAGGTATTCAAATACATTGGCGTTCCGGTAGAAGAGATCGGTTACAATCAGCCGGCAGGCGTAAGATATCCTACAGAAAATCCATGGGGATAAGATCATTCTCCAGATGATAAAATTCTGAAATATACAGGCTGAAAATCCATTGCCGCAGGCGGAGGGAATAAAAATCAGCTTTGTGAACAATAAAAGATACACGTCCCGGGGAAACCCGGGATGTGTAGTTTAAAAATAAAAACCGTACTGAAAATCGGACTGAAATAAAAGAAAGGACGGAAAATATGTATTATATTGGAATTGATCTGGGAACCTCTGCTGTAAAGCTTCTGCTTATGGAGAATCCGGAAAAATCTGTAATATTGTATCAAAGGAATATCCATTATTTTTCCCTCATCCGGCTGGTCGGAACAGAATCCGCAGGACTGGTTTGCTCAGAGCATGGAGGGAATGAAGGAGCTGACAAAGGATATTGACCGCAAAGAAGTTGCCGGAATCGGCTTTGGAGGTCAGATGCACGGCCTTGTAACTCTGGATGAAAATGATCAGGTGATCCGCCCTGCTATCCTCTGGAATGACGGACGTACCCAGGAGGAAACAGAGTATCTGAATAACGAAATCGGCAAGAATAAGCTGTCTGAATACACCGCAAACATTGCCTTTGCAGGCTTTACTGCCCCGAAGATTCTGTGGATGAAAAAGAATGAGCCGGACAAATTTGCCCGCATCGCAAAGATCATGCTGCCAAAGGATTACCTTGCATATTGTCTGTCAGGTTCTTTCTGCACAGACGTTTCCGATGCTTCCGGAATGCTTCTTCTGGATGTTAAGAACCGCTGCTGGTCAAAGGAAATGATGGAGATCTGTGGTGTAAAAGAAGAACAGCTTCCAAAGCTTTATGAGAGCTGGCAGGTTGTGGGAACTCTCAAAAAATCCATTGCAGACGAGCTTGGATTCTCGGAAAATGTAAAGGTTGTTGCAGGCGCAGGAGACAATGCTGCCGCTGCTGTTGGAACAGGAACAGTGGGAGACGGACAGTGCAACATCTCTCTTGGAACCTCAGGAACAATCTTTATTTCCAGTAAAGATTTTGGCGTTGATGAAAACAATGCTCTTCATTCCTTCTGTCACGCAGACGGAAGCTATCATCTGATGGGATGCATGTTAAGCGCTGCCTCCTGCAATAAGTGGTGGGCAGAAGAAATCCTTCAGACAAAGGATTTTGCGGCAGAGCAGGCGCCTATCAATAAGCTTGGAGAGAACCGTGTATTCTTCCTTCCGTATCTGATGGGAGAGCGGTCTCCTCACAATAATCCGGATGCCAGAGGCGTGTTCTTTGGCATGTCCATGGACTCTACGAGAGCAGATATGACTCAGGCTGTTCTGGAGGGCGTTGCCTTTGGTCTTCGCGATTCCCTTGAGGTTGCCAGAAGCCTTGGAATTAAGATTGAACGTACCAAGATCTGTGGCGGGGGAGCAAAGAGCCCTCTGTGGAAAAAAATCATTGCCAACGTCATGAACCTGAAGGTTGATGTACTTGAGGTTGAGGAAGGACCGTCCATGGGAGGCGCCATGCTGGCGGCTGTTGGCTGCGACGCATACCCGGATGTGGAAACCATCGGAAAGAAAATGGCTCATGTAGTGGATACGGTTGAGCCGGAACCGGAGCTGGTGGCGAAATATGAGGAACGCTACCAGAAGTTCAGAAAGCTTTATCCTGCAATGAAAGACCTGTTTTAAATTCTGTAAAAGATAATAAGGGGGCTGTAAATCCGTGTATGCGGAGTGCAGCCTTCTTTTTTACAAAAATATTAAAAGCTATAGTAATAACCGAATGGATGTGCTACACTAAAATTAATTATACGGCTACTGTTGTTACACACAGCTTATAAAGAAGGGGAGAGAACGGAATGTCAGACGATCGTCATAAAAAAGCACTGGATCAGGCTGTACAGAAACTTCGTACACAATTTTCCAATTATGTAACAGCAATATACTGTTATGGAAGCTATGCCAGAGGAGAACAGAAATTCTGGTCAGATGTGGATGTTCTGGTTAAGGTATCGGATGATACTTCTCCCAGAATTATGAGACAAATGAGAGCCGAAGTAATACCTGAACAGTATGATCTTCCTGAAGTGGATCTGAAATTTTCCTCAGGAGAAGAATTCAGTACCAGCTACCGATTTAATGAAAATATAAAAAAGGAGGGGAAGCTGATATGGAAAAAGGACTGAGTTATTTTGACCTGGCAGAAAATGACTATCAGTTTCTTCTAAAAGATAAAAAAGAAGGCCGTGTAGGCAATATTATGTGTTCTGCCGCACAGAACATCTGCGAGAGATATCCATATGATAGGTACCTATGTGCTGGATTGTGATACAACCCGAATCCTTCAGACATATTCACTGAGATTTCTGAGAAGGTTCATACAGGAGCAGATTCCGGAATTTGAAGGAAACTGGAAAGTGATACTGCAGGCAGATGGCTATTATTTTTCTACAAGATATCCCGGAGACGGTGCGTTTATTGTTGGAAAAGAAGATGTAGAAGAGTGTTGGGAGGCAGTAGAAGAAACCAGGGAAGCGGTAAGGAAATATCTGGAAAGTCAGAAATAGAAAAATGGATTTAGATGACAGTTTATGGGAGAGCGAATAGGAAAACGCTCTCCCATACTTGTCAGTACCTGTATTTTTTTCTGTATTTCATAAGCATCCATGCAGCCAGAATTACTGCCAGCAGTTCAGCGGCAGGATTGGCAAGCCAGATTCCGGTAACACCTAAAAGGGCAGGAAGGGCCAGAAGGCAGACGATCATAAAAACAAAGGATCTGGTGAAAGCAAGTACTGCAGATACTATTCCGTTATTCAAAGCAGTAAACATCCCACTGGAAAAAATATTAAATCCAATAAATAAAAGAGCAGTTGTGCAGATCCGGTTTCCGGTAACTGCAAGCTGATAAACCGGGGATGCTGGTTTGGTAAAAACAGACACCAGAGGTTCAGTAATCAGCAGGGAGATCAGGGCAGCGCTTATAGAGATTCCTGTAATGATCTTCAGGCTCAGGCGCACCAGCTTTTTCAGTTTAAGATGGTTCTGAGCGCCGTAATAATAGCTGATCATAGGTGCAGCTCCATAGGAATATCCGCTGAAAAGGGAGCTGACAAACATCAGTACATACATGATGATGGTAATGGCAGCAACACCGTCTTCGCCAACATATTTCAGCATGGTCCAGTTAAAAATCAGAGTCGTGATTCCTGTTACCAGAGCAGTTGCCATTTCAGAGCAGCCGTTGGTTACTGTTTTTTCAGTACAGAGAAACGATATACAGGTTTTACAAAGTGAAGCATGTTTTTTCTTTGCGAGAATACAATAAATCCGACTGCTGTAGTAACAGAATAGCCTATTCCGGTTGCCACGGCAGCGCCGCCGATTCCCATTCCAAGTATCTGTATAAAGACATAATCAAGGATAATATTTGCAATTCCTCCTGCAACAGAACAGATAAAGGACAGGAAGATTTGCCGGAGGCAATCAGGTAAAGAGAAAAATTATTCATTAAAAGGATCGGGATAGTAAAAATCAGGTAATGACCAAGATAATCCCGGCAATAGCCCATGACTTCCAGAGAAAGCTTCATATTGGAAAAAATCATGTTCATGGCAAAGTATCCGATCGTACCCATAATAAGACCGACCAGGACATTTACAAGTATCAGACTGGTAAAATCCTGCCGGGCTTCTTTTTCTTTCTTTTCCCCCATTTTTTTCATGATAACAGCGCTGCCACCGGTAGCCAGCATGGTAGAAACAGCAGTAACCAGAGAAATAACAGGGGCAGTGAGATTAATAGCTGAAAGAGCATTCGTTCCGATGAGCCTTGATACAAAAAGCCCGTCTACCATGGTATAAAAGGACATAAACAGAGACATGGCTATGGTTGGCAGTGTAAAGAGTATGACATTTTTGAAAGTGACTGGTTTCTGATAGGCATTCAGAGATTTGTCTTTTGTCTGATTCATAAAATTCCTCCTTGTATTTTTGTTGTGCATGAGATATCATAAACTTTACAGTAAGTGTAAAGTCAAGAGGGAAATATGAAAAATCAGGAAATAAATTTAACAACAGCCCAGTTTGCAGCTATTCATGAGGTAAATCCCAGAACTCTGCATTACTATGATTCCGTAGGACTGTTTTCCCCGGAAAGAAAAGGGGAGAATCAGTACCGTTATTATACCAGCCGTCAGAGTATTGATTTTGAATATATCCGTATGCTGAAAGAGCTGAATATGAGCATTCGGGAAATCCGTTCTTATGTCCAGGAGCCGGGCCGGATAAATTTATGGAACTGGCAAATGAAAAAATAAATGAGATAAACAGAGAAATACAAAGGCTGGAAAAGACAAAAGAGATTCTGAAAGTCAGGAAAGAGCAGCTTGCAGTATGCAGTCGTGTGGATGATATGTTTATAGAGTTGAAGCTGCTTCCGGAGGAGCGTTTCCGGGTAATTCCCTTTGATATTAAAGAAGAAAATTTAAAGGATCTGTTTTCCTGTGCAAAGGATTGCTGGGGGATTGAACAGTGCAGAATGGGAATCGGTAGCTATATTTCTGTGGATAAGGTGAGAAAAAAGAGGTTTGAAAAGTATGACGGAGTTTTTTCTCCTGCGCTGAAAACAGAAAAAGGCGGAGAGATTCTGATAAGGAAAAAGGGACTTGTCTTTGCGGATACCAGAGAGGAATATGGGAAAGGCTGCCTGAGCTTTATGAAAAAATGCTGGTATTTGCAGAGAGGAAGAATCTTAAGTTAAAAGGTTTTGCATTTGAATCAGGTATGAATGATTTTGCCATAACAGATGAAAATGATTACGTCACAAAAGTGGAGATTGCTGTAGAAGAGTCCCTGTGAAAGGCAGATATCCGGGGATTGATAAAAAATTTTATTGAAATTTGTGACAGAAAATGTATTTCTATTAACTTTTATTGCATTAAATTTGCGGCAGATATTTAAAATAGAAAACCGTCCGGAGAGGTTCGCTTCCGGACGGTTTTCTGTATATTACTTATAGAGTATCTATGAGTGACCGTGATTAGAACAGACCTGTGATCTTACCTGTCTCGTCAACGTCAATCTTCTCAGCTGCCGGTACTTTTGGAAGTCCTGGCATTGTCATGATTTCGCCGGTAAGGGCTACGATAAAGCCTGCACCTGCAGAAATCTTCAGGTTACGTACAGTTACCTCAAAGTCTGTAGGAGCGCCCAGTTTTGTCTGGTCATCTGTCAGGCTGTACTGTGTTTTTGCAACACAGATCGGGCAGTTGCCAAAGCCAAGATCTTCAAGCTGTTTTGCCTGTTTCTGAGCGTTAGCTGTAAGGACAACTCTCTTGCCGCCGTAGATTTTCTGAACGATCTGGTTCAGTTTGTCCTCAATGGAGCCTTCCAGCTCATAGGAGTAGGAGAAGTCATCATTTGGCTCTTCGCAGAGACGGATTACTTCTTCTGCAAGCTTCAGACCGCCTTCGCCACCTTTTGCCCATACTTCAGAAAGAGCTACGTTTACGCCCATTTCTTTACATTTTGCCTCTACAAGATCAAGCTCTGCCTTGGTATCTGTTGGGAAAGCATTGATAGCAACTACACATGGAAGTTTGTATACATTTGTAATATTGCTTACATGTTTCAGAAGGTTCGGGAGACCTTTTTCAAGAGCCTCAAGGTTCTCGTTGTTCAGGTCAGCTTTTGCAACGCCGCCATTGTATTTCAGAGCACGAACAGTTGCAACAACAACAACAGCGTTTGGTTTCAGACCTGCCATACGGCATTTGATGTCAAGGAATTTCTCAGCACCAAGGTCAGCGCCGAAGCCAGCCTCTGTAATTGTGTAATCAGCCAGTTTCAGAGACATTTTTGTAGCTGTTACAGAGTTGCAGCCATGAGCGATATTAGCGAATGGTCCGCCGTGTACGATTGCAGGAACATGCTCAAGAGTCTGAACAAGGTTTGGTTTCAGAGCGTCTTTCAGAAGTGCTGTCATAGCGCCCTCAGCGTGAAGATCGCCTGCTGTTACCGGTTTCTGCTCAGAAACTTTACCGTATGTATATCCGATGATGATTCTGGAAAGACGTTCTTTCAGGTCTTTGATATCGCTTGCAAGACACAGAACTGCCATGATCTCAGAAGCAACAGTAATGTCGTAGCCGTCTTCACGAGGCATACCGTTTGTCTTTCCGCCAAGGCCGTCTACTACATTACGAAGCTGACGGTCATTCATATCCACACATCTTCTCCATGTGATCTTTCTCGGGTCAATGTTAAGAGCGTTGCCCTGGAAAATATGGTTGTCGATCATTGCTGCAAGAAGGTTGTTTGCTGCGCCGATTGCATGGAAGTCACCTGTAAAATGAAGGTTGATATCTTCCATAGGAACAACCTGTGCATAGCCGCCGCCTGCTGCGCCGCCTTTTACACCGAATACCGGTCCGAGAGATGGCTCACGAAGAGCTACCATAACGTTTTTGCCAAGCTTCTGCATACCGTCAGCAAGACCTACAGTTGTAGTTGTTTTTCCCTCGCCTGCCGGTGTAGTTGATAGCTGTAACAAGGATCAGCTTGCCGTCCTGTTTGTCGGTTTCTTTCAGAAGATTGTAGTCGATTTTTGCTTTGTACTTTCCGTACTGCTCCAGATATTTGTCATCAATACCTGCTTTTGCAGCGATCTCAGTAATTGGTTTCATTTCGCATTCCTGTGCGATTTCGATGTCACTCTTGAATCCCATAAGTTTTGTCTCCTTTCATAAACGGAAGCCCGAGCCCGGACAGAAAAAATATCCTGTCTGAGTAAAAAAGGGCAGTATCTGAAAGTGTCAAATACTGCCCAGACGGTCGGCTTCACAAATCTCTGACTCCCCTGTGGTTATCCACGTCTCCGCCAGTTGTCAGAGATGTTTTAAATTGATGATGAAATGGTAACATATTAATTATGGTTTGTCAATAGTTTGTCAAAAAATATCAAAATATTATGTTGTATTTGTATATCTGATATAAAAATACTGGATGAACTTTATATACATTGCACAAGTAAAGTGTGATGCAACTGTGTTTGTAAATCGGAAACCGTCAGAGAATTACCTGGAAGTTCCGGTGAGTTTTTTCAGGATCCTGCAGCCGTGGCTGTACAGGGAAATGTGGCTCTTGTGAAGGTCAAAGAAATACCCTGTTCCTGTAAGGCTGTCAACCACAACTGAAAGAAAGGTTGCGTTCAGATGAGGATCAATCACAGTTTCTGCAATAGCACTGTTGGTGGAGATATCCTTCAGGGCTGTTCTGGTATCTTCTGTTACCCCGTTCTGATACATAATAATGATCAGACAGGCATTTTGCCCGTTACAGTCAGAATTATTAAAATTATCAATTTCACGGTCAAGTGTTCCGGACAGATCGGTAGCATCTGTCAGTTTTATATAATAGCGAACTGAATCTTTCCAGAAAGAGAATTTTTTGCGGTAATAATAACCGTTTTCATACTGGAATTTGTTTTCGCTCAGAGCCTGCTGTAAAGTCGTTTTGCCCATGGCAGGAAGAGAAGTAAGTTCCTGACCGTTCAGTTTTTTCTCCTTACGGTCTGCTTCCCACAGCAGAGCATAGCCGATATTTTTCACAATAAGAAAAACTGCTGCGATACCAAAGATAACAAAGCCGCCTATAGCAATTGCATCGCCGTTTTTACATTATACTTCTGGAAAAATATTCCGGCGATAATAAAGCCAAAGGCTATAAGGCAGCAGACAAGCCCGGAAAAATATAGCCGGAGCCCTCTTTTTTCAGAGCGGAGCTCTTCCTGCTCGTCAAAAGTGTCAGGTACCTGGGTGTTTTCATCTTTCATAGACGATTCCTCCTGAGATGTAAATATAATATAATAATTTTATCACGGAAAATTTTGAAAAGAAAGGATAATACTGCATTTTGGGAAAATATTAAAAATAACAGTGTGACAGGCGGATGTTCCTACTGCAATATCACATGGCGGCATAAATGTGAAATAAACAGATAGCAATAAAAGCGTAATGGATATATATAACAGTAACCAATAATATTAAATTTGCATAATTGTGAATACCTTGACATTTTTGAAGGACCATGATATAAAGAAACAGGATTAAGTGTTGATTTTGCAGTTATCCTGGGATAGTTGCAATAATCAGTGAAAAGGGAAACGGGTGAGAGTCCCGTGCGGTGCCGCCGCTGTAAGCGCATAAAAGCAGTTTTGTTTCACTGCATTCCATACAGGAATGTGGGAAGGAACAGAATATGAATGCTGCGCAAAGCCAGAAGACCTGCTTAGTTCTTTTTGCATCCACGGGCCATGGTAATGCAAAAAACATAGGGATACTGTACCCATATAAGTAAAACAGATGCACTGCAGGCCATAGGACCGCAGTGTTTTTTTGTGTACAGGATAAGTAAGGAGAGGCCATATTATATTTTCAGGAGGAAAAACAATGTGTAGCAAAAAAATGTTCAGTATGATGATGGCTGCGGTTATGACAGTGGGAGTGAGTGCAGGGACGGTATCAGCAGAGACTGATTATGAACCAGTAACTATTACTTTGAATTTACAGCGTTCAGGTCTGGGAGAGAATGTAGAGTATACATTTACAGAAAAGCCATCTGCGGTAGTAGCATCCGGGGAACAAATGGCGGATCTTTTCTTTGATCTGGGGCTGGAGGATCAGATGGCAGGCTATACAAAAGGAAACTGCTGGAGCACAAAATCAGAATTTCCGGCAAGCGAGAAAGTTCCTCAGCTTCTGGAACCGGGACAGGCTCTTTCTAATATGTCAAAAGAAAAACTTCTGGAAACTGGCTGTGATTTTCTGATTGGCTGGGATTCTGTATTTGCAGATAAAAGCTTTAATAAAGACTTCTGCGAGGAAAATGGTATTGCAATGTATTTCCCGTATGTATGTTCAGATCAGGCCACCTTTGAAGATCTTTATAAAGATTACGAAACTCTTGGAAAGATTTTTCAGGCAGAGGATGTGGCAGCAGAAAAAGTACAGGCTATGAAGGACAAGATTCAGTCAGTGAAGGAAACCATTGGCGAGGATGCTTATAAAGATCCGGTAGAAGTGTTTGTTTATGATTCCGGTGAGGATGCACCTTTTACTGCATGCCAGGGAATGCCGGGAGATATCCTGAAGCTTGCAGGCGGTATTTCCATTTTTGATGATATTGAAAAGGCTGGGCAACTCCTTCCTGGGAAGAAGTGATTGAACGTGATCCGGAAGCTATTGTAATTCTGGATTATACAGGTAAGGATGATATTGCTGCCAAAAAAGAATTTCTGGAAACCAGCGAGTATACAAAAGATCTCACAGCAGTAAAAGAAGGCAGAATTTATTCCGCAAGCTGCAGTGACATGCAGGGGTCAGCAGGAAGCGCGGCTACAGTGGAGCAGATTGCACAGCAGCTTTATCCGGATATGTTTAAATAAGAGGATGTTATGAAAAAGAGATCAACAGCAGGCGGGAGGAGGCATTTTGCCGTCCTTCTGCTTTTTATATTAGGGATGATCGCTGTTTTTACCTGTATTTCTGTGACTATGGGGGCAGTAGAAATAGCACCGGTAAATATTGTGAAGATCATTATTAATAAAAGTTTTGGGCGTGAAATTTTTGATGCAGCATGGGAGACAAAAACAGAAAATATTATCTGGAATATCCGTTTCCCGAGAGTTCTGCTGGCATTTATTGTAGGAGCCGGACTGTCGCTGTGCGGAGTTCTGATGCAGGCTCTCACAAAAAATTCCCTGGCTGATCCTTATGTGCTTGGAATTTCTTCTGGAGCATCGGCAGGAGCGGTCTGCGCTATGGTACTTGGAATGTTCAGCATTTTTGGAGGCTATTCTGTGATTGTGGGAGCGACAGCCGGAGCAGCGCTTTCGATTATTATGTCCATGAAGATCGCTTCTGTTCGGGGACGTATCACATCCACCAGCTGGTATTGGCAGGAATAGCCACTTCGGCTCTGTTTTCAGCCATAACAAATTTAATAGTGTATGGCGGGGGCGCGTCAGATAAGACAAAGACAGCGCTTTACTGGATGGTAGGGTCTCTGAGCGGAGCTACCTGGTCCCGGCTGCATTATGTGGCAGTGGTATTTATTATTGCAGTGGCAGTGATTTTTCTGTTTGCAAAAGAGCTGGATGTACTTCTTTTGGGAGATGATGCGGCAGAAAATCTGGGAGTGGATACCCGGAAGTTAAAATGGGTTATTATTGCTGCCTCTACAGTACTTACAGGAGTGGTGGTATCGGTCAGCGGAGTAATCGGATTTATCGGTCTTGTTGTGCCTCATATGATGAGGGGAGTTGCCGGTTCAGCACATAGAAGACTGATTCCGCTGGCACTTCTGGGAGGCGGACTGTTTGCTGTGATCGCAGATTTTCTTTCCAGAGTGCTGATTGCTCCGGAAGAATTGCCGGTGGGAGTGATATCGGCTTTTTTTGGAGCGCCTTTTTTCCTGTATCTGATCCGGAAAGGGAGCAGAGAAAAGATGTGAGGGAGGTTATGAGACAGTGAGTTTAGAGGTAAAAACTTTGGATTATGAGATCCGGGGAAAAGAAATTTTAAAGGATATTTCTCTTGAAATTCATACGAAAGAATTCGTAGGGCTGGTAGGACCAAATGGCTGTGGCAAATCCACTCTTCTGAAAATATTTACCGAACTCTTCGTCCAAAGTATAATACAGTATTTATTGACGGAAATGATATTTTAAAACTGTCTTCCAGAAAAATGGCCCGGGAGCTTGCAGTAATGGCTCAGGAAAATAATATGGAATTTGATTTTAAGGTTCAGGATATGGTAATGTTCGGACGTTATTCTCATAAAAAATTTCTTCAGGGAGATACGTCCCGGGACAGGGAATTATGTGCGGAATATCTTGCGGAAGTGGGACTGGAGGGATATGAAAACAGATCTTATCTCAGTCTGTCAGGAGGCGAAAAACAGAGAGTTGCTTTGGCAGAGTGCTGATTCAGGAAAGTCGGTACATTATTCTGGATGAGCCGACCAATCACCTGGATATCAGTTATCAGTATCAGATTATGGATATTTTGAAAAAACAGGAGGCAACAGTATTTTCTTCTGTTCATGATCTGAATCTGGCAGCTCTTTACTGTGACAGGATTCTTTTTATGTATCAGGGGAAGATCGTGGACGACGGAACTCCGGAAGAGGTTCTCACTTCAGAGAACCTCTGGAAGTATTTTCAGATCAGGGCTCAGATTTCCCGTAATCCGGCAACTGGAAAGCTTCAGATTTATTATCTTCCAGATTGGATATAAAGAACATTTTTATCAGTGTCTTTTCCGGAACTGAGAAACCAGAAACAGGACTACGCCCACCACCAGGATAACAGGCAGCAGAAAGCTGAGTACCATAAACAGAAGCGCAAGAACAGCTGCCGCCGCCGCGATCACGATCAGCTTTCCGTACCAGGTGGAAAGATCCAGATGGTAGTGCCGGTGTTTGGGCTGGCCGTATTCACTGTCCGACTGATTTCCATAACCTGTGTTTTCGGTATGGTAAATATCCTGTCCTGAATAATCCGAGGTATTGGTTCCGGAAAAAACAGAAGGCTCTGCATCGGTATCGATCAGGGTTTTGGCAATCAGTCTGGGATCGCCCAGTGAATCCAGAACCTGTTTTTCCTTCTGTCCCCTTTTTATGGCATCCTGTATATAATCATGGTAATATTGTGTATGCGCAGAGGCTTTTGCCTCCGGCATCTGGTCTGAAAGCTGCTCGTATAAAATATTAAGAAATTCTTTTTTTGTCATGTTTATCTCCCGAAATCGTTATGAACGTTATTTTATTTTTGTGCAGACTTCCTCTGTATATCAGAAGAAAGTTTTATTCTATAAGCAAACATATTTTTTAAAGCTGAATAAGGATTTTGAAAATCTGTGTTTATTATGGGGAACATGGAAGGATTCTTCCTTTATGCCTGTCTGACACAGAGCTTTCTGCTTAATATCTGATAAATGTGTATGCATAGAATTACTGATATTTTATCATACAGAAAGAAATCATAATAGTTTTTGAAATATTAAATTTCCATAAAACAATTCAGAAGATCCGGTAAATTTCATGGAAACAGAAGGATGATTTTTTAGGGCTGTTCCGTAAAAATAGCTTGTATACATTCTTTCCAGGTTATAAAATAAAAAACAGATGGTCTGATCATGTTTTTATGAAAAGGGAAACCAGTACAAAAAGGCAGGAGGCAGGAAACATGTTACGAACTTTTCTTGTGGAAGATGAAATTGTTGTCCGGGAGACCATAAAAAAGATGATTCCCTGGGAGCAGTATGGATATGAGCTGGTTGGCGAGGCTCCGGACGGAGAAGTGGCTCTTCCAATGATAAAAAATCTGAAGCCGGATCTTCTGATCACGGATATTAAAATGCCGTTTATGGACGGGCTGACCCTGTGCCGTATGGTGAGAAAGGATTTTCCTGAGATGAAAATAGTGATTCTCAGCGGATATGACGATTTTAATTATGCAAAGCAGGCGATAGCCATAGGGGTAGAAGATTATCTTTTAAAGCCCATTACAAAAAATGCATTTCTGGAGCGTCTGACAGAAATACGGGAACGCTGGGAGAGAGAAAAAGGACAGCGGGACTATTATGAAAAGTTCCGCAGGGAGATTCAGGAATACGAAAGAAATGCAAGCAGAGATTTTTTTGAAGCTCTTGTCAGCGGAAAAATGGATGTGGGAGAAATCTACAGACAGGCAGAGCGGCTAGGGCTTGATATTGTTGCAGAAGTCTACAATATCATTCTTTTTACAATGGATACCGGAACGGAAAGCTATGATATTTCTGAAGCGTACTCTGAGTGTGAAGCTCAGAGAAGAGAAAAAATGGAAGCTTTTTTTGTGGACAATGCAAATGCCATGCTCTTCCGTAACAATGCGTTCAGCTATGGCGTTCTTGTAAAGGAAAAGAGAGACGCGCTTTCTGAAAATACAGAAAAATGTGTGGAGTTTTTTAAGGGGATTATGAAGGGCGAAAGGGAGCAGGACTGGTTTCTGGCAGTGGGACAGCCGGTAGAAAGACTGAGCAGTATCAAATCCAGTTATTATACAGCTTCCAAAACCTTTGCAAGGCGTTATCTTTATGACGGCTCTGTTCTCTATTATAAGGATCTGAAACAGGAAGATACCAAAAGGGATAACAGCCCTTTTCTGAAAAAAATTGACATCAATGCCCTGAATCCGGCCACTCTGGAACGATTTCTGGGAAGTGGGCTTCTGGATGAGACAGAGGACTTTGTAAGAGATTATTTTCAGGCTATCGGCCATGAGGCAATGGAATCTCTGGTGTTCCGCAATTATGTGATATTGAATGTAAGGTTTTCTGTTCTGGGATTTTTGCAGAAATTAGGCTGCGAACCGGGCAGACTGGAAGGACAGGATACAGAGCAGGAGTTGATGGAAAGGCTCAATCCATGGAAACTGCCAAAAAATACGCTCAGGATATTATCCGGAAGGCAATTATGCTTCGGGATGAGAACTCGGGAAACAGAAACCGGAGTATCCTGAAATCAGCCATTGAATATATTGATACTCATTATATGAATGAAAGTCTTTCTCTGAATACTGCCGCTCAGGTGGCAAACATCAGCGCCAATCATTTCAGTGCTCTGTTCAGTCAGAATATGGGACAGACATTTATAGAATATCTGACAGCTCTCAGAATGGAGCATGCAAGGGAGCTGCTCCGGTGTACCGGAAAACGTTCCAGTGAGATCGCAGCAGAGGTTGGATATAAAGACGCCCATTATTTCAGCTATCTATTTAAGAAGACACAGGGAATGACGCCAAGTGAATACCGTAAAACCAGGGAGGACAGAGGATGAAGAAGATCCGGCTGGAAACAAAAATAAAAAGAATCCTTCTCGGTACGCTGGTGCCCATGGTGGTATTAATGCTTCTGCTTCTGGCTATTGTTTCCAGGTATATTTCACAGTATGACAGACTTCTTGAGAATCTTGCTATCAGCAGTGAATTTAATCTTCATTTTAAGGATGATGTTGATCTTGGCATGTACTCTATTGCTGTAGGAACAGAGGAAAACAGCTATTTGCCTGAAGTGATGAAAAGTGTCAGGGATGCGGAAAAAATCTTGAACAAGCTGAAAGAAAATACATCCAGCAGTGAGAGCCGTAAAAATCTGAAGCATCTGGAAAGTTATCTGAAAAACCTTGAAAAAAGAATGGTGGAATTGACAGAGATCACTGAGTATGACCAGAAAATGGCTTCCATGGACAACAATATCCGGATTCTGACCCGTCTTATTGTAGAGGAAATGCAGAATTTTATTTATAACGAATCCATGTATCTGGTTCATATGGAGTCTCTTATGACACAAAGAGTCTATATGCTGGTGGGCGGCGTTGTGGTTCTGTTTGTGGTTACAGTAGGTATTATGCTGCGCCGTTCTTTTCGGTTTTCAAGAAGCATTACAAGACCTGTGACAGAAATCCTTGGAAATGTCAGGGAAGTAGGACGGGGAAATTTTGAGATTTCTGAAGTCGATACTGACAGTATGGAAATTGAGGAGCTGGATGCAGGAATCCGAAGGATGGCAGAGAAGATCGAGCAACTGCTGCAGAGTGTAAAAAAGGAAGAAGAAATGCAGCATCTGACACAGCTTCAGCTTCTTCAGGCTCAGGTGAACCCTCACTTTCTCTATAATACGCTGGACACCATTATCTGGCTGATCGAAGGGGGACAGAATGACGATGCTGTGGAAATGATCTCCAATCTGTCTGTATTTTTCAGGACCTCACTTTCAAAGGGAAACGATGTGATCACCCTTTCCGAGGAAAAAAGACATACAGTCAGTTATCTGGAGATCCAGCAGTCCAGATACCGGGATATTCTGGAATTTGAGATTCATATTCCGGAAGAATTTAATGAAGTTATGGTTCCAAAGCTGACGCTTCAGCCTTTGGCTGAAAACGCTCTGTATCATGGAATAAAAAACAAAAGAGGCGGGGGAAAAATACTGATCGAGGGAGAGAAAAGAGGGGACGATCTGATCCTGAGGGTAACGGATAATGGGCAGGGTATGAAAAAAGAGCGTCTTCTGGAAATTCAGCATGCGATCCGCACAGGAGAACGGGCCGGATTTGGACTTTCGGCAGTGGCAGAGCGGCTGAGACTTTATTATGGGGCCGGATATGGAATGGAGATTCATTCAGAGGAAGGCAGAGGTACTGTAATTGAAATTCGTATTGGTAAAAAAATTAACCTCTCATCATAAATAAATCAACTTTAATCGTAAAAAATCAATTTGTTAAATTGAAAACAAAAAATTGATAAAAGACCATACATTTTTCCGAAAATATTCTATGGAGTTTTTGGTGGTTTTCGCTATAATAAAGACATCTTAAAAAACACCGAACCAAAAAGTAAAGGGAGGAAACGGAACATGAAGAAAAAAATTATGGCAGCAGTTATGACAGCAGCAATGGTAGCAGGACTTGCAGGCGCAACAAGCGTATATGCGGCAGAGGATACTATTACAGTTGGATTTTCACAGGTTGGCGCAGAATCTGACTGGCGTACAGCAAATACTGAGTCCATGAAATCCACATTCTCTGAGGAGAACGGATATGAGCTGATCTTTGACGATGCACAGCAGAAACAGGAGAACCAGCTGACTGCAATCCGTAACTTCATCCAGCAGGAGGTTGATTATATTCTTCTTGCTCCTGTAACTGAAACCGGATGGGATACAGTTCTTCAGGAAGCAAAGGATGCCGGAATCCCGGTTATCATTGTTGACCGTATGGTTGATGTTTCTGATGACAGCCTTTATACTACATGGATCGGAACAGACGCTCTTCTGGAGGGTCGTAAAGCAGCAGAATGGCTGAACGCATACGCAACAGCAAAAGAGATCAAACCAGAGGATCTTCATATTGCAGATATTCAGGGAACAATCGGTTCCACAGCTCAGATCGGACGTACACAGGGTCTTGAGGAAGGCGTAGAGAAATATGGCTGGGATCTTCTCGAGCAGCAGTCCGGTGAGTTTACTCAGGCAAAAGGACAGGAAGTTATGGAGTCCATGCTGAAGAAATATGACAATATCAATGTTGTATACTGTGAGAACGACAACGAAGCATTCGGCGCAATCGACGCTATTGAGGCTGCCGGCAAAACAGTAGGAACTGACATTGCAAACGGTGAAATCCTGGTTATCTCCTTTGATACAACAAACGCTGGTCTTACAGACACTCTGAACGGAAAAATTGCCTGTGATGTAGAGTGCAACCCACTTCACGGACCACGTGCAGAAGAACTGATCAAAGCTCTTGAAGCTGGTGAAGAAGTTGAGAAACTGAACTATGTAGACGAGGAAATCTTTGCATCTGACGATACTGTTGCTTCTGTAACAGCAGTAAACAGCCTTGAAGAAGAAGGCGAATATGCAGTTACACCGATCACACAGGAAATCATTGACGGACGTGCATATTAATTACAGAGCAGACTGACAACAAAAGTGGAAGCAGATAGGAAAGTCTGAGAAACAGGAAGTGAATCCGGAGCGTGGTACATAATTCGGAGAACCCGGATCAGTGGACCACGCTCCTTTTGCGCTCAAAATCAGAGAAGAAAATCTGTTTTTGGCATATTTTATATGATTTTACAGATAATTATAAAAATTTAGGGAAAGCAGGTGGAAAGAATATGGAACAGAATGTTGTGCTGGAAATGCGTGATATCAGTAAAAATTTCACCGGTGTCCGTGCTCTTTCCCATGTGGATTTCACTTTGCGTAAAGGCGAGATCCATGCGTTAATGGGAGAAAACGGTGCAGGAAATCTACGTTGATCAAGGTTCTGACAGGTGTTCATGAATTTGAAAGCGGAAGCATCCGCATGGCTGACAAAGAAAAAAATATCATCAATCATTCCCCGCAGGAGGCGCAGGAAAACGGAATCAGTACAGTATATCAGGAGGTCAATCTGTGCCCGAACCTGACTGTGGCTGAGAATCTTTTTATCGGACGTGAACCCCGTAAAATGGGAATGATCAACTGGAAAGAAATGAATAACCGTTCTGAAAAGCTTCTGGAAAGTCTTGATATTCACGTACCGCCTACCCAGATGCTGGATGAGTGTTCAGTGGCTATTCAGCAGATGATCGCCATTGCCCGTGCAGTGGATATGAAATGTCAGGTACTGATCCTGGATGAGCCGACCTCTTCGCTGGATGATGACGAGGTTGAAAAGCTGTTTGTCCTTATGAGAAGACTTCGGGATGAGGGAGTTGGAATTATCTTTGTTACTCATTTCCTGGAACAGGTTTATGCAGTTTGCGACAGGATCACAGTTCTTCGCAACGGCGAGCTGGTAGGGGGAGTATGAGACAAAGGATCTGCCGAGAGTCATGCTGGTAGCCAAGATGATGGGCAAGGATTTTGACGACCTTGCTGATATTAAGAGTGCTCATGAAGGAAAGAAAGCAGAGGGTTCCGTTCCGGTAATTGAAGCAGAGGGACTTGGACATAAGGGAACTATTAAACCATTTAATATTAAGATCAATAAAGGCGAGGTAATCGGCCTTACCGGTCTTCTGGGCTCCGGCCGTTCCGAGCTTGTCCGCGCCATCTACGGTGCAGATAAGGCAGACTGCGGAAAGCTGAAGGTCAATGGAAAAGAAGTAAAGATCAACAGCCCTCTGGAGGCTATGAAGCTTGGTATGGCATATCTTCCTGAAGACCGTAAAGCAGAAGGCATTATCGCAGACCTTTCTGTAAGAGAAAATATTATTATTGCCCTTCAGGCGAAAAAAGGTATGTTCCATCCATTAAGCAGAAAGGAAATGGAAGAAGCTGCAGACAAATACATTGATATGCTTCAGATCAAGACTGCAAGCCGTGAGACACCGATTAAGAGTCTTTCCGGCGGTAATCAGCAGAAGGTGATCCTTGGCAGATGGCTTCTGACGAATCCGGAATATCTGATTCTGGATGAGCCTACAAGAGGTATTGACATTGGTACAAAGACAGAGATCCAGAAAATTGTCCTTGACCTTGCAGATCAGGGAATGGCAGTGACCTTTATTTCCTCAGAGGTAGAGGAAATGCTCCGTACCTGCTCCCGTATGGCAGTGCTCCGTGACGGAGAAAAGGTGGGCGAGCTGGAAGAGCATGAACTTTCTCAGAGCAGTATTATGAAAGCCATTGCAGGAGGTGACGATAAAGATGAATAAAAGCAAATTAAAACAGATCACAGGCGCAAGGCTTTTTCTCCCGATCGTATGCCTGATCGCCGTGCTTCTGCTCAATGTGATAAAAACACCGGACTTTTTTAATGTATCTATCAGGAACGGTGTCCTTTACGGATACATTATTGATGTTATCAACCGTGCTTCCGAGCTGGTTATCCTGGCAGTGGGCATGACTCTCGTAACAGCTGCTTCCGGCGGACAGGATATCAGTGTAGGTGCGGTAATGGCAGTGGCGGCAGCGGTTTGCTGTCAGGTACTTTCCGGCGGACAGGTTTCAGTTACTGAGTATCAGAACTCCATTATCCTTGCAGTTGTGGCAGCTCTTCTGGCATCAGCTCTCTGCGGCGCGTTCAATGGATTCCTGGTAGCCAGGCTGCGTATCCAGCCCATGGTTGCAACGTTGATCCTGTATACTGCAGGACGTGGTATTGCACAGCTTATCACAGCAGGTCAGATTACCTACATCCGTGTGGATTCCTTTAAAATGGCAGGCGGATATATCGGAAAATGTCCGATTCCAACCCCGATTTTCTTTGCAGTGATCACAGTTGTGATCGTTGCCCTGATCCTGAAAAAAACAGCCCTTGGTCTTTATATAGAAAGTGTTGGCATTAACGGAAAAGCAGCCCGTCTGGTAGGCTGAATTCTACTATGATCAAGTTTCTGACCTATGTGATCTGCGGTGTTCTTGCAGGTATTGCCGGAATCGTTGCCTCCAGCCGTATCTATTCTGCAGATGCAAACAATATCGGTCTGAATCTTGAGATGGATGCGATCCTTGCAGTTGCTCTTGGCGGAAACTTCCTTGGCGGCGGTAAATTCAGCCTGGTAGGTTCTGTAATCGGCGCCTATACCATTCAGGCTCTTACAACAACTCTTTACGCAATGAATGTAAAGGCGGATCAGCTTCCGGTATACAAGGCTATTGTAGTTATTATCATCGTAACTCTTCAGAGTGAGGTATTTAAGAAATTCATCGCCGGACTGAAAAGCAGAAAAGCATCCGGTGCAGTAGCAGAAGGAGGGCAGAAATAATGAAACAGAAAAAGAAAATGACAAGCTCAGGATTCCTTTTGCTGATCACAATTGTTCTGTTCTTCGTAATGTACGCTGCAGGCATGGTGATTTTTGCAGACAAAGGTTTTGCGAAACCTCAGATGTTTTTGAACCTGTTTGTATCCAATGCAGGACTCCTTGTTATTTCCTGCGGACTTACCATTGTTATGATAACAGGAGGAATTGATATTTCTGTAGGCTCTGTAACGGCCCTTGTGTGCATGGTAATGGCAGACCTTATGGAAAACAAAGGTGCAAGCGCTTATGTTGCAGTTGCAGTTGCTCTTGGCATCGGACTTCTGTTTGGTATTGTACAGGGCTTTCTTGTAACCTATATGGGCATCCAGCCTTTATCGTAACACTGGCAGGAATGTTCTTCGGACGAGGCCTTACTGCTATCATCAGCACAGATATGATCGCTATTAAAAACAAGGTATTTCTCAGCTGGGCAAACTACCGTTTTTATATGCCTTTTGGTTCCACCAACAAAAAAGGTAAATTTATTCCGGCATACATACCGCCTACAGTTATTATTGCGCTGATCGTAGTGGTTCTCTGTGCAATCCTTTTGAAATACCGTAAATTCGGACGTAAGCTATACGCTATCGGCGGAAATAAGCAGAGCGCTCTGATGATGGGACTTGATGTGAAAAAAACAATGTTCAAGGCTTATGTTCTTGACGGATTTCTGGCAGGTCTGGGCGGTTTCTTATTCTGCCTGAACAGCTGCGCAGGCTTTGTAGAGCAGGCAAAAGGACTGGAAATGGATGCGATCTCTTCGGCAGTTATCGGCGGAACACTGCTTTCCGGAGGTGTGGGAACTCCGATCGGAACCATGTTCGGTGTTCTGATTAAGGGAACTATCTCAAGTCTTATTACAGCGCAGGGAACACTTTCCAGCTGGTGGGTAAGAATCGTGCTTTCCGCGCTTCTGTGCTTCTTTATTGTGATCCAGTCTGTACTGGCTTCTGCAAAAAAGAAAAAATAAAAAAGAAAGATGATCGGACCGTAATAACCGGCGCGAGAAAAAGAAATGGGCTGCTTTTAAGCAGCCCTGATATCGAGGAGGAAATGTGAAATGAAGACAGGGAGAAATTATAAATTCTGGTTTTGTACAGGATCTCAGGATCTGTATGGGGATGAGTGTCTTAGAAAGGTTGCAGAACATTCCAGGATCATTGTGGAAGAGCTGAATAAATCCGGCATATTTCCTTTTGAACTGGTGTGGAAACCCACTCTGATCACCAATGAGCTGATTCGCAAAACCTTTAATGAAGCCAATGCAGATGAAGACTGTGCAGGTGTGATTACCTGGATGCACACATTTTCTCCTGCAAAATCCTGGATTTTGGGACTGAAGGAATACAGAAAGCCTCTTTGCCATCTGCATACCCAGTTTAATCAGGAGATTCCCTACGATACCATTGATATGGACTTTATGAATGAAAACCAGTCTGCTCACGGAGGCAGAGAGTATGGTCATATTGTGTCGCGTATGGGAATTGAGAGAAAGGTGATCGTAGGACACTGGCAGACAGAAAGGTTCAGGGACGGCTGGCATCCTGGATGCGTACAGCAGTGGGAATCATGGAAAGCAGCCATATCCGTGTGTGCCGTGTGGCTGACAATATGAGAAACGTGGCAGTTACGGAAGGGGACAAAGTAGAGGCGCAGATCAAATTCGGCTGGGAAGTTGACGCTTATCCGGTCAATGAGGTTGCAGAATATGTAAAAGAGGTAAGCAAAGCAGATATTGATGTTTTAGTAGAAGAATATTATAATAAATATGATATTCTTCTTGAGGGAAGAGACCCGGAAGAATTCAGACGTCATGTGGCAGTTCAGGCAGGTATTGAGATCGGTTTTGAACGCTTCCTGGAAGAAAATAATTATCAGGCAATAGTGACACATTTCGGTGATCTGGGAGCTTTGCAGCAGCTTCCGGGACTGGCAATGCAGCGTCTGATGGAAAAAGGCTACGGATTTGGAGCGGAAGGCGACTGGAAAACAGCCGCGATGGTCCGTCTTATGAAGATCATGACAGCAGGGATCAGGGATGCAAAGGGAACCTCCTTTATGGAAGATTATACATACAATCTGGTGCCCGGCAGAGAAGGAATTCTGCAGTCTCATATGCTGGAAGTTTGTCCGAGCATTTCCGATGGAAAAGTCGGCATTAAGGTTTGCCCGCTTTCCATGGGGGACAGAGAGGATCCGGCAAGACTTGTGTTTACTTCCAAAACAGGTCCGGCCATTGCCACCTCTCTTGTAGATCTGGGAGACCGTTTCCGACTGATCATCAATGATGTAGAGTGTAAAAAAGCAGAGAAACCAATGCCGAAGCTTCCGGTAGGAAGTGCGTTCTGGACTCCGATGCCGGATCTGGCAACAGGAGCAGAGGCATGGATCCTTGCGGGAGGCGCACATCATACTGCATTTTCCTATGACCTGACAGCGGAACAGATGGGTGACTGGGCGGCTGCAATGGGAATTGAGGCTGTATACATTGACAAAGACACAACCATCCGTAATTTTAAGAATGAACTGAGATGGAACGAGGTTGCATTCCGTAAATAACCGGATGGAGGACTAAGGAAAATTCGGGAGGATTTACAATGGGTGTAAACGAAGCAAAGAATTCAATAAAGAATAATAAAACAGCTCTGGGTATTGAGTTTGGTTCTACAAGGATCAAGGCGGTCCTGGTAGATGAAAATAACATGCCTATTGCATCAGGAAGCTATGACTGGGAGAACCGTCTGGAAAACGGAATCTGGACCTATCATCTGGAGGATATTCATGCAGGACTTCAGGGCAGCTACCGGCTCTTGCGAGAATGTAAAAGAACAGTATGGCGAAGAGCTTACCAGCGTGGGCGCGCTTGGTGTCAGCGCATGATGCACGGATACATGCCGTTTAATAAAGACGGCGAACTTCTGGTTCCTTTCCGTACCTGGAGAAACAATATCACAGGACAGGCTTCTGAGGAACTGATGGAGCTGTTTCAGTATAATGTTCCTCAGAGATGGAGTATTGCGCATCTTTATCAGGCAATCCTGAATAAGGAAGAGCATGTGAAAGATATTGATTATATGACAACTCTGGAGGCATATATCCACTGGAAGCTGACAGGGAAAAGGATCCAGGGAATCGGAGACGCTGCCGGAATGTTCCCGGTTGATTCTGAAACAAAAGATTACAACGAGGAAATGGTGCAGAAGTTTGATAAGCTGGTGGAGCCATATGGCTTCCCGTGGAAGCTTCGCGATATTATGCCTCAGGTCATGGTGGCAGGACAGGACGCAGGCTGTCTTACAGAGGAAGGCGCAAGACTTCTGGATCCTTCCGGAAAGCTTCAGGCCGGAATTCCCATGTGTCCTCCTGAGGGTGATGCGGGAACAGGAATGGTTGCCACAAACAGCATAAGACAGAGAACCGGAAATGTTTCAGCAGGAACTTCTGTTTTTGCTATGATCGTTCTGGAAAAAGCTCTTTCCAGACCTTATAAAGAAATTGATATGGTCACAACACCGGCCGGAGATCCGGTTGCCATGGCACATTCCAACAACTGTACTTCAGATCTGAATGCCTGGGTAAATGTATTTAAGGAATTTGCAGAAGCTATGGGCATGGAAGTGGACATGAACAAACTGTTTGGAACACTGTACAACAAGGCTATGGAAGGTGATGCGGACTGCGGCGGTCTTCTGTCCTACTGTTATTTCTCCGGAGAGCATATGACCGGATTTGAGGAAGGACGTCCTCTGTTTGTCCGTTCTCCGGAAAGCAGATTCACACTGGCAAACTTTATGAGAACCAATCTGTATACCTGCCTTGGCGCCATGAGAGTAGGCCTGAATATTCTGCTTGATAAGGAGCAGGTAAAGATTGACCGGCTTCTGGGACACGGAGGTCTGTTTAAAACAAAAGGCGTTGGACAGCAGATCCTTGCAGACGCTGTAAATGCCCCGGTTTCTGTTATGGAGACAGCAGGCGAGGGCGGCGCCTGGGGAATTGCTCTTCTGGCTTCCTATCTGATCAATAAAGAAGAGGGAGAGACTCTTCCGGACTTCCTGGACAGCAGGGTGTTTGCCGGAAATGAGGGAAGTACTCTGGATCCAAAGCCGGAAGGTGTGGAAGGCTTTAATATATTTATGGAAAGATATATGAAAGGTCTGAACATTGAAAAAGCAGCAGTAGAGTCTGAGATCTGGTAAAAATAACAAAATAAAAAAGTTCCCGATTTTCATTTGTACGAAAATCGGGAACTTTTTGTCTTGTTACAGAAACTGCTGATCATGGCTATGAGGTATGTTCAAAGCAGTTATAAAGTACAGTTTTAATAAGGTCTTCCGGTAAAAATAGCTACAGATCTCGGCCTCATAATGAAATTTCCTGTAATCCGTATTTCCTGCCCCTGAGGGTAAAAATATCGTCCCTGTCCATCGCCGTAAGTATTGACGCTCAGATACCAGAATCCACGTTTGTGAAGATCAGGAAGTGTGATGGAAACATCTTCCCAGTAGGAATTAACCGCAATATATACAAGATCATCTTTTCCTTTTTCACGGTCATATCCTGCAAAGCTTACAGCAAAGGTATAAGCATCTCTTGGAATGGAGATATCCTGTGCGTTTACATTATGGGTGTGGATAGAGTCCATGCCGCATACTGCATCAGGAAGTTTTTTACGGATAACAAGATGATCTTTTCTGTAGGAAATCATAAACCTGAAAAATTCAAACAGATCTTTGTTTTTTCCAGAAGAGTCCAGTCCAGCCAGGAAATTTCGTTATCCTGACAGTAACTGTTGTTATTTCCGTACTTGGTATTTCCGAATTCGTCACCGGCAAGGAACATAGGTGTTCCGCGGCTGCACAAAAGCACTGCGCAGGCGTTTCGTATCATGCGGTATCGAAGCTTCAGAACCTCGGGATCGTTTGTCTCACCCTCTGCGCCGCAGTTCCAGCTTCGGTTGTCGTTTGCTCCGTCTGTATTGTCCCAGCCGTTATTTTCATTATGCTTTTCGTTATAAGAATAAAGATCATACAGAGTAAAGCCGTCGTGGCAGGTCAGAAAGTTGACACTGGAATTATAGCCTGCGTAATTGCTACCCTGTGAATCCTTGTACATACCGTAAAGATCGCCGGAGCCGGAAATACTCCAGGCAGCATCCCAGGAACTCCAGCAGTCTCCCTTCAGAAAGCTTCTGAGAGAATCTCTGTATCTTCCATTCCACTCTGCCCAGCGTCCGCTTGCGGGAAAGCTTCCCACCTGATACATTCCGCCTGCATCCCAGGCTTCTGCGATCAGTTTGACATTGCGCAGAAGAGGATCTGAGGCAAGCGTACGGAGAAGAGGAGGATTGTTCATAGGGGAACCGTCCTCATTTCGTCCAAGGATGCTGGCCAGATCAAACCGGAACCCGTCTACACGGTAGTTGACCGTCCAGTACCGGAGACATTCCAGGATCATCTGCTGTACTACCGGATGATTGCAGTTCAGAGTATTTCCGCAGCCGCTGAAATTATAGTAATTTCCGTCCGGCGTCAGCATGTAATAAATATTATTATCGAATCCTTTGAAACAGAAGGTTCTTCCCAGTTCATTGCCCTCTGCAGTATGATTGAACACCACGTCCAGGATTACTTCAATTCCGTTGTCGTGAAGGGCTTTGATCAGAGTTTTCAGTTCCGTTCCTTCCCGGTTGTATTCATTGACAGAGGTAAAACTTGTATTGGGGGCAAAAAAGCTGACAGTATTATACCCCCAGTATTCCAGAAGACGCTCCCCGTTGATTTCTCTGGCATTCATGGTTTCGTCAAACTCAAAAATAGGCATCAGCTCTACGGCATTGATTCCCAGCTCTCTGAGATAGGGGATCTTTTCCATCAGCTGCAAAGGTGCCTCTGTTCTGGACTCCGGAGGACTCATGTACGGTAAAACCTCTTACATGAAGCTCGTAAATAATAAGGTCACAGAGTTCTTTTTTGGACTGAGGCATATCGCCCCAGTTAAAGGAATCTTTTACAACACGGGCGTGGTAGGTTGGATCCCAGTGAGTACCCCAGGTCCTCTGGCCGGAAACTGCCTTTGCATATGGATCCAGAAGAATATTTTTTTTGTCAAAAAGCAGTCCCTTTTCAGGATCCCAGGGGCCGTCTACGCGGTAGGCGTATTCAAAGTCCCGGATATCCAGACCGTAGACGATCATGGAATATACGTCGCCGATTTTATAAGCCTCCGGAAAGGGAAGAACAGCAAAAGGTTCTTCCTCTTCACGGTGGAAAAGAAGAAGCTCACAGGCTGTTCCGCCACAGGTGTGTATGGTAAAGTTCACGCCGTTCTGAAGAGGAGTAGCTCCGTTCAGATCAAACATTCCCGGACTGACCGGAAATCCGGAGATTTCTCCGGTTGGATAAACCTCCAGAGGCGTTTCGGATACAAATTTCTGATGATAGGATTTCATAATAGAAATAGCCTCCTGTTTTTACTATTCCATAAAAAGTTTTTCACATTTTGAAAGTATGTCCTGATTTCTTTTTTCGTAATCTACATGCATGGTATGGATCTTTCCTTCAACAAACATTTCCATTCCCTGAACAAGACCGTCTTCGCTGTTGGAAGAAGCGTTCCTCCGTACTGCCGGATAAAAGCTCTTGCCCCGTTTATATCACAGGCAGCTGCGGGAACACCGAGAATATCGCTTCAGGAACTACCAGTACCTGGCCTTCATAGTAAGAAGACAGCAGGAAAAAGTCGCAGGCTTTTACGACAGGGAAGGGATTGCTCATATATTTGATCAGGATAATGTGACTGCTGGATTTCACAGATGCTGCCAGTTCACAGGTACTTGTGTACAGGTTTCCCATTCCTCCAATGATGATCAGCCAGGTATCAGGATGATTTACCCAGAAACGGTCAAATGCCCGGATCAGTCTCTCATGACCTTTTTCCGGGGAAAAACGGCCTACATTGATAAACTTGCGATCACTGCTGTTCAGGATTTCCTGAAGTTTTTCAATGGAAACAGTGGACTCTGTATTTTTATCAAAGATAAGTGGTTTTTCAGATTTAGAACGAATGAGATCAAGATCCATATAATTGGAAATGACCTGGATTTTTTCTGGATGCCCTCCGATTCGTTCTGCTGCGCCCCTTATATCCTCTCCTACAGGTATTACGTGATCATAGGTTGAATAGGCTTTTTGGAGAAGAGGACGACTGACATTATGTTTTTTTGTAATTTCCATTTCCATATCATTATGGGCCAGATGCTTTTTTTTACACGGGGCATAACTAAAAAGTGCAATCATATAGTTTCCGTATCCGTCATAATGAACGGCATGGTCAAAAGAGATACATCCAAAGTGTTTTTTCCATTCCCTTTTATATGCGTGATCAAGCGTTGCCAATGCCAAAAGCTGTAATCCCCCAGTTCATATAAAGAATCTGAGCAGCAGCAGTCAGTATATCAAGATTCATCTCAGTGGCAAGTGGATAGAAATGGTATCCTCTGGGATATTATTAAGTTTTTCCGGATGATCCTTTATAGAATGGGTTCGGAAAACAATATAGTATTCACAGGAGGATGGATCCAAATGATGTATAAGGCTATAAAAGGCAGTGGTAATCCCATTAGGGAGAAGGCTGCCTGTATAAATAAGGACTTTTTTTCTTTTTTGTGCCGGGCATAGATGTACTTTTACATATTTTTTCTCCCAGAAGAACATGATGACAGATATTTTTGGTTGCATTTGTCTGTTCGAAAGTGCAGTATTTTTGGAGAAAAGCATCATCGGATGTCCGGAATCAGTATTCAGCTCTTTTACCAGCTCCTCAGGAGTACGTACCAGTGGGAAGGGGTAATCAGAGATATCTTCATACATTCCTCTGCTTCCCTGATAGTATTCAAGATCATAAGCAAAAAGCAGGATCCTGCGACCGGTAACAGCAAAATCATACATGACACTGGAGTAGTCAGTAATCAGCACATCACAGGCATTGAGAACTTCATAAGTGTCATATCCTTCCGGAAAGAGACGGATATGACGGTAGGAATCTAATGTTAACTGGCTCTGTACAAATGGATGCAGCTTTACCAGCATGATCTGATTTTCATGAAGCAGTATATCAACGCGGTTCAGATAGTCTTTTATCTGATTTACATAATCCTCTTCCTGCACAGAAGAGGAGGTTCCACGGAAAGTAGGCATATAGATACTCAGCTGTGTACCGGCATATCCGAGAAGCTCTTTCAGTTTTGTACCCTGCTCAGGATGAAAGAATATGCAGTTGCGGGGATAGCCTTCATGAAGAACGGTCCCCTGATAGAGCTCTTTCAGATTATATGCTCCGGACATTTTTTCTTCCATATAAAGATTAGGGAATACAAGATAATCAGATTGAAGAAGATTCCGCATTACGTTTCCGGTATCATACCGTTCTTCCGGATTGTCCTGTCCCATTCGCTTCAGCGGTGTTCCGTGCCATACATTCAGATAGGTCTGACCGTCTTTTTTTTATGTAGCGGCCGGGGAAAGTAGTATCATTGATCAGCCATCCGGCTTTTGCCAGATGATAGTAATAGGAGGGTTCTCTGGTGTAAACAAATTTATCTACTGAGATCCCGTACCGTTCCAGTTTTTTCTGAATCTGCTCTTTTTTGTTTTTCTGAACAGCCAGGACTTTATAAAATTCTTTATATTCCGGCTGATTCAGTTCCTTTAAAATAGCAAGGATATTGCTCTCCAGCGCAAGGCCACTTCGTGAAACAAGAAGAATTTCTTTTGTGTCAACAGGAACTTTTTCATAGAAAGTATTATAAAATGGATACCAGGCTCCACTTTTGAGTTTTTTCTTTACTTTGGATATAAATGATGGCATAAAATCACCGCCTTAAAAATATTTTACAGATCGTTTGTCAGATGCAGTTTATCAAGTACATAAAATACAAGGCTCAGTATCATGGCAACCACACAGGCAAGAACCATTCCGGTAAGTTTTACATTTCCCAGATTCAGAGCGATTCCGGAAAGGCCTACAATAAATACCACAGAAGTCAGCGCCAGATTCCGGGATTTTCCGTAATCCACCTGATTATCTACCAGCATACGAAGACCTGAGGTTCCGATCATTCCATACAGCAGGAAGGAGATTCCGCCAATAACAGGCCCCGGGATGGTGTTGATCAGGCTGCAAGCTTGCCAAGGAAGGAACAGCAGATAGAAAGTACGGCTGCTCCGCCGATGACCTGTACGCTGTAGACTTTTGTCATTGCCATTACGCCAATGTTTTCCCCATAAGTGGTAGTAGGAACAGAGCCTACCAGACCGGAAAGGGTAGATGAGAAAAAGTCTGCAAAAAGAGAACGGTGAAGTCCTGGATCTTTCAGAAGATCTTTTTCTACAATTTTACTGGTAACGATCTGATGACCAATATGCTCTGAGGTAACCAGAAGAAGCGCTGGAAGAATTGTCAGGATCGCTTCAATATTAAAGGATGGCGCCTGGAAGTTGGGCAGAGCAAAAAAGGAAGCTTCTTTTACTGCCGTGAAATCCAGAATGCCGCAGAAGCCTGCTGCTGCATATCCGGCAATGATCGCGATCAGAATCGGAATAACAGACAGGAAGCCTCGGAAAAGAATCTGGCCAAATACAGCCACTCCCAGAGTCACCAGAAATACGATCACGTTTCTGGAGTCAATTTTGTCATCCAGAAGTCCGGCAGTGCTGGCAGCGCTTCCTGCAAGCTCCAGTCCGATGAGTGCCACAACAGGTCCCATAGCGGCTGTAGGCAGAACAACGTTGATCCAGTCAGTTCCGCAGCGCGGATGATCAGTGCAAGGATCATTCCGGCGATTCCGAGAACCACGAATCCGCCCAGTGCATATTCATAACCGAACTTGTCTGCAACCAGAAGGCCCGGGGATAAAAATGCGAAGCTGGATCCCAGATAGGCAGGCGCTTTTCCCTTTGTGATAAGAATGAACAGCAGCGTTCCCACACCGTTCATCAGAAGTACCACGGCCGGATTGATTCCGAACATAAAAGGAACCAGCACAGAAGCTCCGAACATGGCAAACATGTGCTGGATACTCAATGGTATCAACAGTTTTACAGGTACTTTTTCTTCTACTTGGATAATTTGTCTTTCCACTCTTTTCCTCTCTTTCTCGTGAGTACACGATGTAATCGGAATTATTATAGCATAGGAGACAGGGGAATACTATTCAAATTCATAACAATCAGTCATAACTTAAGAAAATCTAAAATTTTACATATCTTATGGTAAAATCCACAGGATAGTGATATACTATAGCTTACAGGAAAACAGTGCGGGCAGAGTATTCGGATGTCTGACCTGCGTAACGGCAGCATGGATGCCGATAAAGAAAGAGAGGATGGTGTGCATATGAATATGAATACAAAAATCGAAGAATTGCTGGCAGTTTTAAAGAAAAAGGAAGACGACAAACAGAAAAATACAGTCCTCTGGGTGTTGGCGATCATTGGTGCTGTGGCAGCAGTAGCAGGAATCGCGTTTGCCGTTTACCGTTTCTTCGCTCCGGATTATCTGGAGGATTTTGAAGAAGATTTCGATGATGATTTTGACGATTATTTTGAGGATGAGGAAGAATAAAAACCGACAGCTCCGGTTGATACCGGGGCTGTTTTTCTTGCAGGTCCGTTGGGCAAAAAACATGCCATACCTGAGAATCACAGAAAAGGAGATATTAAGGATAGACATTATATGAAAAAAGGCGAGATATACGAAGGAATCATAGAAAAAGTGGATTTTCCCAATAAAGGTTATGTAATGGTGGAGGATCAGAAGTACTTGTAAAAAACGGAATGCCTGGTCAGAAGATCCGCTTTGTTATTCAGAAAAAAACGTTCAGGAAGAGCTCAGGGCCGTATTCTGGAGGTACTGGAAAAATCACCTCTGGAAAAAAGAGAGCCTGTATGTTCTTCATTTCCCCAGTGTGGAGGCTGCATGTACCAGACAATGCCATATGAAGAGCAGCTTCATATGAAGGAAAGACAGATTCGTGAGCTTCTGGAGGAAGTCCTGGTAAAGGAAGGACAGACAGACCTGAATGGAAAAGCAGATTTTGTGTGGGAGGGAATCCATGGAAGTCCGGAAGAGTTCTGTTACAGAAATAAAATGGAATTTTCTTTTGGAGATGAATATAAGGACGGGCCTTTGTCTCTGGGACTTCACAAAAAAGGAAGTACCTATGATGTGCTAAATACAGACGACTGCAAACTGGTCCATAAAGACATGACAGATATTCTTACCTGTGTGCGTGATTATTTTCTGGAAAAAGGGGTACCCTATTATAAAAAAATGCAGCATACAGGATATCTGCGTCATCTGCTTCTGAGAAGAGGGGTAACTACAGGAGAAATTCTGATCCATCTGGTAACTACAAGTCAGGAGGAGCATGATCTGGAACCTTTAAAGGATCTTCTTCTTGCACTGCCTCTGGAAGGAAAAATTGTAGGGATCATGCATATCATCAATGACTCTCTTTCCGATGTGGTAAAAAGTGACGAGACCAGAATCCTGTATGGTCAGGACTGGTTTTATGAAAATCTCCTGGGGCTGAGATTCTGGATCAGTACGTTTTCCTTTTTTCAGCCAAATTCCCTGGCGGCGGAGGTTCTGTATTCGATTGTCCGCACATATGTTGAAGATGCAAGAGGCATGGAGGTCTTTGATCTTTACAGCGGAACCGGAACCATTGCCCAGCTTCTGGCGCCGGTAGCAAAAGAAGTGATCGGTGTGGAGATTGTAGAAGAAGCAGTGGAAGCAGCCAGACAGAATGCTGCTCTGAACGGGCTGTCCAACTGCCGTTTTATTGCGGGAGACGTACTGAAGGTTCTTGATGACCTGGAGGTAAAGCCGGATATGATTGTTCTGGATCCGCCCAGAGAGGGGATTCATCCAAAAGCGCTTCCGAAAATCCTTTCCTATGGGGTAAAGAGGATTGTGTATGTATCCTGTAAGGCCACCAGTCTTGCCAGAGATATGGAAACCTTTCTTCATGCAGGCTATCGTCTGGAAAAAGCCTGCTGTGTAGATCAGTTCTGTCAGACAGTCTGGACGGAGGCTGTGGCGGTATTTGTCAGGGAGTGATAGGCATGGAAAACAAAGTGGAGCGAAAGAAAAAATTTATTATAAACGTTGTATTTTATGCCCTGATTGCGGTACTTGTATGGGTCGGATGCAAATATCTGGTTTCACCGATGATGCCGTTTATCATTGCTTTTCTGGTAGCGGCTCTGATCCAGGTACCGGTAAGGAAGTTCAAGGTATCAAAAAAGCAGAAAAAGCTTTTGTCTATTGTTTTTTGTGCTTGTATTTTACGGGCTTTTGCTTTTGCTGGCAGCCTGGGCCAGTCTGAAGTTTCTGGACGGAGTGGAAAATCTGATACGGCAGGTTCCGCATTTTTATAATACTACAATAGTTCCGGTATTTGAGACAATTTCCAATTATCTGGAGGAGTCCATGACATCGGTACATCCTTCTGTGGCAAATACCATTGAAAATTCCTTTGAGGAAATGACAAATAATCTGGGCTCCTATGTATCCAGTCTGTCTGTAAAAGTTGTACAGATCATATCCGGAGGGATCAGCGGAGTACCGGGATTTGTTATTAAGCTTGTGATCACTGTTGTGGCAACTTTTTTCTTTGTTGGGGATTATGATGGAATTATTGCATTTTTTAAGAAGCTTCTGACACCGAAACAGGTAGCGCTGGTGGAAAAAGGACAATCCTATGTAAAAAACGTTCTGTTTATTTATATCAGATCCTACAGCTTTCTGTTCCTTCTGACCTTTACAGAGCTGTGCATCGGAATGTTCCTTCTGAAAATGCCTTATCCGGCGCTTCTGGCCCTGTGTATTGCAGTGTTTGATATTCTTCCGGTTCTGGGAACCGGCGGTGTGCTTCTTCCCTGGGCGGCAATTCTTTTTATTATGAAAGAACATGGACTGGCAGTGGGGATACTGATTCTGTATCTGGTGATCCTTGTTGTGAGAAATATGGTAGAGCCAAGAATTGTAGGAAAGCAGATCGGGCTGCATCCTCTGGCAACACTGGCAGCGCTTTTCCTGGGACTGAAGCTTTTTGGTCTGGTGGGTCTGGTTGCCTTTCCGGTAGCCCTGACTGTACTTGTGAATTTCAGCAGGGAAGACTGATGGAAAAATTATAAAAATATATACAAGAAGAAATATAAAAGAGCTGTGGCCCTGGGACACAGCTCTTTTATTTGTTTTGATTCAGGGGAAAACAGGATCAGCCTGTTTTATTCTGGTTCCGTGAAGTTGTTTTGTTCAGAAAATATGAAATATCAGAAAAACTTACCGGCCAGAAAAGAAATAAGACCGCCTGCCCCACAAAGGCACATAACAAGAATGGGATTCCACTTCCACTTTCTGAGAATGAAAAAGGCTCCAAGGAAAAGCAGGGCGTTGATCCAGTCAACAGAAGAGAGAGACACAGGAAGCTCTCCCCACAATGCGGTCTGGCTAAGAGAAAGGCCTGCGGCAGTAATCAAAGCCACAACAGCAGGCCTCAGACATCCGAGAACTGTGTCAATGGCAGTGGTTCCTTTATACTTTCTGTAAATCAGTGAAAGAAGGGAAACCAGGATAACGGCAGGAAAAATGGAGCCAAGAGTGGCTGTTACAGCTCCGGGCAGTCCGGCAATGCGAAGTCCTACAAAAGTAGCAGAATTAATTGCCACAGGGCCGGGGGTCATGGAAGAAATCGTGATAAGATTGGTAAATTCCTGCATACTGAGCCAGCCGTGACCGTTTACAATTTCACTCTGGATGAGCGGAATGGCTGCATAGCCTCCTCCTACACTGAAAAGTCCTATTTTCAGAAAGCTGAAAAAAAGCTGTATATAGATCATCTGGATACCTCCCTGTGAAAGCGCCGGATTATCAGAAGCCTGACAGTCCCAATGACTGCAGCAGCCAGAATAATATAGATGACGCTTACATGAAAAACAAAATTCAGAACAAAAGCCCCTGCCATAATAAAAACGGAAAGGCTGCTTTTTGTTTTAACAGTTGCCATGCCAAGGTCGCAGGCAACATCCAGAACTGTGGCGGTAACTCCGGCTTCCATGCCGTGAAGGACAGCGGATATCAGAGGGCTGGAGGCAAAGGCGGAATAAAACAAGGAGATCACTGAAAGAATGATCATAGGAGGGAGAATGGTTCCCAGAACAGCAGTAAGCATTCCTGCAAATCCGCAGATTTTCCAGCCTATTAAAATGGCGGCATTTACAGCTACTGCTCCGGGACAGGACTGAGCCAGAGCTGCGAAATCAAGCATTTCCTCCTCATCGACCCAGTGAAGATCATGGACAAATTTTCTGCGCATAAATCCCACGATCACAAATCCGCCTCCAAAGGTAAAAGCACTGATATATAAAGTGGAAAGAAAAAGAGTTTTCAGTTTTTTAAGATTTTGATGCCTGAGAGGTGTACCCATGGAAGTCTCCTTTTTAAGGTAATCAGTTATTTGAATAAGACTATTATACAGGAAGAAACACTTTTTGAAAATACCGGTGAAATAAAACAGAAAGTAATTGACTTTTTCCTTTTTCCTGTATATAATATAAACAAACATATGAATAACTGTTCATATGATAAAACGTAAACGAAAAGGAGATAAAAAATGAAGAAAACCTATAAGATCGAAGTAGACTGTGCAAACTGCGCGAACAAAATGGAAGAGGCTGCAAAAAGAACAGCCGGAGTAAAAGATGCCACTGTGAATTTTATGATGTTAAAAATGAACGTGGAATTTGAGGATGGACAGGACCCGAAGGCTGTTATGAAAGAGGTTCTGAAAAACTGTAAAAAAGTGGAAGATGACTGTGAGATCTATCTGTAATAAGTGAAAGGATAAGGTGCGGATATGAACAAAAAACAGAAAAAAATGCTGACTCGTATCCTTATTGCAGCAATAATGGTTGCAGCGTTGTCTCTGGTACCTGTTCAGGGGTATCTAAGGGCAGTTCTGTACATGATTCCGTATCTGGTGATCGGATATGATATTCTTTTAAAAGCATGGAAGGGAATCAGAAACAGACAGGTATTTGATGAAAACTTTCTCATGGCAGTAGCTACAGTGGGCGCCATCTGTCTGGGAGATTTTAAAGAGGGAACAGCAGTTATGCTGTTTTACCAGATTGGGGAACTGTTTCAGAGCTACGCAGTGGGAAAAAGCCGACGGAATATCAGCGAGCTTATGGATATCCGTCCGGACTATGCCAATGTAGAAAGAAACGGAAGTCTGGAAAAAGTAGATCCTGATGAAGTGGAGATCGGCAGTATCATTGTAGTGCAGCCGGGAGAAAAGGTTCCCATTGACGGAATTATCACAGAGGGAAAAACAACGCTTAACACAAGCGCTCTTACAGGAGAAAGCCTGCCCAGAGATGCAAAAGAGGGTGACGAGATCATCAGTGGATGCATTAATATGACAGGTGTTTTGAAAATCCGCACTACAAGAGAGTTCGGGGAATCTACGGTTTCCAAAATCCTTGATCTGGTGGAGAATTCCAGTTCAAGGAAATCCAGATCCGAAAATTTTATATCCAAATTTGCCCGTTATTATACGCCTGTAGTCTGTTACAGTGCGCTGGCGCTGGCAATTCTTCCGCCGCTTGTCCGGCTGATGTTTATGGGACTGGATCCCCAGTGGGGAGACTGGGTTTACCGTGCGCTGACATTTCTGGTAATCAGCTGTCCCTGCGCCCTTGTGATCAGTATTCCCCTCAGCTTTTTTGCAGGAATCGGCGGAGCAAGCAATGCCGGTGTACTGGTAAAGGGATCCAATTATATGGAAACTCTTGCTCAGACCAGATATGTGGTGTTTGATAAAACAGGAACACTGACAAAAGGTGTGTTTGAGGTCTGCGGTGTGCATCACAATGTAATGGAAGACCATAAAATCCTGGAATATGCGGCGCTGGCAGAGTGTTCTTCTTCCCATCCTATCAGCCGGAGTCTCCAGAGAGCTTACGGAAAAGAAATAGACCGTACCCGTGTAGAGGACATTGAAGAGATCAGCGGAAACGGCGTGACAGCCAGAGTGGACGGAATTCCCGTTGCAGTCGGAAACAGTCGGCTTATGGAGCGGCTGGGAGTTGCCTTTAAGGAGTGTCATCAGGTAGGAACCATTGTCCATGTTGCCGTTGACGGTTCCTATGCAGGCCATATCCTGATTGCAGATGTTTTGAAGCCAACTGCAAAAGCCGCGGTAGCAGAGCTGAAGAAGTCAGGGATTCGTGAAACAGTAATGCTGACAGGTGATATTGACCGGGTTGCTCAGCAGGCAGCAGCAGAAACGGGAGTAGACCGGGTATACAGTGAGCTGCTTCCGGCTGATAAAGTGACAAAAGTAGAAGAGCTTCTGGAGAAAAAGAACCCCAGAGAAAAGCTTGCATTTGTAGGTGACGGAATCAATGACGCCCCGGTTCTTTCCAGGGCAGATATCGGAATAGCAATGGGAGCTCTGGGTTCAGACGCTGCCATTGAGGCGGCAGATGTGGTTCTGATGGACGATGATCCTCTGAAAGTAGTAAAGGCAGTAAGGATTGCAAAAAAATGTATGAGGATCGTTTACCAGAATATTTATTTTGCTATTGGAATCAAGATTCTGTGCCTGCTTCTGGGCGCAGTGGGAATCGCAAATATGTGGATTGCTATTTTTGCAGATGTAGGCGTTATGGTAATTGCAGTTCTGAATGCCATTCGCGCGCTGTTTGTAAAAAAATTATAATACCCGTGCAGAAAATCCCTGCATGTGATATGATAAAAAGGAAAGGCAGGGAAATTACATGGCAGAAACAAAAGAGAGTCTGTGCTGTGATACAGAGGAAATTCATGAGGAGCTTTTAAAAATCGTGGATGAGACAATGCCTGATGAGACAGAACTGGATTCGCTGGCAGAGCTTTTTAAGGTTTTCGGAGATCCTACCAGAATCAGGATCCTGTTTGTTCTTTTTGAAACAGAGGTGTGTGTCTGTGATCTGGCAAGAGCGTTGAATATGACCCAGTCGGCAGTTTCCCATCAGCTTCGGATCCTGAAACAGAGCCGTCTGGTAAAGAACAGAAGAGAAGGAAAATCCATGTTTTATTCTCTGGCGGACGACCATGTACGAACAATGATCGCCCAGGGAAGGGAACATATACTGGAGTAGAGATAAGCTGCTGTTTACATTTCTTACAGTAACAGAAATTTCAGAAAAGAGGCTGTGAAACCACAGCCTGTAAAAAGAAGGATCAGGGGTTCGCAAAGAATCCGGGATCCTTTTTTGTCTGCCGGGAAAGTCGTACATTCCATACTGATTTTTCAGTGGATGTATGATAAAATAAACAGGTAACTGTAAGTGAATAAATATTAAAATTTATATCGCTAAATAAGGCGGTACAGAATTTGCGCAATAGAATCATAATATATGAACACAAATAAATTTTAAAACTATATATGTGCATCCTGCAAAGACAGAACAACGAGAATGTGTACCTTTTGATTTGATCATTTACAGCAGGTAATCCGGGATGTATTCTGAGTAGGTTATGGGGAATAGTGATCATATTTAATGAAGAGGAACTGGTTCCTTCTGTTATGCAACAGACAGAAACGGATAAAGTACACAGTTTTGTGAAGTGCAGCATTATGATTAAGGGGGAAAACGGGTGAAGAATCAGGAACTGTATCAGATTATGGCAGACCATATGGAGAAGAATAAAAATATGCTGGCCACAGTAATAGAAGGAGAAAATACAGGAAAACGTCTCTTTTTTACTGAGGGCAGGCTTGTGGCCGAAAGCGGAGAAGACAGGCTTTCACCAGAGCTGATAAGCCGGCTGGCAGAGACAGAGCAAAGCAGTATTATTGAAGCGGACGGATGCCGGATTTTTGTGGAACTGTTGGGAAAACCCGGAAAGCTTGTGATCTGTGGCGGAGGTCATGTGGCGCAGCAGGCAGTAATTCTGGCAAAACATACAGGGTTTCATGTGACTGTGCTTGAAGATCGTCCGTTTTTTGCGGATCAGGCCCGGGCGGCAGGGGCAGATCAGGTAATCTGTGATGATTTTGCTTCAGCCCTGGAAAAAAATTCCCGGAGGCAGTGATACTTATTTTCTGGTTGTTACAAGAGGCCATCGGTATGATGGAATCTGCCTTACTGCAATTTTGAAAAAGGAACGGGCATATGTGGGAATGATGGCAAGCCGGAAGCGCGGGATCCTTCTGAAAAAAAAGCTGGTGGAAGAGGGATTCCGGAAAGTGAGGTAGAACGTCTCCATACGCCGGTAGGACTTTCCATTCATGCGGAGACTCCGGAGGAAATTGCAGTCTCCATAGTGGCAGAACTGATTATGGTAAAAAACAGTATAAAAAAAACAGGCGGATATGATAAAGAACTTCTGGCATGCCTGACAGGGGAAAGCTATCCGGAGCAGAAAAAGGCTCTTGCGACTATTGTGGCAAGGCAGGGCTCTGCTCCCAGAGAAATCGGAACAAAGATGGCAGTACTTTCAGACGGAAGAATCGTTGGTACGATCGGAGGCGGATGTATGGAAAGCCGCATCCGGAATCAGTGTCTTCATATGCTGAAAGAGGAAAATCCCCAAAGCCGTCTTGTGCTTGAGGACATGTCCGGACAGGAGGCAGAAGAGGAGGGGCTTGTCTGTGAGGAAGGATCAGGGTTTTTCTGGAAGTACTATAAGCGTGTATCCGAAAATACAGTGATCAGACTGCGGAGTGGAGATATTATCACAGGGTTGCGGACATTATGGAATAAACAGGAAGATTTTCTGATATATTCAGATGATTCTATAGCAGGAAATGAATGCCGTATGGCGCCAAAAAGGGAAACGGCAGTTTTGAGGGTATATAACTGCCGTGAGAAAATATGGAATACAAATATGCCGGAAGGTGTGTTATAATAAAACTCACAGCAGGTTCCGCAAAACTGTAAACGGAACAGAGAATATCAGAATGTCAGTTTCAGTATATTTTACTTTTAATTAAACGGAGGACAGGATTATGAAAAAAAGAAGTGTGATCGCAGCATTACTTTGCAGCTTGTGTCTGACAGCCGGAGGTGCGGTTCCGGCTATGGCAGATTCAGCCAGAGTTGTAACACTTGGCGCAGACCTTACCCAGGATCAGAAGGATACCATGATGCGCTATTTTAAAACAGATGCCAGCCAGGTTCAGATCCTTACTATCACCAATCAGGATGAAAGAGAGCATCTGGGAGATTATATCCCGCTGGAGCAGATCGGAACAAGAACCCTGAGCTGCGCTTATGTAAAACCTACACAGTCAGGCGGAATCAAGGTCCGTACTGCAAATCTGAATTATGTAACCGGAAATATGATCGCCAATGCTCTTTCTACTGCAGGAGTAACCAACTGTGAAGCTGTTGCGGCATGCCTTATGAAGTATCCGGAACAGGCGCTCTGACAGGTGTGATCATGGCATACGAAAGCGCAAGCGGACAGAAGCTTGACAGCACCAAAAAAGATCTTGCAACAAAAGAGGTTGTGGTGACCGGTGATCTTGCGCAGCAGGTAGGAAACGATAATGCGACCAATATCATCAATCAGGCAAAGCTTCAGATCATTGGCGATAATATCCAGAACGCAGATGAAATTTATAATATTGTAAACAACATTGCTGTTCAGAATAATGTTACTTTAAGCCAGGAGGAACTGGAAACAATTGTCGCTCTTCTTCAGGAGATCGCACAGCAGAGCTATGATATTGAGCAGATGAAGGAAACTCTGGAAAACATCCAGCAGAATCTGGACAAAGAATCCTCAGATGACCAGGTCCTTGATGGAACTGCTCAGGATGACGGCGTAGTTGAAGATGACGGTTTCGTGGATGAAGACAGCACAGATGGGGAGGATATTACACAAAATGTAGATCCGGACGCTCTTGGTGAAGACATTAAAGAAAGCTCCACAGAGGATCCGTCTCTTCAGGAAGAAACCATGGGAGAGGCTGTGGAAGGCGAGGACGGCGCAGTTGATGAAGAAACAGGAATCCCTGAAGCTACAGAGGACGGAACCGCTCTTGACGGAACAGCCCAGGATGATATGGCTGTAGCTCCGGAAGAAAATACAGAGGAGATTCCGGAAGCCACAGAGGACGGAACTGTTCTTGACGGAACAGCCCAGGATGACATGAGTGTGACACCGGAGGAAAATACAGCAGAAGATCCTCTGAATACAGATTCTTTAAGTGAAGAAGCAAAAGCATCCTTTGAACAGGCAAAAAGCTTCTGTAAGGGAGAGTATGAGGGAGATACGGCTTCTCTTCAGAGTGTAATGGGAGAGGATGCCATGGCATCAGTTACAATTACACCGGAGGTTGGTGCAGATCTGACTCAGAAGGTACTGGAATCCTATATCAAGGTACTGAAAGACGGAGGAATGAGCTATGTTCCGGCTGATACAGACATATATCTGTCAGCAGAGCTGAACATGGTAAATGCAGAGATGAGACTGATCTTCAGTATGGAACTGGATCCGGCTGAGGATGACATTCTGGTAAATGAAACACCGGAGACAAGACAGGCACTCTACAGTGACACTATGAAATTCTTTGAAAATCTGTATGGAGAGAGCAGCGTTTCTGCTGAAACCACACAGGAAGAAGTAATGGAATAATCCTGCATATGGCGGCTGTGCCATATCGGGCAAAAGGGTGTTTTGCCCAGGAGCAGATATGAGTTAAGATAACATATTAAGATCTCAGTATTAGAAATAGTACTGGGGTCTTTTATTTTCGGGAGAGAGTATCTCAGGTACAAACTTTTTAGTATAACAAAACATTCCACAAAGATTTTAGGATAAGCAGATCTGTCCTTTTTGTTTTTACAAAATACGGAAAAGTCACGCCAGAATATCATCCTTCATAGAATGTGATTATTTTGTGTCTTAGCGGAAATACTGGAAAATTCAGACTGTGTGTGCTACAATAAATGGAAATGCTGACGAATACAGTGGAAATATGTTTCCGAAAGGAGAAGAATACATGAGTCTGGCAGTAGTAACGCTGAAAAAGGGGGAAGGACGCCTCCTGAAATCCGGCGGAATGTGGGTGTTTGACAACGAGATAGCTTCTGTGATGGGAAGCTTTCTCAATGGAGATATTGTTCTGGTAAGAGATTTTGACGGATATCCTCTGGGCAGAGGATTATTAATACCAACTCCAAAATCACAGTGAGGCTGCTCACACGGATGAAAACCAGAAGATTGATGAGAAATTCCTTGAGCAGAGAGTAAGAGATGCCTGGGAATACCGGAAAAAGGTAACAGATACAGGAAGCTGCAGACTGATTTTCGGAGAAGCTGATTTTCTTCCCGGACTTGTTGTTGACAAATTTTCTGATGTGCTTGTTGTTCAGTCTCTTGCCCTGGGAATTGACCGCCTGAAGCTGCAGATACTGGAACTTCTGAAAAAGGTTCTGGAAGAGGACGGTATTGCTGTCAGAGGAATTTACGAGAGAAGCGATGCCAAGGTAAGACGTCAGGAGGGAATGGAGCTTTACAAGGGCTTTATCGGTCCGGAATTTCCTACTTTGGTAGAAATCGAAGAGAATGGGGTAAAATATCAGGTAGATATAAAAGACGGACAGAAAACAGGATTTTTCCTGGATCAGAAATATAACCGTCTGGCTATCCAGAAGCTCTGCAAAAATGCAAAAGTGCTGGACTGCTTTACCCATACCGGTTCTTTTGCCCTGAATGCGGGAATTGCAGGCGCCAGTGAAGTGACAGGAGTAGACGCCTCTCAGCTTGCTGTAGATCAGGCCACTGCCAATGCACGGCTGAATGGACTTGACGGTACGGTTAAGTTTATCTGTGAGGATGTATTTGAGCTTCTTCCTGAGCTTGAGGAACGCGGAGAAAAATTTGACGTTGTGATTCTGGATCCTCCTGCTTTTACAAAGTCCAGAAATTCTGTAAAAAATGCGGTGAAGGGGTACAGAGAGATCAACCTGAGAGCCATGAAGCTGGTAAAAGACGGCGGCTTTCTGGCAACCTGTTCCTGTTCACATTTTATGACCTATGAGCTTTTTACAAAAACAGTCGGACAGGCTGCGCGCAGCGCCCATAAGAGACTGAGGCAGGTAGAGTACAGAACTCAGGCACCGGATCATCCGATTTTATGGGCGTCTGACGAATCCTATTATCTGAAGTTTTATATTTTTCAGGTGTGCAGTGAACGATAAGTAAAGACAGGAGATGCATTGACATGAAGGAAAAGTTTATAAAATTTATGGAAGGACGCTATGGTGTGGACGGATTTGCACGGTTTACCATGGGAGTTGCCCTGGTATGCATTGTGGCTTCTGTTTTTTTCCGTAATGGAAGCACCACGGGAGCGATTCTGAATACCGTGGGTCTGGCTGCCATCATTTATACATATTTTCGTATGCTTTCCAGAAACATTCAGAAACGTTATGCGGAAAATCAGAAGTATCTTTCCATGACAGCAAAAATCAGACAGTGGTTCAGAAAAGAAAAAAATATGATGGAACAGAGAAAAACACATCATATTTATACCTGTCCCAGCTGCGGACAGAAAATCAGGATCCCCAGGGGAAAAGGAAAAATTGAGATCGACTGTCCGAAGTGTCATACAAAATTTATCAAAAAAGCTGAAAAGCCTGAGGATAAGCAGGAGGAGTTATGTTTGGGTATGTTGTGATGAACCGGCCGGAAATAAAATTTAAAGATTATGATCTGTATCGGTCTTTTTACTGTGGATTATGCAGGGAACTGAGGGAGCGCTATGGAATCTCAGGTCAGATCACACTGACCTATGATATGACTTTTGTAATCCTTCTTCTCAGCGGTCTGTATGAACCGCCCACAAAAAAAAGGAACCAGCCGCTGCATGGTTCATCCGGTGAGAAAACAGCCGGTACGCAAAAATAAAGTGACAGAATATGCGGCTGATATGAACGTGTTTCTTGCTTATTACAAATGTGTGGACGACTGGAAGGATGAAAAAAAGCTTTCCAGACTGGCATACAGCAGACTTTTGAAAAATAAGGACAAAAAGGCAGAAGCTCTCTGGAAGAAAAAGACAGCAGACATTATAAAACATCTGAATGAGATTTCTGCCATGGAAAAAGCAGGAGAAACGGATATTGATAAAATATCTGGATGCTTTGGAAAAATCATGGAGGAGATTCTTGCCTGGAGAGAGGACGAATGGGAACCTGCTTTAAGGCGAATGGGGTTTTATCTGGGAAAATTTATCTATCTGATGGATGCCTATGATGATGTGGAGAAGGATCTGGAAAAAGGAAATTACAATCCTTTGCTCAGGATTATATAATGGAAGGGTTTCAGGAACGCGTATGCCAGATACTGATCATGATGATGGCTGAGGCGTGCCGGGAATTTGAGAAACTTCCTATTATTAAATATGCAGATATCTGCGAAATATTTTGTACTCCGGCGTATGGTGCCGGTTTGAGGCAGTTTCAGAGCAAAGGAAGAAGAAACAGGAGAAAGAACATGTTTGATCCGTACAGTATTCTGGGTGTGTCGAGGGATGCATCTGATGAGGAAATAAAAAAGGCATACAGAAAGCTCAGCCGGAAGTATCATCCGGATGCAAATATCAATAACCCCAATAAGGACCAGGCGGAGGAAAAGTTTAAAGAGATCCAGCAGGCCTATGATCAGATCATGAAAGAACGGGAGTATGGTTCTTCGGGAAATTATGGATATGGCGGAAATACGGGATATGGAGGCTTCGGCGGATTTGGCGGCTATGGTGGAAGTCAGAGCAATAGCGGATATCAGGATGAGGAGGCCATTCGCAGACAGGCTGCTTCCAATTATGTTCAGAGCGGTCATTATCAGGAAGCAATGAATGTTCTGTCCTCATTAAAAGAAAGAAATGCTCAGTGGTATTATCTGTCAGCGGTTGCCAATATGGGACTTGGGAATAATGTAAATGCCATGAATCATATCCGTGAGGCTGTGCGTCTGGAGCCTGATAATATGCAGTACCGCATGATGCTTCAGCGTATGGAGGGCGGCGGAAGCTGGTATCAGGAACAGCAGAATCCATTTGGCGGAATGCCCACAGCTGGCAATGATCTCTGTATGAAATGTCTGATGGCAAATCTTGCCTGCAGCTGCTGCTGTCCGGGAAGCGGAGTCATCTGCTGCTGACAGCGATGGTACAGACCGCCGCGAATGGTAATGTAATATGCCATTACCGAAGATCATTTGTAATGGATTCTGACTAGGTTGCCGTAAATGAAGCGAACAGTAACTGATGCGGCAGAAATTTGTCAGGAACAAAAGAAAAAAATTGACATTATTCCTCTGGAAGATTAATATATAAGCAGAAAAAACGAGGAGGAAATTATTATGAGTATTCGAATTGGAATCATGGGATATGGCAACCTGGGCAGAGGCGTGGAATGTGCAGTGAAACACAATCCGGATCTGGAACTTGCGGCAGTTTTACACGCGTGATCCTGAGACAGTAAAAATACTTACAGAGACAGCTAAGGTCTGCCATGTGGACGAAGCAGAGAAGATGAAGGACGAGATCGACGTCTGATCATCTGCGGCGGAAGCGCAACAGATCTTCCGGTACAGACACCTAAATATGCACAGTGGTTCAATGTTGTAGACAGCTTTGATACACATGCAAGAATTCCGGAGCATTTCGAAAATGTGGATAAAGCGGCAAAAGAAAGCGGCCATGTGGGAATCATCTCTGTAGGCTGGGATCCGGGAATGTTCTCTCTGAACAGAATGTATGCAAATGCCATTCTTACCAATGGAAAGATTATACTTTCTGGGGAAAAAGCGTAAGCCAGGGGCATTCTGATGCAATTCGAAGAATTGACGGAGTAAAAGACGGCAAGCAGTATACAATTCCGGTAGAGGCTGCTCTGGAATCTGTAAGAAACGGAGAAAATCCTGAGCTGACAACAAGACAGAAACATACAAGAGAATGTTTTGTTGTTGCTGAAGAAGGCGCAGATCTGGCCCGCATCGAGCAGGAGATCAAGACCATGCCAAACTACTTTGCCGACTATGATACAACCGTACATTTTATTTCTGAAGAAGAGCTGAAACGTGATCACAGCGGGATTCCTCATGGCGGTTTTGTTATTCGTACCGGAAGCACCGGATGGGATAACGAAAATAAGCATGTGATCGAGTACAGCCTGAAGCTGGATTCTAATCCGGAATTTACATCTTCCGTGATCGTGGCATATGCAAGAGCTGCATACCGTATGAGCCAGGAAGGACAGAAAGGCTGCAAAACTGTTTTTGATGTTGCGCCGGCATATCTGAGCGCTATGGACGGAGCAGAGCTGAGAAAACACCTCCTTTAAAAATAAATAAGACAAATATTACAAAAGAGTGAAGTCAGAAAGACTTTGCTCTTTTTTGTTCTGTTTTACAATTTGTAATAAAAATATTGACGCATGGAAAAAGTTGAGATATAATAAATACACAATATTGTAACAAGATTGTAAAAAATAAAGTCCGAGAAGAGGAAATGTTTATGAATAAGGTATGCAAGCGCTGGAAATTCTGGGGTATTTTACTGGGGCTGATGCTATTTGCAGCCGGCTTTTCCATGCATTCCACTACTGTAGAAGTTCAGGCGGCACCTGTGAATGGATTTCATACAGTAGGTGGAAAAACATATTATTATAAGAATGGCAAGAAAATGACCGGGACTCAGAAAGTGAATAATAAGTATTATTATTTTGATCCCAATCAGTCAGGTGCAATGTTGAAAGGATGGTACAAGAACAGTAAGGGTGACAGACGTTATTTCGACAAAAAGACAGGGGAAATGCGAACCGGACTGAGACCGATTAACAGTGAGTATTATTACTTTGATGCAAAAACAGGATGGGCTCAGAAGGGGTTCCAGACAGTCAACGGATATACACGATATTTTCAGCCTGCAACATTTACCATGTCTACCGGATGGATGAAAAATTCAAAAAATCAGAAATGGTATTTTGAAAAAGGAAACGGACGAATGAAGACAGGATTACGTCCTATTGATGGAAGATACTATTATTTTGATCCTAAGACAGGAGCTGCAAAACAGGGATTCATTGAGTTCGAGGTTGGAATGAGATATTTTTATGGTGGAGGAACCTATGCTATGGCAACAGGATGGCATACTTCACCAGAGGGAGAGAAAAGATATTTTGACCCTAAAACAGGTGTCATGAGTAAGGCAAAAAAAGAAGTTGACGGAAACTGGTATTATTTCAGCAAAATCGATGGTGTTGCCAAAGGCGGATGGCTGAATGAAGACGGTCGAAAAAGATACTTTGATCCTAAAACATTAATTATGGTAACAGGAACAAGGGTCATTGACGGAAAAACTTATACGTTTGATTCCAAGGGACTTTTGATTTCTTCAGAGGATGATTATAATAAGCCTGTAACTCCATCAACTCCTACTTCTGAACGTACTGTTAAGAACTATCTTTTAAATGCATTGCAACCGGTAGGAAGAACATTGTACATCTGGGGTGGAGGGCATAATGACACAGATTCCACACGAAAGGGAATCAGCCCTAAGTGGACATCATTCTTCAGTAGTCAGAACAGCAGCTATAATTACAATAATTACAGATATCAGACAGAGCTTGGACTTGACTGCTCGGGATATATAGGCTGGGCTACTTATCAGGTAACAGGACGTTATTCCACAGACGTTTCAGGAAACATTGGAAGTTTGTATAAAGGATACGGTTGGGGTACTATCTGTAATCAAAATTATCTAAGCAGTCATGATTATAAACTGTATCCGGGGGATATAGGATATGATGAGAATCATACCTGGATGATTCTGGGACAATGTAAAGATAAGAGTGCGGTGATCCTTCACTCCACACCGAATGCAGGTGTACAGATTTCCGGAACGCCTACACCGAATGGAAATTATGGAAGCCAGGCAATTGCCTTGCAGAAAAGTATATGGAACGTTTCCCGGGGTATCAGAAAATGCAGAAGACCAACAGTAGCTTCTACCATACTTCATCAGGCGCTTATGTCCGTAGAGGAAATTACTTCAGATGGAATTCTTCCACCCTGAGTGATCCCCACGGATATAAAAATAAAACAGCAGATCAGATTCTTGCAGATCTGTTTAGTTAAATAAAAGTAAATATAATGATTTAGAAAGAGATGTTTCGTAAGGGAGCATCTCTTTTTTGTACTATCTGTAATAAGTACAGTATGGAAAAGATTGAAGATGAAAGAGCATTTCTTTTTTACAGTTTGGACATTGCAGAGGATCGTAGACTATAGTAAGTAGAAACAGTGTACGCCAGGTATTAAAATCAAGAAAGTTCCGATGTTTTGATTTACGGACAGTTTTATGTAGCTAAGTTTCGATTTCGCGGTATTTGGCACAAAATCTATAGTAGCATATCATTTTTAAATTTTTTTAAGGATATGCTGGATGAGTAATTTAATAAAATTAATTGCCGGAAGAGTTTTTATGATAAAAAATCAAACAGAAAAACAAAATCTGCTGCGATTAATGGATTAGGATGAAATAAATATTTCAAAATATGAAATAAAGGAATTGTGTGATAAAAAACTTTTCTTTTTTTGAGTCTTTTGTCAATGGAATTTTACAGAAAAATATTTTACAATAGGGACAGTAAAATCAATGAAACAGAGTAGCAGAAGAACAGTATTTTAATAGTTTCTGTAAGACAATTTATTGAAATTGGGAGGTAAAAGATGAAGGTTGGATTTATCGGACTTGGAATTATGGGAAAACCTATGTGCAAAAATCTGATTAAAGCAGGTCATGATCTTATCGTTACTACTCATAATCCGGATACCTTAAAAGAGATGGAGGCGCTGGGCGCCAAAGCAGTTCATAATGGAAAAGAGGTAGCAGAAGAAGCAGAAGTGATTATTACCATGCTTCCAAACTCTCCTCAGGTCAGAGAAGTTGCGCTTGGAAAAGGCGGAATTATTGAAGGTGGCAGAAGGGGAATTGTTCTGATTGATATGAGTTCCATTGACCCTACAGAGAGCAAAGCGATTTCGGCAGTACTTGCAGAAAAGGGAATCGATATGCTGGATGCACCTGTATCCGGAGGGGAGCCGAAAGCCATTGACGGAACGATTTCAGTTATGGTTGGCGGAAAAAGAGAAACCTTTGATAAATACTATGAACTTCTTATGAATATGGCAGGGTCAGCTGTCTATGTAGGTCCGATAGGCTCCGGAAATGTAGCCAAGCTTGCCAATCAGATTATTGTAGCAGTGAATATAGCGGCTGTTTCAGAAGCTCTGACTCTGGCGACAAAAGCAGGTACAGATCCTGAGCTTGTATATCAGGCGATCCGAGGAGGACTTGCAGGATCCACGGTGCTTGATGCAAAAGCTCCGATGATGATGGACAGAAATTTTAAGCCGGGATTTCGTATTGAACTGCATATGAAAGATCTGAACAATGCATTAAATGCAGGACATGCAGTGAATGCAGCACTTCCTCTTACAGCAGAGCTTATGGAAATCATGCAGTCTCTGAAAGCGGATGGCTGTGAAAAGGAAGATCACAGCAGTATTGTAAAATATTATGAAAAAATTTCCAATGTTTTTGTAGAGCGGGAAAGGAAGTAAAAACAGAAAATTTCTTTGATGCATCCCCGGTCAGGTATGCCATGAGCCTGGCCGGGGATACTTGTATATGGTACTTGAGGATTACGAAAAGGAGAAATAATTATATGTCAAAAATAGCAGTTCTTCTTCCAAAAGAGTATATGCTGGAACAGGCGCGCAAGGTGATACAGGAAAAAAATGCGGATATAGATATATTGAAAGTAATAAAAACATCAGATTCTGTATATGAAGCGCGTAAGGCAATGGAGCAGGGGGCAGGAATCATTGTTGCCCGGGGAGTGCAGGCAGCATATATCAGAGAATATACCAATATACCGGTGGCAGAAATCATACTGACAGGTCAGGAAATAGCGCTTATGGTTGCGGCGGCAAAAAAGCTTATACCTGAAAAGAAACATCCCCAGATTGCCCTGATCGGTTTTGAAAGTATGTTCAGCGATACATCTTATTTTGATGAGCTGTTTGGAATCACATTAAAAACTTATTTTATGAAAAGTATGGAGCAGGCTGCAGAAAAGGTGGAGCTTGCGATCGCAGAGGGGGCAGATGTACTTCTGGGAGGAGATACAGTGAACAGTCTTGCTTCACAAAGAAATTTTCCCTCCTGTTTTATAAATTCCACAGAGGAGTCTATACGTTCAGCTCTTGCTATGGCAGAGCATATGGCGTTGTCAGCAGAAACAGAAAAAACATATGCGGCGCAGTTTGAAACAGTTCTTGATAATGCCAATAATGGTATTTTTGAGATTGACGAAAAAAGAAAAATTACAATTATTAATCGTACAGTAGAGGAGCTGCTGAAAAAATCTGCCGAGAAGGTGAACGGAGAGGCTTTAGAAAGCTTTTTTCCGGAGCTTGATATAAAATATGTCAATGACGTACTGGAAGGAAGAAGGGATATGTTTACAACTTCTACATATCTTGCCGGAATACCGATGATGATAACAGTTGCTCCTGTTCAGTATGAGGAAAAAATCTGCGGCGCTATCATAAGCTGCTACAGGTATATATCAGCTCAAAAGAGCAGTACGGACGAGCTGCATTCTCATTATTTGAAAGGATATGTGGCGAAAGCACGGTTTTCAGATATGAGAATTACCGGAAAAGAGATGGAATATTGTGTGGAGCTTTCCAGAATGTATGCTCTTTCTAAAAGTCCGGTATTGATACGGGGGGAGGGAGGAACAGAAAAAGAGTTCCTGGCTCAGTGCATCCATAATAATAGTTCTTATAAAACAGGACCTTTTGTGACGATCAACTGCAGCGGAATGTCGGAGCAGATGCAGATGGACCGTATTTTCGGCAATCCGGCTTCTGAGAATATCGGAATTCAGAAAGGCGGACTTGCAGTGGGAGATCTTGGAACAGTACTTATCGCAGAGATTGAAAAGCTTACTCCTGTGTGTCAGTACAGACTGTATCGCGCCATACGGTATGAGGATCTTATTCAGAACGATTTAGAGCGAAGCCAGACTCTTGATAATCGTATTATAGCCACAACATCTGTTGATTTGGGACAGCTTGTAAAGGAAGGACGGTTCAGAGAGGATCTGTATTATCTTTTGAACGGGCTTGTGGTAGAAATACCGCCGCTCCGCAAAAGAAAAGAGGATATTCGCTCTATAGTCGAAGAATGTCGTACAAAATTTTCAAGAAGATATGCAAAGTTTCCTAAAATATCAGAGGATGCCATGGAAGCGCTGATGGAATTTCCGTGGTCGGGAAATGAGCTTCAGCTGGAGACCTTTTGTGAGCGTATGCTGTTGACAACCATGAAAAAAACCATTGCCGGTGATTTTGTACATTTTCTTCTGAATGAACTTTATCCGCAGACGGAAAGTGAACAGGAGGACGGAAAAACAGTTATTTATCAGCATCCTGAGGCTGTTGAACTGCAGACCCTTCTGGAAAAATACAGAGGAAACAGAAGCGCAGTGGCAAAAGAGATGGGAATCAGTACAACAACACTGTGGAGACGTATGAAAAAATACGGGATTATAAACCGGTATGATTTACTGGAAAGAAGACAGTCGGCTGAAAAGGATGTTTTCAAATAAAAATTTTCAAAGTCATTTTTTCAGAGGAGATAAAAATTATGGCAATTCATATTATTGATGAGGCAAACAGATGCCTTAACTGTAAAAAACCGAAATGTATGGAAGGATGTCCGGTGCATACCCCTGTTCCGCATATTATTCAGCTGTTTAAGGAGCATCAGGTTATGGATGCGGGAAGAGAACTGTTTGAAAATAATCCGATGTCTCTGATCTGCTCCATTGTATGTAATCATGAAATGCAGTGTGCAGGGAACTGTGTTTTGGGAAAAAAGGGAAGTCCGGTACACTTTTCCAGTATTGAAACCTATATTTCCGATATGTATCTGGACAGAATGAAGGTAAAAACAGCAGAACAGAAAAAACAGAATGTGGCTGTCATAGGAGCCGGACCGGCAGGGATGACAGTAGCGGTGATTCTTGCTCAAAATGGATATCAGGTAACGATTTTTGAACAGCAGGATAAGATCGGCGGGATTACACAGTACGGAATTCCGGAGTTTCGGCTTCCAAAAACCATTCTTTCCAGATATCAGAAAAAACTCCTGGAACTGGGAATCAGAATACGACCCAATACAGCCATTGGCACAACCCTGACCATTGAAGATCTTCTTCGGGACGGTTATGCCAGTGTGTTTGTGGGAACAGGAGTATGGAAGGCGAGAAATCTTGGAATACCGGGAGAATGTCTTTCCAACGTACATTTTGGAATTGATTACCTTGCCAATCCTTCTGCATACAGTCTGGGAGAAAAGGTTGCTGTGATCGGTATGGGAAATGCAGCAATGGATGTAGCAAGAACTGCTTTGAGAAACGGCGCTCATCAGGTGACCATGTATGCCCGGGGCAGACGGATAGCTGCCAGTTCCCATGAGATGGCTTATGCAGAGCTGGATGGCGCAGAGTTTGTTTTTGGAAAAGCAATTGAGCGGATCACGGAGAAAGGGCCTGTATTTAAAACTTCCATTATGGATGAGAATAACAGAGTAACAGGATATGAAGAAGGAGAAGAGCAGACAGAGGCGGATTCTACGATTATTGCCATTAGTCAGGACCCAGAAACCGTCTGATCCGTACTACAGTAGGGCTTGAGGGATCAGACAAGGGGCTTCTGATCGTAGATGAAAATCATATGACAACCAGAAAGGGGATTTTTGCGGCAGGAGATGTGGTTACAGGGTCTAAAACAGTTGTTCATGCAGTAGAAGCTGCAAAAAAAACAGCAGAAGCAATGATGCGTTATATGGAAAAAGAAGGAGCATGATCAAAGCTCCTTTTTCCAGAATTCTTCCGCCAGAGCTATGAAGTCTCTGGTGGATTTGCTTATATAGCGGTTTTTGTGGCAGCAGGCCATAATATTCCATGCAGGGTTATCCGGAAGTGTAAAATAGCGGATGCCATATGGAGAATTTCTGGCATAGTATTCTGGAATGAGTCCGCAACACATTTCCGCATGTATCATAGTAGCAATTGTGGCGTTATTAGAGGTCTCAAAAAGTACATGGGGAGTAAATCCGGCTTTTTTAAAAATCTGATCTGTCATTTCCCTTAAGGTAGATTCCTGGTAGGTGAGAACAAACGGCTCCTCCCGGAGCCGGTAAAGATCAAGCTCCTGAAGTTCGGAAGACATATCAGTCATATCAGCAACAGGTGTGCCGTCAGAGCTGTCCAGTGGAGTTGCCACCGGATGGCGGAGAGGAACACCGGCCAAAATTCTTTCTTCAGAAAGATTTATGTATGTAAGAGAAGCCTTCTGCTGGGAAGGCGTTAAGGTGACAAAGCCCAGATCCAGGCTGCCGGACAGAAGAAGCGACTGCTGTTTCTGTACACTGAGCTCCCTTGGTATAACTGTGATATCCGGATACATCCTGTGGAATCGGGGATAAATATGAGAGAACATGATAATGCCCCGTCCGGGAGTAAATCCAACGGAAAGCTGTCCTTTTTGAATTTCAGCAAGATCGTGGATCCGGTAATAGGTATCTTTTTTCATCTGAAGCATTTTACGTGCTGCGCTCAGATAGATTTCTCCTGCTTCTGTTGGGTGCCAGTCAGTGCGTGAACGGTGAAAAGCGGGACACCAAGTTCTTTTTCCAGCTTCAGAAGCTGTTGATTCAGGGCAGACTGAGTAATATAAAGCTTTTCCGCTGCCGGGTAATATTATTTTCTTCTGCAATTTGTACAATATATTCAAGCTGTCGTAAATCCATGGCAAATTCCTTTCTGAAAAATATGGTTTTTCATCAATATCAAGAGGCAGAGACGCAGCTGGGATAATAAGAGCTGATTTTACTTTACCATTTTTTTATCAAAAGGTCTATACTTCTATTAATAAAATTAATAGATAACTAATATTTATTAATTTTACTTATACAATATCATATATTATAATAGCAGCATAAAAACAAAGGAGGAATTCCCATGTCACTCTTAGTGAAAGTTCACAGTTCTGATAATGTTGCCATTGCTGTGAAACAACTGAATGCAGGAACTGAGATCGAAGGTCTGCATATTAATCAGGATATTCCCCAGGCGCATAAGGTTGCCCTGACTGACATTCCGGCAGGGAGCCCGGTTATCCGTTACGGCGTGATTCTCGGTTATGCCATGAATCCGATCAAACGCGGCGACTGGATCAATGAATTTATGCTGGAGCTTCCGACACCGCCGTCGGTAGATAATATGGAATATGGAAAAAATATTGTAACCGAACTTCCGGAGCCTCCGGTAACTACATTTGAGGGATATGAAAATCCGGATGGAGGATACGCGGGAACAAGGAATATTCTGGGAATCAGCACAACGGTACAGTGTGTGACAGGTGTACTTAATGTAGCAGTAAAAAAAATGAAAGAAGAACTTCTTCCCAAATACCCGAATGTAGATGACATTGTTCCCATTAATCATGCATATGGCTGCGGTGTCGCTATCAATGCGCCAGAGGCAAAAGTTCCTATACGGCTCTTCGTAATCTGGCAAAGCATCCGAATTTTGGCGGCCAGCTTATGGTTGTAGGACTTGGCTGTGAGAAGTTTACAGTAGATATGCTTCTTGACCAGGCAGACATATCACCGGAAAATGTGATTATTTTGCAGGAATTAAAGGGATTTGACGCTATGGTGGATGCGCTGATGAAAATGGCAGATAAGAAGCTTGCCATTTTGAATCAAAGAAAGCGTGTTACGCTTCCTCTTTCAAAGCTTTGTATCGGAATGCAGTGCGGAGGCAGCGATGCTTTTTCCGGCGTTACAGCGAATCCTTCAGCCGGTTATGCAGCAGATATGCTTGTAAAAGGCGGAGCAACGGTTCTGTTTTCTGAGGTGACAGAGGTTCGTGACGGAGTCCATTATCTGGCAGAACGCTGCATCAGTCCTGAGGTCAGAGATAAACTGGCGGCAGAAATGCGCTGGTATGATAATTACCTTGCAGAAGGAGAGGTGGACAGAAGCGCCAACGACACCGGGAAATAAAAAGGGAGGTCTCTGCAATATTGTGGAAAAGGCAATGGGGTCCATTGCAAAATCAGGAACCTCTCCTATTGTAGAAGTGCTTTCACCGGCAGAGAAGCCCGGCAGACACGGACTCATTTATGCGGCTACACCTGCCAGCGATATTGTCTGCGGTCCCTGTCAGCTTGCGTCAGGAATCACTGTCCAGGTATTTATGACCGGACGGGGAACGCCTTATGGTCTGGCAGCAGCACCTGTGATCAAGGTTTGTTCAAGAAATGAAATGAAAGAAATGTGGCAGGATCTGATTGATGTAAATGCAGGCCCTATTGCTATGGGGCAGGCAACGATCCAGGATGTCGGAACAGAACTGTTTTATAAGATCATTAACGTAGCAAGCGGAAGGGAGCAGTCCTTTGCGGAAAAATACAAGCTTCACAATGATCTGTGCATTTTTAACCCTGCGCCTATTACCTGATTTTTGTTTACTATATTCGATGGAAATTCCTGTTTACCCTCTTTCTTTTGGGAATTTCCATAAAAAGCTGTCGGTATATGCTGGCAGCTTTTTTATGTGAAAAAACAGGACGGATAAAAAATTTACAATGTAAAAGTTATGTAAAGTGGAAAAACAAAATTCTGTGAAAGAAATGAATATTTTTGAAATAAAAATGAAACAGAAATATTTCATAAAATGAAAGATTGAAGTATATATATAAAAATTACCTGTTTATCTTGAGTATTTTGCGAATTGAATAACAAAAGGGATTGTATATAATAAAATGCATAGAAAAGAACGGTGGCCGTAACCTTTTAAGCACATTGAGGAGGATATATTGATGATACCAGTTGTAGAAAAAATGGAAGTTTATCCGGTAGCCGGACATGATTGTATGGAACTTAATCTGTCTGGCGCACATGCTCCATATTTTACACGAAATATTGTAATACTGACAGATTCTACCGGAACAGAAGGAGTAGGAGAGGTTCCGGGAGGAGAAAAAATTACAAAGGCGCTGGAGCAGGTGAAAGACCTTGTGATCGGAACCAGTATTGCGGATTATAAGCAGACCTTAAATAAGGTACGCGGCTGGCTTGACAAAAATATAAAGGATGATGTCCGCGGACTTCAGACCTTTGATCTTCGTACAGGGGTTCATGTGGTCACTGCTGTTGAAGCGCCGCTTCTGGATCTTCTCGGAAAGTTTCTTGAGGTTCCGGCAGCAGCTCTTATGGGAGACGGAATCCAGAGAGAACGGGTACAGTTCCTGAGTTATCTCTTTTACATTGGGGATCGTAAAAAAACAGATCTTCCATATGAAGAAGAGCCGGATGCAGAGTGCGACTGGTATCGTCTGCGCCATGAGGAGGCTCTTACCCCGGAAAGCATTGTAGCGCTTGCAAAGGCAACTCATGAGAAATATGGCTTTGTGGATTTTAAATTAAAGGGCGGCGTTCTTCCTGCAAAAGAAGAGCTGAAAGCTGTCCAGGCAATTAAAAGAGAATTTCCAAATGCCCGGGTAGACCTTGACCCCAACGGATGCTGGAGCCTTGAAGAAGCACTGGAAATTGCGCCTCAGCTGAAAGAGTGTCTTGCTTACTGTGAAGATCCCTGCGGCGCAGAAAACGGATTTTCCGGCCGTGAGATCATGGCAGAATTCAGACAGGCGTCAGGAATGCCTACAGCAACAAATATGATCAATACAGACTGGCGTCAGATGTGCCACTGCCTTTCTTTAAAAAGTGTAGATATTCCGCTGGCTGACCCGCATTTCTGGACCATGAACGGTTCTGTGCGGGTAGGTCAGATGTGCAATGACTTTGGGATGATGTGGGGATGCCATTCCAATAATCACTTTGATATCAGTCTTGCAATGGTTGTTCAGTGTGCTGCTGCAATTCCTGGAAAAATGAACGGAATTGATACTCACTGGATCTGGCAGGAGGGACGTGAGCGCCTGACAAAAGAGCCGATGCAGATCGTAGACGGATGCATTGATCTTCCGAAAAAAGGCGGCCTTGGCATTGAGGTTGACCGCGACCAGGTACTGAAGGCACATAAGCTTTACATGGACAACTGTCTTGGCGCACGTGATGATGCAAAGGGAATGCAGTATCTGATCCCCGGATGGGAATTTGATAACAAACGTCCGTGTCTGGTTCGCTAGACAATGTAAAAAACAGTTTACGGTCTGTCAAAAAACCGGATACATAAGGAAAAGGAGAGAAAAACATGTCTGAATCAACAAGAATGTTACTGGGACTTGCATTAGGTATTATTGTTATGATTCTCCTGGTAATGAAAACAAAGGTTCATTCCTTCATGCGCTTCTTATTGCAGCCATGATTACAGGAATCATCGGCGGAATGCCGATTTCAGACGTAACCCTCGCTGACGGCACAACACAGACTGGTCTGATCACTGCCATTCAGGATGGTTTCGGAAGTACACTGAAAAGTACAGGTATTATCATTGGTCTTGGAGTTATGATGGGCGGTGTTCTTGAAAAATCCGGCGCTGCTGAAAAAATGGCATACAGCTTCATCAAACTCATTGGCCAGAAAAACGAAGAATGGGCGCTGGCAATTACAGGATGGTTTATTTCAATTCCGGTATTTGCAGATTCCGCAATCGTGATCTTTGCCCCTCTTTGTAAAGCAATGTCCAGAGTAACCGGAAAGTCTGTTATCGGTCTTGCCCTTTCTCTGGCGGTTGGTCTTCAGCTTACACACTGTCTTGTTCCTCCTACACCCGGCCCGCTGACAGCGGCAGGTATGCTGAATGTAGGACGTGGGAACCATGATCATCGGTGGAGCGCTGATTTCCATTCCTATGCTGATTGTAGTCGTTTTCTATACAAAATGGATTGGAAAACAGATTTATCAGATTCCTACTGCAGACGGTGGATTTGACAGAAAAGAATTCAAAAAAGAATACATCAAATCCATGGACGAGCTGAATGCAATGATGGATGCAAAACCGCTTCCGGGATTCTGGGTATCCGTAGCTCCGATCATCATTCCGATTGTCCTGATCCTTCTGAAAACAGTCCTTGATTTCGTAGGTGTCGGCAATGCATTTATCGATTTTTTTGGTTCACCGATTGTTGCTCTTGGAATTGGTACTCTTCTTGCTATTTACGGTCTCGTAAAAAAAGAAGACAATAAAAAAGTCCTTGGTATGATGGATGAGGCAATTAAGGATACCGGTATCATCATGCTGATCACAGGAGCGGGCGGAAGTCTTGGAAACGTAGTGAAAGTCAGCGGTATCGGTACAGCTCTGGGTGAGATGGTAACATCCTGGCCGATTCCGGCAGTTTTGATTCCGTTTATTATTGCAGCTCTTATGCGTATTGCTCTTGGCTCTGCAACGGTTGCCATTACAACCGCAGCGTCTCTTACGGCTCCGCTTATGAGCGTACTCAGCATCAGCCCGCTGCTTATGGCGCTTTCCTGCTGCGTAGGCGCAATTTCTTTCTCATATTTTAACGACAGCGGTTTCTGGGTATTCAATGGTATGTTTGGCCTTACAGAGCTGAAAGATCAGGTAAGATGTAAAACAGCCGTTTCCATGATCATGTCAGGAGTAGGTGTTGTTGAGCTTCTGATTGCACAGTTCTTTATCTGATATTTGACAGTACAGCTTCCTGTCTCTGCTTCACAGCAGCAGGACAGGAGGCCACCCTCACAGCTTATTAAAATTAAATAAATATATAAAGGAGATTTTAAAATGAAAGTTGGATTTATTGGACTTGGAATTATGGGTAAACCTATGAGTAAAAACCTGGTAAAAGCAGGTCACGAGCTTGTGGTATTTGATTTCAATGAGGCAGCGGTAAAAGAGCTTGCAGATATGGGAGCAGTTGCTGCAAAGAGCAGCGCTGATGTAGCCGGTCAGTGTGATGTGATCATCACTATGGTGCCAAATTCTCCTCATGTACGTGCAGTGTGCCTTGGTGAAAATGGTATTTCTGATACAGCAAAGCCGGGAACAGTCGTGATTGACATGAGCTCTATTGACCCGGTTGAATCAAAAAAGATCGGCGCAGAGCTGGCTGAAAAGGGCATTGAGCTTATGGACGCTCCGGTTTCCGGAGGAGAGCCGAAGGCGATTGACGGAACACTTTCTGTTATGTGCGGCGGTAAAAAAGAAACCTTTGACAAATATTATGATCTTCTTATGAGTATGGCAGGATCTGTTGTATATGTAGGTGATCTTGGTTCAGGAAACGTTGCAAAGCTGGCAAACCAGGTAATTGTTGCAATTAATATTGCAGCAGTTTCAGAAGCGCTGACTCTTGCAAAAAAAGCAGGCACAGATCCGGAGCTTGTATATCAGGCGATCCGCGGAGGTCTTGCAGGCTCTACGGTTCTTGACGCAAAAGCGCCGATGATGATGGAGCATAACTTTAAACCGGGATTCCGTATTGAGCTTCACATTAAAGACCTGAATAATGCTCTGAATGCATCTCATGCAGTAAACGCATCTCTTCCTCTGACTTCTCAGCTTATGGAGATCATGCAGTCACTGAAAGCTGACGGATGCGAGATGGACGACCATAGTGCAATTGTAAAATACTATGAAAAAATATCTAAGGTTTCAGTAGAAAAAGAAAAATAATTTATGCTTTAGGCGAAGGAGGTACCAAAAATGGGATTTGTGCCAAGAGGTATTATTCCCCCGATTATCACTCCTCTTACTGACGAGGGTGAAGTCAACTATCCTGTTCTGAGACAGATGGTAAATCATCTGATAGATAATGGAGTGCACGGTTTGTTTCCGCTTGGAACAACCGGCGAGTTTTATGCGTTTGACGATGACACATACCGTAAGATACTGGAAACAGTAAAGGACGAAACAAGAGGACGTGTTCCGGTATATGGCGGAGCAAACCATATTACAACAAGAGGTGTAATCCGCCTTGTAAAAATCTGTGAAGAGGTTGGAGTAGATGCAGTCTCTGTTCTGACACCGATGTTTGTATCTCAGACACAGGAAGAGCTTTATGATTATTTTGCAGAGATAGCAGCCAGTACAAAGCTTCCGATCATTCTTTATAATAATGCTCCGAAGACAAATGTTACGATCGCCCCGGGAACTGTAGCAAGGCTGGCAGAGATCGACAACATTATTGCGGTCAAAGACAGTACAGGAGATATGACCAATACTGCAGAGTATATCCGTCTGACGCGTGATAATGATAATTTCCATGTACTGATGGGAAGAGATACTCTGATTCATGCTGCGCTCTGCTATGGAGCATCAGGCGCCATTGCATCCTGTGCCAATGTAGCTCCCCGTATCACTGCCGATATTTATGATAAGTATATGGCGGGAGATCTGAAAGGCTCTCTGGATGCCCAATTTACTTTAGCGCCTCTGCGTATTGCCTGCAGTATGGGAACATTTCCGGCCGTTATTAAGGAAGGTCTTGTACAGGAGGGAATTCCGGTAGGAAAATGTCTTTCACCGATTGCAGAGCTTAAACCGGAGGAGAAAGAAAAGCTCCATCAGGTTCTTGCAGAAATGAAACTGGTATAAAGGTTCAGAAAGAGTTCTGAGCCTGTAAATAAAAATGCTGCCTTATGTATCCGGCGATACCCCCAGATATAAATCCACCGGATATGTGAGGACAGCATTTTTGTACAAACAGGTGAGGCAAAAAGCTTTATAAATACAGATATGTGGATATAAAACAGCAAAAAAAGGAGGACTGTGGATAAGTATGAGAATTTTTTTACGAGGATATGAAAAGGGAATTTGAACGGGTTCTTCTGAAAAAAGGATTCAGTCAGGAAAGAGCGGAGACTTCGGCAAAAATGTTTGCAGATACGTCTCTTGACGGTGTTTACTCACACGGGTATCAGAGATTTCCCCGTGTGATAGAATATATTGACAAGGGATATATTCATGTAAATGCGATACCGGAAAAGCTTGCGGGAGTCGGCGCGGCAGAACGCTGGGACGGACATCTCGGAATGGGAAATCTGAATGCAGCGTCTGCTATGAAAAGAGCTATGGAGCTGGCCGGAGAGTTTGGAATTGGCCTTGTGGCAATGTGTAATACGAATCACTGGATGAGAGGAGGCACTTACGGATGGCAGGCAGCAGAGTCCGGATATATTGGAATATGCTGGACAAACACCATGCCAAATATGCCTGCCTGGGGAGCCGTTGACAGTAAGATCGGGAATAATCCTTTTGTGATGGCAGTTCCCGGGCCCCAGGGAAAACCTGTGGTGGTTGATATGGCTATGGCTCAGTATTCTTATGGGAAGCTGGCTGTATGCCGACAGGCTCAGACAGATCTTCCTTATCCGGGCGGATATGATGAAGCCGGAGTTCTGACCTGTGATCCGGCAGCTATTGAAAAGACAAGGCGCGTCCTTCCTATCGGATATTGGAAAGGATCCGGAATGTCAATCCTTTTGGATCTTGCAGGTGCAGCTCTCACCCTTGGGAGAACAGTATCTAAAATCGGGAAAGAGTGTAAAGAAGAATATGGGCTGACGCAGGTATTTATTGCTGTGAAGCCGGAGCTTCTCAGCGGGGATGCGGAGGCAGCCAAAGCACTTGCAGAGGAAACCCTGAAAGACATTCAGAACTCTGTGCCGGAACATGCAAATAAAAAAATCCGTTATCCGGGAGAGGGGACTCTGATTCGCAGGAAAGAGAATACAGAGCTGGGCATTCCGGTTGATCCTGAGATATGGAAAAAAATCTGTGAATTATAAAAACTACCTGCCTGATAATTTCAGAGCCATATACAATACAACTGCATCCTGAAAGCTGCGGGGATTGTAGCCGCAGCGGTGATAAATCTGATTCAGTCTGTACTGAAGTGTGTTTTTGTGAAGAAAAGCTTTTTCGCAGGTGTCCTTCAGTGACATATTACATTTAAAATAAGTGTTCAGAAGGTCCAGATCTTTGTCCGAAAGGCTGCTGACAGTCTTTGAAAGATAGGCGGAGCGGATTCTGGCCGGCGCAGAGGAAAGAATCAGTTCCAGGGTCAGGTCGCTGAATTCTGCAAAGGTTCTGCCGGAAGTCAGGAGACTTTGCAGAACCGTTTCAGATTCGTCATAAGAATCGCTGATCTGACGAATAGGCACGGCATTTCCAACAGCAATTTGTACAGGAAGACCTGAGCTTTCCGGAAAAGCTTTTAGGATATGTCTGCTGTTTTCAAAAACAGAATGTTCCAGTACTGCCAGATACTGATCAGGATACATAAATGTATAAAGAGTGATCCCAAGTTTCTGAAAAAGCTGATGTATCACCGGTTCCGGAAGCAGAAAAGCTGTATCGTTATGAGAGTCTGCATGGGAACCGGAAAGCGTATTTTCGTGATTAATATAAATACGGATTAAATGATACCGGCTGTTTTCCTGTATTCCCCAACGGGAAAAATTTTCTGCCAGATAATCCGGATGAATATCCTTATGCTCGATCAGACCCTGGAGAATATGGTTTTTCTTTTCGGCTTCTGTGCGATGAAAAGCATCCAGTTCTTTCTCGCGGATCAGAAGTCTGGTAATACGTTCTGCAAGATGAGCATATTTTCGGATCTCATCCGGATTTCCGGTAATTCCGATGACAGCAATTACCTTATGATTATGATAAACAGGAAGATTGACTCCCTGTTGGGTTCCGGTAAATCTGTCAGTTTCTGTTACTTCGATTACTTTGCCGCTGACTGCCGCCTGTCTGCCGATTTCGTGAAAATTTCCGATCCGTTCTTCATTTGTGCTCGCAAAGATAATACCCGAACAGTCTATAAAATTTACATTCTGCCCGCAGAGATCACTGACAGTATTTACAATCTGACAGGCAAGCGACTTGCTGATATATGGATTCATGCTTTCCTCCTGAAATAATATTATAAAAGGTATTGGGTATATGGCCTATTATACCAGAGCGGAAAGCGGTTGTCGAACGGGCAGAATTATTTAAAAAAGCCTAAAATAAGGATATGTTTCAGTCAGAAGCTGTCCTTTTTCATCCGGGAGACTTTTTACAGAAGGCGGAATACCTGCTCGGCGCAGGAGCGCATATTGTATTTTGCTGTTTCTGTATCCATGGCTTCTTCCAGAGTGGTGATTCCTCTTACTATTGGAAAGAAAGCGTCAATACCTGCCTGGTTGCAGGCTGCGGCATCTTTTGTAACACTGCCTGCAAAAGCAATTGTTTTTGCTCCATATTTCTTTCCCAGCTTTGCAACCCCTACAGGAGCCTTTCCCATAGCAGTCTGATGGTCAAGGCGGCCCTCTCCGGTAACCACAATATCTGCATCTTTCATTTCATCTTCCAGATGAACCGCATTCAGAATCAGTTGGATTCCGGGAGTAAGCTGGCCATTCAGATAACTTAAAAAGGCAAAGCCAAGTCCGCCGGCTGCGCCTGCGCCCTCTGCCGGGGAATGATCTTTTCCGGTCAGAGAGGCAGTAACCTCTGCATAATTTTTCATGCCGGCGTCAAGAACCGGAGCCATTTCTTCCGTAACTCCTTTTTGGGGGCCATAGATATAGGTAGCGCCCTGGGGCCCGCAAAGGGGATTTGTCACATCGCAGGCGATCTGAAAACAGCATTGGGCAAGGAGCTCTTGTTTGTCAGAACTCCTTACAGAGGAGATTTTTGCAAGAGCCTGTCCGCCTTCGCCTACGTCATTTCCGTCTCTATCCAGAAATGTAAAACCCAGGGCTTTTAACATTCCGATTCCTCCGTCGTTTGTGGCGCTGCCTCCAATCCCGATAATAAAGTTGCGGATACCATTGTCTATGGCGTGAAGAATCATTTCTCCAACTCCAAAGGTGGTTGCTTTCATGGGATCAGCGTGATCTGAAATTGTGATTCCCGCAGCAGAGGCCATTTCCATAACTGCAGTGTTTGTATCTTCCAGATAGCCGTAGTAAGCGTCTACAGGCTCTCCCATGGGCCTGTAACTGTCAGATTGATTCGTTTTCCGTTTAAGCCCTCCGTCAGGGCATCGGTAGTTCCTTCTCCGCCGTCTGCCAGAGGTCTGACTATTACCTCCGCATCAGGGTGGGCAGCCAGAATACCGGACTTTACTGCAGTACCGGCTTCCATAGATGTCATACTTCCCTTAAAAGAATCAACTGCAACAACAACTTTCATATTAAAAACCCTCCTGTATACTTGAAATTTATATTTGTATTTTACCACGGGAAAAATCAGAGGCATATGTTGTACAGGACAAAATATCTGTGATTTTTAAGGATTTTTTGGTACAGATACCAAGGAAGAGGGTAATACACTTAATGGCAATTTAATCAAGGAAGAAAGCTTTAAAGCGATTGGTCGGTTTTTAAGTAAGAATTGTACGACCATCTCCGAAGAAGTGAAAAATCACATCTGCTTTGAAAACAGTGGGTCATATGGCAGAGCTTTCAATGTTTGACGCCTGGATTTTCTACATTGGTGCTCTGCACAAATGGTTTGTCGTGAATGTTCCTTCCGCAAAGAGTGATTCTGTGTCAAATGTTCCTTTTCCTGCCTTTTTATGAAAAATATATTTGCCCCAGACTCTCTAAACCGCCTTATGTCTGCAACGGCTGTCCGGAACGCAATAAATGTTCTCCGGAAAAGCATCTCTATCAAGATGCTTATGTCAAAAAAGGGTATGAGATGGTCAGAAAGAGCATAAGCCGGATTTTTTGTGATGATCTGCAGACAGAGAAGGTAAAGAATATCTTGTATGGAGAAAACGGATAGGAACTGGAGATGATAAGGAACTTTGAGAACAGGATGGGAAATCCCAAAATCCATAATAGATGCGATAGGGGCAGTTTGTGCGTATTCTTCCGTATGGAAAGAGAAAAGTCGGAAAGCAGCAGAAAAAAGAAGGGTTTTATAAATATGCAGAGTTAAAAGCGAAATCCCTGAGTAAAATAAGTTTTTGTTTTCTTTTTGAAGGCAGTATGATAAAATTATAAAAATAATATCTACTGTGAAAAATTATAAAATTGGAGAAGGGCAACGGTACTTAAAGATATGATATGGTAGAATCAAGGGGAAGGATATGTATGAAAAAGAATAGAATAGATTGGGTGGATTGTGCAAAAGGAATTACTTTGTTGCTTGTTATTATAGGACATACAGTAAGTACCGATGCTTCAAATATGGTAAGAGCAGGAATATTTTCTTTTCACATGACGCTGTTTTTTGTAGTAAGCTGCGTTACAGGAAAACTTTCAAATAGTAACGATGAATTTGTGAAAAAAACAGAAAAAGGTTTTAAACATTTAATTCTTCCGGCATTGTTTATATATATTACAGTTTTAATTTATGTTAGTTCTAAGTGCATTTCAGAATTTCGTTCCTGGGAATTTGTGAGAAAATTTCTAAAAGAAAGTTTATTGACAATGGTTTTTTCATCCGGAGTTAACTTACATGTATTATCAGCGGAAATTAAAGGTTTGGGTATTCCATGGTTTTTAGTAGTTATGTTTTTGGGAAAAACATTGTTTGACTATATGCATTTAAAATTATCAGGAAGAAAACTGATTGTAGGTTGTTTACTCCTTTCAGTAACAGGAGTGGTAATCAGTCGATTACAATGGTTACCATTGTCTTTTGATATTGTACTAACAATTATGCCAATGTTTTATATTGGATATATTTTGAGGAAGTTTTGTGTAGAACATAAGCCGGTATTGAAACTATTGATATTTGGAACTGGTTGGTTTGTAACATTTTATTTATGTTATAAAATAAACGAGGGATGTAATGGATATCCATATATGGTTTATGCCAGCAGACAATACCCATCATATCCGTTTTGCTTTTTGTCCGCCATTTTAGGAACATTAATGATTGCAGAGCTTAGTGTAATACTTTGTAAGCAAAAAAAGATAATCAGTCCTTTGCTGTATTTGGGGAAAAATTCTCTTTATATGCTTGTGATACATGGGATTGACAGTACATGGATGAAAAGAATCTGGCTTATATCAGAAAATATATACATAAATATAATATGCAGAATCATTGTGGATATAGTAGTATTTGCAGCAGTAATGTATGTGCGTGGATTATGGAATAAAAGCAAGCAGCAGAGTAGAGAAGTATGCCTGAAACCTGATAAGTATGATTGTATATTATGTTCTGAAAATAACAACACTTAAAGGAAAATCAAAGACTGAGAAAAGGAGCCTGATATCTGGGGTTCTGACTTTGGCACAACATAAAGGAGTTCAGACTTGAAAAGCTTACAGGAAGATTTAAAAACAGGAAATTTTAAACAGGCGTATCTTTTGTTTGGGGAGGAGGCCTATCTCAGACAACAGTATAAGGATAAGCTGATACAGGCATTGAATCCGGATGGAGATACCATGAATTTTACCAGATATGAAGGAAAGGGAATAGAAGTTCGTGAAATGATCGATCTTTGTGAAACGATGCCCTTTTTTGCAGAGATCAGGGTGATCCTTGTGGAAAACTCCGGATTTTTTAAGAATAAGTGTGAAGAACTTGCGGATTATATGAAATCATTGCCGGATTATATCCGGATGGTTTTTGTGGAAGAGGAAGTGGACAAACGAAGCCGGATGTATAAAGCAGTGAAAGCCTGTGGCCGTATTACGGAGTTTGCCAGACAGGATGAAAAATCCCTGATGCGCTGGGCTGCAGGAATCCTGGGACGGGAAGGCAGGAAGATCAGAACTTCAGATATGGAGCTTTTTCTTACAAAAACAGGAACTGATATGGGAAATATCCGTATGGAGCTGGAAAAGCTGATCACTTACACCCAGGGGAGAGATATTGTTACTGCTGAGGATATTGAGGCAGTGTGCACCACCCAGACTGCAAACAAGATTTTTGACATGGTGCGTGCGGTAACGGAAAGAAATCAGAAACGGGCATTGGAATTGTATTATGATCTTCTGACCTTGAAGGAGCCGCCAATGAGAATTCTGTTTCTTTTGGCAAAACAGTTTCACCAGCTTTTTTTGGCAAAAAGATGTCAGAGGAAGGCGTGGCGCAGCCGGAAATTGCTTCCCGGTTAGGAGTACCGTCTTTTGTGGCACGAAATATTTCTGCCTGTGCCCGTTCCTACTCGGCTGCGGAGCTTCAGAAAGCAGAGGAAGACTTTGTGGAGGCAGAGGAAGCAGTGAAAACAGGACGGCTTCAGGATGTGCTGAGTGTGGAGCTTCTGATCGTAAAATACAGTTCTGCACGGTAAGTCGGAGATTTTTAAGAGTCAGCCGTAACCGTCAATTTTGCTGCCTTGGTACAATACAGAGGAAGAAAATATAGTGAAGGAGACTATAGTTTCAGTAAAATGCAGAGGAACTGTTACAGGGAGATGTTCGGGATATCAAGAGTATCTGTTTTTTTGCATGAGCGGAATTATGAAATAAACAAGCCGGGATTTTCCGGCTTGTTTATTTTATAATGTGTACCTTATTATAATTATAATAGTGTATGTATTTTTAAAGGTTTCCCATATAAAAATGTAATAATTCTTAGTAAAAATATAGGAAATGATTTTGTAAGAAATTAATTTAATATATGAGCTATTTTTGGTACAATATTTATCAACAGAGAATATATAAGGAGTTATTTCTGAGTTTGGGTATTTCTTGCGTGAAAGTAATGAATGTTCTATACTGGAAATAATACAGTGAAAATGAGGTAATAATATGGGAGAAAAAACAGTGTTCTGATTGTAGATGATGAATTTAGGATCGGGTTACTGATTAAGAAGCTGATTCATTGGACTGAATTAAATATGGAATGCCTGGATGTTTTAGACAGTGGGGAAACAGCTGTTAAGATTATCCAGGAGAAGAAACCTGATATTGTAATAACAGATATTCGTATGCCTAAGGTTAATGGGTTGGATCTGATTAAAACAATTCGTGAAAGTGATATTAATGTACATTTTATTGTAATCAGTGGTTATAAGGAATTTGAATATGCTCATAAAGCGTTGGCATATGGAGTGGAAGATTACATCTTAAAGCCTGTTAATGAGAAAGACTTAAATGATGCTTTGCATAAAATTGGAAAAAAATTAAGTGATAAAGAGATATTTACCAAACATCAGACAGAGTTGAAAAGGACTATTGATAAAAGCAATAAGATTATCCGCCAGAATCTTTTGAGGAATATAATTGACCAAAGAGAAAATATAAATCTGTCAGATATTCCAATTAATATGGAGGGAGAACTGTATCAGGGAATTGACATAAAATTGGATTATATTGATTGTGAGAACATGGATATAAGACATGATACTCAGACTGTAAATAAGGTCTATTCTTTAGTGGAAACTGCTATCAGAAAAGAATTAAAAGAATTTTTGATTTGTCAAAAAGATTATCTACACATATATTGTTTGTTTAATTATGATCGCGATAAAGAAAAAGATATAAAAGAATTAGTAAGTAAAATACTGATACAAATCAAAGAATACTTAATGGGAATTTGATCAATATGAAGTAACAATAGGAATCGGAACGAAGACATGTGATTTTGAGGAAATACGTTTTTCAATACTGGAATCATATAAAGCAGTATGTAATAGAATGTGCCATGGTACAGGAAGATTAATTTATGCAGAAACTTTTTCAGAAGATATGGATATACAATTAAAGAAACGTTTTGAAAAGATGAGGGATTCTTTATATACCAGTATTGATGCGTATTCTGCCAAAGGTATTGAATCAGGTATTTGTGAGTTGTTCAGGTTACCGGAAACTATGGAAAATATAGATATGTCAGCGTATTATATGGCTGCAGAGAAAGTGATAGATTTGTTTTTTAATTATTTGGATAAAGAGGAGCTGGAAGATCACAAAAAGTTGATTTTAGCCAGATGCCAACATTGTTATAAGTTGGAACAGTTGCTTAATCTGCTGGTTAAAAGTCTGGGAAACTGCTTGGAAATGCTCCGGGAGACAGAAGAAAATAAATCAATCAGCCAATTCGTCAGGCTAAGGAATATGTTGAAGAACATTATGCAGAAAAAATATTACTGGAAGATATTGCTATTATTGTGGATCTGAATCCGGTATATTTCAGTGCTTTGTTTAAAAAAGAGACAGACATGAATTTTAGTACCTATTTAAGTACAGTCAGAATGGAACATGCAAAAAAAATTATTGATAGATACGAACGATACAATAGCTGCTATTGGAGATGCTGTAGGATATGCGGATCAGAAATATTTTAAGTCAGCTGTTTAAAAAAATAGTAGGAGTAAAGCCGGCTATATATAGGAGATTACACTCATAGGAAGGGGCAAGAACAGATGAAAGGGATAAAGAATGCAGGATTTATACTGTTATCATTAAATCTGTTTGCTGCGATTTTTTTGCTATTACATGGTCAGAACCAATTCTTTTTATTATTTAGGTATCATGTTTCTTATTCAGGTATGGCTGATTATTAAATTTTATTATTTAATTTATCATCCGTAAATGGATGAAGAAGACCTGGAAAAGATTGATAGAGGTGAAAATTCTCTGAATGAATTTGAAAAAGAACTGTCGGAATCATCACTTTTGAAAGAATTTGAAACAATATTAAAACATTATGTTGCCTTAAAAATATGTCATAATAATGCTGAGATTTTTAATAAACAAACTGAGCTGACTGCTTTGCAAAGTCAGATTAATCCTCATTTTCTCTACAATACATTGGATACTATAAGAGGTCAGGCAATGTGTGATGATAATATAGAGGTGGCGAATATGATTGAAACATTAGCCTCATTTTTCAGATATAGTATCAGTCGTAAAGGCAATCTGGTAACACTTCGGGATGAGCTTAACAATATTAATAATTATATGCGGATTCAGCAGTATCGTTTTAATAATCGTTTTTCTTTAGAAATTGTAGTAGATGAAGAAGATATGCAGGCCTATGACTTTTACGTACCACGGCTGATTTTGCAGCCTATTGTAGAGAATGCTATTGTTCATGGCCTTGAAGAAAAAACAGAAAATGCAAGAGTAATTATTGAGGTTACAGTTGCTGATGATCTGATTATTACAGTTTCTGATAATGGGACAGGAATGTCCATTGAGGAGCTTGATCTGTTAAACAGCAGGATTCATTCCAGTCAGATGCATGTTGAAGAGGAAAGTAGCCAGAATCATAGTACAGGAATTGCACTTCCCAATATCAACAAAAGGATCCGTTTACTTTTTGGAGATAAATATGGACTTAATGTTTATAGCTCGAGTGGATGTGGTACAGATGTCGAAGTAATTTTGCCAGTTGATTGTCGAACGGAGGAAATGCCAGTTGAAAAAAATAGTATTAAAAATGAGCGAGCTAAATCTTCGGAATGAAAGATATGGAAAGCTGGAGTATGCATCATTGCATGTAATGGAAGGCGATATTACTTCTTTTCTTGGGCTGAATTACTCCGGGAAGGAATTGGCAGTTCAAATTCTTCTTGGTGAAATTGATTTGGACTGGAATAAAAATAAGGTTTATATTGATGGACAAAAAATACAAAGGGCATCGGATTTGCACCCGCTGGTTTATCATTTGTGTGCAGACAGTCCTGGGATTGAAAATTGGACAGTTGCAGAATATATTTCTCTGACGGAGGTAAATTGGTTTCTATCTAAAAAGGTTAAAAAGCGCTTATTGAAAGAAACAGAGCAGCAACTGGAAGAGGTAGGCATACATATTGATATTCAAAAAAAAATGAACAGCCTTAATGTACTGGAACGTAGAATGGTAGAGGTTATGCGTGCACGCAAAAAAGGTGCACGTATTTTGATTCTTGAAGATGAATGTGAAGGGATGGACAGGGAGATGCTCTGCTCTTATGAGCAATTCTTGAAGAAAGTGATCAAGAATCATATGGCAGCTATTCTTATCTGTCATTCAGATATGGCTACTTCTGTTTTGGCAGATAATTATATTATTTTCAGAAGAGGACGCATTGTTAAAAAATGGAAAAAAAATTCAGCATATAACAATGGAGAGATTAGTGATTATTTACTGGGTGGAACTATGATTCAGAAAAAAACTCATTGGACAGTTATGCCCGTAAAATACGTCCGGGAAAAGATATTGTATATAGTGTACGAAACCTTGCAATTGGCAAAACTATAGAAGATTATGATTTCAGGAAAGGAGAAATTTCTACTTTTGTTCTTGTGAATCATACAGAAAGAATGAAGCTTTTCATGAATCTGAGTGGAAGAATTACTCCTGATAGTATGCAATACTTATTAAACGGCAAGTTGTATCTCGGCCTGCGTATCTGTCATTTATAAAAAATAAGGTTGTGTCTGTAATGAAAAGTGGGAATGATTATGAGATATTTGAAAAGATGTCTGTGGGAGACAATCTGATTCTTCCTTCCCTTCGAAAGATACCGCGACTGGTATATATGGTATCAGGCGACAAGATGAGTGAAATTTTAAGCGAGGAAATGGAACATGAATCATTGATTAATAATGATATCGTTTATCATTTGGACAAAAATAATCATATTAATATTTCATTTAATCGGTGGTATGTATTTAATCCTAAAGCAATTATACTTTATGAACGTTTACCAGTTGTGATGCCTATGGAGTTTCTATTATACTGTCTTATATTAAAAAAATGGCAGACAGAGGAACCGCTGTTATCGTTATCAAATCAAATATAGAATATATGCATGGAATTTCGGATCGTGTATTTATTATTGAGTGATCTGTTTTTCATTTGGAAAAAAGTGTTATTTGCAAACAGAACGTAAGTAGGTAATCATTCGTATATTGACATTTTATAAAAGCCATCTGATACTGCTCCTGGCTGTCTGCCAGATTCTCTATCAGATGGCTTATTATTATTTTTTTAGTTTAGTACGGCAGTATTCCGGAAGATTCTCTGACCATGGAAGCAGTTTCTTTAATTCTTCCTCTTTAGGAAAAGCCCCCATTTTTCTGAGTTCATCCAATATATAAGTCAGATATGCGTATGGTTTCAGATGGTTCAGAAGTGCCGTTTCTGTAATGCTGTAAACAAGGGCACTGGCATCTGCTCCCCGTACACTTTTGGCAAACAGCCAGTTGTGGCGTCCTACTGCAAAGTTTTTCAATGCACGTTCTGCACTGTTGTTGTCTATGCTGAGATGTCCATCTTCCAGATACCGTCTCAGATATACTTCCTGATTAAGCGTATACAAAATGGCATCACCAATAAGGGAAGACCTGTCTACAGAATCTTCCATCGTATGCAGCCATTCAAACATGGCATCCATAACCGGACGGGACTGTTTCTGGCGCTCCTCATATTTTTCTTCCGGTGTTTTGTCATGGAGCATCTCCTCAATCTTATAGAGAATCCCGATCCTTGACATTGCCTGATATGCAACTGTCTCTTTCAGCTGTTCTTTTGTGAAGTCTTTTTTTCAATGCTGTGAGGCTGCATCAAAGCGCCGTCTTGCATGGGTAAGGCATCCGCTTATTATGATACCTTCTCCTAAACTGTGATAAGCCTGATATCCATCACAGGTCAGATACCCATGAAACCTGTTCCCTAAAAAGTTTACAGGATGATATCCCGCACGGTCCTTTCATAATCGAAGAGTACCATCTGCGGGGAGCCACTGAACTCATCCGTGAGGTATACCCACATCCAGTTCTGGGTTGTACCTTTCTGCTCTGGTTCTCCAAGTACCTGGATACGGCTTTCATCACAATGGATATATCTGCTTTCCAGAAGTTCTTCTTTCATCAGCTGATACAGTGGTTTCAGGTATCTGTCTGCACAGTTTATGATCCAGTTTGCCATAGTCTTTGTGGAAAGATCAAGATCATATCTGGCAAACTCTCTTTCCTGGCGTGCCAGAGGCATCCCATTTACATATTTAGCGTTCATGATACCGGCGACAAGGGAAGGCGTAGCGATACTTCCACGGATCAGGGAAGGTTCTTTTTCCGGACGTTTCATGGCCCCGCATTTCGGACAGCTGTATACATAAGTGATCTCTTCTTCAACCTCAAACTTTGCAGGTACAAAACGCAGGCGTTTTACGGTTTCCTTTGTTACTACGCTGTATTTTTTTCCGCATTCCGGGCAGTAACGGGCTTCCCCTTCCAGTTTATAGGTCCTGGTCTCAACAGTCTCAAAATTGGAAAGATCTTCTTCCTTCTTTCCTTTTCTCTTTTTACGTTTATAAGAGGATGGCCGGATCTCTTCAAACAGCTCTTCTGTTTCCGCATCCGCACTGGCTTCTGCCTCATTGAACAGGTTCATCTGTTCATAGCCTTCGGCATACTTTTCACTGGATGCACCAAACTGTTTCCTCTGTGCAAGGGTAAGACGGTCAGAGAGCATGGCATTTAAGAATTCGAGTTCCTTCTGTTTATCCTTCAGCAGCTGGATCTCCGTATCCTTCTTCTTTGTCTGTTCCTGTACGATCTTCATCAATGAGATCAGATCTTCACGGCTCATGTTATTCAGCTGTTTATCTGTAAAGATCGGTTCCATGTCCTGTCCTCCCGGCTTTTATCATTATCAAAAGTATACCATGATCCCAGCTGTTTTCCTATGGAAAACTGCGTTTCCGGATATAGGAAATATGCAGGAAGATGTCGTATTTTTCATGATTTTTACGGGATTGACAGCTCCGCTGTCGTATGCTTACAGAATGATCTTTGGATGGTGTTCCTCAAATGCACCTCTGGGATTTAAGGATAGTCCGTCACACAGCCAGTGGATCTCTTTCAGAGTCACCTGGCGGAGTTCGTCCGGAGTATCCGGCCAGTGGAAGGCATTACGGTCGAGCCGTTTCATCAGGATCCAGAATCCGGATCCGTCCCATTGGAGGATCTTTATAGAAGTACGCCGACGGTTGCAGAACGCAAACATGCAGCGTGAGTATGGGTCGAGGTGAAATTTTAATTTGATGATGGCAGCCAGACCATTGTAACTTTTTCTCAGATCAGTGACTCCGCAGGCAAGATATACCGTTGTTCCTCCTGACAGATCAAGCATGGCACTGCAGGAATCCCAGTATGGATTCCATCAGTTCCGGTCTGCAGGAATCAGATATTTCAATACGGATACTGTCTGAGACAAAAATACGCACCGGTGCAGTTTCTTCAGAGAGAAGCTTTCTGGCAGCTTCCCGTTCAGATGGCAGTCTGGCAAAGACAGATCCTGTTCAGGTTCAGATGCCGGATCTTCTTTAGCAAGTCTGCGGGTCCAGTATCCCATCGTAGATAAAGGGATATCGTTTTCTGCACACCATTGTTTACACGTTTGTCCACTGGTTTTGTATTGCTGGATACGGTCAGCCCAGAGTTTTGCTTTTTCTTCTTTGTTCATAGTGTATAGAATACCTCCTGAGTTTTAAGGAGATTGTAGCAGAATAAAAAATGAAAAAAAAGATACGGATGATTACTTACTTACAATCAGCAT